>Ga0207711_10001127_pt1 | contig 25538 bp, 20 predicted proteins | sample KBSS34metaG_FD_184401 | JGI IMG/M metagenome (GOLD analysis project Ga0207711, IMG submission 184401) | Switchgrass rhizosphere microbial communities from Kellogg Biological Station, Michigan, USA - KBS S3-4 metaG (SPAdes) (version 2) | ecosystem: Host-associated > Plants > Roots > Rhizosphere...
CTCGGAGTCTTTTTTGCGAAGCGTCGTGCGTTCGCCGTTCTCGAGCAAAAAGAAGAGCGAAGTGTTTTCTTCGACGTTAACCTGCGCATGATACCCGGCTGCACCTAATTCCTTGTTGCGAGCCAGCAGCGATTTCTTCAGATCGGGCGCGGCGGCCAGCGCATCCGCCATGAACGGAGCCCCCACGGCGCGCAGTTGCGGATCAAGAGGATCCAGCACCAGCATGCCGATCCGGCCAAGCAGTTTGGTCAGCAGCGCGCGGAATCCCGCACCCATACTCACGCCCGGCCGGTAAGCCGCCGTGACAGCCGCGGTGACTTCCTCTCCATACGGGAATCCCGCGAGCGCTTTCCTCAACTCCTCAATCGGTGGATGTTCTAGAGGAAATGTTCCCGCCGGCCGCTGCTTCCCCTGCCAGCTCGGCGGAGCTTCCGTCCGCAACGCAACAGGATGGTGCCCTGCATCGAAAATCCATACATGATCGACTTCGGGAAAATCGTGATCCTCGGTCGCGAGCCAAAAGATCGGCACTGCCGGGATTCCGCTCGCGTTCAAATCCTCGGCCAGCCGCGCCGCCGTGAGGGCTTTGTAGATGGTGTACGCCGGACCGGAGAACAATCCGACCTGCTGACCCGTGAGGACCGCTACGGTTCCCGGCTGCGCAAAGCGCGCGACGAGAACATTCCCCGGATTCTGGGTCTCCAAGACTCGCGCTACCGCCGCCCGCCGGTCATCTGGATAAACACCCGGATATTGGACCTCGCCCGCTGCTGCGGCATACGATTCCCGATCGTGCGGATTGTGCGGGTAAAAGCGCGCAACCCGATCAAAATGGTAAGTCAGATCGGCGAAAAGCTTCGAGGTTCCGGGGATTTCAGTGTGACGTAGACAGGCAGGGTCCATCACGCGCTCATGCTCAAACGTACCAGATGAGCGAGGCGACATGCTACATTACGCCTGTGGATGCATCCACTACTAAAGTCGACCAACGCGCCGAGTGGCTCGCCGCCGCGCGTAAGGTCATGGAAACAGAGGCGCAAGCGATTCTCGCTGCGTCCTCCCGGCTCGACCAGGGCCTGATTTCTGCGGTCGAGCTGATTCTGGGCCATTCCGGGAAGCTGATCGTCACGGGTATCGGAAAATCCGGGCATATCGCCCGTAAGATTGCCGCGACACTCCAGAGCACTGGTACGCCCGCTGTCTTTCTGCATCCCACCGAAGCCGCCCATGGCGATCTTGGCGTTTGCCAACCCGGCGATTCGGTTCTGATGATCTCGAAAAGCGGTTCTACAGCTGAGCTGCTCGATCTGGTTCCGGCCCTCCGTGAATTCCACCCGGTGTTCGTCGGGATCCTGGGGAATCCGGCATCGCCCTTGGCGCGTGAGATGGACGTGGTGCTCGACGCCAGCGTCAAGCGCGAGGCCGATCCTGAAGGTTTCACGCCCACGTCCAGCTCTGCTGTGGCGTTGTCGATAGGTCACGCGTTGGCGATCGCCCTGATGCAAGCCCGCGGCTTCACGGCCGAACATTTTTCGCGCCTCCACGCCGGCGGTCAGCTCGGCCGGAACCTCCGTCTCCGCGTCGGCGACGCCATGCATCGCGGCGATGAGGTCGCCTGGGTCGCGCCGGAGGATTCTCTGAAACACGTCGTGATCGCCATGTCGCAGCGCCCCCTGGGTGCGGCCTGCGTGGTTTCCCCTGCGGGAACTTTAACGGGACTCATCACCGATGGCGACGTCCGCCGCGCGCTGCAAGCCCACGACGATATCCGTACGCTACGCGCGTGCGATGTCATGACGGAGCGGCCCTCGACGCTTAGTCCGGAATCGCTTCTGCATGAGGCGCTGGCGTTCATGGAGGATCGCCCTTCGCAGATCTCGGTCGTGCCGGTGGTGGACGCAGAGCATCGCTGCCTGGGTCTGCTACGGCTCCACGACATCTACCAGGGCAGGGAATGACTCGCCAAAAATGAAGAGACGGCGGGCCCTCCTCGCGACCGCCGTTTTCTTCTGTCTCGCTCCCGGAACCGTCGCAGGATTAATTCCTTTCTGGATCTCGCGATGGCAGTTTGAGCCTTCGTTTTTCGGCTTTGAGCCCGTACGCTGGTTTGGTGTACTCCTGATACTCTTGGCCGTTCCCGTCCTGCTCGAGTCCTGTGCCCGGTTTGCGGTGGAGGGCCTGGGAACCCCGGCGCCCATCTTGCCGACCCAACACCTGGTTGTAAAAGGCCTCTACCGTTACGTGCGAAATCCCATGTATGTTGCTGTAGTGTCGATCATTATCGGCCAAGGTCTGTTGCTTGGGAACGCCTCTGTCCTGGTCTACGCCGCCGTCGTGTGGGCCCCTTTCTTTGGGTTCGTTTTGTTGTACGAAGAACCCAAACTGCGGAAGACTTACGGGGCGGAATACGACGCGTACACCGCCCGGGTTCCGCGCTGGATTCCTCGTATCACCAACTGAGTCCGCGTGTTACAATTGGCTTCTCCGATAGCTTCCTCGTCGAAGGCGATTCGATTCGAGGAGGCTCCATGGCAGGGATTGCCACCAAGCATACGCTTCCTGCTCCGTTCCACGAATACGAGCTTGATGACGCTTTCGACGAAATGGTCGATAGCGGCGGAGCGGTACGTCCTCACTATCGCCATATCTACGAAGCCCTTCGCGAGCTGAGCGGGGATGAGCTGCGCCGCCGGCAACAAATTGCCGATCTGTCGTTCCTCCATCAGGGCATCACCTTTACCGTCTACGGCCGCGACGAAGGCACCGAACGCATTTTCCCCAACGACCTGCTCCCCCGGGTCCTCACGCGCGAGGAATGGGCCCGCATCGAGATCGGCCTGACGCAGCGCATCACGGCGCTGAATCTGTTCCTCAAGGATATCTATCACGAGGGCAAGATCCTAAACGACGGCGTGGTGCCGCGCGAAATCATTTACAGTTGCAAACATTTTCGGCGTCAGATGCGCGGGTTCCATGTCCGCAAGGACGCTTACGTCACCGTCGCCGGCACCGACCTGATCCGCATGCCCTCGGGCGAATTTGCCGTGCTCGAAGACAATCTGCGCGTGCCCAGCGGCGTCTCCTACATGCTGGTCAGCCGCGAGGTGATGAAGCGCCTGTTCCCCGACCTGTTCCGCAAGTGCGGGGTGCAGCCCATCGAGCACTATAGCCAGGCGCTGTTGTCCACGCTGCGCGCACTGACCCCCCAGGGCTCGCCACAAGGAACCAGCGAGCCGACTATCGTTCTGCTGACGCCCGGCGTCTTCAATTCCGCCTACTTCGAGCACGCATTTTTAGCCCGTCAAATGGGGATCGAGCTGGTGGAAGGCCGCGACTTGGTGGTGCACGACAATTTCGTCTACATGCGCACCACCGCCGGCCTGCGCCGCGTCGATGTTATTTACCGTCGCATCGACGACGACTTCATCGATCCTCTGGCGTTCCGCGCCGATTCGAGCCTGGGTGTTCCTGGTCTGTTCAATGCGTATCGCGCGGGGAACGTCAGCATGGCCAATGCCCTCGGAACGGGTGTGGCCGACGATAAGGCCGTCTATGCGTACGTTCCCGCCATCATCAAGTACTACCTAAAGGAAGATCCGATTCTTGACAACGTCCAGACGTTTCTCATGTCGGATCCCGTGCAGCGCAGGCACGTGCTCGCGCGGCTGCAGGATTACGTGGTGAAAGCTGTGGGCGAGTCGGGCGGCTACGGGATGCTGATCGGTCCGCACAGCACCGCCGAACAGCGCGACGAATTTCGCCGCCGGATAGAAGCGGACCCGCGCAACTACATCGCGCAGCCCACCATCCGGCTTTCTCGTGCCCCGTGTTTCCTGGACGGGAACGTGCAGCCGCGGCACGTCGACCTACGTCCGTATATTCTCTTCGGCGACAAAGTCACCGTGGTGCCGGGCGGTCTCACGCGCGTGGCTCTGCGCAAGGGGTCGCTCGTGGTGAACTCGTCGCAAGGCGGCGGCAGTAAAGACACCTGGGTGCTAGATTAACGATGCTTTCTCGCGTGGCCGACAGCCTCTACTGGATGAGCCGTTACCTCGAACGGGCGGAGCACACCGCGCGTGTGATCAACATCCAGTTGAACCTGATGCTCGAGCGCGGGTCGCAATCGGAAGACTTGGATTGGGCGCGCGTGGGTCGTTCGCTCGGCATGGAATCGTCCGAGGACGAAGATGATTGGAGCGCGGAGAGCCTGGCTCAGTCACTGCTGCACGACGCGTCCAATCGATCCTCCATCGTCGCCAGTATCGTTAACGCGCGGGAAAATGCGCGCCAGGTGCGCGAGCAGATCAGCTCGGAAATGTGGGAGCAGTTGAATCGCTTGTTCCACGCCGTGCGCCGCAGTTCTCCCGAAGTGTGGGATTCCCGCGATTTCCTGCAGTCCATCAAAGAAGGCGCGCATCTGTTCCAGGGCATCACCGATTCCACCATGACCCACGGTGAGGGCTGGCAGTTCATCCAGGCCGGGCGCTATCTCGAACGTGCCGTGGCCGTCTCTACTTTGGTGGGCGCGCACTTCCATGAATTCCATCAACCCGCTCCGGCCGGAGCGGAACGCGTCTACCTGGAGTGGATCGGACTGCTGCGCTCCTGCACCGCCTTCGAGGCTTATTGCAAGGCGTACACTGCCGATGTGAAGCCTGAGCGGATCGCCGAATTCCTGGTTCTGCACGCTACATTTCCGCACTCCATTCGCTTTTCTGCGGAGGCTCTGGAGACGGCGATTAAGGAAATCGGCCGGGAGGCGGGAAGCCGCCGTGCGGCGCGTGTCGAACGTATTGCGGGACGCCTGCGCGCCACGCTGGGCTTCAGTCAGATCGACGAGATCATGGCAGGCGGATTACACCCCTATTTGCACGAGCTCTTGCGCCAGTGCGGGCAAGTGCACAGCGCGTTGTATCAGACCTACATCTCGTATCCCATTGAAGCCGCGCTGGAGGCCTAATGTTCTATTCCATCCGCCATCTAACGTGTTTCCTATACAAGACTCCGGTGAGCGAGAGCCTCATGGAACTGCGCATGCACCCGCGCACCGAAGGTGGGCAGCGCTGCCTCTCCTTCCATCTTTCCGTGGATCCCCGCACGCGCGTCTACGAATATCGCGATTACCTGGGCAACATGGTCCACCATTTCGACGTGCCGGGGCGGCACCGGGAGCTGAAAATCGTCGCTGAGGCGCTGGTCGAGATCGAGACGGCGCCGGAACTTCCGGACCACCTCGAAGCTTCTGCCTGGGATGATGTCGATCTGCAGGCGGCCGCGGGGGACTACTGGGAAATGTTGATGCCCAGCCAATTCGCGCAGCCCACCGAAGCGCTTCTTAGTCTGATCGAGCCGCTCCGCATCCGCCGCCGTGATGATCCGTTAAGTTTTCTGCGCGACTTGAACTCGGCCATTTACGATTGGTTCGAGTACGTTCCCAAAGCCACGCGCGTCGATTCGCCCATCGACCATGCGATCGAAGCCCGCAAAGGTGTTTGCCAGGATTTCGCGCACATCATGACCGCGCTGGTGCGGCACGTCAGGATTCCATGCCGTTACGTGAGCGGCTACGTTTACGGGCGGTCCGACAATCAGGATCGATCTCCGGAAGGCGCATCGCATGCCTGGGTGGAGGCGCTGCTGCCCGACCTCGGCTGGATCGGATTCGACCCGACCAATAACCTGATCGCGGGCGACCGTCATATCCGTACCGCCATCGGCCGCGACTACGCGGATGTGCCGCCTACCAAGGGCGTCTTCAAAGGCAAGTCCGAAAGCCAGCTGACCGTGTCCGTGCGAGTGGCGCCTTCGGATGCTCCGCCGGCTCCCGATGAAGTTTTGGCGGTGCCCGAGGAATGGCAAGCCGCCATGGCCGCGGCTGAAGAGGCCGAACAGCTCCTGCTGCAGCAACAACAGCAGCAGCAGTAATCCGGGCGGCGAAGACGCTGCCCCGTCAAAAGCTGCACAATAGGAAGCGCAAATCCAATGGGGGATAACGCGCACCTATTTCTTCAGATCGCGGTAATTCTTGGTTTCTCTCGCCTGGTTGCCGCTGCTTTTCACAGGTTCGGCCAACCTCGCGTCGTCGGCGAAATGGCCGCGGGCCTTGCGCTGGGCCCGACGGTTTTCGGCTGGCTGGCTCCCGGCGCCTACCAGTCTCTTTTCCCGCCCGCATCCCTTGGATTCTTGAACGCGTTGAGCCAGGTCGGCTTGGTCATCTTCATTTTCCTCGTCGGCGTGCGTGTTGACTTCAAGGAGTTGCGCCAACAGAGCGGAATCGCCATAGTGACCAGCGGCGTCAGCATCACCCTTCCGCTTTTGACGGGGGCTATCTTGGCCCGATATCTTTTCCCGCGCTATGGGAACGGTGATCCCGTAGCATTTGCTCTCTTCATCGGAACCGCGATGAGCGTCACTGCGTTTCCTGTGCTGGCGCGAATCCTGATGGAGCGCAAATTGCTCGAAACCCGCCTCGGCTCGATCGCGATTGCGTGCGCGGCCATCGACGACCTTGCCGCATGGATGCTGCTGGCCACTGTCGTCGCTCTGACAACGCACGATAGTAGTGCTCGTCCAGTTTGGCTGATGCTCGTCTACCTGGCCGTTTATGTCCTGGTCATGCTGTTGATCCGCCGGGTCCTGGCGGTCTGGTCGGCCGGGATCGATGTGCAAACACGCCCGCTGGCTGGTCTGCTGATATTCGTTGTGCTCGCGCTGCTCTCCGCTGCGGCCGGAGAATGGATCGGTATCCATGCATTTGTCGGGGCGTTCGCCGCCGGTCTCGTCGTCCCCCGTAAATTCCGGCAGCAAATGATCGACACGTTGGAAACCGTCACGCTGATGCTCCTCATACCGTTGTTCTTCGTGCTTACAGGAGTCCGCACCAACCTTATCTTCACGGTGGACGCGCGTGTCGCTTATCTCGACCTTCTCCTCATCCTTGTGGTGGCCATCTCGAGCAAGTGGGGTGGCACCATGATTGGCGCACGCGCCAAAGGCATGGGCTGGCGGGATGCGTGCAAGCTCGGGCTGATGATGAACACGCGCGGTCTGGTGGAGTTGATCGTCCTCAACGTGGGTCTGGATAGCGGTATTCTCTCTCCCACGCTTTACTCGATGATGGTCTGCATGGCTCTGGTGACGACGGTCATGGCAACGCCGCTGTTGGAACTGGTCGGTGGCGAAAGCTGAAGGCCGCCCTCGCGCGGCCCGCTATAATCGTGGCCGATGGTTCCTACGGCGGTCGCGTTGAAGGTCCCTGGTCCGAAAGGCCGGCTACTGGTCGGTGTGCTCCCCGAGTTCCGTAGAGACCCGGCCGGATTCCTCGAAAAGATGTCGCGCCAGTACGGCGACGTCGTCTACATTCCCTTAGGTCGCCAGCACATCTACTGCATCAGCCATCCCGATGCGATTCGCGACGTGCTGGTCACTCATCAAAACAAGTTCAAGAAGAGCCGCATGCTGGAGCGAGCCCGCGTGCTATTGGGCGACGGACTCCTCACCAGTGAAGGGCAGCATCATCGCCGTCAGCGCCGCTTGGTCCAGCCCGCGTTTCATCGCGACCGCCTGGCCGGCTATGGCGCTGTAATGGTGAATCGTGCGGCGCTGGTTCGCGAACAATGGCAGCCGGGCCAGTCTTTCGATGTCCTGCAAGAGATGATGCGGCTGACACTCGCCATCGTGGCGAAAACCCTGTTCAGCACCGAAGTCGATTCCGAGGCGGATGAGATCGGCGTCGCTCTGACCGAGGTGTTCTCGCTCTTCGAAATCATTCTCATGCCGTTCTCGGAGTTGCTGGAAAAACTGCCTCTGCCCGCCGTGCGTCGCTTCAAACGTGCGCGGAAGCGGCTGGACGAGACCATCTATCGTTTGATTGCCGAGCGCCGCGCGAGCGGGAACGATGCCGGCGACTTGTTATCCATGCTGCTGCTCGCACAAGACGAGGAAGGTTCCGGCGGCATGACCGATGAGCAGGTTCGGGATGAGGCTCTGACTCTGTTCCTGGCAGGGCACGAAACCACGGCCGATGCGCTGACCTGGACGTGGTATCTGCTATCGCAGAATCCTGAGGCGGAAGCGGCGTTCCATGCTGAACTCGATCGCGTACTCGGCGGGCGTTTGCCTTCGTTCGAGGACCTACCGCAGTTGCGCTACACCGAAAGCGTGTTCGCCGAAGCCCTGCGGCTGTATCCTCCCGCGTGGGGAATCGGACGTCGCGCGCTTGAAGACTATCCAATTGGTGACTTCGTCATCCCAGCACGTTCGGTGGTTTTGATGAGCCCGTATGTGGTCCATCGCGATCCGCGCTGGTTCTCCGATCCGCTTGCGTTCCGTCCGGAGCGATGGTCCGTGGAAGATCCTTCGCGACCCAAGTTCGCCTATTTCCCGTTTGGCGGCGGTGCACGGGTCTGCATCGGGGAGCGCTTCGCGTGGATGGAAGGAACGCTGCTTCTAGCCGCGATCGGACAACGTTGGCGCTTGCGGCTGGAACCGGGTCATCGTGTGGAGCGGCATGCTCGGATCACCTTGCGTCCAAAGCATGGGATGCGGATGATCGCGGAATCGCGCACAGGCTGAAGGCCTATGCCACATCAGCTCTTCTCCGGATCCATCACCGCGATGTAGCCCAAATTACGATAGCGCTGCTTGAAATCCAGACCGCAGCCCACGACAAATCGGTCGGGAATCTCAAAACAACGATAATCTACGGGCACTTGCACGATTCTGCGCGCGGTCCGGTCGAGGAGCGTGCAGATTCCGAGCGAGCGCGGCTCCCGCCCGGCCAAGGTCTGGAGCAAGTAACGCGTGGTGAACCCAGTGTCCACGATGTCTTCCACCAGCAGGATGTCTTGGTCCTGAATCGGATGATCCAGGTCTTTGGCGATCCGCACCATGCCAGGTCCGCCGCTACCGAAACTGGAAATCGCGAGGAAGTCGATCTCGAGAGGAATCTCGATGGCGCGCGCCAGAGCGGTCAGAAAGAAGACCGCGCCCTTCAGCACTCCAATCAACTTCAAGTTCCGCCCGTCATACTTGGCGCTGATTTCCGCCGCAACTTCGCGGATGCGGTGGTTCACCTGCTCTTCGGTGAACAGCACGCGTTCGATGCCGGGCGGCGCCGTCAACGTACCGCCTCTTTCAAGCCATGCTTGAACACCAGATCCTGATAATCCTTCTGATAAAACACCTGGATATTGATGTGCGGATACACGGCGCGCAGCATTTTGATCTTGCGATTCTTGCGCGTCACCAGAGTCTGTTTCATGGTGGTGATTTCCACGTACAGGTCGAATTCCGGCAGGTAAAAGTCGGGCGTGAAAGCCTCGGTCACACGGCCGTCCTTGTCCCACTGTAACGGGAAACTGCGCGGTTCATAATCCCAGGGGATGCGGTAAAAGTCGAGCAGGTTGGCGAAAACTTCCTCGCTGGGGTGATTGAAGGCGGCGCGTTTCAAGCGCGCTCGGCCTGCGGGAATGATTCCGTGCCGCGCCAGCTTCATGCGAGTCTCGAACTGGATCTGCGCCTCGGCGTCGACGGTCAGCAAGCCCTGCTCGTGCAGCCTTCGCGATGTTGCGGCCGCTTGCACGATGTCCGCCATCTGCGAGGCGTCCACGTGCTCGCTGTTGAGCACGAGGTCAAAGGAATCGGGCTGCGGCCGGGTACGTCCCAAACGCACTTTGTGCAAGTGCTTCGCCTCGCGATCCATTCGGGCGAGCGTTATTTTGGCTTCGGGCCGTTCCAAGCGCTGATCGAGTATGACGTTTCCGACGCGCCGGGCTTCCGGCGCTACGATGCAGGCGCGCAACGTGAATAACGAGGACGGAAAAAGCGACTCCGCTCCCCATAAACAGATCGCCAGATGATGTTCCACGGCCAGCCGGGCCAGGATGGAAACCGCCGCGGGCCGCCAAGCACGGTCTGGAACCGGCGTCTCGCCGAACTCTTCCGCCATCCATTGCGAAAGGCGAGATTCGCTGACGAACTCAAATCCCAAACGCTGGGCAGCTTCGTGCGCGACCTCCTCGAAGCGCGAGGCCGGAGCGCCCGAGATCGTCAGGATCGCCATCAGAAGCAACTAGTGTAACGCTGCGTAAGCGAGAATGATTCCTATGCGCGTCGTGGTGGTGGGAGGCGGAATCGTCGGACTGGCTACCGCGTTTCGCCTGCAGCAGCGGATTCCCGGAGCGCGCGTCATCGTCCTCGAAAAAGAGCGCGAAGTGGCGCTCCACCAGAGCAGCCACAACAGCGGCGTGCTCCATTGCGGCCTGTATTACAAACCTGGATCGCGGCGCGCTCGTCTGGCCGTGCGCGGCATCCGCCAGATGGTCGAATTCTGCCAAATGCACGGGATCCCGCACGAGGTGTGCGGCAAGGTGGTAGTCGCCGCGACTCCAGACGAAGTGCCGCGGCTGACCGAACTGTTCGAGCGCGGATTGCAGAATGGTCTCGAAGGATTGCGAATGCTCCGTCGCGAGGAACTCCGCGAGATCGAGCCGCATGCGGGCGGCGTCCAGGCGATTCACGTCCCACAGGAAGGCATCGCCGACTATCCGGCGGTGTGTGACATGCTGGCTGGGTTAATTCGGCAGCAGGGTGGGGAAATCGTGACCAGCGCGCGCGTGACTGCTTTGAAGCGTGAGCCAGGCGGATGGCGCGCGATCCATACTGCCGGCGAAACATCCTGCGATTTTCTAGTCACCTGCGCCGGGCTGTATTCGGATCGCGTGGCCGAGCTTGCCGGGCAGAAGCGCGCGGTTCGCATCGTTCCGTTTCGAGGCGAATACTATCTGATCCGTCCGGAGCGCCAGTTCCTGGTACGCAATCTGATTTATCCGGTCGCCGACCCTCGATTTCCGTTTCTCGGCGTTCACTTTACACGCAGGATCCATGGCGGCATCGAAGCCGGTCCGAACGCCGTGCTGGCGTTCGGCCGCGAGGGCTACACTAAGCACGACGTCAACGTCGCCGATCTGGCCGATGCGCTCGCGTTTCCCGGCCTATGGCGATTCCTAGGGAAATACGGTCGTACGTGTTGGGACGAGATCCATCGCAGCTTCAGCCGCGAACTATTTTGCCAATCGCTTCAGCGGTTGGTTCCCGAGATTCAACCGGACGATCTGATTCCCGGAGGATCGGGCGTACGCGCGCAAGCCATGTCTCCCGAAGGCTCGCTGGTGGACGATTTTCACTTTGTGCAAGGTGAGCGTCAACTGCACGTCGTCAATGCGCCCAGTCCCGGAGCGACGTCCTCGCTCGCGATCGGTGAAGAAATTGCGGAGATGGTGGCGTCTATACAATAGGTACATGACCACGCCGACCGCATGGGCGCCCCAGCAAGTGGTCGAAAGGTTCTTTCAATGTTCCCTGCTGGGAATGCTCGCGTCGGGATACTTCGCGGTGCTGGGGTCCGGTTACCTGGATTGGCCCACGGCGACCCTCACGTTGGCGGCCCTTTGCGTTCGCGCGCTGATGATTGCGGGCATCGTGAGGCTGGAGGTGCCCGGACGAATCGTCGCGGCCCTCACCGTGCTTTACATCGGTTTTTATCCCCTCGACTACTACTACATTTCCAAGGCATTCCTGCCGGCGGCGGTCCACCTGATCTTCTTTTTGGGCTCGGTGAAAATCCTGACGGCCAGGACTATGCGCGACTTCACCTTCGTCAAAGCGATCGCAGCGATGGCGCTGCTGGCGGCCGCGGTGCTATCCGTCTCGCTGACCTTCTTTGCGTTCTTGGCGGTGTTTCTCTTGTTCACCATTGCTACGCTGTCGAGCGGCGAAGTGGTGCGCGCCACGCGGCTGTTCGTCTCTTCCGGCGAAACCAGGCGATCGCTGTCACGCACTGGGCTGCGGGCTTTTCCACGCCGTCTCGGGATGCTGACGTTCGGATTATTCGGAGGAATCCTGCTGCTGACCGGCGGCGTGTTCTTTGTGCTTCCCCGCACGGCTCGGGCGGCATTCCAGCGATTCGTTCCGGAGCGCTATCACTTGCCTGGATTTTCCAACGAAGTCACGTTGGGTGAAATCGGCGAGATCAAACAAAGCAGCACGCCGGTGATGCACGTCTTTTCGCAAGGCGACGGATTTCTCGCCGTCCGGTGGAGAGGCGCTGCGCTTACTCACTTCGACGGGAAACGCTGGTTCAATCTTCCGGCTGTCGAGGAGCGTCTGCGCACGGAAGGCCGCCGTGTGCTGCTGCACGACGGACCGGTCCAGTCAGGCCACAGAATCGACTACGAGGTCCGCCTCAGCGACATCGCCTCGAATGTTCTTTTTGTCGCCGGCACGCCCGAGAGTATGATCATCGATGTCCCGGTGGTCTCACGGTCGTCCTCGGGAACGCTAAGCGTGCCTCGGATTAACGGTGCGGGATTGCGCTACGCCGTGTCGAGTCTCCTGGCCGAGGAATCCTCGCCTTCCGCGCAGCTTTCGCCCGACGCTCGCATGGAGGCGCTGGCGCTGCCGCCGATCGATGAACGGGTCCGCCGGCTGGCGCTCGATATGACCGCGGGTCTGGCGACTCCGGATGAACGCGCTCGCGCCCTGGAACGCCGGCTGCGGCATGACTACGGGTACACGCTGGAGCTGCTTCCCGCTCCGGTGGCCGATCCGCTGGCAACATTTTTGTTCGTGCGAAAGAAAGGGCACTGCGAGTACTTTGCATCCGCCATGGCGGTGATGCTCCGCACCTTGGGAATTCCGGCGCGCGTGGTAACCGGATTTCTGGGTGGCGTCTACAATCCGATGACCGGATGGCAGGTGGTGCGTGCCTCCGACGCGCATAGCTGGGTGGAGGCGTGGCTGCCGCGGCGCGGCTGGGTGACATTCGATCCCACGCCGCCCGATCCTTCGCCGTCTTCCATAAGCTTGTGGAGCCGTGCGGGCTTGGTCCTCGACGCGGCCGACCAGTTTTGGCAGGACTGGGTAGTGGGATACGATTTCGAGCGCCAGCTCACGCTCGCCGCGCGCATGCAGGAGTCCGGCCGCAACTTCCGTTTCCCCTGGTTCGGCGACGCCGCTGCGGATATGGAGATGAGCGTGCGGGCAGCCCGCGCGTATGCGATCGAGATCCTGGCCTTGTTCGCGCTCGCCGCTCTTTCGATACTCTTCGGCCCCACGCTGCTGCGCAAGCTGCGCGCCGATCTCCGTGTCCGCCGGGCCCAGCGCGGGGAAGCGCAAGCGTCCGATGCGACGCTGCTGTATGAAAGAATGCTGCGCGTGCTGGAGCGCCGCGGTCTGCAGAAACCCCCGTGGCTCACGCCGGCGGAGTTCGCGCGCGTCCTGCCGGCGTCCGAGCTCGCCATGCTGGTGGAGGATTTGACCGGAGCCTACAACCAGTTTCGTTTCGGTGGCCGGCGCGACGCCGCTCCCCGCATGGTGCGCCTGCTGCGGCGGATCGAGACGCTCGAGTCACGTTAAGTTAATCCGTTGAACAAGTACATCATCGGAGTGATCGTTCTGATCGGGATCGCTGTAGCCAGAATCGCGTCCACCTACACGGTTTTCAACGTCACCTACGATGAGCCGTTCCACATCGCCAACGGCATGGAGTGGCTGCAGCAGGGAACGTTTACCAATCAATACCGGCATCCGCCCTTGGCCGGGATCGTCAGCGCGCTCGGACCGTTCCTGCACGGACTGCGCTCGCCGCGACAATGGAAACCGGCCCAGCAGGGTGAATCGGTCATCTTCGAAGAAGGCAACGTCATCCTCTACTCGAAGGATGATTATTGGTTGAGTCTGGCACTGGCCAGGATCGGGACGCTGCCGTTCTTTGTGCTCGCCTGTGTGGTGACGTTCTTATGGTCGCGCCGATGGTTCAGTGAAGCCGCGGGATTCTGGGCCGTACTTCTGCTGGTGTGCACGTCGCCGATTCTGGGGCACGCCAGTTTGGCGACCAATGACGTCGCCTGTGCGGCCGGAGCGGCTTTCGCGTTGTATCAGTTCGTCCGCTGGCTGGAGCAGCCGGATGCCGCGCGATGGATATGGTGGGGATTCGCCACTGCATTCGCCGTGATGTGCAAGTATTCGAACATTCCATTCCTAGGCGCCTGCTATCTGGTGGGATTCGCCATCGCACCGCGTGGTGCGCTTCGCCGGCGAGTAGTCCAGGCTGGTCTCGCGGCTTGTGTGGTTCTGTTCTTTGCGTGGGCCACCTACCGATTCACGCTAATTCCTCTTGGGACGGTCTATGGAGCGCACCCTCGAATCGACAGCGTCCTGAGTACACGACCTCTGCTGCACGGAGTGTGGAACGCAGTCATGGCGACTCCGCTGCCGCTAACAGAAGCGATGATGGGCCTGCGCGATCTCTTTCGGCACAATGCCATCGGGATCGATATGTACCTGCTGGGGCAGTGGAGCCAGTCCGGCTGGTGGTACTTCTTTCCGGTGGTTCTCGCCGTGAAGACGCCCATCGGTTTGCTTCTGCTGGCGATCTGCGGGTGCACGTTCGCTCTCCGGCGCTGGCGCAAGGCTGCCTGGCAGCAAGTGCTGACCGCGGCTTTCCCGATCGTGATCCTGGTGGTGTGCATGGCCGCGCGCATCGACCTCGGCGTGCGCCATATTCTCCCGATTTATCCATTGCTTGCGATCGTCGGGGGCTACGCGGTGACCGCGCTATTCCGGCAATCGCGCACAGCTACAGCGGTGGCCGCGCTCCTGGTCGCCTGGGTAGCGGTCGACTCCTGGCGAGCCCATCCGGACTACCTGGCGCATTTCAACGAATTCGCCGGCCCGCACCCCGAGAACATTCTGTGCGAGTCGGATCTCGATTGGGGCCAGGACCTGCACCGTCTCAGCCTGCGACTCCATGAGCGCGGCATCCAGGAGTTTTCCATCGCCTATTTCGGAACCGCGTTCCTTGAGAAGTACAACCTTCCACATTGGGAGCCGCTGTCCCCCACGCAGCCCACGCGCGGATACATCGCCGTGAGTCTCCATCGTCTGAACATCGATTACAGCAAAGACGGCTCGTTCGCCTGGCTGAAGTCGTATACTCCGGTGGAGCGGATCGGAAAATCGATCGATCTGTTTTACATTCCATGACCGCTTCGCAACCCCAGTACAGCATTCGCGAACAGCGCGGCTGGTACCTCTACGACTGGGCGAACTCCCCGTACTTCACTTCAGTGCTGGCCGTATTCCTGGGTCCGCATCTCACAGCGCTCGCCAAGGCCGCCGCGGATGCCAAGGGATTTATTTACCCGTTCGGGATACCCGTGGATGCGCGCAGCCTGTATCCGTACCTGATCAGTATTTCGGTAGCGGGCCAGGTCCTTTTTCTTCCGGTGGTGGGAGCGATCGCGGACTATGGACAGCGCAAAAAAGAATTGCTGGGGCTGACGGCCTTTCTCGGCGCGGCAGCCACGGTCGCGATGTTCTTCATCGAAGGCATGAACTACATGCTGGGGGCCGCGCTGCTGATCGTTTCGAATATCAGCTTCGGTGCGTCGATCGTGGTGTACAACTCGTTCCTGCCGGAAATCGCTCCGCCCGAGCAGCGCGATGCGGTTTCGTCGCGCGGGTGGGCTCTGGGATACGCGGGCGGCGGCGTGTTGCTCGCCCTGAATCTCCTGCTACTCTTCCGCGCCGATAGTCTGGGTGTCTCTGAAGCATTCGCTGTTCGCGTCAACCTCGCGTCGGCGGGAGCCTGGTGCATCCTCTTTACGATTCCGGTTCTGGCGGCCTTGCGGAATCGCGGTCCTGCGCGAATTCCTCCTCCTGGGCAGAATCGGGTGGCGATCGCGTTCCGCCAGTTGGCGCACACATTGCGGGACACGCGGCGCTATCCGCAGACATTGCTGTTTCTGGTGGCTTATCTGATTTACAACGATGCCATCCAGACGGTTCTGGCGGTGGCCGGCCAGTTCGGCAGCGATGGTCTGGGCATGCCGATTTCACGAGTGACGTCGGCCTTTCTGATGGCGCAGTTCGTCGGAATCCCGGGAGCGATCGGGTTCGGTAAACTGGCGGCGCGGATCGGGACCAAGCTCGCCATCGCCACTACTCTTGCCATTTGGGCTGCGATTCTGATCTACATTTACGGCTTCGTTTACTCGGCTACTCAATTCTTCTATGTCACCGCGGGTGTCGCGATCGTGATGGGAGGCAGCCAGGCCTTGAGCCGATCTCTGTTCGCGCAGCTCGTGCCCAAAGGCAAGGAAGCTGAGTACTTCAGCATTTACGAAATCAGCGATAAGGGGACCAGTTGGCTGGGACCCGCATTCTACGGCCTGGCGCTGCAATGGACCGGGAGTTACCGCATCGCGATTCTGTCGTTGATCGTTTTCTTCATTGTGGGCCTGGCCGTCCTTTCCCGCGTGAATGTGGAAAAAGGCGAGCAGGACGTCGAGGGTCGGTCATGGCCGACCCCTACTATTCGATAACGGGCGCGGAATACAGCTCTCTAGCCAGACCAGCGTCCACCGACTGGATAATCTCGCCGTCGCGATTCAGGGTACCGGCGTAATGTGCGCTGTTGCGGCTCGCACCGGTCAAGACGACCGTGACACCTCTGCGCGGATACCACATTCGCCGGTAGCCTCCGGTTCCGCTTCGCGATTCGAGCCACCGGTCGCTGGCGGGACTCCCTAGCTTCTTCAACACGGACTCATAATCGTCCCCGGCGTTCAGATTCGGCAGGCGTGACGACGTCGAGCTCCAGCCGAAGCCCGTCCCCAGGTGCGCGTCGCGAACCACGAAGATCACCGCGAGGCACACCAGGAATCCGGCCGCGACCGATCCGCGCAGCACCCGCCAGACTCGCGATTCGCTGTCCAGTTCGGCCCGGATCGCGACCACTCCCGCCGGCCGTGGATAAAACGCGGGCCGCAAGCTCGCTCGGCTAAAATCGTTCACCGCCCGCGGCATTTCGATCACGCTGCGGCGATGCGGAAGCACCACGCCCTCGCGGTATTCGAGCTCCTTCACCAGCCCGACGATCCGATAGGGTGCTTCGATAGAGGAAACCTCGCCTACGAAGCGGCGCGGAATGCAGATCTCTTCCGAAGTTTTGGCGTTGGCGACCAGAATATCCGTCCAGGTGGCGCGCCGCAGGATCCACTCGTTGTGTTGTACGCCGACTATGGCCGGATAGAAGGAAAAGCGGCCGTGGCGCAATTCGGCCAGGCCCGCGGCGATGATCGGCATCGACACTAGATTTATTGTAGTCCCGTCCGGCGGATACAATGGAGGCGGTGCGCCCCCGGCTGTCTCTGCTGTTGCTAGCTTTACCGATCCTGCTCGCCGCGGAGGACCCGATCCGCGTCGATTACGCCTGTCCGGCGGAAGACGTCGACAAGTTCGGATTGACTTGTTCCGAAGACGAGCCGTGCGACGTGTTTCTGGAACTGGTGTCGGCGGAAGGCGTGGGCTCCACCATCTTCGCCGTGGGAAACCTGCACACGGTGACAACCACGCTCTATGGCGTCCTGTTGGCGAGTGGCGACGGCGGCAAAACCTGGACGGAGCCAAACCCGCGCATCGAGGGCTCCGCGTTGGACCAGGTCCAGTTCCCCGACTTCCAGCATGGGTGGGCTAGCGGCGTCACCGTGGAACCGCTGGCGCGCGATCCATTCTTCCTGGTCACTGCGGACGGCGGAAAAACCTGGCGCAGCCGGCCGCTATTTCCCGAAACGCGCTACGGTTCTATCCAGCAGTTCTGGTTCGATTCGGCGAAATCCGGCCAGCTGATTTTCGAGCGGTCCCAAGGCTCCACGTCAGTGTTCGAGATCTACGAAACCACGAACGGGGGCGACACCTGGGCCATCACGCAAGCCGCCCCCAAGAATCCCAAACTGGCGAAAGCTCCCGCTAAGGAGAGCGCGACATGGCGAGTTCGAACCGACGCTGCGAGCAAGACCAATCGCATCGAACGCCGCAATGCACGAGCTTCGTGGGACGTGGTTGCGAGCTTCCCCGTCCGTGCCGGAGTGTGCAAGTGACCCAGGCAAGCGGGATCGAGCTGGAGCTATTCCGGCACCTGCTGGTTTCGATCGCCGAGGAAATGGGCGTGGTGCTGCGTAAGACGTCTTATTCGGCCAACATCAAGGAACGCCGCGACTATTCTTGCGCTGTTTACGACGCCGGCGGGGAGGCCGTCGCCATGGGCGATCACATGCCGGTGCATCTGGGCGCCATGCCGCTATCGGTGCGCGCCGCCATGGACGCGTTCGATTTGCAGCCGGGCGATGTGGCGCTGGTCAACGATCCATTTCGCGGCGGAACGCATTTGCCGGACATCACCGCGGTCGCGCCCGTCTTTATTCATGGTCGCCGGCCAGCATTCTATCTGGCCAATCGCGCGCATCATGCGGATGTCGGCGGGATGAGCCCCGGATCCATGCCTCTGGCGCGCGAAATCTTTCAGGAAGGCATCCGGATTCCTCCGGTGCTGATCCGGCGGCGGGGCAAGATCGACCGCCCTCTACTTGATCTGCTGTTGGCCAATGTCCGCACTCCCGTCGAGCGCGAGGGCGATTTGATGGCGCAGCTCGCAGCCATCCATCGCGGCGAAATGCGGCTGCGGGAATTAGTCGTGAAGCAGGGCGAAGCGCGCGTCGTTCGCAACATGCGTGAGATCCAGGACTATAGCGCACGCATGATGCAGGCCGCGATTCGCAAGCTTCCGGGCGGTGTGTATCGTTTTGAGGATTTTCTGGATAACGACGGCATTACCGCGGAGCCGGTGCGAATTCGGGTCGCGGTCACCGTCGCGAAAGGCCGCGCGGTGGTCGATTTCACGGGCTCCGCGCCGCAGGTCCAGGGATCTGTCAACGCAAACTTTGCCGTGACGCTAGCCGCGACCATGTACGTGTTCCGCTGCCTGATCGAGGATGATGTCCCGTTCACCGCGGGCATTCTACGGCCCATTCGCGTGATCGCTCCCGAAGGTTCGGTGGTCAACGCGCTGGCTCCCGCCGCGATGGCCGCGGGTAATGTCGAAACCTCGCAGCGTATCACCGACGTTTTGCTGGGCGCCCTGGCCAAGGCTGCTCCGGACCGCATCCCGGCGGCAAGCAGCGGCACCATGAACAATCTAAGCTTCGGTGGACGCGGGTTTGCGTACTACGAGACCATCGCGGGCGGCATGGGAGCCTCCGCGCACGCCGATGGCGCGAGCGCGATCCACACGCACATGACCAACAGTTGGAACACTCCCATCGAAGCCTTCGAGCACCAGTTTCCGCTGCGCATCGCCGGCTATCGCGTGCGTCGTGGATCGGGCGGAGCGGGCGCGCATCGCGGCGGCGACGGAATCGTGCGCGAATTCGAATTCCTGGTTCCCGCCGAGGTCACGCTGCTTTCCGACCGTCGGGAGCGCGGTCCCTGGGGACTCGCCGGCGGAGAATCCGGCAAGCCGGGACGCAACACTCTTGTGCGTCGGGGGCGATCTCAGAAGCTGCCGGCGAAAACGCGCTTCGAGGCCCGGGCCGGCGATGTTTTACGAATCGAAACCCCCGGCGGCGGAGGCTGGGGCTCACCCAAAAAACGCGGCTAATTCCGAGCCAGAGATTTTGAAACCTTCGCCCGATACTCTTCCGCCTTCGCGAGCACGGCCTTGTCGTCGACGGTCAGCATGTGACGGTTCCTCACGATGATCCGCCCGTTGACCATCACGTCTCCCACATCCGACGCCTTCAGCGAGTAAACCAGTTGCGAATACACGTTGTACAGCGGCGCTGCGTTGGGCGCGTCCAGTCTGATGCTGATGATATCCGCCCGCTTCCCAGCTTCCAGAGAACCTATTTGATCGCCCATTCTTAGAGCCTGTGCGCCGAGAATCGTCGCCATCGCGAAAGCCTGATCGGCAGGCAGCGCCGTCGGATCGCCAGAGGTGACCTTTTGCAGCTTGGCCGCCAGGTCCATCTCTTCGAACATATCCACGTCATTGTTGGACCCTGCTACTCCGTCCGTCCCCAAGCCCACGGAAATGCCGGCTTGCAGCATCTTGAGCACCGGTGCGATGCCACTGGCGAGCTTCATGTTGCTCGACGGGCAGTGCGAGATCCCGGTTCCGGCCGCGCGCAGGAGACCGAAATCCGCCGGGTCGAGCCACACCGCGTGCGCGACGAGCGTCCAGCCTTGCAGCACGCCCAGATCGGACAGCGCCTTCGTAGGCGATTTCTTGCGCTTCTGCATCGATTCGTCGAACTCCGTCTTGGTCTCCGCCAGATGGATGATCAACGGCTTGCCATAACGATCCGCCAGCGTTCGCCCGGCTTGCAGCGTCTCGTCCGACGTCGTGTAGATGGCGTGCGGGGCCACTGCCGGCACAATCAACGCATCGTCGGCATAGGCTTTGATGAAGGTTTCCGCTCCCGCCAGCGCCGCTTCGGGAGTCTTGTAATCCGGGGCAGGGAAGCCGATCACGGTCTGCCCCAGTACTCCTCGCATGCCGGCCTTCTTGGTTTCTTCGGCGACCGTCTCCTCGAAGTAGTACATATCGGCAAACGTAGTGGTGCCGGAAAGCGCCATTTCGAGCAGCCCCAACCGCGTCCCCCAGCGCACGAACTCGCGGTCCACGTTCTTGGCCTCCGCCGGGAAAATGTATTTCTCGAGCCAATCCTGGAGCTTCAAATCGTCCGCCACGCCGCGGAACAGCGACATCGCCGCGTGGGTATGAGTGTTGATCAGGCCCGGCGCAAGGATCGCACTGGGCTGGTCAATACGGTTCGTAGGGAAATATTTCGCGTCGATTTCGGCGCGCGATCCCACGTCCACAATACGATCGCCCTGAATGGCGACGGCGCCATTTTCGATCACGCGGCGCTGCGCGTCCTCGGTGACTACGTAGCGTGCGCTCCAGATCAGGTCGATGGGACGCGTCGTATTTGAGGGAGGCCGCTGCTGCGACGGAACCGCGATGCAACAGAGGAATATCGCGACCGCAATGCGTAAAAATCGACCCATAATTTAGATTAACGCTTTGGAAAGTCGTTCGAACTCGGCCGGCGTTACCAGGTGGAAACGGATTTCGAGCGAAGTGAAGGCTTTGAGCGCCCGCGTCATTTCCGGCCCTGGAGCTTCGGGAGAGGCGACAAACAGATTCTGCTCCGCGACGCGGAAGGGAAGCACTTGCCACTGGCGAACGGCATGCTCCGGCAACGCATGCGCCACCGGCCATGGCACCGTCTCCGGTTCAATCTGCACAAGGGGAAGACCCTGCTGAAAGCTCAGCGCCTGATACAGCTCCTCTATCGCCAGCCTGTGCGAGTCAACCAAGTACTCGCCCAGTCGCATTCCTGGCGTTCGTTCGGCGAGCGCCGTGGCCAGCTCCGCCGCGGGCACCGCCCCGGTACTCACCAGGATCTCGCCCAGCTTGCGCTTTTGCGCCAGCAGTGCCGCACGCGCCGGATAGGCGTGTTCGGTTTTGAGCCATTTGAGCGGCTGCCCGCGCACGCGAGCCCAGGTGTATCGCGCGACGGCCTGAACCGTCGCGGCGGTATTGAGTGCATTGGCGTACACGGCACGCGCTGGGACTCCTAGTGCAAACACCAATCCATAGATGCGTCCGACGCACAGCATTCGCACGCCGATACGGACGATCTGCAGCGCCAGTGTGGCCATAGCGAGGCGGGCTTGCCACGGCGATACACGCATCCACATGGCGGTAGCCGCTCCGTATATGAATACGAGATTGGCCGCCAGGCTTAGGGGATTCGCGATCAATCCCTTGCGATCCCGCCATAGCCAATACACTTCTCCCGGTTTGCCCGACCAGCCAAATCTCTGCCAGCCCTGCAGAGCGATACCCGTGACCCAGCGCGTACGCTGCCTTAGCGCGGCGTTCCAGCTGGCCGGGAAAAACTCGCGCGTCACCACGAAGTCGCGTCCGCCGTTCGAGCTTTTGGAAATGGGCACGAACGCCTGTGAGCATCCCAAGCGAAACAGCCGCAAGCCGTTTTCGTAATCCTCGGTGAGCGCCTCAGGCTCGAACAGACGATTAGATGACGCGCGCGCGAGCCGCTCCAGGGCGTCGCGGCGATAGCCCGTGCCCACGCCGCAGCTCGGCACAAAACCGCCCAATACCGCGCGAACGGTCATATCCCGCGAATGATTCTCCGCGAACTCGTCGCAATAGACGCCGTGCGTCAGCTTGCGCAGCGGAGTCGCCAGCGCCAGCACCGGCGTCTGCACGAAATCGTAGCGAGCGGCGTAGTAGTTGATCCAGCGCAGCTCTTCCGGATGGACCAGATCCTCGGCATCGTGGATCACCACGATGTCGAAAACCTCGCCGCTGCGTTCTTCGAGCAGCAGCAGGTGCTGATAAATCCAATTCAGGCAATCTGCTTTGGAAGTCGGGCCGGGATGCGGGCATAGCGCCAGATGCACCTGCGGAAAACGCTCGGCAACGGCCTGAACGGCCTCCTGCGTTTGGACGTCGTTGGGATAGCAGCCGGCGAAGAAATGATAGTCGGGGTAACGAATCGCCGCCAGGTTATGTTCGAGCATCCGCCCGACCACCTGGTGCTCATGCCACAAGGGCACAAAGATGGCGATCCGCTGTCGTGGGGCATTTTCCAACTGGCGCGGACCAGGCGGGAACACGCTGGCGGCGGGGCGCAGCGCGGATTTCAGCCAGGTCCAGGCCCATGCGAGATCCACCACCAGATCGTCCAGGCCGCTGATCAAGATTGCCATTGCGAGCGGCGCTAGAATCGCCAGGACAACGCGGTCGACATCGGAAAACACCATTCCTTTAGTAGAGTGCCTCGACCGGCACCGTACTCTCAGCCGTGATGATTTACGCGTGGTGATTTAGAGGTCCGGTTCCGGAGCCCAACCCCGGCGCCGTACGAATCGCCTCGGTGATGAATTTCTTCGCATTGCCGACGGCCTCGCGCAGCGTGGAACCCTTGGCTAATCCGGCGGCGATAGCGGCGGAGTATGTGCAACCGGTTCCGTGGGTGTGCTGGGTCGCGATTCGCGGGCTCGAAAACTCGCGGAAGCCGTGTTCCGGTTCGAACAGCACGTCCACGGCATCGCCTTGGAGATGCCCTCCCTTAACCAGGACGTTCTTCGCGCCCAGCGATACGAGCTTTTCAGCCGCTTTTCTCATGGACCCGATATCGGTCACAGGAAATCCCGCCAACACCGTTGCTTCCTCCAGATTCGGTGTCAGCAGAAACGCCCGCGGGATCAGGTGTGTCGCCAGCGCACGCTGAGCATCCTCATCCATTAACTGCGCGCCGTGCTTGCTGATCATCACGGGATCGATCACCAGCGGAAACGTAAAGCGTTGCGCCGCGGCGGCCACAGCCTCAACCACGGCGCTGTTTCCCAACGCTCCGATCTTGGCGGCGTGCGGCGGGATGTCGCAGCAGACCGCGTGGATCTGCTCCAGAACCAGATCCGGGGCCATTACTTCCACGCGCGTCACTCCTCGCGTATTCTGGACCGTGATCAGAGTAACGACGGCTTCACCATACACGCCCAGGCGATGGAAGGTTTTGAGGTCGGCCTGCAGGCCCGCCCCACCGCTGGGATCTGAGCCCGCGATGGAAAGCGCTACACGCGTGGTCACCCCTTGAGTCTATTGAAAAACCAGATGCTGGGATTTCGTCCCGGCGGAATTGTTCAACTGGACGTCCACGCTGCCGATTCCAGATGTATCGCCCGTAACCGGAAAACTCACCCGAACCTGGAACGCGCTGCCGGCTTGGGTCTTGGTGAAAAACGTTCGAAAATCCTGCGTGAAGTCGGCGCGAATTGCGCCTGCGGCCAGCGCCTGACCGGAAATATCGGAGAACGTAAACGTCATCACACCGGCCGAGTAGGTGTTGTCGAACCCGGTCACCTGGATATCCAGCGCCCCCGACCGCCGCGTGGCGATTGCGGAGTCGATGGAAACCGTGGATGCCGGAACCGTGAGGAGCGTGGTGGGGTCGCCCACGGTTGCGACTCCCGAAAGCGTGAAGCGGATGCGGCCCGACGTGGTACCCGTTTGGAACATGGCCGACGTCTGTCCGCTGATCGAAATGAGCGTGCTGCCTTGCGTGACCGAAAACGGCAGCGAGCGCGTTCCGGTGGCTAGAAACACAATCGCGGGGTCGTCTGTCACCAGCGCCGTGTCGGGCAGGAACGCCAAATTGACGTTGCCCGATGCGGAGGAGGACGCCGCGCTGGGGAGGCGCATGGTCAGACGACGTTGTTGCGCGCTTTGGATCGCTCCCGCGTCGAATTCGAGCAGAGGTGTCGGCAGTGGGGTGTTGAACGCGGTACCCTTCAACGCGTAGGTACGAGTTTCGATGGCCAGCGACCCGGTGTAAGTGCCCGCCGCACTGGGCGTGAAGTTCACAACGAATGCGATCGCGCCGCCGGCCGGGATCGTGAACGGCGCCTGCGGACCCGTGGATATCTGAAAACCCGTGCCGGTTACTTTGAAAGTCGCGATGGTCATGGTCTGCGCGCTCGGGTTCTGCAAAGAGAAGTTGCACAAACGCATTTGACCCGCCTGCACCGAGCCGAAGTCGATGGAAGCAGGAGGGCCGTTAGATCCCGTGCATGCAGGGAAAACGGTCAACGCCGGCCCCAGGACCACGTTGGCGATGACAATCGCGCTGACGCTGTTGATGTCGCTGTCCACACGCAGGTTGGCGGGGTAAAGGGGGGCCACAGTGGTTTGGCTAAAACTGAGGAGACCGTCCTGCACGCTTCCGGGAGCAATCGTAAAGGGCAGCGACGGCCGGTCGATCGTGTATCCTACTCCGTCCGCGAAAAAATAAGTGATGCTGGCCGTCTTGGTTCCGATATTTCGCACGCGGATGCGCACACTCGCCGTATCGCCCGCGGCGACCTTGCCCATGTCGAGCACAGGGCCGATGGGCGCCTCGACGCCATTGTTGACCGTGAACAGGGCGATCTGCGCGCGCATCGCTATCGGAACCAGGAGCGCGAGAAGAATCGTACGCGTCATGGATTCATTCCCGGCAGAAGAAAGAGACTCTCGCGGCCTGGCTCGGTGCGTAGAGCGTACACTGCAACACCGACGTCGTTACCCGCGTAGATAGCGGCGTAATGCGGACCCATCGCGGTGATGCTGTCCACACCCGCTACTTCGAACCGGGCCTCGGTCCCGTCGCGACGGAACACGACTTCATCAGAGGTCGCGAACAGGACGCCTTCCGGAAGAAGCAGCACCGGGCCGGTGGCCTCGGCGATCGAATCGATCACGGATCCATCGGGATGAACGATCCATACTTGCCCCTCCCTACGCAGCGCGATTTCGATCACTTTGCCGTGGAGGCGGATGGAAAGAACCTCGCCGTCCACTACCCAGTCGAGCGTCTCCAGCGTGTCGTCGTGCCAGTGCGCGAAAACGCCAGGCTCTGGAAAATATACGATGGCGTCGCTACCGGCCAAGGCGAAGATGGCCGGACCGGAAGGCGCATCGGTTTCGCCGGTCGCCGAGAGGATCTTTGAATCGGTCTTGGCCAGGCACAAGCGCTCTGAGCAAGCAGCCGAGAGAACTCCCGATACTGTCGCAGGACCCAGCAAAAAGCTACCCGCCACGCCTTTGACCTGTCTGAGCGCGCCCG
>Ga0207711_10001131_pt1 | contig 25459 bp, 26 predicted proteins | sample KBSS34metaG_FD_184401 | JGI IMG/M metagenome (GOLD analysis project Ga0207711, IMG submission 184401) | Switchgrass rhizosphere microbial communities from Kellogg Biological Station, Michigan, USA - KBS S3-4 metaG (SPAdes) (version 2) | ecosystem: Host-associated > Plants > Roots > Rhizosphere...
CGTCGGCGAAGCGCCGCACGCTGGCCTCGGTCAGCGGCATCTCGAGATAGTCGGAAATCGACTGCGCCAGTGGCAGGTTGCTGTTTCCGGCGAGCAATTTCATGTTCGGCAATCCCCCAGCGACGGGTCGGCTTTAGCGAGGCTGCGGGTCACCCGTAAAGGTTGCCCCACCGACTTCGTGCGCTAAATGCCTCATGCCCATGACCGACCACCTCAAGATTGCCTTCGCCCAGATGAACCAGCGCGTCGGCGATCTGGAGGGCAATGCCGCGGCAATGCTGGCAATGCGCAAGCGCGCCGGCGATGCTGACTTGCTGCTCTGTCCGGAGCTTCAGCTGATCGGTTATCCGCCCGAAGACCTGGTGCTGAAGCCGGAATTCGTCCGGCGGACGATGGAGTGCGCCGAACGGCTGGTCGATGCGACGACCGAGCCGGGCCCGGCAATGCTGATCGGCACCGTGCTCGACGAGGGCGGATCGACCTACAACGCGATCCTGCTTGCCGACGGTGGCCGGGTAATCGGCAAGACGCTGAAACGCGAGCTGCCCAATTATGGCACGTTCGACGAAAAGCGCATCTTTGCCTCGGGTCCCATCCCCGAACCGCTCGAGTTCAAAGGCGTGAAGATCGGCGTGCCGATCTGCGAGGACATTTGGCAGGAAGGGGTGTGTAGCCATCTGGCCGAGGCGGGCGCCGAAATGCTGCTCGTCCCCAATGGCAGCCCCTATGAGCTCGATAAGGACGATCTGCGCCAGCGGCTGGTGCGGTCGCGGGCACTGCAGACCAAGCTGCCGATCGCCTACATCAACCGCGTGGGCGGCCAGGACGAGCTGGCGTTCGACGGATCGTCCTTTGTCATGCACCTCGATGGCGAGCTCGCGGTGCAGATGCCCGATTGGGAAGAATCTCTGCTGGTCACCGATTGGGCGCGGACGCCGGACGGCTGGCGCTGTCAGACGCGGTGCCAGCACGAGCTCGATCGCTTCCCCGCCGACGTCTATCGGGCGATGATGGTGGCGCTCCGCGACTATGTCGGCCGCAACGGCTTTCCCGGGGTTATTCTCGGCCTGTCGGGCGGGATCGACAGCGCGCTGTCGGCCGCCATCGCGGTCGATGCGCTGGGCGCCGACAGGGTGCACTGTGTGATGCTGCCGTCGAAATACACCAGCGACGAAAGCCTTGAGGACGCGCGCGAATGCGCCCGGCTGCTGGGCTGCCGCCATGACGTCGTGCCGATCGTCCCGGGGGTCGGAGCGATCGACGAAATGCTCCCGGATCTTAGTGGCTTGGCCGCCGAGAATGTCCAGGCGCGCTTGCGCATGGTGGCGCTGATGGCGCTGTCCAATACCAACGGCCACATGCTTCTCACCACCGGCAACAAGAGCGAGATGAGCGTCGGTTATGCGACGCTCTATGGCGACATGGCCGGCGGCTATTCGGTGCTCAAGGACGCCTACAAGACGACGGTGTTCGCGCTGTCGCGCTGGCGCAACGCCAACCAGCCCGAGGGCGCGCTCGGCCCCGCCGGACCGGTCATGCCGGCGCGGGTGATCTCCAAGCCGCCGACCGCCGAACTTCGCCCGGGACAGAAGGACGAGGACAGCCTGCCGCCCTATGCGGTGCTCGACCAGATCCTCGAAGGGCTGGTCGACCAGGAGCTTTCGGTGGGCGAGGTGGCCAAGCGCACCGGCGAGGACGTCGCCTTGGTCGCCGACATCGAGACCAAGCTGTTGCGAGCTGAGTACAAGCGGCGCCAGGCCCCTCCGGGGGTCAAGATCGGCAATCGCAACTTCGGCCGCGATCGCCGCTACCCGATCAGCAACTTCTTCCACACCGGCCCGAAATGACCGTCGTCACCCGCATCGCGCCTTCGCCGACCGGCCGGCTGCACGTCGGCAACATCCGCACGGCGCTGCACAATTACCTGTTCGCGAAGAAGAATGGCGGCCGGTTCATCCTGAGGATCGACGATACCGATCGCGAGCGCTCGACGCCCGAGTTCGACGCGGCGATTCGTGACGATCTCGATTGGCTGGGACTCAGGTCCGACCAGCTTGCCCGCCAGTCCGAGCGGTTCGACCTCTACGAGCGCGAGTTCGACCGGCTGAAGACCGCCGGCCGGGTCTATGCATGCTATGAGAGCCCGGAAGAACTCGATCTTCGCCGCAAGGTGCTGCTCGGGCGCGGATTGCCGCCGGTCTACGAACGCAAGCCCGAGGGCGAGACGCCGCCCGCGGGCCGCGCGCCGCACTGGCGCTTCCGTCTCGACCATGATGCGCCGATCGCCTGGACCGACCTTATTCGCGGCGATCAGCAGTTCGACCCGAAGCTGCTCAGCGACCCCGTCGTCCGACGCGAGGATGGCAGCTGGCTGTATCTGCTACCGAGCGTGATCGACGACGTCGACCTGGGGATCACGCACATTGTCCGCGGCGAGGATCACGTGTCCAACAGCGCGACGCAGATCCAGATGTTCGAGGCGCTGGGCGCGAGGCCGCCGCAGTTCGCCCATGAAGCGCTGCTGGTTGCGGCCGAAGGCAAATTGTCGAAGCGCCTGGGCTCCTACGGCGCCGAGCATCTGCGCGAAGAGGGCGTCGAGCCGATGGCCCTGTTGTCGCTGCTCGCACGGATCGGAACGTCGCAGCCGGTCGAGCCGGTCGCCACCCTCGACGAACTCGCCAGCGGGTTCGATTTTGCACATTTCGGCCGGGCGCCGGCGCATTTCGACCCGCACGATGTCGAGCTGATCAATGCGCGGTTGCTCCATCAGCTGCCATTTTCCGCGGTCGCCGCGCGGTTGCCGAGCGGAACCACCGAGGAAGACTGGCTGCTGCTCCGCCCCAACCTCCAGCGCCTCGCTGATTTCGAGGCGTGGCTCGAAGTGTTGCACGGTGAGATCGAGCTGCCGGAGATGGGCCATGAGGAGCGCCTACTGGTCAAGGACGCGGCCGGGCTTGCCGAAAGCCTCGAATGGGGCCCCGAGGCGTGGCGCGCACTGACCGATGCGGTGAAGGCTGTGACTGGCAAGAAGGGGCGCGACCTGTTCCACCCGCTGCGAGTCGCACTGACCGGACGCGACAGCGGCCCGGAAATGGCCGGACTCCTCGCGGCGATGGGCAAACCTCGAGCGGTCGCTCGCCTGAACGCTGCCGCCAAGCGCTGAATCGCCGTCCCACCGGTTGCGATGAACTTTTAGCTTGCGGAACGAATGTAATGATGTAACATTATATTTATCGGTCAAGGATGAAGGAGGGTCTAATGCTCGCCTACGCCGCCAACGCTCCGCGCATTGCCGAGCGCCGTTCCGCCCCCAACACATTGCTGTTCATCATCGCCGGCCATGTCGCCGTCCTTGCCGCAGTGATGAGCGCGAAAATGGACCTGCCGCGGCGAATTCTTGACCGCCCATTGGTCGTCACGTCCATTCGCGTACCGCCGCCGCCGCCCGCGAATCCCATCCGTCCCAAGGTGCACACCCCAATGCCGGTCACGGCGGTCGATCCTCAGACCTGGGCTCCACCGAAGCACGTTGATACCGGCCCGGTCGAGCCGCTCGGTCCGACCACGATCGACACCGGATCGCTTGGCGGCGGCGGGGCAGCGATCATCCCCGAGTTCCACCCGCCAGTACACTATCCGGTCAAGCTCGGGCCGCGGCTGGCGACTCCGGAATCCGAACTCAAGCCCCCTTATCCGGCCTCGAAATTGCTGACCGAGGAGGAAGCGGTCCTCAGTCTCAAGTTGACGATCGACGCCAATGGCCGGGTCACTGCGGTGGATCCGGTCGGACGCGCCGACCCTGCGTTCCTCGCCGCCGCGCGGCGCCATCTGCTCGCGCACTGGCGTTATAGGCCGGCGAGCGAGGACGGTCGGGCAATCGTTTCTTCGACGGTCATCACATTGCGGTTCGAACTCGACGGCTAGTCCCCCTGCTAGTCCGTCTCCGGAGGGCTGGCGGATCGCCTTCGCCAGCCCTATCTTTCGGCCATGTCGTGGTTCCCCAAACCTGTTAGCCCGCGCGCGGCGTTTCGCGACCTGGCGGCGTTCATGCGTCAGCGCAGCCGCGAGCAGGTGATTGCGGCTTCGCTGTCCTTGCTGGTGACCGCAATCATTGTCATCGAATTCATCGTCGATGCCAAAATAGGAACGGCGCCTCCGCCAACCATTACCTATATCGAGCTCTATCCATCGAACCGGACGGACGCCGAGATCATCGCCCAGCAGATTAAGGACCAGGCGGCGAAGGATGCGGCCATTAAAGAGCGGCAACGGCAATTCAAGAAATTAGAGAACCAGCTGGGAATGTGAGCGCCGACCGTCGGTTCATGGCGGACGCGGTGGCGCTTGGCGAGGGCGCTCGGGGCCGCAGCGCGCCCAATCCCAACGTGGGCTGCGTGATTGTGTCCGCGACGGGCAAGATCATCGGACGCGGCGCAACAGCGGCCGGCGGTCGGCCCCACGCCGAAGCCATTGCGCTCGACCAGGCGGGCCGGCGCGCTAAAGGCTCGACCGTCTACGCGACCCTCGAGCCCTGCGCGCACGACAGTCCCCGCGGACCGGCGTGCACCGGCCTCATCCTGAAGGCGAAGCCGGCGCGGGTGGTGATTGCGCTCAAGGACCCCGATCCGCGAACCTCGGGCAAGGGTATCCGCCGACTTCGTGCCGGCGGGATCGCGGTAACGCTCGGCGTCGGGCGGGAAGCGGCCAAGCGCTCGCTCAGCGGGTGGCTGACCCGCCTGCGTCTTGGACGCCCGCGGATTACGCTCAAGCTCGCCTTGTCGATCGACGGCAAGATCGCTTTGCCCTCGGGCGAAAGCAAATGGATTACGGGAGAGGACGCGCGCGCCCACGTCCATCTCGAGCGGTCGCACAGCGACATGATCCTCGTCGGACGCGGCACCTACCTCGCCGATGCACCCCGGCTCGACGTGCGCCTGCCCGGGCTCGAACTGCACTCGCCGCGACGGGCGCTATTGACCCATGGCGAGGCCGTGGAGGGATGGGAAACCCTGGGTTCTCCGCAGGATGTCTATCGACTTCATGACGTCAACGACCTGCTGGTCGAGGGCGGGTCGGCGACCGCCACCGCCTTCCTCAGCGAAGACCTGGTCGACCGCATCATCATCTACCGCGCCCCGATTATCGTCGGCGAAGGCAAGTCATCGTTCGGCTATGTCGGGCTCGACGCGATCGCCGACGCCCACGGCCGGTGGGACCTGGTCGACGAACAGCGGCTCGGCGTCGATCGGCTCGAAGTTTACGAGCGCGTGCGGGACAGCTAGGCGGCGGGCATGTTCACCGGGATCGTCACCGACGTCGGGACTGTGCGGAGCGCCGAGCAGCGCGGCGACCTCCGGCTGCACATTGCAACCGGCTACGATACGGCGGCGATCGACCTCGGCGCGTCGATTTCCTGTTCGGGCGTATGCCTGACCGTGGTCGATAAAGGCGATGACTGGTTTGCTGTCGATGTTTCGGCCGAAACCCGCTCCCGCACGGCCAGCGACCTGTGGGGCGAGGGGGCGCGGCTGAATCTCGAGCGATCGCTGCGCCTCGGTGATGAACTCGGCGGCCATATCGTGACGGGGCATGTCGACGCCGTTGGTGAGGTCGTCGGGACGTGCCCGGAGGGCGATTCGACGCGGGTTGGCGTCAGCGTTCCGCGTGCCCTCGGCGCAATGGTTGCGGCGAAGGGCTCGATTGCCCTCGACGGCGTCTCGCTGACCGTCAACGACGTCCGCGATGCGGAGGATGGGTCGACCCATTTCTCGGTCAATATCATTCCCCATACGGCGCAGCACACGACTCTGTCGGCACTCGTCTCAGGCCGACAACTCAATGTCGAGGTTGATGCCCTCGCCCGCTACATTTCGAGGATGATGACCGCTCGCGCACAATAGGAACAGCATTGTTCCTACTTTTCATCACACTGCAATGTGATAAATGGCGCCGATGAGCACCACATTGATCGAGCGAATCGAGGCCATCATCGCCACCGGCGAAGTCAGCCGCTCCGGCTTGGCCCGCGCGGCCGGGCTTCACCCCAACAGTTTGCGAAAATTGGGCGCGCCCGACTGGAATCCGACCGCCGACACCCTCGGCCGGCTCGAAAAGCTTATCCAGACCGGCAACACCGAGGTTCTCGTCGGGACCGAGGCAATCATCGACGAAGCTCGCAACGGCCGGATGTTCATTCTCGTCGACGACGAATCCCGCGAGAATGAGGGCGACCTCATCATTCCGGGCCAAATGGCGACTCCGGATGCCATCAACTTCATGGCGCGCCACGGACGTGGCCTGATCTGCCTGGCGTTGACCAAGGACCGGGCCGACCAACTCGGGCTCGAGCCGATGGCGCGTACCAATCGCAGCCGCAACGAGACGGCATTCACTGTATCGATCGAGGCCAAAGAGGGAATTTCTACCGGAATCAGCGCCGCCGATCGCGCACGGACGATCGCGGTCGCGATCGATTCGGCCAACGACGCCGACGCGCTGGTCTCGCCCGGCCATGTCTTCCCGCTTGTGGCAAAGCCCGGCGGCGTCCTGGTTCGTGCCGGGCATACCGAAGCGGCAGTCGACGTCGCGCGCCTCGCCGGACTCAATCCGAGCGGTGTGATTTGCGAAATCATGCGTGACGACGGCGGCATGGCCCGGCTCGACGATCTGATGGACTTCGCGCGCGCTCACGGCCTCAAGATCGGCACGATCCGCGACCTGATCGCCTACCGGCTGAAGAAGGATCATCTGGTCGAGCGGGTTTCGACGTGCCCGTTGACGGCCAGCACCGGCGTCCAGTGGCAGGCGCAGGTGTTTCGCGACAAGGCGAGCGGCGAGGAACAGCTTGCGCTGGTCCACGGCACCATCGATCCCGAGGCCCCCGTATTGGTCAGGATGCATAGCCTCGACCTGTTCGCCGATGTGCTCGGCGAGGCAGGCGGCCGTAGCGGATTGCTTCACGGCGCGATGCGCGCGATCGAACAAGAAGGCTCGGGCGTCCTGGTCGCGCTCCATGCCGCGGCCCCGGGGTCGTTGTCACGGTCGATCGATCTCCGCTCGGGCAAGCCGGTTGAGGCGGGCGACGCCGTGCGCGGGTACGGTACTGGTGCGCAGATCCTCGCCGCGCTCGGCATTCACGACATGATTCTTCTTACCAACACCCATCATTCTCCGGTGGCGCTGTCCGGTTACGGCCTGGCAATCGTCGAGGAACGGCCAATCCGCGGGGCGGCTTGATGGCGACAGTCCTTCTCGCCGAGGCGCGCTTTTACCCGCACCTCAACGACATGCTTCTTGCTGGTGCTCGCGCAGCGATCGAGGCCGCCGGCCACAAGCATGAGACGTTGACCGTGCCCGGGGCGCTCGAACTGCCCGGTGCGATCGCGCTCGCGGCGCGCAGCGGCCGCTTCTGCGCGTTTGTCGCGCTCGGCGTCGTCATTCGCGGCGAGACCTACCACTTCGAGGTCGTGTCCGAGCAAAGCGCGCGCGGGCTGCTGGACCTGACGCTGCAGGGGTTCGCCATCGGCAACGGCATCCTGACGGTCGAGAATGAGCATCAGGCCGAGGCTCGCGCCGACCCGAACCAGGGCGACAAAGGCGGCGGCGCGGCGCGTGCGGCGCTCGCACTATTCGAGCTGCGCGAGCGCTACGCTCCTTAAGCAGCCTGAGCTTCGTTGAGCGTCGGATAATCGACGTAGCCCTTGGCGCCACCCGAGTAGAAAGTGGCCGAATCGCCCGGGTTAAGCGGAGCGCCGACGGCAATCCGGTGGACGAGGTCGGGGTTCGCGATGAAGGGTCGGCCGAAGCTGATCCCGTCGGCGATGCCTTCGGCCATGCGGTCGTGAGCACTGGGCCCGTCGTAATCGCTGTTGAGCAGGATCGCGCCTGAATAATACGGGCGCATCGCCGGGCTCACGGGCGCTGTGGGAACAGCGCCGGCCGAGGTCGGCTGATGCGCTTCACGCAACTCGATCCACGGCACCTTGAGTTCCTCAAGCCGCGTGGCAAGCGCAGTGAACAAGCGCGTGGGATCCGAGTCCTCGACCCCTTGCGTCAGGATGTTGGGCGAGAAACGGATGCCGACCTTGTCCATCCCGATCGCGTCGCCGACTGCTTCCAGCACCTGGCTCGCAAAGCGCAGCCGATTTTCGATCGACCCGCCATATTCGTCGGTACGCAGATTCGTCCCGTCGCGAAGGAATTGATCGATCAGATAGCCATTCGCGCCGTGAATCTGAACGCCGTCGAACCCGGCCAGGATCGCGTTGCGGGCGGCCCAAATGTAATCCGCGATGATGCGGCGGATGTCGCCATGTGTCGCGGCGCGCGCGGCGACGTAAGGCTTGTTGCCCTCATAGGTGTGGGCATAGTCCGGCGCCGTCGTCGGCGATGACGAAATCGGCTGGCCCCGGCCGAGGTCGGGATGAACCACTCGGCCCATGTGCCATAACTGCGCGACGATGCGGCCGCCAGCGCGGTGGACAGCGTCGGTGACGGTCTTCCAGCCTTCGACCTGTGCCCGGCTCCAGAGGCCGGGTGCGTCCGGCCAGCCGAGTCCCTCGCGGCTGATTCCGGTCGCTTCCGAAATGATCATGCCGGCGCTCGCGCGCTGTGCGTAATAGGATGCCATCAATGCGTTCGGCACACCTTCGCGCCCGGCCCGGGCGCGGGTCAGCGGGGCCATGACGATGCGGTTGGGGAGCGATATCGAGCCCAGCTCAAGCTTATCGAACAATCCGGCCATTAGGCTTCTTTTTGCAGTCCGTTCCCTGCCAGCTCCGCTGCTGCGAAATAGGGTCATCGCGATTCCCGTCAAAACGAGAATCCACCGGCTTCTCATAAGTTCAACTTATGGTTTCGGCGCTCGTTGCGGCTTTTCTCGATCGATTCCAGCCCTTAGGCAGCGACGGATGAGCTCACCGCCCCACCATCGTTTTGCGTTCCTCGCCGTTCTCGCCGGAAGTACCGCACTGGCGTTCGGACCGTGGCTGGTTCGATTGTCCGGCGTCGGGCCGGTGGCGGCAGGATTTTGGCGGCTGTCGCTGGCCTTGCCCTTTCTGTTCGCCCTCGCGCTGCGGACGGGACAGCCGGTGCATTGGCCGCCGAAGCGGCTGGCGCTCCTCGCAGCTTTTGCAGCTTTCTTCTTCGCAGCCGATCTCGCCGCCTGGCACGTCGGCATTGGCATGACCAAGCTCGGCAATGCGACATTGTTCGGCAATGTTTCGAGCTTCGCGTTCGCCGGTTGGGGTCTGTGGCTGGCACGGCGCTGGCCAACGCCGATCCAGGCCCTCGCCCTCGGACTCGCCGCTACCGGTGCCGCCTTGCTCATGGGAAGCAGCGCCGAGCTGTCGCTGCGCCACCTCCAGGGCGACCTGCTCGCGCTCGGTGCAGGGTTGCTCTACACCGGTTACCTGATTGCCGTGCAGAAGGCGCGCGACGCGCTCAAGCCGTTGCCGCTGCTGTTTCTGTCGAGCGCATTTGGAGCAATCATGCTGCTGCCCTTTTCGCTGCTATTGGGCGAGCAGATCATCCCCGCCGACTGGACCTATGTCGTGCTGCTCGCGATCGGCAGCCAGGTTATCGGCCAGGGCCTGCTAGTTTACGGAATCGCTTACGTGCCGCCGCTGATCGTCGGGCTGGTTCTGTTAACCCAGCCGGCAATCTCGGGGTTGGTTGGGTGGATCGCCTATGGCGAGACGCTGTCGCCGCTCGATTGGATTGGAGCGATGGCGATCGCTGCCGCGCTGGTCCTCGTTCGACTGCCGCAGCGGGGGTTGCGCACGCTGGTCGAGCAGCCCAGTTGAGCGCCATGGATTCGCTAAGTCCGCTGGAGCAACTTCGCCGCAAACTCGCGCTCGCCGTCGGCGAAAATGCGGTGTTCGACGGCTGGACCCGCAAGGCAGTCGATAGCGCGGCTACCCAGCTCGGTGTGGATCCGGCGCAGGCCCGGCTGGCGATGCCCAAGACCCAGGCGGCGATGGTCGATCTCTACATCCAGGAAGTGGACCGTTCGCTCGAAGCCTGGTTCACGCCCGAACGGCTCGCGGGAATGAAGATCCGTGAGAAGATCCGATCGCTGGTGTGGCGGCGGCTGGAAATCATGGGTCCGGCCCGCGAGGCTGTCCGGCGAGCGCTAGCGGTGTTGGCGATGCCGCAGAACATCCCGCTCGGGCTTCGTATCTCGTGGCGCACCGCAGACCAGATGTGGCGGATCGCCGGCGACACCAGCACGGATTTCAATCATTACACCAAACGCATGACGCTCGGCGCCGTCTACGGTTCGACCTTGTTAGCGTGGCTCGAGGACCAGAGCGAAGGCTGGAGCGATACAGCCGCCTTCCTGGACCGCCGCATCGACGGGGTGATGAAGTTCGAGAAATGGAAGGCGGGGTGGAAAGGATCGGGTGAAAGCCTCAGCCTGTCCCGTTTTCTTGGCCGTCTGCGCTATCCGCCTCGATAAGTCGCAACAGTTAAGTAATTCAATCATTTAGCCTTGGGGAAAGCAATCCCTGAGGAGTATTTGATGACCCGTAAAATCATGATGTTCGGTCTTGTGGCCGCCGCCGCGATGGCCCAGCCGGTCTATGCCGGCAACGCGCACAGCGACCCCACCGTCGGCAACTGCATTTCGGACGGCTTCTACGGCAACGAGCCAAACATGGCGGACGGCTCGGCCGGAGGCCCGTCTGAGCAGGCACCCGGCTCCAAGGGCGGCAATGTCCTGCCCAGCCAGTCGCCTGGCCCCAAAGTGACCAACCCGGATGGCAGCGTTCGCGACGGTGCCTCGGTCGGTGACATCAACCAGGAATTTGGTGGCGGTGCGCTGAACGAATTCTGCAGAACTGCAGCCGGGAAGTAACCGGTTGAGGAGCCGCCGCCCGAATTCGCGAATGGGCGGCGGCTTCGCTATTCTTCCGAGCTTCCACGGGTTGGAGGCTCCCGCGTTTCGCGCTGATCGGCGGCCAGCGAGATAGCTCTGGCACTCGTGATCCGTTAATGATAATCAGTCGCAAGAATGAATGCACCCTTCGTTCCGGAGACGATCAGCCTTGACCGGCTTGCGCTGGGCGCCAAGGCGCGCGTTGCGGCGATCGAATGGAGTCTGCTCGATGCCGGCGAAGCCGCTCGCCTGCGCAACTTTGGATTTGACGAGGGCGTCGCCGTCGAGCCGCTGCACCTCGGACCGTTCGGGCGCGACCCGATCGCTATCCGTGTCGGGCGAATGACCGTCGCCATCCGTCGCAAGCATGCCGGCGCGATCCAAGTCGTCCCTCTCGCTTAAGTGAATCCCCTCCCCCTCATTGCAGTCGCGGGCAGCCCGAATGCTGGGAAGAGTGCGCTGTTCAACGCCTTGACCGGGGCGCGGCAGAAGGTTGGCAATTATCCTGGAGTTACGGTTGAACGTCATTCGGGCCGGCTAATGCTGGCCGACGGGCGGCCGGTCGAGCTGGTCGACCTGCCCGGCGCCTACAGCCTTGAACCGGCAAGCCCCGACGAAGCGGTCACGCGGGATGTGCTCCTCGGCAAGCAAAAGGGCGAACGCCAGCCCGATGCGTTGCTCATCGTCGTCGATGCCTCGAACCTCGACAATCACCTGCGTTTCGCGTTGCAGCTGATCGAGCTCGGGCTGCCGACGATCATCGCGCTCAACATGGTCGATCTGGCCAGGCGCGACGGGCTTGAGCTCGATCCGGCGCGGCTCGAGCAGGAGCTTGGAGTGCCGGTCATCCAAACTGTCGCGGTCCGCCGCCGCGGCATCTCGGAACTTCAGGCAGCGCTCGATGACATGCTGTCGGCGCCGCGCTGTGGCGTCCACAAGCACGTCAAGGACGACCTGCTCAAGCTGCAGCGGCGCGCGCGTGAAATCGCGGCCATCGCGGTGATCAGCGAGACGCCGGTGCGACGCTGGACGCATCGCCTCGACGCCGTCCTTCTTCATCCCATCCTTGGTCCGATCATCCTCGCCGCCTTGATGTTCGTGATGTTCCAGGCGGTATTCGCATGGAGTCAGACGCCCGTCGGCTGGATCGAGAACGGGGTCGCCTGGCTTTCGGCCATTGCCTCTGATGCGTTGCCTGTCGGTATCGTCAGGTCGCTCGTGGTTGACGGCGCGATCGCGGGTGTCGGCGCGGTGATCACCTTCCTGCCGCAAATCCTCATCCTGTTTTTCTTCATCCTGCTCCTCGAGGGCACCGGATACATGGTCCGCGCCGCCTTTCTGATGGACAAGTTGATGCACGGCACGGGCCTCTCGGGGCGCGCCTTCATCCCGCTCCTGTCGAGTTTCGCCTGCGCGGTTCCGGGGATCATGGCGACGCGCACCATCGATGACCCCAAGGACCGGCTGACCACGATCCTGGTTGCCCCGCTGATGACCTGCTCGGCCCGGCTTCCGGTTTACACGCTGATCATCGCTGCCTTCATTCCGAATACCAGTGTCGGGCCGGGTATTGGTCTTCAGGGCCTGGTGATGTTCGGCCTCTACATTCTCGGCATCGCCGGCGCCCTGCTCGCGGCGTTGACCCTGCGAAAAGGCGTGCTCAAGGGCGGGAGCGGCGGCTTCATGATGGAACTGCCCAAATATCAGTGGCCGCCGCTCAAGGACGTCCTCATTGGGTTGCTGACGCGGATCGAGATCTTCCTTAAGCGCGCGGGAACGATCATCCTCGGCACCACCGTCATCCTGTGGGCGCTGGCCAGCATTCCGCAGGCCGGTCCCGGCCAGAAACAAAGCGAAGTATCGATCGCCGGGCATATCGCGAACGGGATCGAGGTTGTGGTCAAGCCGATCGGCTTCAATCACGACATTGCGCTCGCGCTCTTGCCGGCGATGGCCGCGCGCGAAGTGGCCGTGAGCGCGATTGCCACCGTCTATTCGCTCGACGCGAGCGGAGATCCTGATGCGGTCGACAAGTCGCTAGCGGACAAGCTCCGCCACCGCTGGTCGCTGCCAACCGCGCTCGCCTTCCTTGCCTGGTTCGTGTTTGCACCGCAGTGCATTTCGACCATCGCGGTGACGCGGCGCGAGACCAACGGCTGGAAATGGCCGCTGTTCATGGTCTCTTATTTGTTCGTCCTGGCCTACATCGCGGCGGGCCTAACCTACTGGACGGCGGTGGCGCTCGGTCTATAGCTGTCCCTCAAGCAGAGGAGACGAAGATGGCGGGCGTCAATAAGGTTATCCTGGTCGGCAATTTGGGTGCGGACCCGGAAGCTCGATCGCTCAACAACGGCGGCGAAGTGGTCAATATGCGCGTCGCTACGTCGGAGCAGTGGAAGGATCGCGACGGTAACCGCCAGGAACGGACCGAGTGGCACAATGTCGTGATCTTCAACGAGAACCTCGGCCGGGTCGCCAAAAGCTATCTGAAGAAGGGCTCGAAGGTATATCTCGAAGGCCAGATCCAGACCCGCAAATGGACCGACCAGACGGGCAACGACCGTTACACGACCGAGGTCGTGCTGCAGAAATTCCGCGGCGAACTCGTGTTGCTCGACAGTCGTGACGGCGGGGGAAGTCGGGGTGCGTTCAGCGACGATTTTGAGGGTGCGGGCGCCGCTGCCCCGGCGCGGGCCCAGAGCCGTCCGCAACCCGCGGCGTTCGACACCGACCTCGACGACGACGTTCCGTTCTAGGAGTCGCCGCTCCCCTTCATCAGCTGGGCCAAAGCCGCGAACGGGCTCGCTTCGGCTTCGGTCAGGATTCCCGCTTCCTTCAGCACCGCGTCGGCGCCGGGACTACGCGGGTAGGCGGGCAAAGCGAGCGCCAGCGTGTCGGCAATCGCGCTACCCAGATCAATCGTACTGCCGTCGTGGAACACCACGTCGCATTCTGTCGGATCGAGTTCGATTTCTTCTTCCGAGCGGCTGACTTGCGGCTCGGGCACGAAGGCAATCTCGAACACTTCATCGACGTGGGCAGGGACCGGGTCGCCGGTGATTACGCAACTCTGGTCGAGCGATGCGACGACGCGGCCTTCGGCGCGAACGCAGTCGCCTTTTCGGTTCAGCGTCGCGTGCGCCTCGAGGCGCTTGAGGGACTGCAAGCCAAGTCGTTCGCTTACGGCATGCCGTTCGGTCTCGTCGGCATTGAGGTCGATCCGCTCGCCATCGCGAATCTGGTCCAGCCGCAGCTGGTGGGCAAAGCGGTCCATCAACCGATCCGCCCTTCAATGATAGCCGCGTCTGGCATTGCCTCGATTCGAATCCACAGCGCGCGAAGATCGCCCGCAACGTGGTTCAAAGCATCCTTGCCCGGCAAAGCTTCGCCGAACACGCTGCTGCGGGCAATTTCTCGCCAATCCTCGCCGCCCATCGCGGATCGCCACAGTTCCACCCGGCGGGCGAGCGAGCCGACAAGCTTGCGGACGGTCCGGCCGAGCGCCGGGTCGCCCAAGCCGATCTCGCGATGCTCCGATTCCATGACTTCGATGAACCGTTCAGTCAGCGCCACGCTCGCAGCTCGTCCCGCTTCGCCAATCTGTTCGAGCCGCAGGGTCAGGAGCGCGGCGATTGTCGCGACCATCGCAAACCGGCCGTCGATCGTGTCCTCGACCGCACCCTTGAGGTACCAATGCGGTGCCCGGGCCTCGGCTGTCACCCAGGCGAACAGGTCCACACCGCGCTCCGGGTCGGCGGTTAATCTTGGGAACAGGAAGCGCAGCATAGCGTGAATATCGGCCCTCGTTGGCGCAAGCCTTGCGCCTTCCATGCCGGCCAGCATATTGAGGCGGACGGCCCGTCAGGCAAGGTCGAAGCGCGTATTGCGTGCCGCGGGGCGTCCAAGAGAGGTTAGATCGAATGAAGGTTGCGTCGTTGAAAGTCGCTGGGATTGTGCTGAGTGCGGCACTGCTTGCCGGTTGCGCCAGCTTCGGCGTCCGCTCGCACAAGGGAGCGGTCGTCGATTCGCAGCTTGCGAGTGCAATCCAGCCGGGCGTCGACAACAAGGCCTCGGTCGAAAAGACGCTGGGCCGGCCGACGTTCACGGGGGAATTCACGCCCAACGATTGGTATTATGTGTCGCGTGACACAAACACCTTTGCCTTCCGCAATCCACGGGTGGTCAAGCAGACCGTCTATCGCGTGCGCTTCGACCAGGCAGGAAATGTCGCGTCGGTGCAGACGTCCGGCAAGGACATGATTGCAAACGTTGATCCGGCGAATCGCAAGACTCCGACCCTCGGCCGCAAACGCAGCTTCTTCGATGAGTTGTTCGGCAATATCGGCACGGTCGGTTCGGCTGGCGCCGCTGGTACCGGCGGGGGCAACGGGCCCTACTAACCTCGGCGCTTCCTCCGCCGCGGGCTTTATCCTAAGCGGTCTCCCATGACCGCGACGCCCGCCGGCATGACCTATGCCGACTATCTTCGACTCGATCAGCTCCTCTCGGCGCAGCAACCGCTGTCGGCCCTGCATGATGAGATGCTGTTCATCGTCATCCATCAGACCAAAGAGCTGTGGATGAAGCAGATGCTGCACGAGCTCGAACTGGCGATCGACCTGGTGCAGGCCGACCGGTTCGCCGAGGCATATAAGGCGATGGCGCGGATCAGCCGGATCCAGGCGGTGATGACCCTGTCATGGGATGTGCTGTCGACGCTGACTCCGGTCGACTATTTGAAATTCCGGAACGTTCTCGGCACTTCCTCGGGCTTCCAGTCCGTCCAGTTCAGGCAGATCGAGTTTCGGCTCGGCCTCAAGGAACCCAATTTTCTCAACCAGTATGAAGAGGGCGGTGCCGCCCACGCGGCGCTCGAACTGGCGTTGACTGAGCCGAGCCTGCGCGAAGCGTCGCTCGGTGCGCTCGAGCGGGCCGGGTTCGATCTTGGCGACCGTTCGGTCGATGCGGTCGCCCGCGCGTGGCTCGAAGTCTATCGCGATGCCGAGCGTTGGTTCGACCTTTACGAGCTCGCCGAGAAATTGGTCGACATTGACGACGCCCTGGCCGGGTGGCGGCACAAGCACGTGCTGACCGTCGAAAGGATCATTGGCAACAGGCCGGGTACCGGTGGGTCCGCCGGGGCGCCTTACTTGAGGGCCACGCTCGACAAGCGCGTGTTCCCTGAGCTGTGGGCGTTGAGGACCGATCTTTGACCTTCAAGAACCTGTTCTCGAGGAGCCTTAACGCCAACCCCGAGAGGCTCCATTTCGCCGCCCACAGTCACCACCTTTGGCCCGACGCCAGCTTCGACGGCCAAACCCAGGCGTGGATCGACGCGGCCGGCCTCGCCGACGATAAATGGGACAAAGTCATGGGCCAGGTCTGGCCCGAAGCGCAGGCCCATGTCGCCGCGGAGCTGGGCAGCGGCAACCCCGACTCGATCGTTTTCTCTTCGAATACGCACGACTTCCTCGTCCGACTGATCTCTGCCTGTCCGCGCCGGAATCCAAAAGAGCTTCGCGTCCTGACGACTGATGGTGAGTTCCACAGCGCCCGCCGCCAGTTCGCACGCTGGGCGGAAGAGGGTTGGCTGATCCTCGACAAGGTCGAAGCCGAGCCATTCGATACCCTAACGGCCCGGTTCCTCGCCGCGGCCGAACATGGTGGTCACGACCTGATCCTTGTTAGCCAGGTGCTGTTTGGTAGTGGCCGGATCTTCGACGCTGTTACCGAACTGGCGGAAATGGGCCGGCCGGAAGGCCCGTGGGTAGTGATCGACGGCTATCACGCGTTCATGGCGCTTGAGCGGCCTTTCACGGAGGCCCCTGCGCGCTCGGCCTTCTTCCTCGGCGGCGGATACAAATATGCAATGGCGGGTGAAGGCTGCGCCTTTCTCCATGCTCCGCCGGGCTTCGGCCCCCGACCGCCGGTCACCGGCTGGTTTGCCGAATTCGAGGATTTGACCTTGCCCCCGGGAAGCGTCGGCTATGCCCAGGACGCCGGGCGCTTTCTGGGGGCGACCTTCGACCCATCCGCCCTCTACCGCTTCAACGCGATCCAGCGGATGCTGGGCGAGAATGGTCTCACGACTGCCATGGCCTCTGCGCGCGCCAAAGCATTGCAGGAACATTTCCTCGATGGGCTCACCGGTACGCCCTTGGCGGAGGCTGAAATGCTCAATCCGTTAGCCGATGGCCGGCATGCTCGTTTTCTCGCGTTCCGCAGCCCGAAAGCCCAGGGTTGGTATTCCGATCTCAAGGCGCGAAATTGCCTTACCGATGTCCGTGGAGACGTGCTCAGGGTCGGATTTGGCCTCTATCAGGACGAATCCGACGTTGACCAGATCTTGAGCCTATTGAGGCATATCTAAGTATCTGAACAACAAAGAAATCTTAGGTTCAGAGCGATGCGCCAAGATGGGCGCCCGGTTCGGTCAACGGTGGAACGTGCTGCGGCGCGGCCCGTTGGACCGGCAATAAGAAGGAGATTTGTAATGACCAGGCTGTTTCTTGCCGCTGGTGTCGCCGCTTTGGCGATCGCGATGCCGGCGAGCGCCAAGCCAGGCGAACACGGTAACGGCGGTGGTGGTGACCGTGCTGCCCAAGCCAGGGGCGGCGGCGGCCATGACCAGGCCCGCGGCGGAGGTGGAAACGCGTTCCGCGTCGAGAACCGCGGTGGCGGCCGTGCCCAAGCCAACGTTCAACGCGGCGGCGGCTTCCAGATGCGTTCGGTCGAGCGCCGGGGCGGTGGCTTTGCCACCCCGCGCGTACAGCGCCAGGCGTTTGCCTTCGCTGACCGTGGGCGCGGGCATGCTGATCGGACCGTCCAGGTTCAGCGTGCGCGCGGACATGCGATCCGCATGAGCGGTGGCGAACGCCGGATTGAGCGCGGCAATGCCCGCATTCAACGAGTTCAGCCCATGCAGGCCCGCAATCTCGAGCGTCACCCAATGCACGTTGATCGTGCCCAGACTGTCCAGAACCGGGTGTTTGATCGCGAGCGGTTCAACGGTCAGCGCATGGCCGATCGCGCGGTGCTGCATGACCAGTTCCGGCCCGAGCGGCTGACGCGGATCGGGAATCGCGACTGGGATGATCGTGATCGCTGGGATCGCGGCTTCAACCGCGCCGGGTTTATCGACGGTTGCCCTCCGGGCCTGGCGATGAAGAACAACGGCTGCCTGCCTCCAGGCCAGGCCAAGAAGCTGTTCGGCCGGTCGATCCGGGACGCGGAGCGGTTCACGACATTTAGCGACGTGCCGCTCGGGTTCCGTGCCTTTTACCAGGACACGCCCGATTATTATTATCGCTATGGCGACGGCTATATGTATCGGGTCGATCGATCGAATGACCTGATCAGTGCGCTATTGCCGTTGATCGGCGGCGGATACGTGCCGGGGATGGCCTTCCCGTCGGCGTACAATTACGCTCCGGGGTACACTTTCCCGCTGGGCTTCAACGACCCCTACGTGTCAGATTATTACGGCTTCAACTCGTTCTATCCGGACACGCAATACGTCGACTATCGCTACCTCAACGGCAACGTTTACGGGGTCGATCCGTACAGCGGACTGATCGAGGACGTGATCCCGACCTATGCCTATGGTTATGGCGTGGGGCAGGTGCTTCCGGCTAGCTACGGTTATTACAATGTGCCGTACCAGTATCGGAGCATGTACTACGACACGTCCGACAATAATTACTGGTATGCGCCAGGCGCGATCTATCAGGTGGATCCCTCGAGCCAGCTGATCACCTCGGTGGCGTCATTGTTGTCGCCGGGCCTGTCGATCGGTCAGCAGCTGCCGCTGGGTTACGATGTGTACAACGTGCCCTACGATTATCGTCAGACCTATTACGACACGCCGGACGCCTGGTACCGCTACAACAACGGCAACATCTACCAGGTTGATCCGACGACGAGGCTGGTCACTGCGATTGTGGCGTCACTGCTGACGTAATCGCAAAATTCATGGATCGAGAACGGCCGGGCAAGCGTTGCCCGGCCGTTTGTTCCTCTGCCGAAACAGGAGAATAGAGAAATGAGGAAATCGGCGCTTACGCTCGGCCTTTCGGTCGCGTTGCTCAGTATCTCGGCGTGTAACCAGAATGACGCCGCGACGGCCAACAAGACCGGACAAACGCCGGCTGCGGCGAAGGCTGCTGGATCGAAGACGATCGCCGCCGGCCTTGCCGCCGACAGCAAGTTCATGGCCGCGGCCAAGTCGGCCGGGCTCGACAAGACGCTTGCCGGCCCGGGCCCCTACACGGTCTTCGTTCCCGATGACGCTGCATTCGCGAAGCTGCCGGCAGGGACAATCGATAACCCGAGCGATGCCGATCAGCGCGCCAGGATCACCTCGATCCTGACCTATCACATCCTGCCCGGGACGGTGCTTGCTGCCGACATCGCGAAGACCATCGACAATGCCAAAGGCAAAGCGGTGATGATGACGGTTGGCGGCCAGACGTTCTCCGCGGCCAAGGACGGCAATGACATCGTCCTTTCCGATTCAGCGGGCAACAAGGCGCGCGTAACCAAGGCCGACGAGCAATATTCGAACGGCGTTGTTCATCATATCGACGCGGTCCTGACGCCGCCCGGTCCGGGATCGAAACCGAAAGCCGGTCAATAGATCGCTTCATCCCCACTTCCGCGCGCGCGAAGGCTCGCTATAACGGCCTTCGAACGCGTGGACTGATGGGGTGAACGACCGATGAAAGCGACGATTGAGCGGGCGACACTCTTGAAGAGCCTCGGCCACGTCCAATCGGTCGTGGAACGACGAAATACGATCCCGATCTTGTCCAACGTGCTGATCGAGGCGCGCGAAGACGGATCGATCAGGCTCATGGCCACCGACCTCGACCTTCAGGTCGATGAAAGCGTTCCCGCCAACGTGACCCAGGCTGGCGCGATCACCGTTTCGGCGCACACCCTGTTCGACATCGTCCGCAAGCTGCCCGAAGGCAGTCAGGTTGAGTTCTCGGCGGCTGAGGGCAAAATGCAGGTCAATGCCGGCCGCTCGCGTTTCAGCTTGTCGACTCTGCCGCGCGACGATTTCCCGGTGATCGCCGAGGGCGAACTGCCGACCCGCTTCGAGCTGCCGGCCGCGACGCTCCGCCAAATCATCGAGAAAACGCGGTTCGCAATCTCCACCGAAGAAACGCGTTACTACCTGATGGGTATATTCCTCCATCTGATCGACGACCAACTGCGGGCGGCGGCGACTGACGGTCACCGGCTGGCGCGGGTCACCGTTGCCAAGCCCGATGGCGCCGACGGCATGCCCGACGTGATCGTGCCGCGCAAAGCGGTCGCCGAACTTTATCGGCTGCTTGAGGAAGTGGAGGGCACGGTCGAGGTTTCTTTGTCGGCGACCAAGGTTCGCTTTGGCCTCGGCAGCGCCGTCCTGACCAGTAAGCTGATCGACGGCACGTTCCCCGATTACAACCGGGTGATTCCGACCGCGAATGACAAGCTGCTGAAGCTCGACCCCAAGAGCTTTTCAGCCGGCGTCGATCGCGTTTCGACGATTGCCAGCGAAAAGACCCGCGCGGTTAAGATGAGCGTCGACCGCGACAAGATCACTTTGTCGGTGACTTCGCCTGAGAATGGCGTCGCGACCGAGGAGATACCCGCCGATTATGGCTCCGACGGGCTCGAGATTGGGTTCAACGCCCGCTACCTGCTCGACATCCTTTCGGAGATCGAAGGCGACACGGTCGAGGTCCACCTCGCCGATGCCGCGGCGCCGACCCTGCTGCGCGAGAGCGACAAATCCAATGCGCTCTACGTGCTGATGCCGATGCGGGTGTGACGATCTGCCGCCAATGGCGGGGATGGACCACTGCCGAAAATGCCAAAAGGTATGAGCGGATTGTCCGCGAGAAGGTGATTCCTGGAATCGAGGCGCGGCGCATTCCGGGCTTTCGCCACATCGACCTGATGCGGCGTGATGCCGGCGACGAGGTCGAGTTTCAAACCCTCATGTGGTTTGACGGTCTCGATGCGATCAAGGCGTTTGTCGGGGACGACTATGCCGTCAGCCACGTGCCCGAGGCCGCACGCGCGGTGCTCAAGCGGTTCGAGGAGCGCGCGGGGCATTACGAAGTCATCGACCGGCGCGAACAATAACGGCTAAGCCCCGCGGGTGCCTGTTTCGCGCCTGATCCTCACCGATTTCCGGTCCTATACAGCGGCGACCATCGAGCCGGGACCTGGCTTCGTCCTGCTCTCGGGCGAAAATGGTGCGGGCAAGACCAATCTGCTCGAGGCAGTATCGTTGCTGAGCCCGGGGCGCGGCTTGCGCGGCGCGGCGCTGTCCGAGATGGCGCGGATCGGTGGCGATGACGGGTTCGCAGTGGCCGCGAAACTCGGCGACGTCGAGATCGGCACCGGAGCGACGGCCGCGGCTCCCGAACGGCGGCAAGTGCGGATCAACGGCGCGCCAGCGGCGGTCAACTCGCTTAGCGAATGGCTGTCGGCGTTGTGGCTCACTCCGGCGATGGACCGGTTGTTCCTGGGGTCGACGGGGGACCGCCGGCGGTTCCTTGACCGCCTGGTGCTGGCGCTCGAGCCGGCCCACGCGCACCACGCCGCGCGCTACGAGGCGGCAATGCGGGCACGCAACAAGCTCCTTGCCGACGAGAGTTTGGATGAAGCCTGGGTGGCTTCGCTCGAGGCCGCGATGGCCGAGCACGGTGCGGCAATTACCGAGGCGCGAGCGCGGACCGTGGCGGCGCTCGATGAGCGCCTCGACCATGCCCCGGACGATCAGTTCGCGCGCGCCGCAATCGCCCTCGAAGGATGGGAACAAGGCGACCTTGCGTTGGCGCTGAAAGCCAATCGCGCGCGAGACGCCGCCGTCGGCCGAGCGACCCTGGGCCCGCATCGCCAGGATCTCGCCGTGACGCACCGCACCAAGGCAATGCTGGCGGCGCGGTCGTCGACCGGGGAGCAGAAAGCGCTGTTGCTCGGCCTGATCCTCGCCCATGCTGAATTGGTCACTGAACGCCGCGCCGAGCCACCCATTTTGTTGCTCGACGAGGTCGCCGCGCATCTCGATCCGCGGCGTCGCGCGGCGCTGTTCGAGCGGCTCGCGGGCCGCGGGCAAGTGTGGATGACGGCGACCGAAGCCGCCTTGTTCGAGGGTATATCGGCGGCCAGCCACTTCCACGTCGAGGCCGGGCAAATCCAGATTGTCTAGCGCCAAGCTGGACTTTCTTAAGAACCGCTCTATATTGCAGTGCAACATGAGGCGCTTTTTCAAGCGGCGTGATCGGCCTTCAGGGCCGAGCCCGCGTCTCTCCGCAATCATCCCAATTCACGCGGGGGTGTAATTTCCCCGCCGCCGACGCGCGTTTCTGCGCGTCCCGGCATATTCAAGGTATTTCATTTTGTCTTTTGCAGACCTCGGGCTCTCGCAGCCCGTTCTCGATGCGCTTGCGCACGCCAATTACTCGACCCCGACGCCGATCCAGCGTCAGGCGATTCCGACCGTTCTTACCGGCCGCGACTTGCTCGGCATTGCCCAGACCGGCACCGGCAAGACGGCGGCGTTCGTCCTGCCTTCGCTCGACCGGCTCGCGGCCAACCGCACTTATCTGAAGCCCGGCCAAATCCGCATGCTCGTGCTCGCGCCGACGCGTGAGCTCGCGGCACAGATCGCGGCCAGCGCGAAAACCTACGGCCGCTTCATGAAGCTGTCGGTCGGTTCCGTATTCGGCGGCGTCTCCAACCACAAAAGCGTGCGCGAAGTGTCGCGCGGGCTCGACGTGCTGGTCGCGACGCCCGGCCGCCTGCTCGACCTCGTCGACCAGCGCGCGCTCAGCTTGCGCGATCTCGAAGTGCTCGTGCTCGATGAGGCCGACCAGATGCTTGACCTCGGCTTCATTCATGCGTTGAAGCGCATCGTCGCTTTGGTCCCGGCCAAGCGCCAGACCCTGTTCTTCTCGGCGACCATGCCGCGCGCGATCAAGGAACTGGCCGATCGCTATCTGACCAACCCGGCCGAAGTTTCGGTTGCTCCCGCGGCCACGACCGTGGAGCGCGTCGTGCAATCGGTGACCATGGTCAATCAGCCCGAAAAGGCCGCGCTGCTCGCCCATTACCTCCAGGCTCACGAAATCGAACGCGCGTTGGTGTTCAGCCGCACCAAGCATGGCGCGGACAAGATCGTCCGTCTGCTGATCGCGGCCGGCATCGATGCCAATGCGATCCACGGCAACAAGTCGCAACCCCAGCGCGAGCGCGCGATCGCAGCGTTCAAATCCGGGCAGATCCGGGTGCTCGTAGCGACCGACATCGCCGCCCGCGGGATTGATATCCCCGGCGTCAGCCACGTCATCAATTTCGACTTACCCGACGTGCCCGAACAGTACGTCCACCGTATCGGCCGCACGGCGCGTGCTGGCGCGACCGGCATTGCGATTGCGTTTTGTGCCGGCGAGGAGCGCGGCAACCTGCGCGACATCGAGCGGACCACGCGCCAGAAGCTGGCGATTACGCCGCTCCCCAGCGACTTCGCGACTGCGCTAGCAGCGTTCAAGGCGCTGCGTCCGGCTCCCGCCCCGCGCGAAGAGCATCGCCCGCATTACCGACAAAATCGCCCGCAGCGCGCCCATACGCCGAACCGGCATCCGGCGCACCGCGGTGAAGGCGTCCGGTCGAGTGGGCACCCAGCGCATCGCGCCGACGGCTCCAGGCCCACTGGTCATTCGGCGCATCGCGGCGAAGGCGCCCGCCCGGAAGGCGCGCGTCCGTCAGGCCGGCCGGGCGGTAATCGCCGTCGCGGCGGCGGTCGCCCAGCCCAGGCTCGCGGCTAACCGATTCCACGCGCGAAGTCTCCGGTCTTCGCGCGTGAGCTTTCGCGCGCGCGTACGCGCACGCGCGTGACTTCTCGGCCGAAATCGCTATATCTGGTCCATGGCAACCGACCCCAATCAGAATGAATATGGCGCCGAGAGCATCAAGGTCCTCAAAGGCCTCGATGCCGTGCGCAAACGCCCCGGCATGTACATCGGCGATACCGACGACGGGTCGGGTCTCCACCACATGGTGTTCGAAGTCTCCGACAACGCAATCGACGAGGCGCTGGCCGGTCACTGTGACCGCATCCTGATTCAGTTGAACCCCGACGGATCGGTGACCGTCGAGGATAATGGCCGCGGCATTCCAACCGGCATCCACGAAGGCGAAGGCGTGTCGGCGGCCGAGGTCATCATGACCCAGCTCCACGCCGGCGGGAAGTTCGAGAACACCTCGGACGACAACGCCTACAAGGTTTCCGGTGGCCTCCACGGCGTCGGCGTCAGCGTCGTCAATGCGCTCAGCGAATGGCTCGATCTGACCATCTGGCGCGATGGGGAAGAGCATTTCATGCGCTTTCGCCACGGCGATGCAGAGGCACCGCTCAAAATCGTCGGCAAGGCGCCCGATGGGAAGAAGGGCACGAAGGTCACCTTCCTGCCGAGCCCCGCGACCTTCAAGATCACCGAATTCAATTTCGAGGAGCTTGAGCACCGCTACCGCGAGCTTGCGTTCCTCAATTCCGGGGTCCGCCTGATCCTTGCCGACGCTCGGCACGAGGAGCGGGTCGAGCACGAACTCTATTACGAGGGCGGCATCGGCGCGTTCGTCAAATATCTCGACCGCGCCAAGACGCCTTTGTTTCCCGAGCCAATTGCCATTTCGGCGGTCCGCGACGGGATTGGCATCGACGTCGCGCTCGAGTGGAATGACTCCTACTACGAGAACGTCCTGCCGTTCACCAACAACATCCCCCAGCGCGACGGCGGCACGCATATGGCCGCGTTCCGCGCCGCACTGACCCGGACCATCAACAATTACGCCGACAAGTCGGGCATGCTAAAAAAGGAAAAGGTCACGCTGACCGGCGAGGACATGCGCGAAGGCTTGACCGCCATCGTCTCGGTCAAGCTGCCCGATCCCAAGTTCAGTTCGCAGACCAAGGACAAATTGGTCAGTTCCGAGGTTCGCCAGCCGCTCGAAAGCTTGATGAGCGACAAGATGAGCGAGTGGCTCGAGGAAAATCCCGCCAACGCCCGCTCGATCATCCAGAAGGTGATCGACGCCGCCGCGGCGCGCGAGGCAGCGCGCAAAGCGCGTGAGGCAAGCCGCAAATCGGTGATGGGCATTGCGTCACTGCCGGGCAAGCTGGCCGATTGCCAGGAGCGCGATCCGGCCCTGTCGGAACTATTCCTCGTCGAGGGCGACAGCGCCGGCGGGTCGGCCAAGCAAGGCCGCAACCGCCAGAATCAGGCCATTCTCCCGCTCAAGGGCAAGATCCTCAACGTCGAGCGCGCGCGCTTCGACCGGATGCTCGGGTCCAAGGAAATCGGGACGATGATCCAGGCCTTGGGGACTTCGATCGGCGCGGAGGAGTTCGACCTCGAGAAGCTGCGTTATCACAAGATTGTGATCATGACCGATGCCGACGTCGACGGCGCGCACATCCGGACATTGCTCCTGACCTTTTTCTATCGCCAGATGCCGCAACTGATTGAAGGGGGGCACCTCTTCATTGCCCAGCCACCGCTTTACAAAGTCAGTCGTGGC
>Ga0207711_10001132_pt1 | contig 25459 bp, 24 predicted proteins | sample KBSS34metaG_FD_184401 | JGI IMG/M metagenome (GOLD analysis project Ga0207711, IMG submission 184401) | Switchgrass rhizosphere microbial communities from Kellogg Biological Station, Michigan, USA - KBS S3-4 metaG (SPAdes) (version 2) | ecosystem: Host-associated > Plants > Roots > Rhizosphere...
CGCCTCGGAAGGCGCGCGCGGCCTCGGCGCGGCCGCGGGAGCCCGTCGGGAATGAGCCGGCTCGCTCCTCTCCTCGCGCAGGTCGAGGCCGAGGTGAAGATGCGGACGCGCTCCTTCGCGACGCCGCTCGCGCTGCTCGCGCTGTGCGTGGGCGCGTACCTCTGGATCCCGGACCCTTCCGGGAACGTCAGCTCGATCTCGTGGGACCTGCCGGGAGGCCGGGTGCAGGGGCCGGTCTACAGCGCGGCCTACGTCGGCTTCGCCGCCTCCGTCCTCGTCTCGATCTTCGTGCCGCTCGTCGGGTTCTATCTGGTGGCCGGGTCCGTCCGGCGCGACCGGGAGCGCGGAGTCGGCCGGATCCTGGCCGCGACGCCACTCACGAAGGCGGAGTACCTGACCGGCAAGTTCGCCGCCCACGTGGCCTACCTCCTGGTCATCGCCGGGCTCGCGCTCGCCGTCGCGTTCGCCGCGTGGCTGCGCTTCGGCGTCGGCCCGTTCTCGGTGGGAGGCTTCCTCGTCCCGTTCCTCCTGTTGTCGCTGCCGACGATCACGATGACCGCGGCGCTCGCCGTCCTCTTCGACGTCACCCCGGGCCTGCGCTCGCGCGGAGGCCTCGTCGTCTGGTTCTTCGTCTTCATGATGCTGCTGATCGCGCTGCCGATGGAGCTCGCGGGCGGGGGCGAGAAGGGCGAGCCGCACCGCTTCCCGGCGATCGATCCCGCGGGCGCGGCGACGCAGGTCTGGCTCGCGCGCCAGACCGTCCCGGACGCACAGGGCTTCTCGACCGGCTACACGATTCACGACCGGCCGATCGAGCGCGTGCCCTGGAAGGGCGTCCGCGTGACCGGCGCGCTCGCCGCGGCGCGCGCCGCGAACGTCGGGCTCGCGGTTCTCCCGCTCCTGCTCGCGGTCCTCGTGTTCGACCGGTTCGACCCGGCTCGAGGTCGCCGGCGACGCCGGAGGAGCGGCGCCGCCGAGGAGAGCCCCGGCCCGACCTTCGCCGCGCGGCTCGCCGGGCGATTCCGCTCCGGGGCGGGCGACGCCGACGCGCCGGAGCCCGCCGCGGCGGAGCCGGTCTCGCTCACACCCGTCGCCGTGCGGCCCTCGGCGGCGGGCGCGGTTCTCGCCGAGGTCCGCCTCCTCTGGACGAGCGCGTCGTGGATCAAGTGGCCGCTGCTGGCGTCGGCCGCCGTGGCCGGCGCGGTTCCTCACCCGATCGCGGGCGCGGCCTTCCTCGTGCTGCTCGTCCCGGTGATCGCCGAGGCCGCCGCGCGCGAGGAGCTCGCGGGAACGCGGGCGCTCGTCTTCTCGCAGCCCTCGATCCCGGCGCGGCCCGTCCTGTGGAAGAGCGCGGCGGTCGCCGCCTTCGTGCTGTCTCTGGGCGTGCCCCTGACCGTCCGTTCCTTCCTGGCGTCGCCGGAGCGCGGAGCGGAGTGCGTCGCGGGTCTCCTCGCCATCGCGGGGATCTCCGTCGCGTTCGGCTCGCTGACGTCGGGGGGCAAGCTCTTCTCCGGCGTCTTCCTCGCGGTCTGGTACATGGCGGTGTCGGGGCTCCCGGCCGCCGACGTGACCGGCGTCCTCTCGAAGGCGCCGTCGCTGCGCGTGAGTCTCGCGGCGCTCGGGCTGGGCGTGCTCCTCGTCGCCGTGGCCTCCGCGCGCGAGAGCCTGCGCGCGGCCCGCGCCTGATCGCAAGCCGGGGAAGTCCGCGCGGAGCGCGTCTCCCGGCGCACGCCCGGCTATAATTCGCTGGTGAAGGCGCGTCCGATTCCGGTCCTGCTCGTCATCGGTCTCGGCGCATTTCTCGCCGCGTCTCTTCGATCCGCCGAGTCCGCCCCCGACTGGCCCGCCTGGTTCGCCAAGAACACCGTCGTGACCGACAAGAAGGCCTACGTCCACTTCTTCTGGAACGCCAACGACGCGAAGGACCGCTTCTCGACGAACGGCAGGGACAAGGACGCGCTGCTCGCCGAGGCCGCGCGCCAGCTGGTCGCGCTCCAGTACCCCAAGGCGGCGACGGCCGACGCGATGCGCGTGGACGTCGTCTTCGTGGCGGAGCGCGACGAGTACGGCATGCCCAAATGGGACACGATGAAGCGCGTCGCGCACCTCGAGTTCTCGAAGAAGACGCTCTCCGCGACGCCGCCGAACGCGAGCGAGCCGCGGCGGGGATTCGACAAGTTCGAGGTCTTTCCCTGAGGCTCAAGCCCCGGGCGCCCGGGTTCGCTTTCGCGCTCCTCCTGGCGTTCTCCGGGACCGCCGGTTCGTGGGCGCCGGGGGCCGAGGTCCGGAAGGCCTCGACGGCGCCGCCGGCTTCGCCGGCTTCGCAAATTGCCCCGATGTCGCTCTACCACGACCTCGTGGCCGGCGACGGGATGGCGGGCTTCCGCGACGGCGAGTTCTACCGGGCCCGGTTCCGGGATCCGGCCGGGATCGCGGTGCTCGCGGGCGGATCGATCCTGGCCGTCTCCGACCGGAACAACAACCGGATCCGCGCGATCCATCTGGACGACGGCAATCGCGTCGACACCCTCGCGGGCACCGGAGTCGGGGGCGGCGACGACGGGCCGCTCCGACAGGCGACCTTCCATCAACCCGGCGCGATCGTCGCGATCTCGGATCACGCCGTGCTCGTCCACGACGACGGCAGCGCCCGCTTCCGGATCGTGGATCTCCAGTCCGGGCGCGTCGAGACGGTCGCCGGGAGCGGCGAGCGCGGCCTCGTGGACGGCGAGGGGCGCCGCGCGCAGCTCGGCGAGGTCATGAGCCTCGCCTACTCCCCGGCGGAAGACGCGGTCTACTTCTCGCAGCCCGAGCGAGACGCGGTGCGCCGCTTCGACCTGAAGACGCGCACCGTCGCGACGGTCTTCGCCAGCGACCCGCGCATTCCGGGCCCCGGCGCGCTCGCGTTCTTCAAGGACAAGCTCTGCGTCGCCGACCGCAACGGCCGGGTCCTTCGCGTCGAGCAGACGGCGCCGGACTTCGTCGGCGAGCGGACGATCGTCGACGTCGGACGCGGCAAGAACATCCGGGCGATGGTCGAGTCGAACGGGCAGCTCTACGCCGTCCAGGGCGGAGCCGAGCCGACGTGGCTCGTTGTGACCGAGGGCCGCGTCTGGACGCCGCCGTCGGTCCTGGCCGAGAGCACGAAGATCCCGTACCTCCGCTTCGAGGACACCGAGCAGGTCGGGCTCGTCGTGGATCCCCGCTCACCGCGCACGTTCTACCTCTCCTCGTCGGTGCAGCAGGAGGTCCTGTGCGTGCGGGACTACCGCTTCGCCGAGCTCTGGGGGAAGGGGACGCCCGCGCAGAGCGGCCTCATGGACTTCGACTTTCCGGTTCCCAAGCCGCCGCGGACGTTCCGCATCCTGTTGCTCGGCGACTCGCACGTCGACTTCTTCTTCGAGCCGGGCTATCGCACCCCGGAGTTCCCGCCGACGCGGATCGAGGGGATGCCCAAGCGGCTCGAGCTGATGCTGAACACGCTCGGCGCCGTCGACGGCTCGCGCATTCGGTACGAGGTGCTGACGCTGACGCGCGTGAGCTGGAAGCCGCTGCTGGTCTGGACGGCGCACGAGGCCCCGCCGGTCGCGGAGAAGTTCGGCGTGGACCTCGTCCTCCTGATGGTGCCGCCCGGCGGGAGCGGAACGCTGCAGGCCTACCTCGAGCGTCCGATCACGCCGCGCGGGATCCCGGCCGGAGAGCTCGACATGGAGTACCTGCTGAAGCCGCTCGCCGAGCGCCTGAAGAACAACCCGGCGGCGGCGTTGATCGCGCGGGCGAAGGCGCGGGGGTGGATCCAGGAGATCCCCAACCCGAACGCGAGTCAGCCGGCGATCAGCATCGAGCGCATCGCCGTCCTCGAGACCGACGAGAGCCTGCGCAAAAACCTCCTCGACCTGCACACGCGGCCGGTCGCCGAACTGCGCCGGGGACTCGACGCGAAGTTCCCGAAGGAGTCCGGCAAGACGCGGCCGCGCTTCGGCCTCTGCCACTACCTGCTCGGGGGCCGCGCGCCCATCGGCGGCGAGTCGGAGTTCTGGAGGCAGGTCGCGGAGGGCGCCGGGGCGGACTATCTGGATCTGACCGACCTCTTCACCGCGCTTCGCGAGAGCTGGTACCCGCTCTCCGAGGCGGAGGCGAACGACCACTTCACGCCGGGAGGCCACGCGTTCTTCGCGTTCCTCCTCTCGCACGAGCTCGTCAGGAACGGCTGGGTGCCGATGACGGCGCCGGCGGCGGAACCGGCACCGCAGAGGAAGTCGGCGGAGCCGCCGGCGGCCCTGAAGCCGAAGCCGAAGCCGAAGGCGAAGACGGAGACGGAAGCGGCGCAGCCCTAGACCAAGCCGTCATCCTGAGGAGCGGAGCGCAGCGACCGACGAAGGATCCCGCGCTTTCTGAGAGAGTGGCAATCGAGTCAGGGATCGTAAACGCCTCGCGCGGCGCGAGGCGTTGCCTACTGCCGAGGGTTTACCTCTGGTGGTCGGCTCGCTTCGCTCAGGATGACAGCCTGATCACTTGACGTTCTCAGACCCCGAACTCCGCCGGCAGCGTGACGCCGTCGCGCTCGTTGTCCCACATGATCGAGGCGACCCACCACCGCTGGCCGTCGTTATAGAGCTGAATGCTGTTGATCCCGCGCTTCAGGATCTTCCCGTTAGGCGCGTCGCGCCCCTCGTAGACCGACAGCACGTGCGCCATCGCGCCGAAGTGGAACTCGCGGCGCGCGATCTCGACCTCATAGAAGGAGTTCGCGGCGAAGAACGGCGAGCGAGACTTCTCGTAGCCGTCCACGTCGAGGATCTCGGCCGCGCCGCGGCCGTCTCTGGTGACGCTGGGCGGCCGCATCGGGATCAGCAGCGCCCCCGGCGCGTAGAGCGCGCGGTCGCGCTCCCACTGACGCGGCGCCCCAGCGGGACCCGAGATCGATTCGTATAACGCTTTGATGATCGCGTCGATCGAGACGGCGTCGGGGTTCGGAGCACTCATGCGCGCACCTCGGCCGCATTATCGACGACCTCGCAAACCCGCACTCCGAGGGGGCGTATACGATGAAGCCATGTCGGCCGAGGCGCGCGCGAACCCCTTCGTCCCCCCGACCGGCGAGTTTCTGCGCGAGCTCGCGATCTCGACCCTGATCGGCCTCGGCGTCGTGTTCCTCGTCCTGCTCGGCGAGTCTGCCCGCCTGACCGCGGGCACGGCGGCCTACGGGGCGATGATCGGTTCGTTCGCGTACATCGCCTGCCTGCTGCTCGGCGCGAGCTGCGGTGGCTGGATCGGCCGCGTCCAGATCGTCCCCCAGCGGGTGGTCCGGTCGGTCCTCTACTTCGTGGGCGGCGCGCTTGGCTGGCTGCTGGCGAGTCTGGTCGCCAACGCCGCCGGGCTGGTGCACGTCCGGATGACGGCCGAGTCGCTTCGGGTCACGCTCCCGGCCGCGGGCGCGATCACGCTGATCGCGGGCCTGTCTCTCTACACCTACTCGATCCTGCGCGACCGTCTGGAGCAGAGCGTGTCACGATTGAAGGAGGCCGAGTTCGCGGAGATGGAGCTGGAGCTCGCGCGCTCGATCCAGCAGCGCATGCTGCCGCCGACCGAGATCTCGGGCGACGGCTATCGGATCGCGGCGGGCAACCTGCCCGCGCGCTTCGTGGCGGGCGACTTCTACGACGTCTTCCGGCTTGCGGACGGTGCGGTCGGCATCGTGGTCGCCGACGTGGCGGGAAAGGGAGTCGGCGCGAGCCTGATCATGGCGACGGTCAAGACCGCGCTGCCGTTTCTGGCCGCGGGCCGTTCCGTCGCGGAGACCCTTCGGGAGGGCAACCGGCGCCTGCGTCTCCGGCTCGAGTCGCGCGAGTTCGTGGCTCTGGCGTATGCCCGTTACGATCCCAGCACCGGCGCCTTCGAGCTCGCCAACGCCGGGCTGCCGGATCCGTACCAGGTCGACGGGAGCAGCTCGGCAAGAGCGATCTCCGCGCCCGGACCGCGCCTTCCCCTGGGCGTGCGTGAGGAGGTCGCCTACGAGAGCGTCGGCGGCGTGCTCGCTCCCGGCGAACGCCTTTTGTTCCTGACCGACGGCCTCCCGGAGGCGCCGACCGCGTCGGGCGAGCCGCTGGGCTACGAGCGATTCGAGGCGCTGCTGTCGCGCGCGGCGACGCCGGAGGCGCTCTTCGAAGCCGTACGGTCGGTCACGGGTCCGCTCCTCGCAGACGACTGGACCGCGCTCGTCCTGGAGCGGCTCGCGTGAACCTCGCCGATCTGCTCGCCGCGCTCGAGGGCCACACGGCGGCGACGGAGGAGGAGGTTGCGTCGCTCGTCCGCATCCTCCGCTTCCTGCAGGAGCCGGCGGACCCGTTCGCGCGTGCGAACCCGAAGGGCCACGTCACGGCGAGCGCGGTGATCGCGCGGCCGGACGCGTCGGAGTTCCTGCTCGTCCATCACCGCAAGCTCGCGCGCTGGCTGCAGCCCGGCGGCCACACGGAGTCCTCGGACGCCTCCGCCTTCGACGCCGCGCTCCGCGAGGCGCGCGAGGAGACGGGGATCTCCCGCTTCGACACGCCGCTCGGCCGAGCGATCCTCGACGTCGACGTGCACGCCATCCCGGCGCACAGGAGGGAGCCCGCGCACTCGCACTTCGACATCCGCTTCCTCCTGACGTCGACGGAGGCCGTGCGCGAGCACGCCGCTTCGGCCGAGGACCCGGACCGCCCGATGCGCTGGGTGTCGCTCGAGGGGGCGCGTGCGCTGAACGTCGACCCGTCCCTGACCCGCGCGCTCGCGAAGGCTCACGCGATGCTGTCTTCCCTCGCCCCGGTCCGCATGGAGAAACCATGAGGAAGACCTACGACTCCCCGACGATCCGCGTCACCTACGATCCGCGCAAGTGCATCCACGCGAAACGGTGCGTCGAAGGCTCGCCGGACGTCTTCAAGCCCGGCGAGCGTCCGTGGGTCCAGCCGGAAAACGCGGATGCGGACGCGCTCGCGGCGACGATCGCCCGATGCCCCACTGGATCGCTCCGCTTCGAGCGGCTGGATGGCGGCCCGGCGGAGGCGGTTCCGACCGAGATCGTTTTGTCGCTCCAGAAGGATGGCCCGCTCTACGTCCGCGGACCGGTGCCGATGGTCGACGCCGCCGGAAATCGCTGGGAGGACGCCGGGCACCGCTACGCCCTCTGCCGCTGCGGCGGCTCGGGCAACAAGCCCTACTGCGACAACACGCACCTGACGATGGGGTTTGAGGGCTGAGGCTTCCCGAGCGCAGCGAGGGATCCCGGACTCGACTGCGACAGTCTCGGAACGCGCGGGATCCCTGGTCGCTCGCTTCGCTCCGCTCCTCGGGATGACTGCTTATCCCGAGCGATCAAGCCGTCATCCCGAGCGCAGCGAGGGATCCCGGACTCGATTGCTACAGTCTCAGAGCGCAAGGGATCCTTCGCGACGGCGTGTCGCGCTCCTCGGGACGACAGGCGCTTCGCGCCAGAGTCACTTCCCCGGGCTCGGCGTCTTCGCCTGGAGCTCGTGCGGGACCAGTCGCTGGATCGGCGTCGCCTCGTCGGCTCCCGGCTTCAGGACGAAGAGGTACAGCACGCCGACGGCGATCACGAAGACTCCCGTCGCCTTGTTGATCGCCGCGAGCTTGCGGAAGTCGAAGTGGTGGCGCAGGAGGAACGAGCCGCCGGAGAGGATCAGCCACCAGAGCGCGGAGCCCGCGAACACGCCGCCGACGAGCTCCGCCGTGAGGATCGAGTGCCCGCGCACCGCGCCGATCCCCATCGTCGTGAAGATCGCGGCGAACGCGACGAAAGTCATCGGGTTGGTCAGCGTCAGCACGAAGGTCGAGAAGAAGTCGCCGAACAGGCCGCGGTTCGTCGCGCCGTTCTTGCGCTCCTCGAGCTTCGTGAAGAAGATGAGCCGCAGTCCGAGGAGGATCAGGATCCCGCCGCCGATCCGCTGCAGCCAGTTCCGCTCGGCGATGATGAACTCCGAGATGATCGTGGCGCCGAACGCCGCGATCGCACCGTAGACCGCGTCCGCCACCGCGGCGCCCATGCCGGACAGGACGCCGGAGATCAGGCGCTTCGAGATCGTGCGCTGGACGCAGATCGCCGCGATCGGCCCGACTGGCGCCGCGAGGCAGAAGCCCACGATCAGCCCTTTGACGAAGAGATTCATCGAGCGATGGCGTCAGTGTCGTTTGGGCATCGCGGAAATCCGCTCGGATTGGCGCGAATCTTACCCCGCCCGGGATCGCCCGGAGGGATCTCGATGGGCGAGGCCTCGTGCGAAAGGGGAGGGGAGGGCCCCGCGCCTACGGCTCGAAGATCTCCTCGATCAGCTTGCCGAAGAGCCTGGCGATGCGGAACGCCAGCGGAAGGCTCGGGTCGTAGCGCTCCGTCTCGATCGCGTTGACCGTCTGGCGCGAGACGGAGAGCCGCTCGGCGAGCTCCGCCTGCGACCAGTCGCGCTCGGCGCGCAGGACGCGCAGGTGGTTCTTCACTCGTATCGCCGCGCGAAGATTCCGAGCCCGGCGGCCCAGGACATGACCAGCAGAGATGCCCAGAGGATCGAGGGCGGGCGCGGGACGTCCATCCCCTCCAGCAACGCGTAGACGATCGCGACCGAGAACTCGATCACGAACGCGAAGGCGAGAGCCTGGAAGAGGATCTTCCGCTCGAGCTCGTCGGCCCGACGCACCTGCCGCACGAACGCCCAGACGAGGAGGGCGGCGGGGGCGAGAAGCAGGATCGCCAGGGGAAGCTCGATCGGCGCGAGCTCGGGACGGTTCCGACCCACCTTGTAGAAGACGATGCACAGCAGCGCGGCGCCGAGAGAGAGCGCCCACGAGTCGCGCCGCCGCCAGACCGAGCGGAGCAGCCAGAGAAGAGAGGCCGTGAGCGCGAGCGCGGCGAGCGCCCAGGCGATTGCGGCGGCCGGAATCGGGTTGCGCGTCCCATCCCGCATCGCCAGGGAGAGCGCCAACCGCAAGAGAGCCCCGTTCGCGGTGAGCGCAAGAAGGAGCCAGATCCCGAGCTTTTGAGTCGATTTCGGGTGGGTGTCGTTCAACATCGATGTCCTCGTTGAGCGAGATAGTAAAGCACGCTTGATATTTAGTAAAGCAAGCATTACATTCTTGACTTACGACTAATTTACGCCTATTTTGCTCCTCCACGCGCGTCGGACCTACGGCGACTGCGCCGGCGGAGGCGGAATGGAGGCGTTGCCGGGATTCGCGATCGAAGCCCTTCTCGAAGGGAAGGACCTTCGACAGCAGCTCGCCCGGAAACCCGCCGCCGCCGATCTGCTCTCGGGCCTCGGCGCGCGGCTGACGCGCGCGAGCGACTTGGCGTCCCCCTCTTCATCCTCAGGGCGCGAGGCCATCGCCACGACGGTGCCGGGACTCGACCGTCTGCTGCGCGGAGGACTGTCGCGGGGAGGACTCGTCGAGATTTCGGGTCGGCGCTCGTGCGGACGCTTCTCGATCGGCATCGCGGCTCTCGCGTCGGCGACCGCGAGCGGCGAGGCGGCGGCGCTCGTCGACCTCGGCGGTCATCTCGATCCCCAGTCCGCGGAGGCCGCGGGCGTGGACCTGACGCGCCTGCTCTGGGTGCGTCCGTCGCGGCTGAAGGAGGCCGTTGCGAGCGCGGAGATGCTGCTCGCGACCGGGTTCCCGCTCGTCGTCGCGGACCTCGGTCTCGCGCCGGTGCGTGGACGGTTCGTTCCCGACTCCGCGTGGGTGCGTCTCGAGCGCGCCGCGCGCGCGCACGACGCGGCGCTTCTCCTGCTCGCGCCTTACCGGATCAGCTCCGCCGCGCAGACGGTCGTATCGGCGGATTGCTCGCGAGCGGTCTGGGCCGGCGGCGAGCGCGCCAACGTCCAGGGAATCTCGCCGCGGCTGCTCTGCGGCCTCGTCTCGCGGCTGAATCTGCAGAAGGACTCGCGCGCGCGGACCGGCGTGAGCGAGCCGATGAAGCTCTCGATGGGCGAGACGGCGCCAACGCCGTCACGGGACTGCGGGGCCGAAGGAGTCGGCGCCGCTGTCGCCGTAGGTTCGGTCCCCCTTTCCCACCCCTCTCCCCCCGGTCCCGCCGGCGGGAGAGGGGACTTTTTGGAGCGGCTGCAGGCATCGTCATCGTGCCGTCATCCTGAGCGCAGCGAAGGATCCCAGGCGCAAACGCCACCTCCGCTATCAGTGACGGGATCCTTCCTCGCTCGCTCGCTTCGCTCGCTCCGCTCCTCAGGATGACAGGCGTAGTGCTCCACCGGCTCGCTCCGCTCCTCAGGATGACAGGCGTAGTGCTCTTCAGATTCCCGGCTCGCTCCGCTCCTCGGGATGACGGGCGTAGTGCTCCACTTCAGATTCCCGGGCTCGCTCCGCTCCTCAGGATGACAGGCGTAGTGCTCCACTTCAGATTCCCGGCTCGCTCCGCTCTTCAGGATGACAGGGGCGTAGTGCTCCACTTCAGATTCCCGGCTCGCTCCGCTCCTCAGGATTACAGGCGTAGTGCTCCACTTCAGATTCCCGGCTCGCTCCGCTCCTCGGGATGACGGCTAGTCGTGATTGCCTGCATCTTCGTCCCGCTCTTCCCCCTCGCGGCGCGGCTGCGCAGCGAGCCCGAGCTCAGGGAAGAAGCCGTCGTCATCTGCGAGGGCAACGGCACCGCGGCGCGCGTCTCCTCGGCGACGCGCAAGGCGCGCAAGGTCGGGATCGAGCCCGGCATGACGCTGCCGCAGGCCCGCGCGCGGCTGCCCAGGCTGATCGCGCGCGGCCGCGACGCGGCCTGTGAACGCACGGCGCAGCAGGCGCTGCTCGAGGTCGCCGAGTCCTTCTCGCCGCGGGTCGAGGACGCGGGGGAGGGCGTCGTCTACGTGGACCTGGAGGGACACCCGGCGCTGCGGGCGCATGTCGTCGCCCCCGTCACCTCGAACCCTGGCGATAAAGCAGTCATCCTGAGCGGAGCGAAGGATCCCTCGCTCGATTGCCACAGTCGCGTACAAGCCCGGGATCCCTCCTTCGTCGCTCCCTCCTCAGGACCGCTCGCTCGCGGGCTCGCTCCGCTCCTCGGGATGACGGCTCAAGGAACGACGGCTCCAGGGACGACGGCACAAGGGACGCCGGCCCAAGTCGCGGCTCCTCGGGACGACAGGCCGATGACCCTCGCCCGCGACCTCCTCCGCGCCGTCGAGAAGGCGGGGCTGCCCGGGCGCGTCGGCGTCGCCGGGTCCAAGCTCTCCGCGCGCGTGGCCGCGGGGCTTCCCGAGTCGCCCACCGTCGTCCCCGAGGGGGAGGAGCAGGCGTTCCTCGCGCCGCTGCCGCTCGCGCGCCTCGCGCCCGAGTGGGAGACCGCCGCGCTGCTCGACCGCTGGGGGCTGCGCACGATCGGCGACTTCGCGAAGCTGCCGGAGGGCGAGGTCGCGAGCCGCCTGGGCGAGGGCGGACGGGCGCTGCACGCCTCGGCGCGCGGCATCGATCCGCGTCCGCTCGAGCCATACCTTCCGCCGCCCGCGTTCTCCGAGGGCATGGAGCTCGAGTGGCCGCTCGCGTCGCTCGAGCCGTTCCTCTTCGTCGCGCACGCGGCGCTGACGCGCCTGGTCGGACGCCTCGAGTCGCAGGCGCTCGCCTGCACGCGTCTCGAGACCGTGCTCGCGTTGGATCCCGACGGGCACGACACGCGCGCGATCCAGCTGCCCGCGCCGACGCGCGACGTCAAGACGCTCCTGACGCTCCTGCGCCTCGACCTCGAGGCGCGCCCGCCCGGCGCCGCCGTCGCCGGCTTCACCTTCTCCGCGCATCCCGACCAGCCGCGCCGCGCGCAGCTCACGCTCTTCGGCCCGGCCGCGCTCTCGCCCGACCGCCTCGCGACCACGATCGCGCGCCTCGCCGCGCTGCTCGGCGCGGACCGCGTCGGCTCGCCGCGCGCGCAGGACGGGCATCGTCCCGAGCGCTTCACCTACTCGGAGACGGGCTACACGCCGCCGCCCCCTCCGCCGATGCGCGTTCCTCCGCGCGCCGGACGCGGGCTCCTCTCGGTGCGCGTCCTGCGTCCGCCCGTGCCGCTCGAGGTGCTCATGGAGGAGGGCGGCCGCCAGGGCCGCCCCTACGAAGAGGATCGTTCCCGCGCCGATATTGAAACGGACGTAGGGGCGGGGCTTGCCCCCGCCCGCACCGACCCCGTCGATCGCGACGTACGCCCCGTCTCCCTCAAGTCTCCTCCCGACGCCGCGCTCGCGATCGCGGGCACCGTCCGCGTCGCCGCGGGACCGTGGTCCCTGGAGGAGAGCTGGTGGACCGACTCCGGCGCCGACCGCGACTACTGGGACGTCGAGCTCTCCGACGGCGGCCTCTACCGCATCTATCGCGCGCGCAACGGCGGCGAGTGGTTCGCCGACGGCGTGTACGACTAGGGAACGCCGACGGCTCCGCTCCTCGGGATGACGGCGAAAGCGTTGCCTGCCGCACCCCCGGTTACAATCGCCCCATGACCCTCGACGAGCTCGAGGCCGAGGCGAAGAAGCTCGATCCGACATCGCGGGCGGCCCTCATCAGCCGTCTGAGCGCGAGCCTCGCGGCCCTGCAAAACACTCCGGGCGGTCTCGCGACGGCCGCGCCCGGGGCCTCCCCGCCCCCGACCGAGGAACAGAAGGAGCGCGAGTGGCTCCAGGAGGCGCTGCGGCGCAGCCGCGAGCTTCGCGAGCGTCAGATCCAGACCGAACCGCCGGACCGCCGCCCCACGGCCGCGTCCGCCTCGCCGCCCGACACCGAGCCGGGGCCTGCGCCTACGCCGGCACAGCGCGCCGCGGTCGCTTCCCGGCCCACGCCCGGGTCGGGGACGGCCCCTAAGAAGAGGAAGGCGGCTCCGTCGAAGAGGGCGCGGCGCACCGCCGCGACGAAAGCGAAATCGAAGCCGCGCCGTCCGGCTCGCCACGTCGCGAAGAAGCGCGCCGCCTCCAGACCCAAACCCAAGGCGAAACCCAAGGCGAAATCCAAGCTCTCGAAATCGCAGGTTCAAAAGAAGCGGTAACGAGAAGCGGATCTCCGGGTCCTGATCGCCTCGAAGCCGTCGCGTGCCACCGTCACCCTCGAGGTCCGGCGAGCCGGGGAAGTCCTCGCGGTCCAGAAGACGTCGATCGCGATCCGCTGAGGGCTCGGCCGGCCCGGATCGTTCGGCTCCTCTGCCCGCGGTCCTCGTGTCGGCATAGAATCCCCGCAAAGACTCCGCAAAGCGCAGCATGATCCAGAAGATCGTTCGCGACTTCATGATGATCTGGACGACGATCGATCCGATCGGGAACGTCGCGCTCTTCGCCGCCCTCACCGGCTCGCTCACCGCCGCGCAGCGCGCCGGCATCGCGCGACGCGCCTCGATCTACGCGACGCTCATCCTGGTCGTCGCCGTCGTGCTCGGCCAGATCATCCTGGACGCGGTGGGCGTGCGGATGCTGTCGCTCCAGGTGGCGGGCGGCATCATCCTGTTCCTCTTCGCGATCAAGATGCTCTTCGGCGAGATGGACGCGGCCGCGCCGTCGGAGGACCCCAACCGCGACCTCGCCGTCTTTCCGATCGCGGTCCCGTCGATCGCGGGCCCGGGCGCGATCATGGCGGTGATCATCCTGACGGACAACGACGTCTACACCGTCCCGCAGCAGGCGCAGACCGCGGTCGTGCTGGTGATCGTCCTCCTGATCAATTACGCCTTCCTGCGCCTTTCGGATCCGATCCTGAAGATCATCGGCAAGCAGGGCGCGGCGGTCCTCATCCGCGTCATGGGGATTCTGCTCGCGTCGCTCGCCGTCGAGATCGTCATGAAGGCGCTCTCGGTCGGCGACTGGGCGAAGCCGGTGGCGCACTAGGATGCGGGCGGCGCCCGCGAGGCGTCGCCAGAACAAAGGGGGCTCTCGAATGCATGCCGGAAAAGGCGACCTTCTCGCCCTGGTCGCCGTTGCGGTGCTCACCTTTGCGGAAGCCGCGGCGGCGCAGACCGCGTGCGGCGACAACTTCCCGTGGACCGTCACGGGCACGAACATTCCCGGGGGAGTCGTCGTCAACTCCTGCGGGCACTGGGCGGGATGCTTTCCCCACGACCCGAGCGCCACGGTTTCGGGCAATCAAATCCAGATCGTGTTCCTGGCGGGCGGCGAGGATCCCGCCTGTAGTCAGTGCACCGCGAGCAACTATCCCTTCTCCCAGGACGTCTTCGTCCCGTCGCTGCCGCCGGGCACGTACTTCGTGACCGTCACCGTCTGGTATTGCGGGCAACAACAGCCCCAGGTCGTCGGGACCGGCACGATCGTCTCGACAGGCGGACGAAATCACCTGGTCGTCTATGGGGCGGGAGTCGCGGGCGCCTGGACGACCGAGCTCACGCTGACGAACGTCTCGGCGGAGGAGTCGAGCGTGGGCATCGGCGATCGCGTCGTCGTCCCCTGCGTTCCGGGGGATACCTGCGCTGCGTTCGTGACGCTTCCGCCGCACGGGACCGCCGTCGCCACGTATCCGCTTTCGGGAATCGGAAGCGACGTCGGCGCGGCGTACGTCTTCCCCGGACACGGACCGAGTCCCTCCGTGCTCGCTCGAGCGGTCGCTCCCGGCACGGCGTGCGCCACGGCGGATCTGCCCGTGTTCGGCATGGAGACGCTTCGCGCTTTCAACGCCACCGCGCTCGTCTTCGCCGGTGCCCGGCGCGGCGCCGTCGGGAGGAGCAACTTGCTCGTCGCCAACGTACCCGATCCCATCGGCGCCTCATCCGGCCCTTCCCTCCAGGCCGCCATCGAGGCCTTCACGGCGGAGGGTGCGTCGCTCGGCCAGACGACGACGACCGTCGAGTACGGAAAGACCGTCTTCGTGACGGACATCCTCGGCGCGCTGGGCGTTTCGGAAGTGGAGAACGCTCAGCTCCTGGTCACGAAGGTCGGCGGCGACGGTGTGCTGTGGGGGATCATGCCGATCTCTCGATCGGACGGCAGCTTCTCCGTGAGCGTCGGCGCGGTGCCGTGACGGCAGACACAGAACGAGCTGGACGACTCCGCGTCCTCAGGCCATGAGCATGAACCCCCGCCGCCTGAGTCTCGCCGCGCTCTGGGCGCTCCTCATGCTCGTCGTCGGAACGCTCGGCGTGCGGAGCGAAGGAGTCCTCGTCGCGGTCGGGCTACCCATGGTCGCGATCGCTCGCCTGGTTGAACTGCCGCAATCCCTCGCGGACAACGACATCCTCGCCGCGCAGGTCATGGCGCTGCTCGCCTGGGGCGGCAGCTTCCTCGTCTGGTTCTGGGCGGCGTACGGCGTCCTCTCCCTCATCGCTCGGCAGGGGCGCCGCGGTCTCGTCACGCGCACGCAGGACGGCGGCCGAGTCCACGGCGTGCTCGCGCCGCTCGGCATCCCGGTCGTGCTCGCGTTGATCGTTCTCGGGTTCGTCCAATCGAGCCAGATCGGTCGCAATCTGTTGCCGGGCCGCTATCGGCCATCCACCGAGGCCTACCAGATCGGCCCGAACCGCTCGGAAGCTCTCTGGCGCATCGAGGCCTTTCCCGACCGGCCGCTGAAGGAGCTGCGCTACGGCGAGGTGCCCGAGGGCTTCCGCCAGGTCGTCCCCGCGTCCGGCGCGCCGCGGCCGCTCAAGAAGGGCGAGTCGCTGGTGAGCCAGCTCTTCCAGCGCGACCGCATCCTCGAGTATTACGGCCGCGCGCTCGACGAGCGCCGCTTCAAGCAGGGCATCGGCATGTCCTCGCGCCGGCGTCTGCCGCGCGGCCTGTCGCGGGATCAGATGCGCGAGGGGATCGATCGCGTTCTCCCCGCCGGAAGCGACATGAAGAAGGTTCGCTCCACGATGGAGCTCGAGGGCTTCGGCTGCCGGGACTGGACCGGACCCGGAGTCGGCACGTTCCTGTCCTGCCGTCGCACCGAGATGACGAACGTCTCCGGAACCCGGACCTGGGAGGTGTCGTTCATGCCTCACGACGCGATGCTGAACACGGTCCTCGTCATGGAGACGCGCGGGGAGGGCGGCGCGGAGGAAGGCGGCGTCAATCTCCGCGACTTCGCGACCCGCTACGCCGCCGCCTGGTGCAGCCAGAACGCGGCGAGCGTCGCGTCGTTCTACGCGCCGCAGGGATCGCTGACGATCAACCGGGGCAAGCCGAGCGTCGGACGCGACGCGATCGCGGCCGCGGCGCAGGGATTCATGACCGCGTTCCCGGACCTCGTCGTGAAGATGGACGACCTCCTCCAACCCGACAGCGCTCGTCCCATCTTTCGCTGGACCGCAGCGGGCCACAACTCCGGCCCCGGGGGGACGGGGAAAGCCGTGCGCTTCGGCGGCTACGAGGAGTGGACGCTCGGCGCGGACGGCCTGATCGCCGCGTCGCTCGGCCACTACGACGAGGCGGAATACCAGCGTCAGTTGAAGGAGGGCGTCGGACCGGCGCCGTAGGCCGTCCTGTCGCCAGCCTCTCGGCAACATGGAAAAATTCGCCGGCTCCGTCCCGAAGGTCTACGAAACGCATCTCGTCCCCGTCCTCTTTGCTCCCTATGCAAGAGACCTCGCCCGACGTGCCGCCGGGCGACTGCGAGCGCCCTCCCGAGTGCTGGAGATCGCGGCGGGCACCGGCGCGGTGACGCGCGAGCTCGCGGCGCGGTTGTCCGAGAAGACGGCGATCGTCGCGACGGACCGCAGCCGTCCGATGATCGACCAGGCCGCGGCGCTCATGAGCGCGACGGCGCGCCCGATCGAGTGGCGCGAGGCCGATGCACTCCAGCTGCCGTTCGAGGACGGCAGCTTCGACGCCGTCGTCTGTCAGTTCGGCGTCATGTTCTTCCCGGACAAGCCGAGGGCGTTTTCGGAAGCGCGCCGCGTCCTGCGGCCGGGCGGCGTCTATCACTTCAGCGTCTGGGACAGCCTGGCGGAGAACGAGCTCGCGGACGCGGTTCAGTCCGCGCTCGCAGTCGTCTTCCCGGAGAACCCGCCGCGCTTCATGGAGCGGACGCCACATGGCTATCACGACCGTTCCGTGGTCGAGCGCGACCTGCGCCTCGGCGGCTTCACGCTCCCTCCCGAGATCGAGACGCTCGCGCTCCGCAGCCGCGCGCGCTCGGCCCGCGACGCCGCGATCGCGTTCTGCCAGGGAAGTCCGCTGCGGGACGAGATCGAGGCGCTCGACGCCGCGCGCCTGGAGGAAGCGACGGACGCCGCCGCCGCGGCGATCGTGCGCCGCTTCGGAGAAGGCGAGGTCGACGCGAAGATGCAGGCGCACGTCGTCAGCGTCGAACGCTGACGGAGATCCCCGCCCGCGGTCGAGGCCGCTCGCGACAATCCTTATTCAGCATGTCTCCACTCGGCCCGAGCGGAGGCCCGGCCGGGCCACAGGCTCCATCGCCCGGCCAGCCGCGGCTCCTCGACCGCGTCCGCTTCGCGATCCGCGCGCGCCACTACAGCCTTAGGACCGAGGAGGCGTACGTCGCGTGGATCCGACGCTTCATCCTCTTTCACGGCAAGCGCCATCCCCTGGAGATGGGCGAGCCGCAGATCAATGCGTTCGTGACCAGCCTCGCCGTCGACGGTCCCGTGAGCGCCTCGACGCAGACCCAGGCGCTGTCGGCGCTGCTCTTCCTCTATAGACACGTCCTCGCCAAGGAGCTGCCCGACCTCCACACGGTGATCCGGGCGAAGAGCACGGGGCGGCTGCCGACCGTCCTGACGCGCGCCGAGGTCCGCGCCGTCATTGGGCGCCTCGAGGGGCCGCCGAAGCTCGTGGCGACTCTCCTCTATGGAACCGGGATGCGCCTGCTCGAGGCGCTGCGCCTGCGCGTCAAGGACGTCGAATTCGGCAACAACCGGATCCTCGTCCGCGACACCAAGGGCAACCGCGACCGCGTCGTCCCGTTTCCCGCGGTCGTCCGCGCCGCGCTGCCGACCTGGCTCTCGCGCATCCAGCGCATCCACGCCGCGGACCTGTCGAAGGGGCTCGGGGCCGTGTTCCTGCCGGACTCGATCGCCCGCAAGTACCCCGGGGCCGATCGGGACTGGGGATGGCAATACGTGTTCCCGGCCGAGCGCACCAGCATCGATCCCCGAACCGAAGTCGAGCGCCGTCACCACTTGCACGAGACCGTCATCCAGCGTGCGCTGCGCGCCGCGGTCGTCGATCTGGGCATCTCTCGCCGTGTCAGCTGCCACACGTTCCGGCATTCCTTCGCGACCCACCTGCTCGAGGAGGGATACGATATTCGGACGATCCAGGAGCTCCTGGGACATCAGGACGTCAAGACGACCATGATCTACACACACGTCTTGAAGCGCGCCGGCCGCGGCGTCCGCAGCCCCGCGGACCTGCTCTGGTCCAAGGGCGGCGTCGCGGCTCCTCCCAACCTTATTCGACTGACTTCGCAGTCCATTTCCCCGCAATCCCTCATCCCCCCCGAACGACAGCTCTTGCCCGCTGAGCAAGATCGCGACGATTGGCTCGACACGGACGTAGAGGAATAGACGTCAATGTGCGCAGCAGCCGCGAAATCGTGTAGGCAGTCTAAGTACATGTTAGGCAACGGCAAGAAAATCGGGGCCAAATGAACCAGGCACAACGGACCGCTGCTCTGGTGGTGAGGCTGGCTGGCTTTGCGGTGTTGGTCATTGGCCTGCTGACGTTGATCTACGCCATCATCGTGCTTGTTCGCCTTGGCACTTTAGCCGGGTTTCCGGGTCAGGAGCTGTGGTCAGCTCTTATCCGAGTCCTTTTTGGTCTCCTGCTTATCGGTCTCGGTAAGCCGATCGGTGACTGGCTGGGGCGTGGTCTCGAGTGAGAACGCCGTTGCCTAACATGCGCGTGCAGCGGACTCGCGGCCCTCGCTGTCGCTCGCGCCGCTCGCCGCTGACGCGCCGCCCGTTAGGCGGCGGATAGGGCAGCCATGGCAACTTGGCTGGCTCAGTTCCAAGCCAACATGGCGATCGTCGCCAAACTCGGCACGACCTTCTGGATTACCGCCTGGGCAATTCGTTCGAGGTTGGAAGCCGATAAGCCGCTGGACAACCGAACCAAGCTGACCCGTGTCGCAATCATTCTTTCCTGCTGGGCATTGGCAGCTCTTCCGCTGAGCCCCGGCGTGGTCGCGGTCGTCGTGCGGGTGACTTTCGGGCTGCTCGGATGCGCAGTCCTCTGGTGGCCTAATCTTGCGCTTCGCGTCTCGAGACGAATTTGGAAGGCGGATTTCGGTCACGTATATGGCGTTCTCGAACGATGGGACCCTCTGGGACTTGCCGATGCCGAGGCCGGTCAGGTTGCGTACGAACCATTCGTCGCGGAGATCCTGGACAGACTGGAAAAGGGTACGGCCGTTCCCGAGCTGGCAGACATCTTGGGAAGATTCCGGTCGGAATGGTCTCGGGACGCAAATCAGCACGACGACTATCGTGTCGCCGAGGATCTGGCGCGCTGGTGGCAGTCAAAGGGCAGCAGGCATGCCGCCGCCTAACACGCGCGTGCAGCGGACTCGCTCGTCGCCTTCGGCTCCTCGCTCGCCGCTGACGCGCTGCCCGTTAGGCGACGCCGGCTTGCGGAGGGTCGATGAAAGCTAGAACACTCGCGTGGGTTGTCTTCAGGTGCTTCGGCGTGGTCACGATGATTCTCGGCGTAGTCCGTGTGGCCACGACCTTTCCAGTGATGCGGCAGATGACCTGGGCGACGGGGACCGCCGCATTCTTCGCGAAGATGTTCTTGCCTTCGGGAGCGGAGTTCCTGGCCGGCCTCGTCATCTTCCTTCTCGCCAAGCGGCTTAGCGAGCTGCTGTTCCCGCAGCAGACAATGATGGCGTCGCCTAACATGCGCGTGCAGCGGACTCGTTCGTCGGCTTCGCCTCCTCACTCGCCGCTGACGCGCAGGCCGTTAGGCGACCCTGGGAAACAATGTCTCGACCGCGGGTGTCCTCGTACATGGAGCCTTTCGTGAAGTTCGACGTTTGCGAGGACTGCGGTCCCGGCTATCTGCCGCTGGTTCTGCTCGTGATCTATTGGGCCGTCCCACTTTCGTGCGTTGCCGTCCGAAGGCACCTCGGGCCAGGCGCTACACGTAGTCAGCAGCTTAAGCCGCTTATCTGGGTTACCACTGCTTTGGCGCTGTGGGCGTCTTGGAATTACATCAACGCATGGTGGTGGCATTGATCGCGGGGTCGCCTAACATGCGCGTGCAGCGGACTCGCGTCTTGCTCCCTGCGGTCGCGCGCCGCTCGCCGCTGACGCGCGGTCCGTTAGGCGACGCGGAAGACGCCAGAGGTGAGGTCGACAGATGCAACGTGTCCTGAAGCCCCGCGTTGGCACCGCAATTCAGTTCGGGTCGGTCGGCCTTATCGTCGCCTGTGCAGCTTTGAATAGGTGGTCCTTTGGTGACGGAGTGGCAACTTCGCAAGCGACCCTATTTCTTGGAGCGGCCACGTTATTTCTCGGTGTCCTTGCCATGTCGGTTGTCATGAGCGACCGAGTGTCCCGCGCGGTGTTGCAGCCGAGCGTCGATCCCGCAGCTGTCCGACGCCGCTTCCTGCTCGCGGCGGGGATTGCCTTTGTCCTGGGAACGATTGTGCTCTGGCGGTTCGTGTGAAAGGCGCGTCGCCTAACATGCGCGTGCAGCGGACTCGCGTCTTGCTCCCTGCGGTCGCGCGCCGCTCGCCGCTGACGCGCGGCCCGTTAGGCGGCGGAAGTTGCGCCGATGGCTAGACAGGGGGCACGAATCGGCGCAGGTCTCGCTGTGGCGCTTGTGGTCGGCTGCGCGAGGGAGCGCGACACGTTGGGAAATCCGATCGACGGTTCGCATCGCGTGACGACTTTCGCAGTGATCGATAGCCGATCAGAGAATCTCTGGAGGATCTCAGCGCCGGCGCCGGGTGTGCGCTCCGCGGAGCACGTTGAGTACGGCCAGGTCCCGAATGGCTTTTCACAGGAAATACCTCCAGGGAATGCGGCACCGCGGGCGATGATTCAAGGCGAGAGGCTAATCGTGGTGATCGTGACGCCGGAGTACGTATATCGGGCCGAGTGCGTGGGAGCCGGGCCAACGGAGCCTCTGTGCGAAACGTGGGAATCAGCACCACCTGATAAGGCGGTCATTGATCGAGCATTGCGCGGAGAGAGAATCGGCAGACCTTCATGAGTAGTCATCGGCCGACGCCTAACATGCGCGTGCAGCGGACTCGTTCGTCGACTTCGCCTCCTCACTCGCCTCTGACGCGCGAGCCGCTAGGCAGCGCGGGCAGGTGTGGTCGTCGGCATTCCGTGGACCAATGATTCGCCGCCTTGTTGTGTCCGATGCCGAAACGTACGTAGTACTGCGTCGTGAGGCACTCGACGATTCACCGTTCGCCTTTGGCTCGTCGCCATCTGATGATCGAGCGCGTTCCGTCGCCTTTGTTCGCGAGGCGCTCGGGGACCCAAGGCAAGCGGTGTTTGGCGCATTCGACCCGGAGCTTGTCGGGATCGTCGGGCTCAACCGCGAGTTGAGCATCAAGACCGCCCACAAGACTCGGCTCTGGGGGCTCCACGTAAGGCCTGTACATCGAGGCTGTGGCCTCGGGAGGTCCCTTGTCGAGGCAGCGATCGGCTTCGCGCGATCTCTCGAGGGCGTGGGTTTCGTGCAGCTCTCGGTGAGCGAGCGTGCCGAGGTGGCGTCAGCACTCTACGAGAGTCTCGGATTCGTGACGTGGGGAGTGGAGCCGGCGGCGCTTCGGTTCGATGGCGCCAATGTTGCCGAACGGCACATGCAACTGGTGTTGCTTTCAGGCGCTGCCTAACATGCGCGTGCAGCGGACTCGCTCATCGCCTTCGGCTCTTCACTCGCCGCTGACGCGCGGCCCGCTAGGCCCCGCATGACCCAGTTGGCTTCTGACAGGGTGAGTATCGGTTGGCGTTTCGGCGCACTCTCCCTGATCCTTGCACTGGCTGCTGTCGTTTGGTTTTTCTTCACTCTGTACGGCCGAGTTCGCAACGCGACTTCAGGCCCGGAGCTCGCGTTGGCAATGTGGTGGATGGTTTACCCGAGTGCGAGCCTCGTTGCCCTAGGTCTCATTAGCGCGGCCGTAGGGCTGTCGCGGTGGAGTCGGGATCGCCCTTTCGCCCTAGCCGGGTTCATCCTAAACGGCGGCTTCTTAACCTATCTCGGTCGGCTAATTCACCGGGGCCTGTGGTGAACCCGTTCGACCGGGCGGGACCTAACATGCGCGTGCAGCGGACTCGTTCGTCGGCTTCGCCTCCTCACTCGCCGCTGACGCGCCGCCCGTCAGGCGGCGCAGTCGCATAGCAATGCGCGCACGAGAGGTGTTGGAGGAATCATAAGAGACAAGGAGGGCGAGATGAAAATACTTTACGGGGTAGCTCACGGTCTCGCAGCGGTCGGTATGGTGCTTGGCGGGTCCTCCGCCACGGGCACGTCCGCGCGGGCAGCGGCTGCCGACCGGAGTACGGCGCAGATCACCGTGCTCTATGACGCGTTCGGCAAACCCTCCGCGATGCAGAAGGACTGGGGCTATGCGGCGCTCGTCCAGTACGGCGGCACGCGGATCCTCTTCGATACCGGCAATAGCCCCGACATTTTGGCTCGGAACGCAAAGGCCAAGGGCGCTGACCTGTCGCAGCTTGACTTTGTGGTCATGTCACATCGGCACGGTGATCACATGGGCGGGATGGCGTACCTCCTGAGCGTGAACCCCAAGGTGAAGATCTATGCGCCCAAGGAGGCCTTCGGCGTCTATGGAGCCGACCTGCCGAGCAGCTTTTTTCGCAAGGACGAATCGCTGCCGCCGGAGAAGCGCTACTACGACGGCAAACCGCCTGAACTCATGCGGTTTGGCTCTGCTTGGCCTGGCGCCAGCTTCGAGTTGATCGACAAGCTGACTGAAATCGCTCCAGGCATCCATGTGATTGCACTGGTCTCCGACAAGCCGGGCACTCTGGAATTGCGCGAGCTGTCGCTAACCATTGACACGCCAGACGGTGTGGTAATCGTGGTGGGCTGCTCGCATCCCGGCATTGATAAGATCGTGCAAGCCGCAGCGCAGATCAATCCGCGCGTCCATTTGATTGCCGGCGGGTTTCATTTGGTCGTGTCCAAGGACGACGAGATCGACAGGATCGTCACAGCCCTTCGCGATACCTACAAGGTTGCATACGTAGCACCCGGACACTGCACCGGCGAGCCCGCGTTCACCGCGCTCCGGGAGGCATTCGGTGATCGTTACCTCTATGCTGGGCTCGGCACGACAATCCTGCTCGGTACCAGGCCAGGCCCGATTGCCGCCGCTCCGCAGTCGGGCGGCTCCTGAGGATGCCGCCGCCTAACATGCGCGTTCAGCGGACTCGCTCATCGCCTTCGGCTCTTCGCTCGCCGCTGACGCGCCACCCGTTAGGCGCGAGGGCGACTTGGAGAGGGGCCCTCGTTGTCTCCTTCCTTCTTGCAGGCACGTCGTGCAAGACCACATCACTCGCAAAATACTGCTGTCCTCAGCCTGAGAATCGACTGCGTATCTGTCTCAGGACGCCTCTCGAGCATCCGACGCAACCGGGCCTGACCGAGCCGATTCGAGGAGCTGTTGTGTTTCGCGAAGACGATGGGAAGGCGTTGTTTCGGGGCGAAACCGACGCCAACGGGCGAATAGCAATCGACATTGACTACCGAGCGGTACGGCTCGGCCAGCGGATCGAAGGCATTGCGGTGTCTAGCCAGGGGAAACTCATGGGTAGCGAGGAGCTGCGGCCGGGCGTTCAGGCGTACAAGCTTGTCGTCACGGTTGGCGGCGTTCCACCTCAAACGGTGGTCCTGGGCATTGACGAATGCGAATGAAGTCATGCGCGCCTAACATGCGCGTGCAGCGGACTCGTTCGTCGGCTTCGCCTCCCCACTCGCCGCTGACGCGCGGTCCGTTAGGCGGCTTTGACCAACGAGTGGCAGTGAGAAGACTAGCCTTATGAACCTCGCGCTTATCGGCGTTCTGCTTGCGATCATCGGTAACCTGTGGATCGTTGTGCTCGCGTTCCGTACAGGGTTGCTATGGGGCCTCGGCTGTCTGTTCGCACCTCCCGTTGGGCTGGTGTATTGCGCTCTGAACTTTCGGGAAGCCTGGAAACCTTTGGTTGTCGCTATCATCGGTCTGGCGATGTTCTTCGCCAACTTCGGGCAACCTGTCGCGTAGATAATGAAGCCGCCTAACCTGCGCGTGCAGCGGACTCGTTCGTCGGCTTCGCCTCCTCACTCGCCTCTGACGCGCGGGCCGCTAGGCGGCACACCCTCTCGCCTGTTGCCGCTCAGGTGAAAGCAATGGTCGTGAAGGCCTCACCTGACCGCCATTCAGCTCGAAGGACTCATTCTCGAGAGGGTGTGCTCAGAACCATAGCCGTCTTCAAACTGGCCAAGGCTCTATTCCTCACCGGAGTCGGCCTGGGCGCCTTCAATCTTCTCAATCCCAGGACGGCTGAGGTTGCCGACCGCTGGGCCTCTGCCTTGGCCTGGCGCTTTGATCCGCGGGCTGCGTCCGCTGTTCATGAAAGGCTGTCAAGCGTCCCAGACTCCAAGCTGAAGGTGATCGGGCTGGTCGCATTTCTCTACGCCGCTCTGTTTTCCACTGAGGGGATTGGCTTGTGGATGGCGAAACGTTGGGCAGAATATCTGACGATTATTGCGACGTCATCTTTCGTGCCGTTTGAGGTGTACGAGCTGGTTCGGCGCGCAAGCTGGCAGCGCGGCGCGACGCTTGGAATCAACCTGCTCGTCGTTGGCTATCTGATTTGGAAGGTAAGGCAGCATGCCGCCTAACATGCGCGTGCAGCGGACTCGTTCGTCGGCTTCGCCTCCTCGCTCGCCGCTGACGCGCGGTCCGGTAGGCGTTCCTAGGGAGACTTATGCCGTTTGAGACGGAAGAGTGGGCGGAAGATATTGCCACCACATACTTGAACGATGCTGAGTTCGAAGAGCTTCTCGGGCGCGTGAGACGAGGTAACGACGACGCACTACTCCGCGCGATCGTGGAATTGCGCCATTCTCGCCTCATCGCGAGCGAGCTGCTCTCGCTTGTCCAGGCGAATGAATCGCGCGCTAACGACAGGGTAATTGGTTTGCTGCGTGCGCTAGTTCATCGTGAGAGGCCGCGCGTAAAATGCGCGTGCAGCGGACTCGCTCCGCTTCGCTGCGCTCGCCGCTGACGCGCGGTCCGTTAGGCCGCACGAGGACATGGAGGTGAAGCGACGGTCGCTGGTCACGTAAGTCCTCGTCGCGGTGAGCGTATTTGCGCTCTTCACGGCGTGCACCGCTCTCGTCTCTCACGAGCGAGAGAGCGTCGGCCGCGCAGCCGAGGCGGGGAGCGCGGCCGCCAGAGCGCTCATCGCCGGCGCGAACGTCTGGGATCGAAACTTAATGTTCTGCGCCATCATGGTCGCTACGGGTGGCCTCTTTGGTACTCGCATCGCGGCGCGCTGGGTCGCTGGTGAGCTCCCGGCCTATTT
>Ga0207711_10001133_pt1 | contig 25457 bp, 27 predicted proteins | sample KBSS34metaG_FD_184401 | JGI IMG/M metagenome (GOLD analysis project Ga0207711, IMG submission 184401) | Switchgrass rhizosphere microbial communities from Kellogg Biological Station, Michigan, USA - KBS S3-4 metaG (SPAdes) (version 2) | ecosystem: Host-associated > Plants > Roots > Rhizosphere...
CCCTTGCTGCTCTATCACATCCATTGAGGTGCACCGTGCTTCGAGCCATTGTTTCCCTGTTCGTCGTTTCGCTCGCGCTGGGTGCGACAGCGTGTTCGGCTGCGCAGACCGATCATGCGTCGGCAGGATCCGCCAAGGTCATCGTCCTCGATGACAACGCGAGCCAGCTTCGCGACGACTTCAACCGCGCGAAGGGTTCGGTGCGCCTGCTGCTGATCGTCGATCCGATCTGTCCCACCTGCTTGCGAGGGTTGGCGGACGTGGACGCATCGCTGCTGAGCAAGACGCACGACACGCGCGTGCAGACCTTCGTCGTCCACATGCCGGTGATCGGCGCCAAGGCGACCGACGTGTCGCCGGCGGCGGAGTTGCTGCACAACCCGAACGTCCACAACTACTGGAATGCGTCCGGCAACTTTGGCCGACTGGCCGGCAACGCGCTGCAGCTCAGGCAGGGCGACAAGACCGTGTACGCGTGGGACGTGTGGATCGTCTACGGACCGGATGCCGTCTGGCAGTCGGGTCCACCCACACCGGACTTGCTCATGCACCAGTTGCCAACATTGCCAGCGAAACAATTCCTCGATGCCGACGCGTTCGCGGCGAAGGCGCAGGCGCTGCTCAACCATTTGCCTGCGCGTGCGAAGGCGAACTGACGTGTCCGCAACGACACCGGTCCTTTCGCTGACGAGCATCCTGACCTGTCCGCACTGCAGCCATGCATCGAGCGAGATGATGCCGACCGACGCGTGCGTGTTCTTCCACGAGTGTCCGGGCTGTGGCGCGCTGCTAAAGCCCAAGCCGGGCGACTGCTGCGTGTTCTGCTCCTACGGAACTGTGCCGTGTCCGCCGATCCAGCAACAAAAGTCGTGTTGCGGTAGCGGATGAACGACTGCCCGGCCCCTCGGAACGACCTGCTCGGTTCACGTTGGGCGACATGGCTGCTGTGGATTGGGCCCTGGGCGGTGATCGTCGTCAGCGGCAACACCGCAAATACTTTGCACACGATCCTTTGGACAAGTTGCTTCGCGTTGAGCGGCGCAGCGTGCCTGGTCAATGCGCGTCGATGCGGACGCCGGCATTGCTTCTACACCGGGCCCCTCTTTCTGCTGGCGGCCCTTGCCTCGCTGCTCTTTGGGCTTAGCATCCTTCCGCTCGGCCCGAACGGCTGGAACTGGATTCTATGCATCGCGATCGCCGGTACACTCCTTGCCTGCTGCGGGCTGGAAGCATGGCTCGGCAAGTACAGGACTGATCGCTCGCCTCGCGAATAGCCAGACATCATGATGGGATTGCATCGGGCTCAGAGCTCGGAAATCCAATCAGGTCAAGTAAACCTTGGTGCCAACACCCTTTTCAATGGCAGCTTTGTGCCGTCGAGTTAATCGTAGCGACTGTCTCAAACTGGCCGGACTCGGACTGCTAACGGGGCGCGACCTGTGCTTTGACCTCGGGCAGGTCGGCACTGCAAGATGGATCGTCCTTTTTGTACAACCTCGTTAGGCAAATGGACTATGCATGGCGTAAGAACTAGTTGGTTCCTATACGGGGCATGCATCATGGCCCTACTGGCTGTCGGGCTGGCTCTCACGGATGTCGTTCGTCCACTTCAACGCGACTACCAAACACTTATTGAAGACACTATTGTCATTGCCATCTCTTCACTGGTGCTCGCAGTGATCTACTACCGGCGTCGCGAAGGCAATAGGCGATTCTTGGCGCTCATTCCGGCCATTGTCGTGGCAAGCTGCTTAGCATCAGCTGCCCGGTATTGGTCGGTAGCATAACGTGAACTTTCCAACTCTATTTTGGACTCCTCGATGTGCGCTTTTCGAACGGCAATGAACGCTCGACTTCTTCGAATCCTCCGGTCGGGTCAGGTTCAATTTCCGTAACCGCGACCGTCTTGTCCGAGATTCGGCTCACGCGGCCGCCGTCCTTGGAAACCACGCTGCCTACCTTGGCACGCTTCACGATGCCGACCTTGTTTCGATAGAGGAACGAGCTATGGTCGCGTGACACGCTCAGGACAGTGAGGTACCTCCACGCATTCGCGTCGGTCTCGACGCTTCGAATGGTCGCGGCTCCCCAGGAACAAACTGACTTCTTGTCAGCCAGAATTTCGAGCGCCATGCCATGCCAAGGTTGCGGCCATTCCTCGAAGAATGCGCGGAGACCCTGGTGCCCGTCGCGGAAGATTGCTTCGATCGAGACACGACCGTAGTTCGTCTTGATAACGCACTCATTCCTTTCCGGATGCACATAGGGGTAGCGAGCCGATTCCTCCGGCACGCGATTGTCTTCATCGCTGGTCCAGTAGCGAATCTCCGACTTTCCAAGCTGCCATGTAAAACGCTCTTCGTATTTGTCAGCCGCGATTCCGGATACCCAAGGGTTCTTGCGGGCATCGCGAGGAATTAGGAAGGACCCCGCAAGGCCGCCGTCGTATCTGACGTTACCCGGAGGACTCGGAGATGCGAGGCAACTGCAGTAATCACGGGAGGACGGCGCAACATCGATCCCGTCGCGGGACAAGCTGCTGGGCGATTGTGTGTAAGGCGGACTGTCGAGGCTGAGGACGCGAACCCACTCGGCCCATCGTCCGGCTCCCTTCGGTACCAGTTCCGTGAATGCCGCAGTTCGCGGAGCAATCAGCGTGACCCGGCCGTCGTCCTTGGTCAGGTAGTCACCGAGCTTTGCCGTCCTGGTCTCGCCGATCTCGTTCCTGAAGTCGAAGCTCTTGCGATCCTTGGCGATGCGCAACAGCTTCCAATGCTTCCAATCGTTTACGAAGGTGGCGCTCTCAATCGCCGAACGCATGACACGGCATGCGCTCGCTCTGTCCTGCTCAACGACTTCCAGCAGGAGTCCGGGTTCTCCATTGCGTGCAGGTATCGACGCCTGCATTGACGGTTCGTCTTGGTAGTCCGCTATGGATATCCGACGCCCCTTGTCCTGGTAGGAACAGCGTCGGGCGCCGACGGGAAGGTAGAGGTCCGCCGATCCGTACTCGGCCCGCAAGTAGGAATAACGCGCGCCGAACCTCCACAACACACCCCAGTCGCCCTCGGTTCGTCCGGATTCCGCCTTGCGCGCGTTCACCGGTACGATGATTGAAAAGCCAGGCCCGCCGTCGCGGCGGCCATCCGCCTCGCGCCCACCTTGCTGCAGGCATGAGCAGTAGTCGCTTGGAGGCGGAATGGAAGCGCAATGCGCCCCCGCCGCGAGAACGGCGGAAAACGCAACAAACATCAGATGACTCGATCGCATGCGCCGGGCCGACTAGGCGCCTTCGACGCCTGAGTATGGCTGCATAGGAGGATTGCAACGTTCCAATACAGCGACTTGCCGGTTCGTTTCCATGTTCCAGGATCTCCACGAATACTCGAAGTGGACGACACGGGATCCTCGCGGTTGCATGGCCTCACCGACTTTCATGATCGCGATGCCCGTCGTTGCATCAAGATCGTGAATGTCAGCCACCCAACGCGTGAAATCTGAAGTGGATTGGAACTTCGCAGCCGTGATCGATAGATGCGTACGCCAGACGGCGCCGACCAGACGCTCCCAAACAAGCGAGTGAAAATCAAATCCCCTGATGCGCGCAACGCGCTTGAACTCAGTTCGGTCTCCGATCCTTTCTGCAGCTACCTCGTGACGCATCTTTCGCCCTATCGGGCCATCCCCAACATGACGTAAAGATAGACGATCAACTCCTGAACTTGCGATCACCAGGCCGCGTTCGACCATTTCCCCTCGCCAGTGCATGAGAGCACTGAGCATCGCGGATGCGTTGGCGGCAAGAGGGTTCATGGTAGCTATGCTGAGTATTGCTGGGCCCTGCCCTGGCTGCAACGAGGGCAGGATGTCAGACCGGTTTTTTAGGGTCCTTTCGTTGCGACGCGTAACGATCGCGAAGGCGAAATCGATGGCGCCGACGACGAAAAGGCTTCGGGCCGGGACGGCCCTCGCGCCATACCAGATCCCATTTTCATTTTGCTTCTGTTCGCTGCGCGACAATGGTGCGTGGAAAGGCGGCCCGACAACCCGACCGAATTCCGCTTGCAACGAAACTACGCGAGGCAGATTCTGCGATACGGGGATAGCGAAATGTCGCCTGACATTGACGTGGAGACGCACGCGTGAGGATTCTGCGCTTCATCGCACTCTTTGCGCTGTTGCTTGTGGCGCGTGCCGGTGCCGAGTCGAATGGCGAATCGCAAGATCTGCAACCCAAGACCTACTCGTCCCCATCCGGCGAATGGGTACTACTGGTCGACCCCAGCGCACGATCGGGAGCCGGGCCTGCGGAGTACACGATGAAACGCGCTGGCCAGGTCGCATGGTCGGGCACGCGGCCCTTCACCCTGTGGGAGGCAGCGGTCGCGAACGATGGACGAGTCGGCGGATACAGCTATAGCCAGGGTCTCGACGCCTGGCCACGAAACCTCTTTCACCGGAATCAGTCTTCGCCGTATCCCTATCTGGGTGAGTTCACCGTCTTCCTCATTGATGCGAAGGGCTCCCCTCGCCAGATCGACGCCACGCCGCGGGTCGAAAGCCGCGTCGAAGACGGGAAACCGATTCCAAATGGTCTGGGGGTGTTCATCGATCCGGGCAACGATCGCTTCGTCGTGCGATTGACCGATTCCGAAACGAAGCACTCGACGCCATGGTGGGTGTACCGCTTGAGCGATGGACGTCTGATGGCCCGATTCGATCCGAAAGCCCGGATCCGCGGCGAACGCCATTGGGACAGCGTGCTCGACGCCCGGCCCATCCTGCACACGCCGTTGACCCTGGTGAACTGGTGGAAACAAGGCGCCTTCGACAGCAAGCACATCGACGGGCGCTTCGTGCTGCTTGATCTGCAAGGCAAGCCCGTCTGGAATCTCGATCTTCGTGACGACTACGGAAATGCGCGCAGCGACATTGACTTCTATCGCGAGATCAATAAGCACGGTGCCATCCTCGACGCTTCGCAGCCTGGCCGTTTCGACGTGCGTGAGGTGAAAGCCCAGAAGAGGGTGACATTTGCTGTCGAACGCGGCGCCAGGAATGGTTGGAGCGTGCGGCAAATTGCCAGTTCGCCCTACGGTGCACGGGTGGAAGACCAGCCGAAGGCCGCCGAGTCGCGCGTGCTTACGCTCGAGCCGAAACGTCTTGGGTCCATCGAGCTGAAGGAACCCGTCGTTGCCGGGGATGCTTCGCCCGTTCATGACGTTTACGACTTTACGATCGATGATCTCGGCCGCTTTGGTTTTCTGACCGGGTGCGATTGCACATCCAAGCAGTCGTTCGTGGTGGTCGATCGTGACGGGGCGCTGGTGCGAGAGGTCGCGTTGCCCGCGTTACCGAAAGGTTCGAATGCCTCGCGTCACGGCGCCTGGATCAAGGGCGATCGTTGGGTCGTGACGACGTCAGGTTCCGGCGAAGGCGCGAAGTCGTCGGCGGTCTGGGTCGATGGCGCCACCGGTGCAGTGACGCCTGTGATCGGATTCGCCGCCGCTCCTATCACGTCGCTCGCCAGCTCCCACGATGGCGGATTCGTCGCACTCACGACCCGCGACGAAGGTTCCACGTCGACCAGCGCACTTTCGGCGTTCGACGATCAAGGCAGGATGCGCTGGACGGTTGGTGAGGACATCGGTGACGACACCAAGCTGTTCAGTCCCGAGAGCGTCACGGTCACCGGTGCGAATCAGGTCGTCGTACTGGGAAACATCGACGACAAGCTCAGGATCTACGGAATCGACGGGCACCATGTGCGAACGGTGGATCTCGAAAAGGCATGGGGCCGCAAGCCGAACTACCCTTCCGGGCTAAGGGCCGACGCGGGCGGCGGCGTCATCGTCAACGACTTCGAAGGCTCGCCACCGATCGTGCGCATGGCGCTCGATGGGAAGACGCTGGGGTCGATGACACCGATGTTCTCCGACCAGCACCGATTCGACATACGCGGGGATGTGCAGATCGATCCGGACGGAAGACTCTGGACCAGCGACGGCCATGCGCTCTTGCGGCTCGATGGCAACGGCGTGGTCGATCGGGTACTCGGCCCGAAGCCCGATCCCGATCACCTTGGCGATATCGCCGCGTTGACGGTCGATCCTGAGGGACGCATTTACGTCGCTGACGAGCGAACCGGCGCGGTTCATGTGTTCGACGACAAGGGCACTCGCATGCGCGTGGACCATCCCGATGCTACTGACTACAAGGGCGCCCTCAGTCTTCCCTCGCTGACCGCGTCGGCCAGAGGGGAGGTGTACATCAGTCGCCACGATTTCCGCGATTTCGACCAACCCGCCGACTTCCTCCATTACGCAGCGAGCGGAGCCCGCGCGGGCGTGGAATCGATCAAGCTCGACTCGGAAGTTTCGCAACATTGGTTTTTCCAGAACGGAAGCGACAACCGCTGGGTGCTGGGCTACTTGAACGTCTATCTCGTCGATGCGACGGGCAGGGTCCTGCGCACGATCGAACGAACCGCAAGTCACATGTGGCTCGAAGTGCCCGGCCCGGTGGCAGTTGCGCCAGATGGTTCGATCGCGGTCCTATCCGGAGCCCACCGTCTGAACGAGTATCGCGACAGTCCTCCGATAACGGTGACCCTGTACTCGCCGAAAGGCGATCCGATCGCCTCCTGGCCCGCTCCTGCCGATCTGGACAAGACAGTCGACAGCAACGTGGCCTACAACGGGATGCAGCTCGCGTTTCTCGAAAAATCACGTTCTCCTGAGGACGCTCTCTCGGCAATGATCACCGACAGTCAAGGCAAACCGTTGTATCGCTTTCCGTTGCGCTCCAATCCGTATCGCACCAAGCTCTTCCTGATGCAACGCGAAGTCGGACGCGAGTTGTGGGTATATGACGGCAATCGCACGATCGACAGGTATGCGCTGCATTAGTATGTGATGGATTGAAAAGACGAGCAGCGGCGCGACCAATTCGCATGAACAGGACGTCCGTGAAGAAAGTTGTCGGAATCCTAGCGCTCGCAGGCATAGGCGCATTCATCGCAGTTGTGATCGTGCTGCACTTCGTGCAGCCTGGCTACAACGCCAGTTCGCAGCTCATGAGCGAGCTTGCGCTTGGTCCACATGGTAGCTGGATGTTTATCGCCTTTGCCGGCTTTGCGTTGGCGGCTTTCTCGGTGCAACTGGGTCTTGGACAACTCGGAGCTCAGTGGCCTATCCGAGCTCTGCTAGTCATTGCATCGCTTGGTCTGCTCGGTGCCGGGGTCTTTCGGCTTGGTCAGTTCGACCTTGTCCACATCTCCCTTGTGACCGTCGCATTTATCGCTCTGGTCTTGTCGATGTGCTTGTTCGCACGCAGTAGCGTGGGCTCACGTGGCTTGTCTTTTGTTTCTTGGGTGCTGGCCGCAACAACTTCGTTTTCAGTTGCCGCCGGTCACTCGCTCATGCCATTGGGCGTCAGCCAACGTCTTGGTGCGGGCTCTGCTTTGGCCTGGCTTCTTCTCGTTGCACTTTGTTTGGTTCGCAGCAAGCAGGGCAAAGGTACTGGCGCATGGAGCTAGCCTCTATCGCTCATCGGAATGGCAGCATTGGGGCGCCGAGTTTCGAGCATCAACCGTCCGGATCTGGCCGGATAGCGACCGTGTTTCCTGTCGCTATTGCCGAAGTGGTACCGAAAGAATCCGGGTGCAACAAAGTGGCCGCCGAAATGCGTTGCGCCTGAGCCTGGGATTAACATCTGCGGCGTAGGATTGACTGCATCCCAGTTGGCCGCATCCCCCAAGATGGTGAGTCGCATGTTCGCAACGGAAGAAGCAACGCCTCCCGCTACCGCCGCCGCATGCTGGCGGGTCTTGGTTGTCGACGACGAACCGGATATCCACACGGTCACCGAGCTCGCGTTGTCGCGCTTCAATCTTGATGGCCGCAGATTGGAATTCCTGCATGCTTACAGCGGGACTCAGGCGCGCGCTTTGCTGCAAGGCGAACCGGACATTGCGCTCGCGATGGTCGATGTGGTCATGGAGAACGAGACCGCAGGTCTCGAACTCGCGCGCTGGATACGCAAGGACCTGAACAACCGCTTCATCCGGATCGTGTTGCGTACCGGCCAACCCGGCCAGGCGCCGGAGGAAAGGGTGATCGTCGAGTACGACATCAACGACTACAAGGAAAAGACCGAACTCGACAGCAAGAAACTCTTCACGACGGTGTATTCGGCGCTTCGCGCGTACCGCGACATCATGCGGATCGATGCAGCGCGCCATTACGAGGAACACTTTCGGGTTGGGCTGGAGGCGGTGATCACCGCATCGGCGCATTTGCTCGAACAACGATCGATGCGCGATTTCGCAAGTGGTCTGCTGCAACAGGTGGCCTCACTGCTGCATCTGGAGGAACGGGGAGTGCTGGTCAGGCTCAGCGCCCTGCGTGCGAAGGTGCACTACGAGGTACTCGCGAGCGTCGGCGATTGCGTCGACGCGCGCGGCGAGATCCTTCCGGAGATCGTCCAGGCTCTGCAGCGCGCCGAGGACGCGCGGCAGCATGTCATTCAGGACGGCTATTTCGTCGGCTATTTCCCGTCGCGACAGGTCGCGGCATCGTTGCTGTATCTCAATGGCGTGTCGGAAGTCGACGAACTCGACATGCGCCTGATCGATATCTTCTCGACCCATGTCTCGCTCGCGTTTGAGAACCTGCTGCTCAACCAGGAGATCTTCGATACCCAAGCCGAACTCATCAACAAGCTCGGCAATGTCGTCGAATCGCGCTCGAGCGAAGCCGGCAATCACGTGCGCCGAATGTCCGAAGTCTGCTACCTGTTGTGCCGCGCGCGCGGATACGACGAAGACGAAGCGAACCTCGTGCGACGCTCAGCACCAATGCACGACATCGGCAAGGTTGCCATTCCCGACGCGGTCCTGCTCAATCCCGGCAAGCTCGACAGCGAGCAATGGAAGATCATGCGGCAGCACCCGAGCATCGGCTACGACATCCTCAAGGGCTCGGAGCGACCGATCCTCCAGGCCGCCGCGACGATCGCCCATCAGCACCACGAGCGTTACGACGGCACCGGTTACCCACAGGGACTCAAGGGCGAAGAAATCCACCGGTATGCGCGCATCGTCGCGGTCGCTGATGTATTCGACGCCTTGACCCACGCACGTTGCTACAAGCCTGCCTGGTCACTGGCGGAAGTCATCGACGACATAACGGCCGGTACCGGCACCCACCTGGACCCGGAGATCGTCGAGTTGCTGTTCGCGAACATCGATGCGGTGCTCGCGGTGAACGCCCGTTATCCGGACTGAGCGCTTGCGCATCCTGAGGCACACCAGCGACAGCGCGACCCTAGTGCTCGGTGCCCGTCATGGCACAAGTGACTACAATGCGAACCAATCGACCATCAGGTGATCTTGAGTCGTGAACGCAGCCACGCTGGAAGAACTGTTAGCCAACGTCCTGCGCGACGCCGGTTGGATCATGGCGGGCGGCTCCGCGCAATTCCGGGAGGGTGCGTTGTCGGAGCTCCAATCGAGCCTGCGTGTGATCCGTCAGCACCCAATCAATCTGGACATTCTGCACGCAGCCAAGACCCTCTCCGAGAAAGCCGCGCAGGTCGCAGCGAACAATGCGAGCGACACCGCGTCGGTCATGGACCTGCGACGCGTTCTTGCGGAATTCGAGCAGGCTATGAGGGCCTATCTCGCGACTGCGAAAAATCGCAGAGGTTGAAGCTAGCAAGACCAGAAAGGCAATCCATTCGCGATGATCAACGCGGTCCAGGACGAATGAGATAGTGGACAAAGCTACGGAGACAATGGCGAGTCAACGGCACTTCAGGGTTTGGCTGGCCTTGGGAGCAATACTGGGTGCTGTGGTGGGTGCAGTAGTAGGCGGCGTCTTTGAATCTCCTGGGCCTCCGTTGGGCGCCGCCATCGGCATGGCATTGGGGCTTGCGATCGTTTGGAAACGGGCCAAGGTGGCTGCCCCTCGGGAGAGACGATGGCGAAAGGGATAACCCGCTCATCGGCTCCCCGCAAGATGCTTCGCGTCGCGCCTGCGATGGAAGCTCGCCTCACCGATCATGTCTGGACGCTGGAAGAGACTGCGGCGCGTGTGCCGGATCTGGAAGCGAAGGAGACTTGCGCGCATGGCAACGGCAGCTTTGTGGCGACGAGATGAGCCAATCGACCGTCCGCAAGTGGCCGGACCCGGCCACTCGACTACTCCGGTCAGCGCTTCTGGCGAACCCGGTGATTTCCGCTGGCGATGGTTGTCAGGTTCGATGCCGGAAATGGGCAACTGACTGGCGGTTTGCAGCAAGTTCTAATTATGGGCAGGCTGCGGCGCTTGCTGCAGTTGTTGGATTCGCTGGTTGAACTGTGATCGGAGACACTCAACAGACGTACCACATACGCCGTTTCGCAACTGAATCCACTGACGTTGCCGAACGCGCTCCGACGGGTCGATCGCGAAGCGTGCGAAGTAAAGGGCCGCCATCTGCCGATCCAATGCGGCGAGGTCGGCGTTGCCGCAGATCGCCAGCGCGGTCGGATTCGTAGCCTTTGAACAGTCAAACGACGGGCCGCTTGGACTAACGGGTGCCGCCTGAGGCGCCAGCTGATTGTCCGGATTCGGAGATGCCACTGGACCTATCGCCGTGGAACCACCTTGCAGAGTGGATGGGCTTTCAACGGCTTGCGTCGACGCGTCAGACGGCGGGTTCGGCAAGGTCGTTGCAGCGGGTAAGACGCTCGATGGCACCGGGGCATTGCTTGTTTGATTCGTCGCTGGTGCTGCGCCTGGCACTGCTCCATCCGGGACACCAGATGCCACCGGAACCAGATCGGCTTCAGCATCCATGTCCAAGCCGGTGTTCACTGTCTTGATGCCTTCCGAAACCCGGACCATCTGTGCAGCCTGGTGCATGGGAAGTGCCACGATCCCACCGTATAGCGCCTGACCAAAATCACAGATCTGAAAGACGGACCATGCAGAGACGGTGGGGGGATAGCCACGCGCGATCTTTCCTGCAGCAACCTTCGTGGCAAGGTCGTGAAACAGTCCGCCATAGGATGCAGGAATGGGCCAATCCGCGTTGCGTGACAGGTCATCAGGCACTGCTTCGAGCAGTTCAGAAATGTTGGTGACCAACGCGTCGACGACATCGTTCCGCAATGTTCCTTTGGCATCACCTCCACGTGCGACATATCCACACGTCGTCGCGTCGTTTGCACGAACGGCTTTGGTCATCATTTGACGCAGATGCGATGCCCACGCCACGACGGCCTCATCGGGGGCGTGACTTAAACCATAGGTCTTTGCTGCAACCATCAACGCGCCCATGTCGCGAAGCATCCCGGCGGAATCGTTGGCGTGTGCCTCTGCATAGAGTCGAGCTGCCTCCTCCGCAACAAGAGAAGGTGTTCTCTTGACCAGCACATCAACCAGACGCTGCAGCGAAGGGTTGGACAGGCCTAACGCCAACCGCAAGCGAACCTCGTCGGCACTGATCGGCTGGCCCTGTTCGTTGAACGTCTTGAGAGTGACTCCGGCATCCATGGCGTCCGCTGTGTTCAACCAGTACATGGAGGCAGGAGACGTCGATGCCTGCTTTGACAGCACAGCGTCCGAGAACCCGGCTGCTTTGAGAATGCTGGTGGAATCATCGTCAACCGTCTGCTTGGCAGAACTCGCCCACTCGGTAGGCAAGTTCACATCCAACCGGCTCTGATGAATGCCGATGGTCGACCGCAGCGTCATTTCGCGCGACGGTGACATCGCCCAAATCAGCACGCATGCGCTGGCGCATTGACCCTGTACGCGAACCGGCAGGTTGCGATCGCGAAGCAAGGCGCCGACGGCTTTTGCATCAGTAATGAGCCCGCCTGTACTGTTGATCACGACGCGCTCGATGTCCGGATGATCCTGGGTGGCCGCGGTGACGTCGCTGGTCAGTCGCACACCCAAAGGACCGTCAATCCGTAGTTGATGAAGCGTTGGATCGAACACCACGGTGCCGTTCGGCGCCTGGATCCTCTGGTCTCCAATGCTGCCTACGAGCATCGCAAATGCAATCGCTGTGGTTCCCATCAGAGCTGTAAGTACCGCGCACGTCGCGGCGCCAATGGGAACGGTTCCTTGCTTGAGGCGCGATGCAGCACGCCAGTACAAGAACGCACTCAATCCAGCAATGCAAACTGCTCCAACCGTCAGCGCCACAACCCATGCGCGCGATTGCATTGCGGCAGGCAATTGTTGGTTCAATCCAAACGGGATCCACAGAGCCAATGCCAGGGTTGCTAGTGCAACCGACCATCCAGCCAACAAACTGCCGAGGCCGGCAAATCGACTTCCCCATCGTTTCCCCAGCGAGATCCACCGAGGCTCCCCTTCCCGCCAGGACATGGTGCCCAGGGGTAGTTCGCCGGACGAACAGCGCCGCCGGAGTTCATCTTCCGGGAAGGGACCCTCGGTCGACTCCCCTCGTCGGATGTAGAAGTCGGTCATCGGTGAGCCTGATTCATTGCTGACACCAAAGTCAGACATGCAAGCCAGACCGTGACCCCAACAACGCTCAACACGAACTGCAGGAAACCGAATGGTCGGTGTGTGACCACATACGGCTGGCCCTCGTCCCACGTTGTGGTGCCAGTCTTCGTCAGCCGACTGTATGCGGAGATCAACGTAATCAACGAAACGATAGGCAGTCCAAGTCCAAGTCCACTGAAGAAAACGGCTACCTCGCGCCCAGCCGCCAACGTCAGTCCGATGGGTCTCCCATCCATGCGAGTGACGCGGACACCGAAAATCCACTTTCCGATTGATGTGCCTGTAAGTCCCATAAGCACCGCTTCAAACGGAATCAAAAGGGCGATCGTAAAGATCGAACTCGATATTGGGTTGAGGGCCGCGCCGCCTGGGCCAAACAGCCATTGGTACAAGTCCGGGTCTGCAATCGCCGTTGTGTACCCGATACCCAGCCACAAGACCATGCCAATGACCACGATATCGAACATGCGGGCGAAATATCGGCGCCAAGGCGAAGGAACAGTGGACTGCCACCCATCGTCCGCGACGACAAGCGCCGGTGCCGCTAACGCCGGAGGACTCGCGCTAGCTGAGGGAGTGCTTGTCTGTTCCATCAACGATCCGTCAGCAGTTGCTGGATCAGATGGAGTCTGGGTGATAGGTGGTGAGTTCAAATTCGGGGTCGGGTGCGAATCCGGATTGCGCGCGGCGGCACTTGGAAGCGGCGGGGGCGTTGGGACGGCGAAAGAAGTTTGGCCGCTCGGAAGTGGCGGCGGCGTGGGGGCTGCCAGACCAGCCTCGCTGTAGGGAACCCAACGCGGCATGTCCTCGCGCCATACGAGTGTGGTGGAGGTGATCTGATTGCCACGCCTCATCGACTCGAGCTTCATGCGCGAAAGCGGGCCGGTGGATTTGCCTCTGATCTCTACATACCACGCGTCATCGGTCACGCGGACCTCCAAGGCTGGCTGCGCGGGACTGTCCGCCCCTTTATCCCAGTCTATTCGATAGTGGCCCCCCGCATTTGCGGGAAGACCTCCGCCATCGTCCCCCAACGTGGTCTCGCGCCCGGAGGCACCATCCCCTTCGCGGACCGATTCAAACGCTATTGGGGCGTGCCGATCTCGCGCACATACAGCATCGACCGACAGGTTGGGCACGCACGCTGACGAGCGTCATTCGTCCATTGAATCTTGCACATCACGCATTCATAGCGAATGCGCGCCGTCGCAACAGGAGTGACCGTCCCTCTTTGGAGATCGTTAGCGAGCGCCTCCTTCAACTCTGCCTCAGCACGCAGCCGAGCCGCCTTGATGCGAGGATGGTACAGCCACGATTTCGACCGAACATCGCTTGTGATGAACTGGCGAAGCTCCTCCAGAAACGATACCTGGCTACCGGGCCGTCGAGCCGCGAACATTCCTAGCACCGGATCAAGGTTGATCACGACCACGCCGCAACGACCGCGCACCTGCGCCGTGCTCATGAGATCGTGAGGCACGTCCCGGCCTTCGTGCTTGAAATACAACGCAAATGGCACCTCGCCAACGGTACCCAGAACATCAACCATGACCTCGCCAAAGCCAACCTCCACCTTTGCGTTCTCAATCGTGACTGTCTGCGCCTCCGTCACCGTGTACGCCCTCCTCCTCGTCCGCCCGTAGGAATCTTCGATTGACGCCATGCCGGTCATGGAGGGCAGCGTGATGGTCAATGCCGAGCCGATGACCTGGCGAGACATCAATCGAACGGACACGAAAAAGGAGTAATCGCACTGGCCCTGGGTGCTTGCATACGTCGACCGTGTCGCATGCGCGAAATGCCACGCTTTGACCTCGCCGCACCGAGCGATCAGCGGGGTGTGGCAGGAAGGACACTCGCAACCCGATTTCCGTCCTCGCGGTACCTGCGTCACATCGACGAGCTCGCCATCGGCCGACCGCAGCGCAAAGGGGATGAGCGTCACATCCATCGTGACTGCATGCTACCAGCCCAACGTCGTTCCACTACCCGGCCGAAGGTGACAGACCCATGGCGTTGAATCGCGTCCAGCCGCGTCGGCGTGTCGAACGGGTGATGCGATGTTTCTACCGGCGCGCACCATCGAATGCGACAGCGTCAATGCCCAGCGACAGGTTCGCAGCGATCGGTTCGCGGCAAATCCTGCACAACTGTTCGTGGGTGGAAGCATGGACAAGATGTCCAATGTCTCCAACCGATAGGATGCGCAGATGCGAATGCGCTCCGACAAAGTGATCAGTTGCCCTATTGCGTCCGCGCGGCAGGCCGGATCAGTGCGCCGGACTTTCAGGATCAACCTTCCGGTCCTTATCGGGACGAAGTTCGCAAACCGACCCTTAGCTGACGTTCGCGATAGACTCAAGATGTTGCGGCCATGGCCGTTCGCTTAACTGATGTGCCTCAACCACAGCCCAAGGTAATCCCGTGCGTAGCGAGACGTGGCAAAGACTTCTCTCAATGGAAACCAGGGATGCTGTCGGCGCTTGGCACACGAGAATTTTCGCTAGCGAACTCAACGCGCGAAGGATCAAGGAAATAACGTCTTCCGCAAAGCAGGCGCGGGAATTTTTCAGGAATTCAGAAGGATCTGACAATTCTGTCAAACCGCTGCTTAGCTTCTACGGAGTTGCGAGCCTGAGTAGGGCAACCCTGCTCCTGTTAAAGAAGGGCTCCGGAGAAGCTTCATTAACTCCGGGCCACGGCATAGAGACAGTGGGTTGGGCTACTACCCTTTCAGGAGAAATCTCTACAGGCCTTACGGGTCTTGAGTCGCTGCGAATCAAGACTTGCGGCGGTCTCTTCAGCGAATTCATGCGGGAAACCAACAACCGTATGTGTATGCATGTCAATTTCTCAAGTGTCGACTGGGAAATTGCATATGACCTTCCGCTGATTGGCGAGGAGCTTACACTCGGCGATTTGCTCTCACGGATTCCAGACTTGCTCAACGAGTACAAGCGCATACCAAGAGTATCCAACCATGCCTACGTCAACTCTATGACGTACACAGAGCAGGATGGATTCTATGCAAGAGTAAATGCGAAGATGTTCAAGACATTCCAAGATTCCTATGAGGCACTCGGCTTTTCCGCGAAATATGACGGTGATTGGTGCGACGTTCGGGCGAGCAAAGAAGTGTTTTCTGCCAAGCCGCCTCAATTCATGCACACCTACATTAATAAGACATTTGGCTCCATTCCGACACTTCAAATTGTCAAGCCTTTTGAAAGTGGGACGCGCTACTCACAGCTAGCGGTAACGTACTTGCTCTCCTATTGTCTCGGAATGCTTGCGAGATATTTTCCCACACACTGGGTCTCTCTTTTTAGTGCAGACAAGGGAGACAGACTCTGGCCGGTCATGAACTCTGCACAGAAGTACATCGACACTAGCTACCCAGAGTTGGTAGTGGAGCTAATTCACCACACGCTTGATAAGAGTGAACAGTTTGGGGCATAGCATTTCGTCTAAGTCGATGCCACTTCGAAGCTCGGCTTAACTCAGACGCAAGCGAATGTCCGCTTCTGGTCTATTCCGTTGAAAAACTCGGCGCCTCCAAAAACCACCTCGAAAACAGTTCGTTTTCGACCATTTGTTGTCGTTCAAAGCGCTTAGATTCAATCTCGTGGCACATTTTCTGAGCAGCAATCCGGCGCACTGAGTTTTTCAACAGAATAGGCCGGTCTCTGCCACTAGGGCTTGGTTGATGCGCCAATTTGACGACGCTCACACCCGGTGGACGCCGAGCGCGTGAATCGCCCTTGCTCTGATCTGTGCGGGGAGCGCACAGTACCGCGCGGCCGTACCGCGAAACATTGGGCACTTTTCCGAGACTCGTCATGCGAATTGCTACATGGAACCTCAACAATCGCGTCGGCAAAGTTCGCTTTCGCCCGGGGGCTGCAAACGCCGCCGTGGCATTGGACGTCGATGTTCTCGTCCTTACGGAGTTCTTCCCTCAGCAGCATGAGCATCGGTTTCGCTCAACACTCGCCAGTGCTGGATGGGACCAACAATTGATGTCGGCGGAACCAACTGAGGTCGCCAACCGTATTCTCATAGCCTCAAAGCTGCCACTCGCGCAGTTGCCTATCGAACTTCCCACGTTCGATCAGCAGTTTCCCGCCAACCTTGTAGCCGTTTCACTGCCGTCTCTCGGTCTGTCAATTGTTGGCGTGCGCGTTCCCGCCTATTCGGGCAAAAACGCGCCGTTGTTGCGTCAGGCCTGGGAATGGCTTGAAGTGTCGGCAGCCTCCCTCGCTCACACCCCTGCGATCATCCTCGGAGATCTCAATGTTTCCACGACCTCGGCCGCCTCTCGCTGCGGCGATCACTTTCGTCGCATTCTCGAGAGTGGATGGCATCGCGCAGCGCCAAGCGAAGGTGCGACGTATTTTGGGCACAGCGGACGATCCAGCGAAATCGATCACGTGTTGGGAACAAGCCATTGCGTCTTCACCGATGCTGCTTACATCAAATCGTCCGAAGGCTTTGAGTACTGCGGCTCGTCTGGTGCCATCTCTGATCATGCAGCGTTGGCATGCCAGGTGGATTTGCAGCTAGTGCCATGAAACACGTGTCTAACATTTCCTAAGCGCACATTCCTTTGGCCCGTCCGGTTCGAAGTCGTACGACCGCTCGGCGAAGGAGGATTCGGAAAGGTCGTTCTGGCCTACGACGAGACACGGACGAGCTATGCGCGCTGAAGCTAATCAGACCAGAACTAGCTAACAACAAGAAGCTCCAAGACGCCTTTAAGCGGGAAGTAACCGTCTGGATGGAATTCGGGCGTGATCAGAATATTGTGAGCGTACGGTTGCTGGATCAGTTCAATGGGAATCTGTTCATCGCCTTGGGCTATGTCGCGCCAGACCATTTCGGCATTAACACGTTGGACAAGGCGATTCGTGTTCGTCATCCCGCACCATCTGTCGTAACTTGATGGGGCATCGACGTCTTGACGAAGTGACTGATGGGCACAGTGGTCACTCCGAGAAGGAACGACGTCCCGCGCAGCGTGTGCTTGCCCTAGTCGGCATCCGTGCCAATCTCCGAGCGGTCTAAGTGGGGCGTCTGGGCACTATCGTGCGTCGCGCGGCGAATATCAGACGATTGTTCAATGACGGGTAGGAAACTCTTACCCACGGATTATCGAACCCCAGTCCATGCAGCGCACGCCGACCATGGCACGAAGATTCCCTGCGTTCGAGCCTTGTCGAGAACGCCGTTGACCGAAACTGCGATGTCAGCGACCAGCGGCTGGAAAGCAGCAAGGGAGAGTTGCCAAGTAGCGTCCGCCGGCGGCCGATCAATGTGATGTATTGCGAAGTTAGCGAAGTTAGTAAAAATTGCTAACTTTCCACGATAATGGAAGGGCACCAGCTACTTTCGATTTTCGCATCACCCCTATGTAGTTGATTTAATGCAGGATAATTAGGGGATAATTCGCATAATTGTGGTCATGCCGGAGCCGAATTTCCATGACCAGGCGACGTCGCAGGCGGCTCTGGTCTCAGGAGTCGCCCCGATCGATATTGGGTCTGGGAGTAGGCACTGCGCGCGCAGCAATCCGAATGTTGCGATGATTTCTTCAATCGAATCCATCGGCAGTTCCCTTCGAGGCAGACCGGATCGAGCCGACGTGTAGTTGTGTCCTCAATACAGGGTCAGATCCGCGCAGCGTTCGTAGAACGGTTCGATTCCAACTCTTGCAATCCAGTCCAAACTTTCCTTCGTCGAGTCGAGGGACATGATGTCGACACTCGCTTGCCGTTTGCGGCAATGCGGCTGCACGTCGGTGATCGTGGCGCGGGCCACGCGTTCTGCATCCAGCTTGGGTGCTTTCACCGCAATCAGCAGCCAAGAATGATTGAGGTCCTGCGGCGATCGTGTCTCGATCAGGTAGGCCGCCTCGACGAAAGTCAGCTGCGCATACAGTTTGGTGAGTCGCTTGAGCAACCAGGTCGGCGTAGGCTTTGGCACGCTGAACTGAAATTCGGTATCCGGCACGACCAACTTCTCGAAAGTTGCCACCTCACCCTTGTCCAGCAGTGCGGCGATCTCCTCCGGATACAAGGTGCAATGGATACCGTTGGGGTTGAGCATCAGGGTCGCGCCGCGAGTTGCTTCCAGGAAGACTCGACCCGTCAGCGGTACTACTCTGACCGCATTCCCGGTTGCTGCCGTCGCCTGTGTGCTATCGCTGAAGAATGGCAGCACGGTCAGCCCGTCGGGGCGGGTGAACTGAATGAGCCGTAGATTGCGGCTGTCGTCGGATATTGGCGCATGCACATAGACGGTGGCATCGAGCAATGCGCGGAAGAAAGCCCGTTCTGCCGTCTTGTCTTTCAAGGATTGCTGTAGCAGCGCGTCGAGTTGGCTTGTGCTAGTCGGCATCTGGCGGCGAAATCTTGTTTTCAAAATCGGGGAACAAGCTTCGCGTGAGCCTGAAGCTGCCTTGCGGCACCATCGTTCTGATTTGCTCAATTTGGGCGTCAGTGAGCGGCCCGTCGTCTGGTTCGTATGCGGGCAATGGCCGCGCCGGAACGTCCGCGCGGCCACCCGCGCTCAGAATAGTGCCTTGACATTGATCGGAAGCATCATCCGGAATCGACTTTGGTGGAAGGCTAGAGATTGGCATGGTCTTACGCTCGGCTTCAGGTCGGCGCGTCCTTGATTTTGCGCTTGCAATTCTTGAACTCTTCCTCATGCCTGCTGATGAAGGAACGCATGAGAACATCCAGCCGCAGCGCAGGCTGAGGAATTTCTATCCCGAGGCTCTCCGAGATTGCGGTCGCATAACTAAGTTGTGCCGGAGTTGGCGGTCGAAGGTTGCAGTCGACGCAAGCGAGGAGAGCGGACTCGATACGTGCCGCCGCTCGTCGACCAAAATCCTCGCGTGAATGAGGGTCAACCATTTGCCGCCATTGGGCCGCGACGATTGAGGAAGCAGTCTCGCTGAGCGGGAAATCGATCGACATGTCCCGGTCGCCGTCTATCAGGATCAAGAGCATCGGTCCATCCCCCGGGGTCCGTGGGAGTTGTTAGGTATCTAAGGATAACTTAGTATCGCAGCAGGGTCACTTCCGACATCCTTAGGGCTTGTCCTAGGGGGCGGAAGTGGCTCAGACCGCGACGGTAGAACCGATCTTTGCGAGGCGGCTGGCCCAAGCGCGAGTACGCGCTGGACTGTCCCAGAAGCAGCTCGGCCTGCTTGCGGGCATGGAGCCTCACGTGGCGAGCCCCCGCATCAACCAATACGAAAAAGGGAAGCACGAACCACACTTGGCAACTGCCAAGCGGTTGGCAGAGGTACTCGGAGTACCCCCGGCTTTCCTCTACACAGATGACGAACTGCTCGCGAAGCTACTGCTGCGCTGGGCGGATCTGACCGTGAGCCAAAAGAAGGAGGTGCTCAAGATTGCCGAGGGCACCTCTAAGGGGCGCTAGGGGCGACCATCGACTCGGAGCCCGCGTGCGCTGGTGGCCGCGAGCGGTGGCCAATAGACAAGCCCGACCTCGGCGGTCGGCTTGAATGAATGATTGGCGCCCAGCCTTAGTTGGCCAAACCTCTACTGCGAGGACCCCATGGATACGTCGGAAGATTCAGCACTTGGCGAGCGAAAGGTAGGCGTGTTGCTATTCCTTGGAATCTTCGCGTTCCCAATCATCTTTGTCTGGTGCTTGCTTCGGAACGGACACACAGCAGTGTCTCGTGTCCTTGGATTCGGCTGGCTGATTTACTTTTTTTACTGGGCCGCGCATCAAGTCATGATGCCGACAACGGCGCAATCCCAGACGGCGGAACTGCTGAGGCAATCGTCGGTAGAAATAAATAAGACACTGCCAAAGATGGTGGATTCCAACACCCGTTTTGACTCAACGTCGACCGGCCCTGAAAATGAAATTCGTTACGACTACACAGTCATGGGAATCAAGTCGCAGGAGGCAAAATTAGCGCACTTCGCTGACTTCGCTCGGTACGTGACGAAGACTCAATGTGACGACCCCAACACAATGATCCTGCTGTCGTCGGGCGCCACAAAAACGATCGTTTATAAAGGTACCGATGGCGGTGAAATAGTCCGCGTTCCAATCAGCCAAAGTATCTGCGCATCTTTGGTAACTACAACATCCGCATCGCCGGATATGAAGTCGGTTGTCAGGTTTGCTTCTGCTGCTGAAGAACCTCTTGCCTCCCAATCGGCTCAGGATGCCCAACAGTCTCTTGAATCGACAGTTGACAAGGAGCGAAGGTCCTTGCCACAGATGGTCTCAGATGGTGTCAGAGCGGACACGATTGAAGTCACAGGGTCTGAAGAGATTACGTGGGGATTTACTCTGCTTTCCCATAAGGGGGCTGAAGTAGAGCCGGACGCACTCAAAAGCCGTGAAAGAATCCTCATGGCATGCGCACAAATCAAGACTATCCCAGAAGGCCTCACGAACGTTTATAAATTCAAGGGAAGTGATCGCATGTTCATCGCTTCGATCAAGATCGATGCAGAGACCTGTGACCGGCCCGCTCCGGCTGTTGAGAACTCTCTTGCGGCCCAAGCGGCTCGGGACGCCCAAGAGTCTCTTGAATCGTCCGTTGACAGGGAGCGAAGATCCTTGCCGAGGATCGTTGCTGACGGACTCCTCGCCGACACAATTGAGGTCACAGGGTCCAAGGAGATTACGTACGGATTTACTTTTCTCAATCATAAGGCGGCTGAAATAGACCAAGTAGCACTCAAGAGCAGTGATAGAGTGCTTGCTGTATGTGCGCAAATGAAAACCATCCTCTCGGATGGCGTCACATACGTTTATGAGTACAAGGGAAGTGATGGAGGGTTCATCGCCTCAATCAGGGTGAACACAAAGATTTGTAAGGGCGATAAGTAGCCTTCGTGACATGAGGCGCAACCACAGACAATGCGTAGTCCACCAGCAGTCCAATTCGCTATAGCGGCACGAGTGTCAGAGTATCGCCAGTAACGTGTTCTACCGCGACATCGACAATGTGACGGTGGTGAGTAAAGACGATAACCTGGTTCTCACGTGCGAAGTCGGCCAGAGCCTCCAGTGTTGCTCCGGTGCGCTCTTCATCGGACGTCATAAGCACATCGTCAAGAACCAACGGCAGGTCGATACCAGCGCTTCGTCGGATGTCGACAGCTGCCAACCGCAGCGCAAGATGGAGCTGATCGGCAGTTCCGTCACTCATGACCTCCGCGCGAATTCGAGAACCGTTGCTACGCTCGGCGACCAGGGACGGGACTGCGCCAGAGTCATCGCTTAGAAGGCGTACGAACTCCCCTCGCGTCATCCGATGGAAGTAACCTGAGGCAGCCAACAGCATCGGACCTTGTGCTCGATCCCTGAAACGCGTCAGTGCCTCCGCAAGCACTGCGTGAGCGATCCTCGATCGGATCCACGGTGACATATGGGAGCGCACGCTGGCGGCCGCGCGCTCCATTGCTTCGCGTGCGGCAGAAGCGACGTCGGAACCGTCGATGGCTTCAAGTTGGTGACGTGCAAGCTCCTCACGGCCCCGCAGGGCCGGAAGTTCCTTATCGATCGAGGCTTGCTCGCGCTGACAGATCGCTTCGTCAGCATCCATACGGGCCGTGTCCTGATCAACAAGCAATGCGCGCAGCGCTTCGATCGAATGCCTCGACACCGATACCAGTTGGCGGTGTGACCTGTCGAGATCCTCTTGCGCCTGACGCTTTCGGCGTGACTGCACTTCGGCTTCCGGAAGCAAGCTCGCCGACTCCACGTTTGCTGCCCGACAAAGGGCAACTATTGCCTCACTATGCCTTGAAGCTGTCTTCTCGTGATCGCTCTCGCTGATGCGTGCGCGTGCCATCGCGTGCTCGGCCAACGTGCGTTCTGTCCGGACCGCTTCCGCGGCGGCTAGGCGAGCTGAGAGGTGTTCGCTGTATAGGCGCAGGTCCGAAGGTTCCTTGTCGCCGAGAGACTCCCAGATCGCTCTGGCGGATTCGGCAACGACAGAGAGTCCTTGCTCCGCCCGGCGCTTTTTTGTTTCGGCTGCCGTAAGCCGAGCGTTCGCGTCCACGAGATCGTCGAATTCGACGATGCGTGCGCGGGCGACCGATACACTCGCGATTTCCGGCAGCAGGAGGCTGGCCAGCACAGGCCTCAAGGCGATCTTTGCGGTCTGCAACGCGGTCGTAAGGGTCAACATTTGAGCCGCCCGCAGTTGGCCCTGTCGTTCACGCTCCACTTCCGTGCCCTCAGCATTGTGAATGGCTGCCTCACGCTGCTTGATGGTCCGATCGAGATCGGCGGCCATTGCCGATAGCGTGCTGAGTAATTCGCTCCCCGTTGGTGCTGCAAGACCAGTACTGATGATGGCGGCTCGCAACGAGGTAGCCAACGCATCTTCGATGCGCCGAATCCGCTCAAGCTCGTCGAGCTTGGTCTGCACGGCATCGACCGCTGCTCGCGCGACTGGCAAGAGTGCCTGCCAGTCGCGCAGGGATGCTGGCGGCTGAGCCGGGAGATTGGCAGCTGAGAGCATTTGATTCCAAGCTGTTTGTCGGGTTCTTTCTGCTTCGTCGAGTTCCTCGATGTCTCGATGCAGCTTCTCCCGATCCGCCTCCAGCGAGTCGATGCGACGTTTGTTTCCCTGCAGTTGCGCGGCGCGGTCAGTATCCTTGGCCAGCGCGTCGACTAGTTGATCAGCGTGGGTCACGGCCTTCTCATAAACATCGGGAAGGAGTCCTCCGCCCGCATAGTCCGCGCTAGGTGGATTCGTGCCGTCGATGTAGGTGCCACGCACGAGCGCCCACCCCAGCTCCCGGTGGGATCTGGCTGCGCTGACGTCGTCGCGCGTGGCAACCACGCCGTGTTCCAGCAGTCGCTCCCGATGCGCATAGTCCTCTTCAAGGGCTTTCGTGATGGCGCCAATGCGTGACTCGTAACCATTGCGCCGGCTCAGGTTGCCGCTTTGCTCGGCAATGACCGAGTCGATCTGCGCGTCCAGAAGGGGATGGATGCTCCGAAGCGCTGCTTCGTCGACGAGGCCAACGGCATCCAGTGCGGCGGCAGCCGCGCGCTGCGCCGCTTTGATGTCGCCAGGCAGCGCTACAAGACGCTTGAGGTCTTGGTCGCTGCGAGCGACCTCTTCCTGAGCCACACGCAAGGCGGCGCGAGACTCCGCCGATGGTAGAGGATCAATGGCTTTTGCCGAGGGATCAGCGCCTTGGCGCTCCGATTCCATATGTTGATCGAGCGCCCTCTGTGCCAACTCCACGCCGCGCAACAGTTCGTCGACTTGGGCCTTTTGCGCTTTCGTCGGTGCCTTCCCAAGCACTTGAACTGTCCCAAGCGACGCGTCAATTCTGGTTGCCAAGAAGGCAACCCGCCCGGTTTCCAGCTCCACTTCGATCAGCGCGTCCGCCAAGTCCTTGCGATGCTGCCCTATGGACTCGGCCGAAGCGGCCAGTCGTTTGACGGCCGGTCCCACTTCGAGAATCGGGGTGTCCGGCGTGAGCTCGTCGAGATGCTTTTGCTCGAGCGCGAGATCCGCGGAGGCCGCTCTGGCGTTGGACTGCGCGTCGGACAGTCCCGACTCGGCGGCGGCGCGTTCTGTGGGGGCGCTCTCGGAAAGCAAGGTGACCGATGCCAGATCGCTGAGAAGACGCATGGAGTTGTCGATCGTACTGATCAACGGCGCAACGGCACGCAACTCCTGTATCAGCAGGAGCTTGCTGCTAAGTTCGACCCGCTTCCCTTCTCCGGAGGCCAGTGCCTCGGCTGCCGCTTGGTGCTTCTTGAAGAGGTCGGCCCACTGTGCCGGTCGCACCTGTGCCTGCTTGAACGCGTTGTGCGAGTCCTCGTAGGCGGCCAAGGCTTCGTTGATCCGTGCGTTCTTGCCGCGAGCCCCTGGCATGAAGAACTTGCGCGCTGAACCCTCCAGTCGCTCAAGCACTTGCGGGATGCTGCGCACGCCTGCGCTGGCCTCGAACAGAGCAGCTCCGATATCGCCTTCACCCTTCTGAAGGGCTTGTCCCCCTTCGCGTAGACGTTGGTGGTTGAGTCCAAACATGGACTCGTACGCCTGTTTCGTGAGTCCGCACGTCAATAGTGCTTCGACTTCTGGAGGCACAGGCATTTCTGTCGTCTGGCCATCGCCACGCAAATCGGCAAAGACCAGTGTGACGCCGCGCCCCTTGCGGCGCAGGAGCGCGTAGTCCTTGCCATGGCGATCGACAAACTCACCTCCGATCCGCATGTCGGAAGGCTCGTGAACAAAGTCGTCCTTGCTCTGCATGGGAATGCCAAAGCGCAGATCGGAGATGGCGCGCAACGTGGATGACTTGCCGGCCTCGTTGGGACCATGCACAAGCACGAGACCTTGGGCCGTGCCGCCAAAGTCGAGTACGCGGTTGGAGAATGGGCCAAAGGCCCGCAAGTACAGCTTGCGGATTCTCATTGTGAACTCCCCTCGGAGACCACCCCAAACAGCTGCGCAAGAACCGTAGCCTCGGCGTCGGCCAGATAGGCTCGCATCGCCTCAACCGTCAGGTTGTCTGGATCGACGTCGGCAAGGGAGCCGGGGAGGTTTTTCATCTCGCCCAGCTGTTTGCCAAACCACACTTTGAGAGCGTCATCGTCGCCTCCGATGGCATCGACTAGGCGCACAACCTCGCCGCTGGCGTCGGTACGGTTGGCTGAGGCCGCGCGATCGAAGGGTGACCGCATGTCCAAGCGGACTTCCTCCAGCCAGACCTCGACTTCCTCCAGATCCTGGGTCGCCGCCTGGATTGCCGCAGTGATCGTGCCGGGCTGCTCGGCCTCCATCCGGTGCAGCGGGGATTCCCCGTGGATGAGCAACCGAACCGCGTGAAGTCGATCGCGTGCGTCCGCGGTCAGTTTGTGCATTTGGTCCGCGAAAGCTTTGGCTAAAGCATCGAT
>Ga0207711_10001137_pt1 | contig 25387 bp, 21 predicted proteins | sample KBSS34metaG_FD_184401 | JGI IMG/M metagenome (GOLD analysis project Ga0207711, IMG submission 184401) | Switchgrass rhizosphere microbial communities from Kellogg Biological Station, Michigan, USA - KBS S3-4 metaG (SPAdes) (version 2) | ecosystem: Host-associated > Plants > Roots > Rhizosphere...
AGAGGCGGTCGGCGACCTGGGTGAGCGCGGCGAGCAAGGGCTGGAGCGCGGTCTCGCGCTTCTTCATCAGGTGCAGCACGGCACGCCGCGCCGAGCGCGGCCCGAGCCCCGGCAAGCGCGCGAGGGCCTGGCTCAATGCTTCGATTTCCTGACTGGCCACGGCGGTGAGGTAGGCAATTCCGCCGCACTTCGCCATACGGCCCGGCGATGCGCATCGTCTTCATGGGATCGCCGGACTTCGCGGTACCGAGCCTCGAGGCGCTGGTCGAGGCCGGGCACGAGGTGCTCTGCGCCTATTGTCAGCCGCCGCGGCCGGCGGGGCGCGGCAAGGCGGAGCGCAAGACGGCGGTGCACGAACGGGCCGAGGCGCTGGGGATCGAGGTCAGGACGCCGAAAACGCTTCGTGACGAGGGTGAGCAGGCGCGATTCCGGGCGTTGGATGCCGATATCGCGGTGGTCGCGGCCTATGGCCTGATCCTGCCCAAACCGATCCTCGAGGCGCCCAAGGCCGGGTGCGTCAACGTCCATGCGTCGCTGCTGCCGCGCTGGCGGGGCGCAGCGCCGATTCAGCGGGCGATCCTCGCGGGGGACGAGATTAGCGGCGTCACCATCATGCAGATGGATGAAGGGCTGGACACGGGGCCGATGCTGCTGAAGCGCGAGCTCTCGATCAGCGGTAAATCCGCCGGGCAAGTCACGGAAGAACTGGCTAGACTCGGGGCAGCCGCGCTGATCGAGTGGCTCGCTCACCCGACCCCTCCCCAGCCGCAGCCGGACGAGGGGGTTACCTACGCGTCGAAGATCGACAAGGCCGAGGCGCGGATCGACTGGTCAGCCACGGCCGAGCAAGTAGAGCGGCAGGTGCGGGCCTTCAATCCGGCTCCAGGCGCCTGGTTCGAAGCGAACGGCGAGCGGATCAAGCTGCTCGAAGCGGCGGTCGGCAAGGACGCGGCGGGCAGGCCCGGCGAAGTCATGGACGATTGCCTGAATATTGCCTGCGGCGAGGGTTATGTCCGTCCGCTCAAGGTCCAGCGGGCCGGACGCGGCGTGATGACCGCCGGGGAACTGCTGCGCGGGTTCGCGATCCCCAGGGGCACCGTCCTCAAGTGACCCGCTGGCGGCTGACGATCGAATATGACGGCGGGCCGTTCATGGGGTGGCAACGGCAGGAGCATGTTCCCTCGGTCCAGCAGGCACTCGAGGAAGCGCTGCAGCGGATGACCGGCGAACAGGCGCAGTTCATTGCCGCGGGGCGCACCGACGCCGGCGTCCACGCAGTGGCCATGAGCGCCCATGTTGACGTCATGAAGTCATTGACCCCGCACCGCCTGCGCGAGGGGCTGAATGCGCTGGTCCGTCCCCAACCCATCTCGGTGCTCGACGTCGATACGGTAGCCGACGACTGGCACGCGCGGTTCAGCTGCATCGGACGGCGCTATCTGTACCGCGTGCTCTCCCGCCGGGCGCCGCCGGCGCTCGACGCGAGGCGGGTCTGGCACATCCCGGTGCGGCTCGACGTCGAGGCGATGCGCGAGGGCGCGGCCCATCTCATCGGAAGGCACGATTTCACGACCTTCCGTTCGGCGCAGTGCCAGTCAGACAGCCCGGTGAAGACGCTCGACCGCCTGGATGTCGCCCGGGTCGGCGAGGAGATCCATGTGACGACCGCGGCGCGCAGCTTCCTTCATCACCAGGTCCGCTCAATGGTCGGCTGCCTCGCGATGGTCGGCCGCGGGCAATGGCGGCCGGATGACATGCGCAAGGCGCTGGAAGCGCGCGACCGGACGGCACTCGGCTTCAACGCGCCGCCGCACGGGCTCTATTTCGTCGAAGCGATCTACCCCTAAACGAGAAGCTCGCGGGCGAGCGGGCGGCTTTCCCAGGCCTGCGGGCTGGCGCTGAGCCCATAGGCGCCGGCGCAAAAGACCGCGATAAGATCGCCCTCCTCGGCCCGCGGCAGGCCGACCTGGTCGCCCAGGATATCGAACGGCGTGCACAGACAGCCGTTGACGGTGACGACCTCCTCGGCCGGTGCGGCGAAGCGGTTCGCGACGGCGATCGGGAAGTTTACCAGCCCTCGCTCGCCGAGGCTGCCTGTTGCGCCGATCAGATGATGGCCGCCGCCGTCGGTGGTGAGGAAGGTGTGGCCGCAGCTCTCGGTGCGGTCGAGCACCCGCGTCAGATAGACCCCGGATTCGCCGACCAGCCAGCGCCCGAGCTCGATCGTGAAGCGGGTCGTCGAAAGGAGTGGCGGCGCATTGCACAAGGTGCGGTTGAGCGCCGCAGCGACATGATCAATGTCAAGCGCAGCCTCGCCCGGGCGGCAGGCGATGTCGAATCCGCTGCCGAGGTTGAGCTCAGGCAGGGGGAGGCCGATCACTCCGGCAATCTCGCCGGCGTGGGCGACAGTGACCCGGTGGATCTCGGCGAGCGCTTCGGCATCAAGGCATTGCGAGCCGGCGAACATGTGAAGGCCCCGCCAGTCGACGCCTGCCTCGAGCAGGCCGCGGACCAGCAGCGGGACGCGCTCGGCGTCGACCCCGAAAGGGCTCGGCCGGCTGCCGATCGTCACCATCCGGTCCTCAATCGCGAACGGTGGGGTGACGCGGACCGAGATCTTCGGGCGGGCGCCGACATTCTCGCCCGCGCGGATGGTGCGCGCCGCTTCGCCTTCACTTTCGACGCTGACGGTGGCCCCAGCTCGAACCGCGGCCTCGAGCTCGGCATCGAGCTTTCCCGGACCGGCGAAGTTGATCGGAATGCCAGCAAGACCGGCGGCGCGGAGCCGGTTCAGCTCGCCGCCGGATACGATCCGGAAGCCGTCAACGTATCTTCCAAGAAACTCGAGCAACGGCTCGTAAGGATTTGCGGTTACAGAGTAATGGAGCGCGATTCCGTCGGCCATCGCACCCTTGAAGCGAGCGACCTGGGCGCCGACGATATTGTTGTCGTAGACGAACAGCGGCGTGCCGCCGGCTTCGGCGACCAGCTCGTCCGCGCGTAAGCCGCCGATCAGCAGCGCGCCGGACTCGTCCGACGAGAAATAGGGAGGGATCGGTCCGGTCGGCTTCACTGGCGGTCCCCCTCCACAACGCCCTATTCGGCGGCGATCGCCTCAAATTCCTGCGCGGCAAGATATTTCTCGGCGTCGAGCGCGGCCATGCAGCCGGTGCCCGCGGCGGTCACCGCCTGGCGGTAGATCTTGTCCATCACGTCGCCGCACGCGAATACGCCCGGCACCGAGGTCCTCGTCGTGCCCGGCTCGACCTCAATATAGCCGTCGGCGTCGAGCTTCAGCTGGCCCTTGAACAGCTCGGTCGCGGGCGAATGGCCGATTGCGACGAACGCGCCCTCAACTTCGACCCGGCTGATCTCGCCGGTGCGCTTGTTGCGGATGTCGAGCCCGACCAGCGCTTCGGGATCGCCACCGCCGACGAACTCGACCACCTCGCTGTCCCAAACGACCTTGATGTTCGGGTTCGCAAACAGCCGGTCCTGCAGGATCTTCTCGGCGCGGAACGAATCGCGCCGGTGAATGAGCGTGACGTCATGGCTGTGATTGGTGAGGTAAAGCGCTTCCTCGACCGCCGTGTTGCCGCCGCCGATCACCGCGACCTTCTTGCCGCGATAGAAGAAGCCGTCGCAGGTCGCGCAGGCCGACGCGCCCCTGCCCTTCATATGCTCCTCGGACGGCAGTCCAAGCCAGCGAGCCTGGGCGCCGGTCGCGATCACCAGCGAATCGGCGAAAAACTGGGCGCCGCTGTCGCCCGTCAGCCGGAAGGGCCGGCGCGACAGGTCGACGCTCGCGATATGGTCCCAGACAACCTTGGTCCCGACATGCTCGGCCTGGGCCTGCATCTCCTCCATCAGCCACGGGCCCTGAATGACGTCGCGGAAGCCGGGATAATTCTCGACGTCGGTGGTGGTGGTGAGCTGTCCGCCGGGGACGATGCCCTGGATGAGGACGGGGCTTAGGCCCGCGCGCGCGGCGTAGATTGCAGCGGTGTAGCCCGCCGGGCCGGAGCCGAGCACGGCAACGCGCGTCGAAATGCTGTTCGTCATTGGCCGCATTTAGGGGCGCTTCACACGCCCCGCAACGGCGAGAAATTCGCAGCTAAACCGTGCGCCGGCCGGCGACGAAGTTCCAGATGAGGACGATGACACCGATCACCAGAAGCAAATGGATCAGGCTGCCGGCCACGTGGAAGGCGAAGAACCCGAGCGCCCATAGAATAAGCAGAATAATCGCGATGGTCAGGAGCATGACGGCTGTCCTTCATTGGTTCGGATACGGGCACGTAACCAACCGGTCCCGCCCCTGTTCCAACAACAGACGATCGGTCAGACCAGCCTGCTCTGCTTCACTGCCGCCTCGATAAAGCCCGCGAACAAGGGATGCGGCTCGAACGGACGGCTCTTGAGCTCGGGGTGGAACTGAACGCCAATGAACCAAGGGTGGTCAGGCCGCTCGACGATCTCGGGAAGAGCGCCGTCGGGCGACATGCCGGAAAAGATCAGCCCGTTGCTCTCCAGCGCGTCGCGGTAGTGGACGTTGACCTCGTAGCGATGGCGATGCCGCTCGCTGATCATATCCGACCCGTAGATGGAGTGGACCACGCTGTTGCCGTCAAGCTTGGCGGGATAAGCGCCGAGCCGCATGGTGCCGCCGAGGTCGCCGCCGGCCGCCCGCTGCTGGAGCCCCTCCTCGCTCATCCACTCGGTGATCATGCCCACGACGGGCTCGGCGGTTTCGCCGAACTCGGTCGTCGAGGCTTCCTTGATCCCGGCCTGGTTCCGGGCGGCTTCGATGCACGCCATCTGCATCCCCAGGCAAATGCCGAAGAAGGGGATGTCGCGCTCCCGAGCGAACTTGACCGAGGCGATCTTGCCCTCGCTGCCGCGCTCCCCGAACCCGCCGGGAACGAGTATGCCGTGGAGCGGCTCGAGCTCGGCGACGACGTCGGACTCGGGATGCTCGAACAGCTCGGCGTCGATCCACTGGATGTTGACCTTGGCGCGGTTGGCGATGCCGCCGTGGACGAGCGCCTCGCGGAGACTCTTATAGGCGTCGGGCAGGCCGACATATTTGCCGACGACGCCGATCGTCACCTCGCTCTCATAATGGTCGATGCGGTCCATGATCTCGCTCCAGCGAGCGACGTCGGGCCGCGGCGCATCGGTCACGCCGAAGGCATAGAGCACTTCGTCGTCGAGGCCCGCCTCATGATACTGGAGGGGCACGTCGTAGATGTTGCGGGCGTCGAGCGCGGGAATCACCGCCGATTTGCGGACGTTGCAGAAGAGCGCAATTTTCTCCCGCTCCGCCTCTGGCAACGGCCGGTCGCAGCGGCACAGCAGGACCTCTGGTTGCACTCCGAGGCTGGACAGCTCGCGCACCGATTGCTGGGTCGGCTTGGTCTTCAGCTCACCGGCGGCGGCGATCCACGGCACAAGCGTGGTATGGACGCTGACGCTGTTGCCACGGCCTAGTTCGTTGCGGAGCTGGCGGATCGATTCGATGAAAGGCAGGCTTTCGATATCGCCGACCGTTCCGCCGATCTCGCAGATCACGAAGTCGAGGCCGTCGATGTCAGCGAGGGCGAACTCCTTGATCGCGTTGGTGACGTGAGGGATGACCTGGACGGTGGCGCCGAGATAATCGCCGCGCCGCTCCTTGGCGATGATGTCCCGGTAGATGCGGCCCGTGGTGACATTGTCGGACTGCTTCGACGAAACGCCGGTGAAGCGCTCATAATGGCCGAGGTCGAGATCGGTCTCGGCGCCGTCGTCGGTCACATAGACTTCGCCATGCTGGTACGGGGACATGGTCCCCGGATCGACGTTTAGATAGGGATCGAACTTCCGGATCCGGACCTTGTAGCCGCGCGCCTGGAGAAGCGCCCCGAGGGACGCCGAAAGGAGGCCTTTTCCAAGCGATGAAACCACGCCGCCGGTGACAAATATGAACCGCGCCATGGGGCTTGAGGCTTAAGTCGCTTTGGCGGACTTAAGCAAGCCGGGGCCGAAAAAAATCTCGGCGGAATCGATTATTGGGCGAGCGGAACCCCGGGAGCCTGCTGGTTCTGCGTCGGCGGCGCCGGCTGCACGGGCTGCGCCTGCTGCGGTTGCTGCTGTTCGGTCGGGGCGACCTTGCCCGCGAGCGAGGTATCGATCTTCGCCGGCTCGCGCGTTGCGCCCGCGATCGCCGCCATGACGATCGAAAGGACAATGAACATCCCGCCAAGAACCGCAGTCGAGCGGGTGAGGAAGTCGGCCGCGCCGCGAGCGGTCATGAAGCCCGACGAGCTGCCACCGACGCCGAGGCCGCCGCCTTCGGAACGCTGCATCAGGATGACGCTGATGAGCGCGACGGCAATCATGGTCTGAACGATCAGCAGGAAGGCGAACATGGCAAGCTTTCGTTTGGGGAAGTGGCTGCGACTTAGGCGATGGAGCGTCAGCCTTCAACCGCTCCTGCCGCCGCGACGATCGGCAGGAAATCGGCCGCCTTGAGGCTTGCGCCACCGACGAGCGCGCCGTCGACATCGGCAATTGCGAAGATCTCGCCTGCGTTCGATGCCTTGACCGACCCGCCGTACAGGACGCGCACGGCGGCACCATCGCTGCCATAGCGGTCACGGAGCTTCTGGCGGATCGCCGCGTGCATCTCGCCAATCTCGCCAACCGTCGGGATCTTACCGGTGCCGATCGCCCAGATCGGCTCATAGGCAATCGCGAGCTCGGCCTCTCCGTCGAGGCTCGCGGGAAGCGAGCCGTCGAGCTGCGCCGCGGCCGTTGGGAGCGCGCCGCCCGCTTCGCGGACTTCGAGGCTTTCGCCGACGCAGAGGATGACGTTAAGGCCAACGGACAGCGCGCTTTCGGCCTTCGCCCTGACGTCCGCGTCGTTTTCGCGCTGGGCCTCGCGCCGCTCGCTGTGGCCCACGATGGTCAGGCTGGCGCCGGCATCGAGCAGCATCAGCGCCGAGGTGCAGCCGGTGTGCGCCCCTTTCTCGGCATGATGGACGTCCTGGCCGCCGATCGGGAAGCCCGGGACCGCGCGCGCCGCTCGTTCGACCAGGATCGCGGGCACGCACAAGGCGACGTCCACGTTCGGATAATCCCGCGACGCGGCGGCGATCGCCCGTATCTCGCCGAGGTCGGACGAGAGGCCGTGCATCTTCCAATTGCCTGCAACCAGCTTCTTCAGCGCCATGAGGGTCCTTTTCCCGCTTTTCGGGGGACCTAGCCGCGCCGCTTGATGCGCGCCACCCCGCCCCCTAAAGCACGGGCCAACTTCCCAATTCCACCGGATCCTCGATGCTCTCCTTCTTTCGTCGCGTTTCAAAGTCCAAGGTCGGCACCGGCATCATGGCCTTCGTGCTGCTCGCGATCCTCGGCGGCTTCGCGCTCGCCGACCTGACCAACTTCGGCAGCGGGACGCTCGGTTTCGGGATGGGAAGCGGCACCCTTGCGAGCGTTGGCGACCAGTCGGTCAGCGAGCGCGACATGAGCGACGCGATGCAGCGCAGGCTGCAGCAGGCGCGGCAGGAACGCCCGGACGCCGACTATGCGAGCGTGATGGCCGACTTCGGCCCGATCCTCGACGAGATGATCGACGAGCGCAGCATGGTCGCCTTTGCCGACAAATATGGCCTTCCGCTGTCGCGGCGTCTGATCGACGCGGAGATTGCCCAGATCCCGGCGACGAAGGGCCTGAACGGCCAATTCAGCGAGCAGGCCTATCGCACGTTCCTGGCGCAGCAGCGGCTGAGCGACGCGCAGGTTCGTCAGCTGATTGCCGGCGGGCTCGCGCGCCGACTGCTGCTGACGCCGGTCGCCGCGTCCGGGCACGTGCCGCTCGGCGTTGCCACGCCTTATGCTTCGATGCTGCTCGAGCAGCGCGAAGGCGAAGCCGCGGTAATCCCGACCGAGGCGTTCAAGGCCGGGCTGCAGCCGAACGATCAGCAGCTTCAGCAATATTACTCCGCCAATCGCGCGCGCTACATGATCCCGGAGCAGCGCAGTCTGAGGATCGCGCGCATCGGCGCCGAGCAAGTCGCCGGAAACGCGGCTTCCGAGCAGGAAGTCATGACCTATTACAATGCGAACAAGGCGACCTATGCGCCGAGCGACACGCGATCGCTGAGCCAGGTCGTGGTCCCCGACCAGGCGACCGCGAACGCCATTGCCGGGCGCGCCAAGGGCGGCGCAACGCTCGCCGCAGCCGCCGCTCCCGCCGGGGCCAAGGCCGCGGTGACCACCCTCGCCGACCAAACGCGCGCGGCCTATGCCGGCGTGGCCGGGGACGCAGCCGCGACCGCTGTCTTCAGCGCTGCCAAAGGCGCAATTGTCGGCCCGATCCACTCCGACTTCGGCTGGGTCGTGGTCAAGGTCGATGCAGTGAAGGCGGGCGGCGGCAAGACGCTTGAGCAGGCCAAGGCCGAAATCGCCGCGAAGCTCAACGCAGAGAAACGCAAGGGCGCGATCGAGGAGCTGGTCGACAAGGTCCAGAACGCCCTCGACGGGGGCGCCAACTTCACCGAGGCGGTCGGCGGGGCCAAGCTGCCAGTGACGACAACGCCGCTGATCCTCGCCAATGGCACGTCGCGTGCCGACCCCTCGTTCAAAATGGCTCCCGAGCTCGCGTCAGTTCTTCAAGGCGGCTTCCAGATGGGCCAGACGGATGAGCCCGAAGTGGTCGCGCTCCCGAACGACGCCGGCTACGCGGTCGTATCGCCCGCCGAGGTCGTCGCCGCGTCCCCTGCTCCGCTGGCGGCTATTCGCGCGCAGGTGGCGGCCGACTGGATCAACGACCAGGCTGGTCAACGAGCCCGAGCTGCGGCGGCGCAGGTCGCCGCGAAGGCTTCCGCGGGAATGTCGGTTGCCGATGCGCTAAAGGCGCTCGGCGTCGCGCTTCCGCCGGCGCGGCCGATCAACGCGCGGCGCATCCAGATTGCGATGTCCCAGGGCCCGGTCTCGCCGGCCCTCAGGATGCTGTTCAGCACTAGCGCCGGTAAAAGCCAGATGGGCGCGGTACCGCAGGGCGGCGGCTATTTCGTCGTCAAGGTCGACAAGATCGTGCCCGGCAACGCGATCATCGCCCCCAACCTGATCGCCCAGGTCCAGAGCGAGCTCGGCCCGGCTTACTCGCAAGATTATGCCGAGCAGTTCCTCAACGCGATCAAGCGCCAGCTCAAAATCAAGCGAAACAGCAGCGCGATCGAGTCCTATCGCACCCGGCTGGTGACGACCGGCGGCTAAGCCGCTTGACCTGCGCATCTTTGTTGCCTAAAAGTTCCCCGTTCGTTCCTTATTGGGGGAGTGACGGCCGATGCTCACTGCCAAGCAGCGCGAATTGCTGCTCTTCATCGACACGCGACTGAACGAAAGCGGGATCAGCCCGAGCTTCGATGAAATGCGCGAAGCGCTAGAGCTGAAGTCCAAATCGGGCGTGCACCGGCTCATTTCCGCGCTCGAGGAGCGCGGGTTCATCCGCCGCCTGCCCAACCGGGCCCGGGCGCTGGAGGTGTTGAAGCTGCCGGAGGTTCGCCCGTCGGCGACGGTCACGCCGATCCGTCCGGCGGTTGTGGCGCCGGCCAACGATACGCTGGAAATACCCCTGCACGGCCGCATCGCCGCCGGCACGCCAATCGAGGCCTTGCAAGGCACGGAGAGTTTCGCCGTCCCTGCCGCCCTGCTCGGCCCGGGCGAGCATTACGCGCTTGAAGTGTCGGGCGATTCGATGGTCGACGAAGGCATCCTCGACGGCGACTTCGCGCTGATCCGGAAAGCGGACACTGCCCGCGACGGCGAAATCGTCGTTGCACTTATCGACAATGAGGAAGCGACCCTCAAGACGTTCAGGCACGAAGGCAGCATGATCCGGCTGGATCCGGCCAACCGCAATTACGAGCCGCAGCGCTACGAACCTCGCAGGGTGCAAATCCAGGGACGCCTCGCCGGCCTGATCCGGCGCTACTGAGCTCCGGTTTCCGCCCAGGGATGACTGCCGACGCGGTCGGCTACGCTGTCCACGCGCGGGCGTTCGCCGAGGTAGATGGCGAGGCCTCCCGTGCGCCGCAGCGCCTCTGAGTCCAAGCGAAGCCAGCGAGGCCGGCACCCCCGCGGCAACCGACGGTCCGAGACCACGATGTCAGCGCTCGCACAGGCGCTGGTGATCGCCGCCCAGTCCAGCCGGTACGCAGATCGCGTCGCGAGCAGCCGCCACTGGGCACTCCCGTGACGGAGCTGCGCGACGCAGGCATCGCGCGAGCAATCGCTCGCCGGCTGGTTGTCGAGGACGTCGGGATCGCTGTCGTAACCCGATGCCTCGGCCAGCAGGCTGCGGACATAGTCGCCGGCGCGCTCGCGCAGGATGAATGGCGTGCCGCGGTCGACCACGGCAAGATGCCGGCCGTCTCCGGTCACCAATAGGTCGGGCGCAGGCGCGAATGCAGAGCCGATCGCGCCGATGACCACGGGAATTGCACCCCATAGCCGCCAACGCGTCGTCCAGAGGCAGAGCCAGATGCCGCCCGCGACCATCAGGCCAAAAGCCCAGCCCGGCATCGACGGCATGAGCGCAACCGCGCCGCGGGCCGATCCGACCGCATGGGCAAGGCCGAGCAACGCCTCGATCGCCCGGCCGCACAGCCGCCAGAAAGGCGCGGCCAGCCCAAGGGGGTCGAGGGCCAGCGCAGCCGCCTCAAGCGGCATGATGACGAAGGTCGTCAGGGGGATCGCGACGATGTTCGCGCCCACGCCGTAAAGGCCCGAGCGATGGAAATGGTAGAGTGCAAGCGGCATCAGCGCGATTTCCACCGCAAGACCGGTGGCGATGATTCCCAGCAGCGCGCGCAAAGTCCTGGCGATCGGTCCTTCGTCGCGGCGCTGGAGGAGCTTTCGCGCCCAAGCCGTCGAGTGAAGCGCGACGATGGAGGTCACGGCCGCAAAGCTCATCTGGAAGCTGGGCCCGGCCAGGGCTTCGGGACGGAAGACCAGCACGACGAGCGCGCCGGTCGCGATCAGTCGAATGCTGAGCGCATCTCGCCCGAGCGCGATTCCGGCCAAGATCAGCACCGCCGCCACGCAGCTTCGCACTGTCGGCACCTGCATCCCGGTCAGGATCGTGTAGCCAATGCCCGCCGCCGCCGCGACCGCGGCTGCAACCAGCACGAGATTGAAGCGAAGAGCGAGGGTTTCGCTGAGGGCCAGCAACCGCAAGGTAACGAGCATCGCAAAGGCCACAACCGCGGCGATGTGCAAGCCGCTGACGGACAGCAGGTGCGTGAGACCGCTCCTGCGCATCGCATCGGCGTCATCCTGGTCGACCGCATTCTGGTCACCGGTGACCAGCGCGATCGCAATCCCGGCGGCGTTTCCCGGCAATCGTGCCGCAACCAACTCCCGCAAGCTCGCGCGTACGCGGTCGAGACCGCGCGGGGCCACAGCGCGGGTCACGGTCACCGGCCCCATCGACTTGCCGACGGCACCGATGCCGTTGAACCAGGCATCGCGAGCGAAATCATAGGTGCCAGGCAGCGCCATCGGCGGCGGCGGAGCGAGCCGAACGCGGGCTTGAATTTCGGCGCCTTGAGCGATCCCGGCTGGGAACGCATCTTCGTCGATCGACACTCGAACCAGCTGTGGGAGCGCCGGATCGGCCGGCTTCAGGAGCAACCGCACCTTGTCACGGGCGGCGAGATGCTCGGCGGTCATTACCGTTCCGTTGAGCTCGGTGATGACGGGTCGCTCGAGCCGCGGCTGCTCGACCCAGGCCGATCGTGCCCAGACGAGGGCGCAACCAAGCACTGCGGCCAGTGCAAACCAACCGAGGGCGCGGCCGGCCCGCCCCTTCGCCAACGAGAACCCGCCGACCGCCGCTGCGGCGGCCAGGCAGAGGAATGCCTTCCACTCGACGACGGAGCCGAGCGCGAACCAGCCGGTGATGCCCGTGCCGAAACCGACGACGAACCAGGGCGGAAGCTGGGCACGCTCCGCCTCGAGGCGCAGTTCCAGCGCCTCCCGAGCCGCGGAAAACCGCGCCTTCCAATAGCTCCGAGCACGCTGTGGAAGAGGCGCTTCCCCTATGTTAGGGGCGCTCGTCCATTGCATTGCAGCATCAAGAGAAGAGGAAAGCGCGCTTGAGCGCAAGCCAAAAGCCGGTCGTTACCCGTTTCGCACCCTCCCCGACCGGATATCTCCATATCGGCGGCGCGCGCACGGCGCTGTTCAACTGGCTCTATGCCCGCCACACCGGCGGTAAGTTCCTGCTGCGGATCGAGGATACCGACCGCGCCCGCTCCACTGACGATGCAATCGCGGCGATTCTGGACGGCATGCGCTGGCTCGGCCTCGATTGGGACGGGCACGAATATTACCAGTCGCAATTCTGGTCGCGGCATGCCGAGATCGCGCACCGCCTCCTCGAGCGCGGCGCGGCCTACCGCTGCTACATGACCCAGGAGGAGCTCGCCGAGCAGCGGGAGAAGGCCAAGGCCGAGCGCAAGCCGTTCCGCATCAATAGCCCGTGGCGCGACGTCGCCGAGGAGCAGGACAAGCCTTACGTCATCCGGCTGAAGGCGCCGCGCGAGGGCGAGACGGTGATCGAGGACCAGGTGCAAGGACGAGTCACCGTCCAGAACGCGGAACTCGACGATTTCATCCTGCTTCGCTCTGACGGGACGCCGACCTACATGCTCGCAGTGGTGGTCGACGATCACGACATGGGCGTCACCCACGTGATCCGCGGCGACGACCATCTCAACAACGCCTTCCGCCAGCTGGCGATCATTCGCGCGATGGGCTGGCCCGAGCCGACCTACGCCCACGTCCCGCTGATCCACGGTCCGGACGGAGCCAAGCTCAGCAAGCGGCACGGCGCCATGGGCGTCGACGCCTATCGGGACGAGCTGGGGCTGCTCCCCGAGGCGGTAAGCAACTACCTGCTGCGTCTCGGCTGGGGCCATGGCGACGACGAGATCATCAGCCGTGAGCAGGCGGTGGAGTGGTTCGATCTTCCCCAGGTCGGCAAGTCGCCGTCTCGCTTCGACTTCAAGAAGCTCGAGAATTTGAACGGCCACTACATCCGCGAAGCCGACGATTCGCGCCTCGCCGCGCTGGTCGCCCCGCGTCTCGGCTTGGAGAGCAGCGCCGACGAGCAGCTTCTGCTGCGCGCAATGCCGGAACTGAAAGCGCGCGCGCACACGCTGAACGATCTTGCCGAGGGGGCGCGGTTCCTGTTCGCCAAACGGCCGCTCGCCATGGACGATGCCGCCGATGCCCTTCTCACCGACGAGGTGCGATCGATCCTCGCGTCGGCGCACGCCAAGCTTGTTGCACTTGCGAACTGGGACGTGCCGGTCCTAGAGGCGGCCATCCGCGAGGTCGCGGAGGGCACAGGCGTGAAGCTCGGCAAGCTTGCCCAGCCGTTGCGCGCTGCCCTCACAGGGCGCACGACGTCTCCCGGAATTTTTGATGTGCTGGCGCTGTTGGGCCGCGAGGAGAGCCTCGCCCGCATCGCCGACCAGATGGAGCCGAAGGCATGACCGACAAGACCGCGACCCTGGGTGTTGAGGGGACCAACCACCAGTTCATGCTCCTCGACGGCACCGTCGGCCCCGAGGTGATCGACATCCGCAAGCTATACGGCGAGACCGGGATGTTCACCTACGACCCCGGCTTTACGTCGACCGCGAGCTGCAAGAGCGCAATCACCTATATCGACGGCGAAGCGGGCATCCTGCTGCACCGCGGCTACCCGATCGACCAACTGGCGGAAAACTCGAGCTTCATGGAGGTCGCGTACCTGCTGCTTCACGGCGAGCTGCCAAAGAAGCAGGAGCTCGAGGATTTCGCTTATACGATCAGCCGCCACACGATGGTGCACGAGCAGCTGGCGACCTTCTATCGGGGCTTCCGCCGTGATGCCCATCCCATGGCCGTGCTTTGCGGAGTGGTCGGAGCGCTTTCCTCATTCTACCACGACAGCACCGACATCACCGACCCCGAGCAGCGGATGATCGCCTCGCACCGGTTGATCGCGAAGATGCCGACCCTAGTCGCGATGGCATTCAAGTACACGCTCGGCCAGCCGTTCATGTATCCCGACAACAGCCTGAGCTACACCGGCAATTTCCTGCGGATGACGTTCGGCGTTCCGGCCGAGCCCTATCATGTGAACCCGATCATCGAGAATGCGATGCGGCGGATCTTCATCCTCCATGCGGACCATGAGCAGAACGCCTCGACCTCGACCGTTCGCCTCGCGAGCTCGTCCGGAGCGAATCCATTCGCCTGCATCGCCGCGGGCATCGCCTGCCTGTGGGGGCCGGCGCACGGCGGCGCGAACGAGGCCGCGCTCAACATGCTGCGCGAGATCGGAAGCGTGAAGCGGATCCCGGAATATATCGCCCGCGCCAAGGACAAGGACGACCCGTTCCGGCTGATGGGCTTCGGCCACCGCGTCTACAAGAACTTCGACCCGCGCGCGAAGGTGATGAAGGAGACCGCCGACGAGGTCTTGAAGGAGCTCAACATCTCCGACCCGGTGCTCGATGTCGCCAAGGAGCTCGAGCATATTGCGCTCAACGACGAATATTTCATCGACAAGAAGCTGTACCCGAACGTCGATTTCTATTCGGGCGTGATCCTGAATGCGATCGGCTTCCCGACCGACATGTTCACCGCACTGTTCGCATTGGCGCGTACGGTTGGCTGGGTCGCGCAGTGGAACGAAATGATCGCCGATCCGGACCAGAAGATCGGCCGTCCGCGCCAGCTCTACATCGGCGCGACACAGCGCGATTACGTGCCCGTCGAACGCCGCTGAGCGTTCGTCGGCGCCCGGCTTGCGGCGCGGTCGGCATTCAAGCACCAGAGCCCTCAATGAAGGGGGCGATATGCGTAAGATGTTGGCGTTCATAACCTTTGCGGCAGCTTCGACCACGGCTGCCGCTGCCCAGCCACCCCTGCTGATCCGCCATGTCGACGTCATTCCGATGGACCGCGAGCAGGTCCTCGCCGATCGCGATGTCCTGATCTCCGGCGGGTTGATCAAGGCCATAGCCAAGGGCGGGACGATTGCAGCGCCGCGCGGCGCAGGCGTTGTCAACGGCCGCGGCAGGTTCCTGCTTCCCGGCCTCGTCGATTTTCACACGCATCCGACGAGCCCCGACGAACTCGTGTCCTACCTCGCTTACGGCCAGACGGCGATTGCCACCCTGGCCGGCGAAGCACTGGCCCTGCGCAAGCGGCCATCGCTCGGGCCTCACCTGATGTCGGCCAGCTTCATCCTCGACGCAAATCCTCCAACCAACCGTCGCTTCTTCGCAATCCACGACCCCGCCGCGGCCGACGCCGTGGTGCGGCAGATGAAGGCGCGCGGCGCCGAATTCCTGAAGGTCTATGGCAAGATGAAAGCGCCCGAGCTTGCCGCGCTTGGAGCGGCCGCGAGGCGCCAGGGGCTAGCGATCTTTGGGCATTTGCCGTCCGCGGTGCCAATCGACCAAGCCCTCGATTCGATCAACGTCGTCGCTCACGGCGAGGAATATTTCGGCACGCTCAAGGACGATACCAACGATGCAGCCTTGCAACGGGTTGCCCGCCTGACCGCTGACAAGCACGCCGCGGTGATTCCCAATATGGTGGCCTATGCGGAAATGCCTCGCCAAGCGGCCCACCTCGCCGAATTCATGGCGGACCCGGATTTTCGATATCTTCCGGCGAACACCTACCAGGAGTGGCTGCCCCAGAATAGCCGTTACGCGACCCGACCGAATATCGCGGATTTCGTCGAAACGTCGAACCGCCGAATGGCGGTGCTCAAGCGGCTGACGGCTGCCCTGCATCGTGAGGGTGTGCTGCTCCTGGCCGGAACTGATGCGCCGGTCATCTGCCTACCCGGCAAGTGCCTGCTCGACGACCTCAGGTTGCTGCACGAGGCGGGATTGTCGAATTACGAAACGCTCGCCGCCGCGACAACGAATGCCGGACAGCTATGGTCCACTGTCATGAAGCGGCCCGGGCGCTTCGGTATGGTCGAGGCGAAGAATCGCGCGGACCTTGTGCTGCTTCGCGCAAACCCGCTCCAGTCGCTCGACGCGCTGGCTGCCCTCGACGGTGTTGTTCTGGGCGGCCGGTGGTTGACGAAGGCTCGGATCGACGCCGAGCGCGAACGCGCTGCGCGCCGGATCGCGTCGAAGCGAGCGCTTGTCGACCGCTATGAGCAACTGCTCGACGCCAAGGACATGGATCGCCTTGTACGGCTGGTAAGCTCGGTGCGACGCAATGAGGATGTGTTCAACCTCAACGCCGTTATCTACGACCTGCTCATTCTCGAGAACGACGGACGGCGCTCCGATGCGATCCGGCTTGGCCGCGCATTGCTGAGGCCGCTCGGCGACAACCATGGACTGTGGAACGTACTCGGCGGCCTCGAGCTTGCCAGTGGCCAATTGGACGCGGCGGCCAGGAGCTTTCGGATGTCGCTTCGCCTGGCGCCGCTGAACGCGGTCGCGATCGACGGCCTCCATGCGGCCCTGACTCCGATAAGGGCCGACCCGCGCTAGGCGGCCGGCAGCGTTACCGTGAAGCTCGCGCCCTGGCCTGGGGCACTGTCGAGCGTGACGTCGCCGCCCATCGAGCGCGCCAGCCGGCGCGAGATCGCGAGCCCGAGGCCCGTCCCGTCGCCCCGCGACTGGGCCCGCTCGAAGCGTTCGAAGATGCGCTGCTGGTCGGCCGCCTCGACGCCAGGACCCTCGTCGGAGACGGTCACCCAGGCGCGGCCACCGGCGCTGCGGAATCCGAGGCGGACGATTCCGCCTTCGGGCGAATGGCGGATTGCGTTGGCGATCAGGTTGACGAGGATCTGGATGACGGCGCGCTCGTCGCCGCTCGCATGAAGGGCGCCGCTGCCTTCCGACTGGATGACGACCCCTTTCTCCTCGGCTGAGGAGTCGAGCATGACCACGGCCTCGCCGGCAAGGGCAGCGAGATCGATCGAGTGCTGCTTGCCGGCCGGCTCCTCGCTCATCGACGTCAGCACTGACAGCAGGTGTCGAGCCGCGGCGGCGATGTCGTTGCCGTAGCCCGCATAATCGCTGCGCAGCGGGCCGTCCGATCGCTCAACAATCCGCTCCGCGCTTTCGATGATGCGGTCGAGCGGCGAGCGAAGCACCTCGTCGAGCGCATGATCGAAAGCGGCGTTGCGGGCCGAGGCCGATGCCGCCGCCGGCCCAGCGCCATTGGATTGAACCGAACCGCGGAAACCGGCGAAACTGCCGTCGGCTCCCGTCACGACTTCGCCGTCGAGCACGACCTCGCGAGTCTCGTCGGCGCGGCTCCGCGCATGCTGGCCGGAGAAGCCCCGGCGCGCAGCAAGTGCACTGATTAGCGGCATCTCGCCATGTTCGTCTTCCTCCAGGCGAAGTACCCGGGTCAGCGGCTGCCCGGCGACTCCGTCGGGCTCGACGCCGAGCAGCTCGGCGAGATCGGGTGACAGGGATATGACGCGGAGCTCCTCGTCGGCCGCCCATTCATTCCGCGCGCCGCCCGTTTCCGCCTCGGCACCGCCGCCGAGAATCGCGGCGAGGCGCGGACCGGCGGGAGGCCGCTCGGTCCATCCCTCGAGCGACAAGGCGATCTCCTCGCCCTCCGGCGTCGCGGTCACCCACAGCTCGATATCGTGATCGGTCGAGGCGGCAAGCGCAGGCCGCGACACCGGCGTTCGCAGCTTGCGGGCGAGATCCGCCACGGCTGCGATTTGCGGGAGCGCCAAGAGCTGGCCGAGCGCCGAGCCGGCTTCACGCTGCAGCGCTTCAAGGGCCGGGTCGGCGGAAACCAGCCGCCCCGACCGGTCGAGCCGGCCGAACACCGGCCGGGGTTCGGAGGGAGCGCTAGCCACGCCGCTCGCCAAGTCGCTCGAGCGCCGAGCGATATTCCGGCGCGGTCACTAGCCAACTGCGCGCCGCGGCGACGTCGTCAGCGCTCATTCGGTCGAACAATGCGATCGCTTCACCTGCGTCGGCAATGCCGAGCAGGTCGCCGATGCCGCCAAGCAGGCCGGCACTGAGCTCGCGCGAGGCGCCGGCGACGCGAAGCAGACCCATCAGACGGCGAGAATCGCCTGACAGCAATTCATCGAGCGCCGAATCGATGGGAACGCCGGCCCGCCTGGCGAGGACCTCGGCGATGAAGCCCACCTCCCCCTCCTGAGCGGCCGCGAGCACGAGCTCGTCGCTCAGCCCGCCGCCCTCATCGAGGAACACGACCAGCGCCGCGGTGAGCGATTCGACGCTGCGCTCGGCGTCGTGGTTTTGAAGCACGCTGTCGGACGCCTCGGCGAGCTCGAGGTCAGATGCGGACGCGCCGCGCGCGGCGGCAAGATCGCGGCGAAGGCCCGCTGCAACCGCGTGAACCAGCTGCTCGGCGCTTGCCTCAGGCAGATCGTCGAAGGCGACCAGGCACTGGCCGAAGCGATCGCGGCGTCGGCCGCGAGCGAGGATCAACGCCATCGCCGCAGCGGCGACCGCGCCATAATCATGGCTGACCAGCCCCTGGAGAACTCGCGCCTCGCGCCGCCCGCTTCGTGCCCGCGCGGCCGTGGCGATCCGCTCCTCATCTGCCCGGCGCAGCAGCAGCGCCATGAGGCCGGGCTCATCGAGCAAGCCAGAGGCAGTCAGCGCCCGCACAAGCGCGGCGTCGCCCTCATCGTTGGCGGCAATACGGCCGCTCGGCAGCTCTGCGCGAACGGCGTCGGCGACGTCGCTGACCAGGCAATGCAGCATCGCCGTCATCAGCGCCCGCTCCTGCTCGGTCAGGCGGTCCGCGGGATCGAGGAAGAAGTCGCGGCGTACGGTCGCGAGGCGGCCCCGCCCCGCAGGGCGCGCGGGGCCGTTCCCGTCAGCTGCCGGTGCAGCAATGGGCCATTCCTCAGGCATCATGTGCCCGCGTCTAGCGGATTCCGGTTAAATTGGCGTCAACTCGTTGGGGTGTGACGCACCCGCTGAACGATGAAGAAGGAAAGAGCCGCATAAACAAGGACCGCGAGCAGGTAAGCGGTCCATACGCCACCTAGCGCGAAGGGGATCGCCAGCGCGACCGCATTCCGGCGAGAGAAAAGCCAGAGGTCGCTGCTTCCCGGCATCGAGGCCTTCTCGATCCGCATCGCCTCGGCAAAGGCGCAGCCTGCGCCAGCGGCGACCATTGCGCCCCACCCGGGGCCGTGGCGCATCTCCCACAAGCCGATCGCAAGCAGTGCCAGGCCAGCGGCGGGCCACAGCGCGATTCGGGTGAGCATTCTCGCCGGCAAGGGCTTGAGCCTGAGACTGGCAAGCCGGCCGGCGATCAGGTCGAGCGGCGTCGACAGGATCATCAGGACCAAACCGGCGCCGAGCCACCCTCGGCTGAAGCAGAAGGCCGCGCCGAGCGTGAGGGCGAGCGCGCTCCAGACCAGCCACGGCGGCCGCACGGCCGTTTCCATCAACTGCTCGGTCGCAAGATCCTCGACCGCAGCAAGCAGGAAGCGGCTGGCGAAATCGCTGCGGGCCCCGCGCGAGGCCTGGACCAGCATCCGCTGGAAACCGGCGAGCTGTTCGGCGCTCTCGGCAAGAAGCGGTTCGCCCCCAGCCTCGACCGCATGGACGCGTAGCGCGCCTTCCTGAATCGCGCGGCGCAGCAAGGTCGATTGGAGGTCCCAATCGCCGAGCATCGCCGCGGTCGATCCCAGAAGATTGGCATTGACCACCGCCACGCCCGCCCAGCGCGAGCCGGCGTCGATGCGCTCATAAGCCTCGTGCGGCTCGTCATCAGGAACCGTCGCCACCGCGGCATCGGGATGCTCGGCCATGCGCATCACCAGCTCGACGGGCGGCGCGACCCCATCGCCGATGAGGAGGATGGCAGAACCCGCCTCGAATCGGCTGATCGCCTCGTTCAGGTCGCTTGCCGGAAAGACACCGATGGAATCGAGGCGCAGGCGCTCGAAAGCATCCTGAAGGGCCTGGGGGACACGCTCGACGACCACAACGATCGGCGCGGCTCCGGCTGCGGCCGCGCACCGCACCTGATACTCGACCAACGTCCGGCCCGCGAGCGGAAGCAGGGCTCGCAGCACGCCGCTGTCGTCTTCCTGATAGGCGCTGATCAGCGCCCCGACGGCCATCGATCCCCCGCCTTTCCCACTTTGGGCCCCTTCACCTTTCTAACCGCTTTCGTGAGCGGTCAAAGATGGTAAACTGATCCTTGCGATGACACCCACCCAAAAGCGCGCCGAATCCCTGCCACCGGCCGACGACGCGGCAGAGACCAACAACCTGCTGGCGAACAGCATCGACTTCGTCGAGCCGTCGTTTGACCAGGACCAGTGGCTGCGGCGGACCGCCGAGGAGCGCGGCAGCGGCGGGCGACACGTGCTCGCAGCGGCCCTCGCCGTCCTGTCGGCGCTGTGGCTGGCCTACACCGCCTGGTCCGCCGGGCGTACGCTGGGCGGACAGCCGCTCACCTCGCCGCAGATCGCGCAATGGGTTGCGGTCGCCGCCGGCCCGCTCGCGCTGATGGGGCTCGCCTGGCTGATCTTCGGCCGTACCCGCCGCAAGGAAGCGGAACGCTTCACCCGGTCGGTCATCGCCATGCGCGGCGAGACTCAGTCGCTCGAGGCCCTGCTCGAGGTCCTGTCGCAACGCATCCAGGACAGCCGCACCGAGCTGAACATGATCGCGAAGCACCTGATGGAGCTTGGCGACGAGGCGACAGGCAAGCTCGGCGGGATTACGCGTGAGTTCGACAGCAGCACCGAGAAGCTGCTTCGCCATGGCGAGGCGCTCGACCGGGCCGCGGGTTCTGCGCGGGTCGATATCGGCGTCCTGCTCGAGGATCTCCCACAGGCGGAACAGAAGGCTCGGGCGGTTGCCGACCAGCTGAAGCTGATCGGGCGCGATTCGGCCGAGAAGGCTGCCGCGTTCGGGCAGCAGGTCAGCGACCTTGCCGAGCGCGCGCGGAGCGCCGACCAAATCGTCGCCGAAGCAACCAGCCGGCTTGCCGCGCGGCTCGCCGAGATCGAGACCGCAAGCGCGGGCGCCGTGGCAAGCGTCGGCGAGGCCGAGGCTGCCTACTCGGGCACGCTCGACGCCTTGCTCAACCGGACAGCAGAAAGCCTCGAGCAGATTCGCTCGGGCATCGACGTCCAGGCCGCCGCGGTCGCGTCGCTGGTCGCGCAGGCCTCCGCCGGAATCGGCAAGGCAGGCGCGGACGCAGCCGAATCACTCGCCGCGAACCTCGAGCATGCGAATAGCTCGCTCGAATCCCTGTCCACCCGCGTCGCCGAACAGGATCGCGCCTCGCAGGCGATGATCGCCGAGATCGACCGCGGCCTTGCGCTGATCGACCAGCGCTTCACCGAGCTCGCCGCCAACGGCGACGAGCGAGCCAACCATTTCCTCGATTCGCTGACACGCGCCCGGATCGAACTCGATACACTCGCCGCGCAGGCCAGCACGCAGGATGGTGCGATCGGGTCGCTGGCGGAACGCACGGCGTCGCTGCGCGACAGCATGGAGAGGCTGAGCAGCGAAATTCGCGAAAGCGTCGCCACCTCGATCGGCGAGGCGCAAGGCGGCGCCGACCGACTGGTCGAGACTGCTGCCGCCATCAGGCCGGAGATCGGCTGGCTGCGCGACGCAACAATCGAGACCGGCGAGCGGCTGGCAGGCACGGCATCCGAGATCGATCAACAGCGCGAGCGCTTCGCGGCGCTCCTGTCGAGCGTCGACGGCGGCGTCGAGGACGCACAATCCAAGCTCGCCGAGCTGGCATCGACGCTGGTCAAGGTCGAGCGCGAGGCCACGGCGCTAAGCGCGGAGACCGGACCGGCGCTGGTCGCCTCCCTGGTCCAGGTGAAGGAAGCGGCTGCCCATGCGGCAGAGCGCGCCCGCGAAGCGATCGAAGCCGCAATCCCCGATGCCGCGAGCAAGCTGTCCGAAGAAGCTCGGATCGCCCTGGAGCGGGTTATCAGGGAAAGCGTCGAGGAGCGCCTGCGCGACGTCGAGAACGTTGCTGCCCGCGCGGTCGATTCGGCCCGATCGGCATCGGACCGCCTGACGCAGCAGATGTTCACGCTTGGCCAGACCGCCGCCGCGCTCGAAGCGCATATCGAGCAGACCAGCAAGGAGCAGCGCGAGAAGGACAGCGAGGTCTTCGCCAAGCGCGTCTCGCTGCTGATCGACTCGATGCACTCCGCGGCCATCGACGTCGGCAAGATCCTGTCCGACGAAATCGACGACAAGGTCTGGGGCGCCTACCTCAAGGGCAATCGCGGCGTCTTCACGAGCCGTGCAGTGCGCCTGATCGGCGGCAGCGAGACCCGCGCCATCCGCACGCACTATGAGAGCGACGCCGAGTTCCAGCGCTCGGTCAACCGGTACGTCCACGATTTCGAGGCGATGCTTCGGCGCGTGCTCGCCGAGCGTGACGGCGGGATGATTGCCGTGACCTTGATGTCGTCCGACATGGGCAAGCTCTACGCGGCGCTCGCGCAGGCGATCGACAAGCGCCGCTAGAAGCGGTGGTAGAAGTCCAGGTCGTCTGGCTTGATCCAGCCGAAGGTCCAGTTCGCGTAATATAGCGCGAACAGGAATGCGCCGAGCAGCGCAGCCCGCAGCAGATGCCGCTTCAGGTCGAAACGATGCGGGGCACTGTCCGCCTGCCCGGCGACCTTGGGCGTGCCCGCTTCCTCATCGGTCCGGACTCCGAACGGAAGCAGCAGGAAAGCGCTAAAGGCAAAGAACAGGAAATAGATCGCGACGATGGAGGAAAGGGCCATCAGGCGACCTGCAGCAGCATGACCTCGACGACCGGTTTCTTTCCAGTCCACAAGGTCGCGCAACGGCGCACCGCGAGCCGGACCGATTCGCGGACCTTCTCATCGTCGCCAGACGGGCTGTAGGCGCGCCGCGCGGCGTCCGTCGCATCCGCGATGAAATCGTCGCGATCCTCTTCCACCGGAACGCCGAACGGGCGAATGAGCGGGTCGCCGGCCAGCCTTCCTCCCTCGCCCACTGGCAGTGCCACGGTGATGAGCCCGCCGTAACCGATGCGGCGGCGTTCGGTGACCGTCGCGCCGTCCGCGGGAAGGATGACGTCGCCGTCGAGTACGAGGCGCCCGACCCGCACTTCGTCGATCTTCTTCGGCTCGCCAGGCGCAAGACGGATAACGTCCCCATTCTCCTGGACGACGGCATTGGGGACTCCGTGGCCCAGCGCGAGCCTCGCATGCTCGGCGAGGTGACGCGCCTCGCCATGCACCGGGACCACGATCTGTGGGCGGACCCAGCCGTACATCTCGATCAGCTCCGGCCGACCGGGGTGGCCGGAGACGTGAACGTGCGCCTGGCGCTCGGTAATGATCCTCACGCCCAGCTCCGACAGCTGGTTCATGATTCGGCCGATCGCGACTTCGTTGCCGGGGATGATCCGCGACGAGAAGATGACAGTGTCGCCTTCGCCAAGCTTGAGGTCGTGGTTGCCCGATGCAATCCGGCCAAGCGCGGCGCGCGGCTCACCCTGCCCGCCCGTGGCGATCACCAGAACCTCGCTTCTGGGCAGGCGCATCGCTTCATCGAAGTCGACCGGCGGCGGGAAGTCCCTCATGTAACCGGTCGCCTGGGCAACGCGCAGGATCCGGTCGAGCGAACGGCCCGCGACGCAAACCTTGCGGCCGGTCTCGATCGCGACGCGGCCGATCGTCTGAAGGCGCGCAGCATTCGACGCGAAGGTCGTCACGAGCACGCGGCCTTTCGCCTCGGCGACCTTGGCGAGCAGCCCGGCGTGGACGCTTTCCTCCGAGCCCGAGGGCTGGTCCTGGAAAACGTTGGTGGAATCGCAGACCAGCGCGAGCACGCCGCGGTCGCCGATGGCTCGAAGCGTCTCGGGGCTCGGCGCCTCGCCGATTACCGGGGTCTCGTCGATTTTCCAGTCGCCGGTATGGAAGATGTTGCCGTAGGGCGTTTCGATGAGGACGCCGTTGCCCTCGGGGATCGAGTGCGAGAGCGCGACAAAGCTTACACGGAAGGGCCCGAGCTCGATGCTTCCACCGCGCTCGACGATGTTGAGCTTCACGTGACCGGTCAGCCCTTCTTCCTCGAGCTTTCCGGCGATCAGCCCGGCGGTGAAGGGCGTCGCGTATAACGGCGCCTTCAGTTCCTCGGCGAGGTAGGGAAGTGCGCCGATATGATCCTCGTGCCCGTGAGTAAGGACTATTCCCGCGAGCCGGTCCTGCTGGCCCTCGATGAACTCGAGGTCGGGGAGGATGAGCTCGATCCCGGGATAGGTCGGGTCGGCGAAGGTCAGCCCCAGGTCGACCATGATCCACTGGCCGCGGCAGCCGTAGAGATTGACGTTCATGCCGATCTCGCCCGAGCCGCCGAGCGCGACGAACAGCAGTTCCTCTCCCGGGATCATGGGTTGCGCGTCGTCATGTCGTACAGCAGGCTCAACCCCTGGATGGTAAGGTCGGGCTCAATCGCGTCGAAGACGTCGGTGTGCTTGTCGAACAGGGTGGCGAGACCGCCGGTGGCGACGACGGTGACCGGCCGGCCGATCTCACGCTTGAGGCGCGCCGCGAGGCCCTCGAGCATCGCAACATATCCCCAGTAGATGCCGATGGTCATTTGGCTGACGGTCGTGCGGCCGATCACACTGTCGCTCTCCGGCGCTTCGATGGCGATGCGCGGCAGCTTGGCGGCTGCGCTAACCAAGGCGTCGAGCGAGAGATTGATGCCGGGCGCGATGATGCCGCCGGCATAAGCGCCGGAAGAGCTGACGACGTCGAAAGTCGTTGCGGTACCGAAATCAATGACGATCAGGTCGCCGGGATATTTGGCGTGGGCGGCGATCGCGTTGAGCGCCCGGTCGGCGCCGACATTCTGCGGCTCGTCGACGTCCAGCTGGAGCGGCCATTGGGCGGCGCCCTGCCCTGCAATTATTGGCGTCTTGCGGAAATATTTCTCCGAGAGGACTTCAAGATTGTGGAGCGCGCGCGGGACCACCGTGCCGATGATCACCCCGTCGACCTCGTCGCGTCCGTAGCCCTCGAGCTCGAGCAGCTGGTGAAGCCAGACGCTATACTGGTCGGCGGTACGGCGCGGATCGGTGGCAATGCGCCAGCGCGCCTTGATCTCCCCCTTATCGACGAGAGCGAAGACCAGGTTCGTATTGCCGACATCCACCGCAAGCAGCATGGCGGCGCCTTAGGCGAAGAAGCGATAAGCGCAAAGATCAGGCGGTCGCGGTCGCGGTGGCGGGGGCCGGCTGCGTTGCGGGCTGGTGCTCTTGCTGCTTGGCGAGATAAGCGTGGATCGAGGCCACGACCTGAGCTCCATCGCCGACCGCGGCG
>Ga0207711_10001140_pt1 | contig 25341 bp, 22 predicted proteins | sample KBSS34metaG_FD_184401 | JGI IMG/M metagenome (GOLD analysis project Ga0207711, IMG submission 184401) | Switchgrass rhizosphere microbial communities from Kellogg Biological Station, Michigan, USA - KBS S3-4 metaG (SPAdes) (version 2) | ecosystem: Host-associated > Plants > Roots > Rhizosphere...
GAGCCTGCCCCTCTTCGCGATCATGCTTGTGGCGATCGCGATCGCGCGGCGAAATCCACTCCCTGTCCAGCCTCTTCGGCCTCCCGGAGTTCCTCTACGCCGTCCTGTGTCTCTGGCTGGCGGCCGACGGGGGCCGACGGCTCTCCCTGGGCGCTTTGTGGACGGGCTGGTCAAGGGCGCGGCGGCTCGGCGCAGGCCGCACGGGGCGCTGTACGGCGCGGAGTCGATTTCGGCGGAGGCGCTCGATTCTTAACCAGAATGTGAGATAGTTCCCCTCCTTCGGGAGGGAATCTTGCGCTACTGGTTCGTGGCGGCCTCAGACCGGCGCGGGGCGCGGAGGGGATTCCTCGTTCCGACCGATCGCCGTCCCACCGAGGCGAACGTCGTCAAGGCCATGCAGGGCCGCGCCCGCGTGGTCGAGCTCTCCGGACAGAGCGTCGACGTGAAGAGCCTCGACCTCCTGACGGTTCGCGTCGTCGGCGACGACGCGCGGCTGGCGCCGATCAAGAACGACAAGCGCCGTCGCCACACGATCGAGGGAGACCCGATCGTCGTCTCTTCGCGCGGCCACTCCGCGAGGACCTGAGCCGCCAGGGCGAGGCGTCAGACCTCGAGCAGCGCCACCGTGCCCTCCCCGCCGTCAGCGCAGACGCTGACGATCGCGCGGCTGCCGGCCGGGAGGCGTGTCAGCTCCTTCACCGTCTGACTCAGGATGCGGGCGCCGGTCGCCCCGAAGGGATGGCCGATCGCGACGCTGCCGCCGTTGGGATTGACGCGGTCGCGCGGGAACGGGCCGAACGTGTGCGGCACGCCCGATTTCGCGCGCACGAAGTCGGCGTCCTCGAGGCCGGCGATGTTGCACAGGACCTGCGCGGCGAACGCCTCGTGCAGCTCCCACAGCGCGACGTCGGCGTAGCGCAGCCCCTGCCGCGCGAGGATGCGCGGAATCGCCGTCACCGGCGCCATGAGCAGTCCCTCTTGGAACAGGTCGACCGCGGCGATCTCGAAGTCGACGAGCCGGGCGCGCGGGACGGACGCCGGGAGGCGCGCGAGCCCCTCGCGCGTCGCGACCCAGACGGCGGCCGCGCCGTCGGTCAGCGGCGAGCTGTTCCCGGCGGTGAGCGTGCCGTCGCCCCGACCGCGGTCGAACGCGGGCCGCAGCGCGGCGAGCTTCTCGATCGACGTGTCCGTGCGCGGGAACGCGTCCGTCGCGACGCCGTCGAGCGGCGTGATGAGGTCGTCGAAGAACCCGGCCTTCTGCGCGGCGACCGTGCGCCGGTGGCTCTGCAGCGCGAGCGCGTCCTGCTCGAGGCGCCCGATCTTCCACTCGCGCGCCATCTCCTCGCAGTGTTCGCCCATGCTCTTGCCGGTCGCGCGGTTCTTGATCTCGGGGATTGCGAGGCGAACGTCGCGAAGCCGCAGCGCGCGCGCGGCCTCGAGCCTGCGGCGCCACCCCCGGGCCTGTCCCACGCGGCGGATCCAGTCCGACGCGTTCTGGGAGATCCCGATCTGGACGCGGCTCATGCTCTCGACGCCGCCGACCATCGCGAGACCGAGATGCGACGCGCCGAGGCCGAGGATGCCCGCGGCCTGGAACGCGCCGACCATGCTCGTGCTGCACTGCAGGATCGTCGTGTAGGACGGGACGCTCGGGTCGAGCCCCGCCTCGAGCCAGACCTCGCGCGCGAGGTTGCTGTACGCGAGGTTGAGGACCACCGAGCCCCAGACGGCGAAGTCGATCGGCCCGCCGGTCTCCTCAGCCATCGCGCGGGCGACGGGGACCGAGAGCGCAAGGGCGTCGCGTTTCGCGAAGGGGCCGTCCACGCGGAGAAACGGCGTGCGCAGTCCCGCGGCGAGCCAGATCTCGGGGAGGTCGCTCACCGGCCGGCCGGTCCGCTCAGCCCTTCAGGAAGGCCAGCAGGTCCGCGTTGACCTCGTCCTTGTGCGTCGAGCACATCCCGTGCGGGGCGCCCTTGTAGACCTTGAGCCTCGCGTTCGGGATGAGCTTCGAGGACTGCATCGCCGAAGCGCCGATCGGCACGATCTGGTCGTCGTCGCCGTGGAGGATGAGCGTCGGGACGTCGAACTTCCTGAGGTCCTCGAACTGGTCCGTCTCGGAGAACGCCTTGATGCAGAAGTACGCCGCCGGGAAGCCGCACATCTGTCCCTGCAGCCAGAAGGATTCGCGCAGGCCCTCGGAGACCTTCGCGCCCGCGCGGTTGAATCCGTAGAAGGGCGTCGCGAGCTCCTTCCAGAACTTCGAGCGGTCCGCGACGACGGCAGCCCGGATCTGATCGAAGGCCTCCTTCGGCGTGCCCTCGGGGTTCGACGCGGTCTTGAGCATCAGCGGCGGCACGGCGCCGATGAGCACCGCCTTCGCGACGCGCTTCGTGCCGTGCCGTCCGATGTAGCGCGCCACCTCGCCGCCGCCGGTGGAGTGGCCGACGTGCACGGCGTCCTTCAGGTCGAGCTCCTCGACGAGCGCCGCGAGGTCGTCCGCGTAGTGGTCCATGTCGTTCCCATCCCACGGCTGGCTCGAGCGTCCGTGTCCGCGGCGGTCGTGGGCGATGCAGCGGTAGCCCTTCGACGCGAGGAAGAACATCTGGTCCTCGAACGCGTCCGCGGAGAGCGGCCAGCCGTGGCTGAAGACGACCGGCTGTCCCTTGCCCCAGTCCTTGTAGGAGATCTCGGTCCCGTCGCTGGTCTGGATCGTCGGCATGGCCACCCCCTCGCCTGAGAAACGTCTCCCAGGCGCCCGACGATACAGCGGGCGGGACGGACAGAGGACCCCGCCGTCAGCCGGTGACGACTCCGAGCGTCTCGACCGCGGCGCCGTCGTACACGAAGACGATCTGGTGGCCGCAGCGACAGAGCTCGATCCCCGTGCCTCCCGCCTCCAGGTCGTCGGCGAGCTCGATCGCGACGCGCTCGCCGCACTCGGGGCATCGGAGGAGCCAGGCCGTCAGGGTGTCGTGGGACATTGCCGCCTCCTTCGGTCCCGACGCTATGTCGGGCGTCTGAAACGCGACTGAAGCGCGCTTGAAGTCTCGGCGAGCACGCCGCGCTCGCGTCGCCGCGGCCCTTCTCCGTCGGGACGTTTCTCGACACGAGCCTCCGACGGCGGCGTGAAGAACGTGCGAAGCTCGCGGGTCGCTCGGGCGCGTTAACGCGGGACGGAGGCTCGGCAAAAGCTGCGCGAATGCGGCCGCATCGCGGGAATCGCCTGCTACCCTCGACTCGCGTGCACGTGCCTCTCGCGAACGGCCGCCCGTGGCTCTTCCTGATGGCGTCGGCCGTCTGCGAGGTCGTCTGGATCGTCAGCCTCAAGCTGACCGACGGCTTCGCGCGGGTCGGACCGCTCGTGCTCTACGCCGTCTCCGGGCTCGGCTGCGCCGTCTGCCTCTCGGTCGCCCTGCGCGCGATCCCGATGGGCACCGCCTACGCCGTCTGGATGGGCGCGTCCGTCGTGGGCGCGCTCCTCGTCGACGTGGCGTTCTTCAAGGAGCCGTGGAACGTCTTCCGCGCGGCGTGCGCGCTCCTCATCCTCGTCGGCACCTGCGGGCTGCGCTTCGCGGCAACCCGCTGAGCTCGAGTCTCCCGCCGCTCGATCGGCTGCGATCGGGCACGGTCCTTGAAAGAAGGGCCCTGGCGGCGCGGACCGGTCGTCTCGAAAACGGCTGTTCCGATCCGCAGAAAGGAGACGACCATGGGACTCATCCTGTTGATCCTCCTGATCGTCCTCGCGCTCGGAGCCATCCCGGCGTGGCCGTACAGCCGCAACTGGGGCTACGGGCCGAGCGGAGGGCTCGGACTGGTTGTCCTCATCCTTCTCGTTCTCGTTCTGACCGGGAGACTCTGAAGACTCGCTGAGACGCCCCGCCGCCTCGTCACGGGGCGGCGGGGTATCGTCCTCGGCGGTGGAGACGCTCGACCTGCCGTCGGCCGACGCCCTCGTCGTCGGCTCCGGACCGAATGGGCTCGCGGCCGCGATCGTGCTCGCGGAGGCGGGCCTCTCCGTGACGGTGCTCGAGCGCGAGGCGACGCTCGGCGGAAGCTGCCGCACGGCGGCGCTGACGCTTCCCGGCTTCCTCCACGACGTCTGCGCCGCCGTCTTCCCGCTCGGAGCCGCGTCTCCGTTCTTCCGGGGACTCCCGCTCGAACGGTACGGCCTCGAGTGGATCCGCAGCCCCGCCTGCCTCGCGCACCCCTTCGACGACGGGACCGCGGCTGTCCTCTGGCCTTCTCTCGAGCGCACGGCGGCGGAGCTCCACGCGCCGCGATATCGCCGACTGATGCAGACGCTGCTCCTTCATGCCGAGGACCTCTTCACGGAACTGCTCGCCCCGCCGCACTTGCCCTCGCCCTCGGCCGCCATGCCGCTCGCGCGGTTCGGGGCATGGGCGCTGCGTTCGGGCGAGGCCGCCGCGCGGCGCCTGTCGCCGGACGCACGCGCGCAGGCGCTGTTCGCCGGCCTCTTCGCGCACTCGATGCTCGCGCTGGACGCGCCGATGAGCGCCGCAGCGGGGCTGATTCTCGCCGTCGCCGGACACGCCGAATCGGTCGGCTGGCCGATCGCGCGTGGGGGTTCGCAGAGCCTGTCCGACGCGCTGGCGGCACACCTGCGCTCAGTCGGCGGATCCATTCGGACGTCGGCCGGCGTCGAGTCGCTCGCGCAGCTGCCACCGGCCCGCCTCGTCCTCGCCGACGTCACGCCGCGGCAGCTGGTCCGGATCGCAGGGAGCCGGATGAGCGGCGGCTTCGAGAAGTCGCTCGCGCGCTATCGCTACGGCCTCGCCGCGTTCAAGGTCGACTGGGCGCTCGACCGCCCGATCCCGTGGGCGGCGCGGGCGTGCGCGGAGGCCGCGACGGTCCACCTCGGCGGGGAGCTCGAGGAGATCGTGGAATCCGAGCGCGCGGCCTCGAGGGGCGAACCGGCACGGCGCCCCTTCGTGATCCTGTCTCAACCGAGTCTCTTCGATTCCTCGCGCGCCCCGGCGGGTGCGCACACGGCCTGGGCCTACGCGCACGTTCCGAACGGGAGCACCGAGGACGTGACGGAGCGCATCGAGGCGCAGGTGGAGCGTTTCGCGCCCGGATTCCGCGGAACGATCCTCGCGCGGTCGACGCTCTCCCCATCGGATCTCGAGAGCCACAACCCGAACCTCGTCGGCGGGGACATCAGCGGGGGAGCGTTCGACCTGGGACAGGCGTTCCTCCGACCCACGGCTCGCCTCTACGGGACCTCGGAGTCCAACCTCTTCCTCTGCTCGGCCTCGACTCCGCCGGGGCCCGGCGTCCACGGGATGTGCGGGTACCACGCCGCAAAGGCGGCGTTGGCCGCGCTCGGGAGAGCGCGCTCTTCGCTCGCCGACCCGATCAGAAGTGGCTGAACAGCCCGATCAAGATGATGATCGGAATCGGAATGCCCAACATCCACAAGAGAATCGAACGCATGGCGTCTCCTTGAATTCCGTCAAGCCAGAACGCGGTCTCTCAGCCGTCCGCCGATGACCGCGCCATAACTTCCGCAGAACGCCCCGACGAAAAAGGCGAGCACGAGCCAATAGAGCGAGTGGGCGACGGCCTTGCGTGCCCGGTCCGCCGCCTCGCGGGCCGCCTTCACCGTCTGATCGACGCGCCGCGCCGCCTCCGTCTCGCCGAGGCCGGTGCGCGCCGCGACGAGCGAGGAGAGATACGTCTTGTCGGGCGATGCCATGTCCGGCTCCGTCAGCGCCCTGGCGAGAATGCCGCGCGCCTCGGCGCGCACCCGCGGATCGCTCGCGTCCGCGGTCGGATGATCGGTCCGGAAGAGCGCATCGGTGAAATACGCGCCCGCGTTGGTCCGTCCGTCATCAGCAACGTCCGCCGCGCTCTTCGCGAGCGACGTCCCGAGCGACGAGAGAAAGGCCGCCCCGATGACCAGGCTCACGGCCCAGACGAGAAATCCATGCGCCGTGTCCCGGAAGAACACCTCGTGCGTGTGCACGGAGACCCACTTGGTGCGGAGCCTCCCCGCGAGATAGCCCCCCAGCGCGGAGGACAGGAGTTGGACGATCACGATCCAGACGATCGCGCCCGGACCGACCCGCGACGCCCAGGCGCCGCCGCTGGGCCACAGCGAAACGGAGGAAAGGCCCATTCCGGCTCCGAGCGCCATGAGCACGAACGTGACCGCGGCGGTCACGAACGCGCCGGCGACGACGGCCGGCCAGGAGACTCCAGAGGCGGTGGCCTCCGGCGCCGGCTCCGTGACGGGCCCTTCGACTCGAGACCGAATGGGAGTGCTCATGATTGACCTCTTTTTTCGAGCCGACGCTCTCGACTCCGCGAGCGCTCCTTCAAGAAGCGTGCCGCGACGGCTTCAAGCCGAGAATGACCGCGGGCGCCGGGCGGCGCGGCGATTTTCGGGGCGGCGGCGGAAAGCGGACTCGCGCCCCCGTGTCTCGTCGTCCGACGGAGCCGTCCGATTCTTGCGAGAACGGCGCGGACGGCGCTCGCGAAGCTGCGCTCCCCCTGGCCTCAGGGTCCGATCACGACGCCCCACGGCCCGTCTCCCGCCCGAATCGTCCGCACGACGCGGCGCGAGCGGGTGTCGATGACCGAGACGTCGTTCGAGAGGCCGTTGCCGGCGTAGAGCTTGCCCTCGTCGGCCGTCAGCGCGATGCCCCATGGCCGCTGTCCGACCGGGATGCGGCCGAGGATCTCGCCCGAGGCGCCGTCGAGGACGACGACCGTGTTGCCGCGCCCCGTGGCGGCGTAGACGAGCCGCCCGTCCCGCGTGACCCGGATGCCGACCGGCCGCTCCCCGGGCGCGAGCCGCACGCAGCGCTCGACCGCGTCGCGGCGCGGGTCCAGGAGGCACACGCTCCCGCCCAGCTCGCACGACACGTAGGCCCGAGCCCCGTCGGGCGAGAACGCGAGCGCGCGCGGACGGCCCTCCACGAGGACGTCTGAGGCGACCGTTCCCGTCGCCGCATCCAGGATCGACACGCTGTTGCTCGACTCGCAGGTCACGAAGACGCGCCGCTCGTCGGGCGAGAGCGTCACGCCCTCGGGCTCCATCCCGACGAGCGACGTCGTGAGGAGGCGTCCCGCCGGGACGTCCACGACCGAAGCGGCGCTCGCGTCTTCGTTCGAGACGTAGAGGCGCGAGCCGTCCCGCCGCACCGCGAGCTGCTCCGGGTCGGTGCCGGAGGGCAGCCAGCGGATGCGGTCCCCTCGGGCGGGGTCGATCTCCGCGATCGCGGCGCGGGCGCCGGGCCGGCGCGTCCCGAGGTCGGTCAGCGCGACGTAGAGCCGGCCGCCGGCCATCTGGATCCCTCGGGGGCGCGAGCCGACGAGAATCGTCCGCACGACCGCGTCGGTGCGCGGGTCGATCACCGTGATGTCGCCCGAGCGCTCGTTCGTGACGTAGACCATGGGCCCCGCGGGGCCGCGGCACGCGGCCGCCGCCAGAGCCAGGAAGGCGAGCGCGCGAAGCGTTACGGGCCGCGCGGCGTTCATCGCAGCGTGTAGAGGTAGGCGCAGATGTCGCGCGCATCCTGGTCCGGAATTCCCATCTCCGGCATCGCGATGGAGCGTTCCGCCGCGTGCGGGTGCGCGATGAAGGCCCGGAGGTTGTCGGGCGTGTTCGTCAGCTTCCCGGCGATGTAGGTCCGGCTCGCGAGGTGCGTGAGCGGCGGACCGACGAGGCCGTCCGCCCCGGGGACGCCGGGGATCGTGTGGCAGGAGGAGCAGCCGTAGCGGCGGATGGCCGTCTTGCCGCGGGACGGCTCTCCTCCGGTCCATCCCGCCGCGCGTTCCGGCGATTCCGAGGAGCACGCGAGGCCCGCCGTCGCGACGGAGAGCACGAGCAAGGCGACGGCGCGCAGCGGCAGGCCCGGCCCGGGTCCCATCGGTCGCGCCGCCGTCGTCGCGACGCGCCGCTCGGCCTCGCCGAGCCATGCCGCGAAGAGGGCGAGCCCGACGACGAGGAAGACGATCCCGAAGGGAACCCACATGAGCAGACCGGCGAGCTGCTGATCCTCGAGGGGATCGACCCCGGCCGCGGCGCCGCGGGCGCGGTAGAGCGCGTACCAGGGTCGGGGCGCCACCGTCATCAGCGCGCCGAGCGCGGTCGCGTGCAGGCCCGTCAGGAAGACGTAGAGGACTCCGATGCCGTAGCCCAGGCGCCCGTATCGGCCGTGGATGAGGGCCCACCAGAAGAGCGTCGCGGTGAAGAGGAAGCAGACGTGCATGAGCGCGTGGATCCGGTCGTCGCGGACCGCCGCCTGGTAGAGCGGCGGCGCGTGCCAGACCCAGAGCGCGGCGCCGTGCAGGATCCAGACCGTGACCGCGCCCGTCAGCACCCGCCACGCGCCGGACACGGCCGGCCGGGTGACCCAGCGCCCGACGGCGATTCGCCGGCGCAGGGGCAGCGCCCAGACGAACGTCCCGAGCGGCCTCGCGAGGACCAGCAGCGGCGCGGCGACGACCATCAGCAGCTCGTGCTGCGTCATGTGGACGGAGAGAAGGGACTCGCTCAGCGTGGCGATCGGGGAGAGGAGCGCGATCGCGAGGACCGTCCAACCCGCCGCGAAGGCGAGCGGGCGCCAGAGCCTCCAGCCGCGCCCGGAGGCGTGGCGAAGGAGACGCGCGGCGCCGACGGCGTAGAGCGCGCCCGAGAGCAGCAGCCCGACGGCGGCCGGCGGATCGAAGGTCCAGGAGCTCATCGGCGCTTCAGTCGCACGGACGGTGCACGATCTGCGGGATCGCGAACGCCAGAATCGCCAGCGTGAAGAAGACCGCGAGGAGGACCGCGCCGGCCGCCATGAATCGCCGCCGCGACGCCTCCGGGCTCCGGCCGCGCGCCTGCGCGTCGTCGCGGCGCCAGATTCCCCACGCCGCGAGCGCGCCGCCCGCCGCCGCGGCGAGCGTCATACCGGTCACGAGGAGCACGACCCAGCGCCGCCCCGTCGCGCAGACCCAGGAGGACAGGTAGAAGTCGACCTGTTGCGCGACGATCCACGCGACCGCCGGCCCGAAGATCGCGAGCCACAGGGCCCTCGACCGGCGGGCCTCGGCGGTGGTCGCGCCGCCCTTCGTCATCCGAGCCTCGGAACGAGGAAGACCACGACGTAGAGCGGGATCCAGGAGATCACGATGAAGTACCAGAAGACGCCGTCGAGACGCGCGTCCAGATAGTGATGGTCCTCGAGCGGCCGGATCAGCGCGTAGATCAGCACGATCAGCGTCTCGAGGAGCGAGGTCAGGAGGTTCGACGTGTGCAGGCCCAGGATCGTCCACTGGATCGAGGCGTACGCGCTCTGGTTCCACATGCAGTGGAGCGCCTTGAACTCCCAGTAGCGCAGAACGAGGAAGGCCGTGCCGAAGGCGAGGTTGACCCCGAGGAGGATCTTCACCTTGCGCGCGTCCCTGGCGCGGCCCGCCCGATCCAGCAACCACGCGGGAAGTGCCGAGACGAGGAGGATGCCGAGGTTGACGGTCGCGACCCCGAGGGCCGGCGGCCCGATCCGAGGCGGCGGCCACGCGCTCGCGAGCATGCGCAGATAGAAGTAGCCGCCGATCGAGATCGCGAAGACCATGCCCTCGACCACCGTCATCACGATGGTTCCCCACCAGACCAGGGAACGGCTGTCGAGCACCGAGTCCGGGAGCTCCGAGACGTCGAGCGTCCGTAGCGTGCTCACCGGTCCTCCTCTGTCCAGTACCAGAGGAACGCCATCGGCGCCGACGCCACGGCGCCGATCACGGCCCACCACAGCCAGAAGACCGAGCCGATGAGGCCGAGGCTCATCGTGACCGAGATCAGGAACGGGTTGACGGAGGGGCCCGGCACCTCCTCGCGGTGCGACGGTTCGGCGTCGAGCGGGTCCGAGACGAGCAGCAGGCGCTTGTCGGTGGGCAGGCCGGTGACGGCGCCGAGTCCCTCCGGGTCCCAGAGGGGTGAGCGGCTCGCGACGATGGGGATCCGCGCGAAGTTGTAGACCGGCGGCGGCGAGGAGGTCGCCCACTCGAGGCTCTCGGCGCCCCACGGATCGTCCCCCGCGCGGGCGCCATGGCGGAGGCTGTGCACGACGTTGATCAGGAACAGGAGGACCGCGACCCCCAGGATGGCCGCGCCGATGCTCGCGGCGAGGTTGAGCCCGTTCCAGCCCTTGTCCGGGCCGTACGTGTAGATGCGGCGCGGCATGCCGTGGAAGCCGAGCTCGTGCATCGGGAAGAAGGTGAGGTTGAAGCCCACGAAGAGCAGCGCGAAGTTCCAGAACCCGAGCGTGCGGTTCAGCAGACGTCCCGTGACCTTGGGGAACCAATGGTAGATGCCGCCGAACAGCGGGAACAGCGCGCCCCCGATGAGCACGTAGTGGAAGTGCGCGACGACGAAGTACGTGTCGTGGACCTGCAGGTCGACCGGCACCGACGCGAGCATGACGCCCGTCAGCCCGCCGATGAGGAACGTGAAGAAGAACCCGAGCACGAAGACCAGCGGAGGCTCGAAGCGGGGCCGCGAGCCCCAGAGCGTCGCGATCCAGCAGAAGAACTGCACCCCGGTCGGAATCGCGATCATCATGCTCGCCGCCGTGAAGAACGCCTCTCCCATCTGGGGCAGACCCACCGCGAACATGTGGTGGACCCAGAGGCCGAACCCGAGGAAGGCCGTCGCGACGAGCGCGAGCACCATCGCGGTGTAGCCGAAGATCGGCCGCCGGCACGCCGCCGACAGGATCGACGAGACCATCCCGAGCGCGGGCAGGAAGATGATGTAGACCTCGGGGTGCCCGAAGAACCAGAACGCGTGCTGCCAGAGGAGCGCGTCGCCGCCCTCGGCGGGATTGAAGAAATGCGTCCCGAGGGACCGGTCGCTGTTGAGCGAGCCGGCGGCGAAGATGACCGCCGGCATCGCGAAGACGATCATGATCATCGTGACGAGGATCGCCCAGACGAAGAGCGGGATCCGGTCGAGCGACATTCCCGGCGCGCGCTGCTTGAACGCGGTCACGATCAGCGAGCCGGCGACGATGAGCGCCGACACCTCGGTGAAGTTGATGATCTGGACCCACGCGTCCATCCCGTGGCCCGAGGAGTACGCGTTGCCGGAGAGGGGCACGTACGCGAACCACCCGGCGTCGGGTCCGCGGTTCGCGAAGAACGTGCCGTAGAGGAGGAGCCCGCCGGCCAGGTAGAACCAGTACCCGACCGCGTTCAACCGCGGGAACGGGACGTTGCGGGTTCCGACCATGAGCGGCACGAGGTAGAGGCCGATGCCGAGCATGACCGGGACCGCGAAGAAGAACATCATCGTGGTCCCATGCATGGTGAAGACCTGGTCGTAGAGGTCGGGATTGAGGAAGCGGCCCTCGGGCCGCGCGAGCTGGAGCCGCATCGCGGCGGCCTCCAGGCCGCCCAGCAGGAAGAAGACGAACGCCGTGACGATGTAGCGCTTCGCGATCGTCTTGTGGTCGACGCTGAACAACAGGCCGAGCGTGCCCGTCCGCTCCCGCCAGGTGTGCGCGAGCTCGGCGCACTCCTTCTCGCTCGCGGCGGTCGGGCGCTCGCTCTCGCGAGGGTCGGTCCTGGCCGGGGAGCTCATCGCAGGCTTCGCAGGTACGCGACGAGATCGAGCAGGTCGCCGGAGGGGAGGACGTTGGGCGGCATCCGGTTTCCGGGCTTGATCCGCTGCGAGTCGGCAATCCAGCCCGCGAGGTGCCCGGTCGTGTTGGGGAGCGTCGCCGCGGCGATGGTCGAACGGCTCGCCAGGTGCGTGAGGTCCGGTCCCTTGCGACCGAAGGCGCCCGCGCCGCGGATCGCGTGGCAGTTCACGCACGGTCCCGCGAGGAAGACCTCGTGGCCGTGCACCCTGGCCGCGTCGCCCGGCTCCGCCGCCGGGAGCCTCTGGCTCTCGAGCCACGCCTCGAACTCCGACGGCGGCTCTGCCACGACGCGGAAGCCCATGTGCGCATGCTGGTAGCCGCAGAACTCGGCGCACCGGCCCTCGTACGTCCCCGCCCGCAGCACGCGGAAGGTCATCCCGGTCGAGCGTCCGGGGATGAGGTCCTTCTTGCCGTTCAGGTTCGGCGCCCAGAAGCTGTGGATGACGTCGGTCGAGGCGAGGTGCAGCCGGACGCTCCGGCCCACCGGAACGTGGATCTCGTTGGCGGTCAGGACCTCGTCGTCCGCGACCGCGGCCGGGTAGCGCACCTCCCACCACCACTGGTGGCCGGTGATCGCGATGTCGAGCGCGTTCGCCTCGGGCGGCGTCGAGACGGCGCGCCCGGTCACCACGCTCGCCACGAGCAGGAGGAGCAGGATCGCGCACGTGACGCCCGTCGCCGCCGCGACCGCGAAGAAACGCGGATCCTTTCCGCCGGCGATGGGCGCCCGGCTTCTCCGGGAGACCGCGATCGCGAGGGCCGCCAGCACGAGCGCGAAGACCGCGCCGAGGACCCAGAACATCAGCCAGTGCATGTCGGTGATCGCGTCGGCCTGCGGTGTCGCGCGGTCGAGCGTGACGTAGCGGCAGCCGGCTGCGGCGCACAGCGCGGCCGGGAGCAAGAGGACCGCGAAGACGCGCCTCACCGCGAGATCTTTCCCTCTCCCGCCTGGAGGTGCTCCTGGCGCGGCCCGGGAGGCGCCGCGATGCCCCGTCCCGCGCGCATCGCCTCGACGTAGGTGACGAGCTGCCAGACCTGATAGTCGGGGATCTTGCCGCGCCACGCCGGCATGCCGTTCGGACGCCCGCCGACGATCGTGGAGTAGAGGCTGGCGGGGTCGTCGCCGTAGATCCAGACCCGGTCCATCAGGGCCGGACCGATGCCGCCGCCCCCGCGGAAGTGACAGCCGGCGCAGTTGTACCACTCGAAGAGGCGCTGGCCCTCGGACATCGCGTACGAGCTGCCCTCGTACGGATTCTTGACGGGTAGCGGCGTCGGCTGGACGCCCGCATGGAGCTGGCTGCCCGGGCTCCAGGCCGGCAGCGCCGTGGCCGGCGTGCTCTCGTGCAGGCGGCGCTGCATCTTCTGGCAGCCGACGATGGAGAAGACGGAGAGGACGAGGACGAGGGCGCCGGCGAAGAGGAGCGGCATCGCGGCTGCGCGGGGGAGCCGCCGTCTCATCGCGCGGCTCCTTGCTCACCGACGGACACGCGCGGCACGCCGTAGGCGTCGAGGATGGCGTCGATCTCGCTGCGGCGGCGCTCGAGCTCCACGTCGATCGCGTTGCGAAGCGCGTCGTCGCCGCGCCGCACGCCGACCGCGATGTCGTACACGAACGGCAGGAAGGGCCGGTCGATCGCGGGCGACACCGGGACGATCCGCAGCGCGACCCGCTGGCGCCGCGCGAAGTACCCCGCGAGGGGTCCCCAGACGACGGCGATGTCGATCTCCTTGCGCGCGACCGCCTCGACGATGCGCGCCGGGGGGTTCTCCTTGCCGTAGTCGCCGTAGAGCGTGAACCCCACGACGTTGCCGACGATGCGGCGGCGGGTGAGCGCGTGCGCCGGGGGCGTGTTCGCGTAGTCGTCGCCCGCGAGCTGGACCCCGATGCGCAGGTTCCGCAGCGCCGGGTCGTCGAAGGAGCGCACGTCGAGCGCGCGGTCGACGCGGGATACGAAGACGTAGGTCGAGCGGTAGTAGGGGCGAGTCGGGACGGCGCGCTCCATGCCGGTCGGAACGCCGAGCACGACGTCGCACAGACCGGCCTTCAGCGTGTTCCGGAAGAACCCGCGGCGCTGCGCCCACCAGGTGTACGTAATTCGGGCGCCGAGATCGCGCGCGAGGATCTCGGCGATCTTGTTCTCGAAGCCCTCGAGCCGCCGGTTCGAGAACGGCAGGTTGTTGGGATCGGCGCAGATCCGCAGCTCCCGCACGGGAGCGTCCGCGGCGAGGGCGGCGGGAGGGAAGAGCGCCGCGAAGGCGACGGCGGCCGCCGCGGCGACCGCCGCGCTACGGGAGCGCGAAGACATAGAGCATGCCTCCCTTCGTGGTGTATTGCGGGAGGTCCTTCATGGCGTTGACGAAGCCGAGCGCCGCGGTGCCGTCGCGGATGTCGAGGTCTCCCGACACGACGGCGCCGGCCCAGCCGCCGATCCCCGAGAGCACCGCGACGTACTGCCTTCCGTCGGGGCCGCGGTAGGTGACGGGCTGACCGATGATCCCGGAGCCCGTCTTGAACTGCCACAGCGGGGCGCCGGTGCGCGCGTCGAGCGCCTTGAACCAGCCCTCCATCGTGCCGTAGAAGACGACGTCGCCCGCGGTGACCAGCGCGCCGCTCCAGGCGGGGAAGCGCTCCTTCACGCTCCAGACCTTGTGTCCGGCGAGCGGATCCCAGGCCGAGAACTCTCCCCGGTTCCCGCCGGGCCCGGCGTACATCTTGACGTTCGCGCCGACAAAGGGCGTGCCCTCGATGTAGTTCGCCTCGACTCCCTCCTCGTCTTGGCAGAGGTTGTTCTGCGGGATGTAGAGCCAGCCCGTCCGGGGAGAGAACGCCGACGGCTGCCAGTCCTTTCCGCCGGGCGACCCGGGACAGACGTCGCGGACGACTCTCCCGACCTCGGGCTTCTTCTCCGCCACCTCGATCGGACGTCCGCTCGCGAGGTCGATCCCGGAGGTCGTCGTGATGTGAACGAAGGGCTCCGCGGAGAGCACTTCGCCGTTCGTGCGGTCCAGCAGGTAGACGTAGCCGTTGCGGTCCGGGTGCACGAGCGCCTTGCGCGTCGCGCCCTTCCAGGGCGCGTCGATCAGGACGTTCTCGTTGACGCCGTCGTAGTCGTAGAGGTCGTGGGGATTCCACTGGTAGGCCCACGCCGCGTCTCCCGTGTCCGGATGCCGCGCGAAGACCGCCGCCGACCACTTGTTGTCGCCGGGGCGCTGATCCGGATTCCACGGCCCGGGATTCGAGGTCCCGTAGTAGACGAGGTCGAGCTCGGGGTCGTACGAGATCCAGCCCCACACGGTGCCGCCGCCGATCTTCCACATCTCGGGCGGCCAGCTCGAGACGCCGAGGTCCTTCCCCTTTTCCGCGGCGTAGAACGGCTTGAACCCCGGTCCGATGAGGACCTCGCGGTCGGGTCCCGTCGAGTAGGCCGTCCACAGGATCTTCCCGTTCTTCGCGTCGAGCGCGACGAGCTTACCCCGCACGCCGAACTCGCCTCCGCTGTTGCCGACGAGCACCTTTCCGCGCACGACGAGCGGCGCCATCGTGATCGACTCGCCGTGGTTGATCTCCCCGACCTTCGTTCGCCAGAGCTCCTTCCCGCTCGCCGCGTCGACCGCGACGGTCTGGTTGTCGAGCGTGTTGATGAAGACCCGGCCGTCCTCGTAGGCCGCCCCGCGGTTGACGACGTCGCAGCAGGCGACGCCCTGGCTGGCCGGCGATATCGGCGGCTTGTAGGTCCAGAGCGTCGGCGCCCCCGGCGCCGCGAGGTCGAGCGCGTACAGGATGTTCGGGTACGGCGTGACCACGTACATCCGCCCGTTCACGATGAGGGGCGCGGCCTCGTGTCCCTTCTCGACGCCGGTCGAGAACGAGAAGGCGAGGCGGAGATCCTTCGCGTTGCCGGTGGTGATCTCCGTCAGGGCGCTGTAGCGGCTGTTCGCGTAGTCCTTGGCAGCTCGCGTCCAGTCTCCGGAGTCCGGCGGGACCCAGGCGGGAAGGCTCGCCCGCGGGCCCGAGGAAGGGGGAGCCGGCGCCGCGGGGGCGTTCGAGAACCGTGCGTGCGCGCGACCCTTCTCCCGCTTCCGGCAGCCGGGCGTCAGAGCGACGAGGGCCAGGCCCGCGCCGAGGAGGAGAGTCGCCGCTCGAAGACCCGGAGGACGGGCCCCGCCCGCCCCCGAGCGCCCATCCGAATCCCACACACCCTCCCGCGAGTGCAAAGGTCGCGCCCGGTGGCAGAGTCCTTGCAGCCCACGCACGCTCGCGAGGAGGCCGCCGCGTTGGAGCGTTCACCCCGGATCCTCACCGTCGCCGCCTCCGTGATCGCCGGCCTCCTGGCGTCCCTCGCGCTCTTCGCCGTCCCCTCCTCGATCCACGGCAGGGTGGTGGACTCGGGCGGACGCCCGATCCCCGGCGCCCGTCTCTCCGTCTCGAGCGGCGGCGGGACGGCGGCGGCCGCCGCAGACGGGGAGGGCCGCTTCGAGCTCGCGCTCCCGCCCGGAGAGCGAGCGCTCGTGACGGTCCGGGCGGACGGATTCGCGGCGCGCAGCCTCGAGCTCGACGGCTCCGGGGAGGCTCTCGTGATCGAGCTCGCGCCGATCACGTTCGCGGACGAGACGACGGTGACGGCCGCCCGGCTCCCGGCGCGCGTCCGCGAGACGGCCGCGAGCATCGTCGCGATCTCCTCCGAGGATCTGGCCGCCTCGGCCGCCCTGCCGGCGGACGCGATCCTCCGGCAGGTGCCGGGCTTCACGCTCTTCCGACGCACGGACAGCCGTGCCGCGAATCCGACGACGCAGGGAGCCTCGCTGCGCGGCGTCGGCGGCAGCGGCGCCTCGCGCGCCCTCGTGCTCGACGACGGTGTCGCGTTGAACGACCCCTTCGGCGGCTGGATCGCCTGGGGCCGCGTCGTCGACGAGAGCCTCGACCGCATCGAGGTCCTGCGCGGGGGCGCCTCCGATCTCTACGGCGCGCCGGCGCTCTCGGGCGTCATCCAGATGGTCCGCCGCGACGACGCCGCCGGCGCGCTCGACGCGGAGGCCTCCTATGGATCGCTCGGGACGGCCGACGGGTCGGCGTTCCTCGCGGCGGGCCGCGGCGCGTGGGGCCTTCGGATCGGCGCCGAGGCGTTTCGCACCGACGGGTACGGTCTCCTGCCCGCCGAAGAGGCCGGCGCGGTCGACGTCGCCGCCGGCTCGCGCCACGAGACCGCCGACGCGACCGTCGAGCGCCGCGGCGCGGCCGCGCGGGTCTTCCTCCGCGGCCAGTACTACGACGAGGCGCGCGGCAACGGGACGCCCCTGCAGGTGAACGACACTCGGCTGTGGCAGGTGAGCGCGGGGACCGACGGCGTCGCCTCCCGGTCGACGTGGTCGCTGCGCGCGTACGGGCTGCACGAGGACTATCACCAGACCTTCTCCGCCGTCGCGGCCGACCGCGACAGCGAGACCCTCATCCGCGATCAGACGGTCCCCTCGAGCGCGGCCGGCGTCAGCGCCCAGTGGGAGACGACGCGCGGCGATCACCGGCTGCTCGCCGGCGTGGAGGGCCGCTGGGTCGAGGGAGAGTCCGACGAGATCGCGTACGCCGCGGCGGGAGACCGGATCGCCGACGCGGGCGGGCGCCAGGCGACCGGCGCCGTGATGATCCAGGACCGCCTCGCGGCCGGACCGCGGCTCTCGATCGCCGCGTCGCTGCGGTACGACGACTGGCGCAACTTCGACGCCTTTCGCCGCCAGGGGCCGGTCGGCTCGGATCCGCCGAAGACTCCGCTCGCGAGCCGCTCGGCGGACTCCTGGAGCCCGCGCCTCGGCGCCGTCTTCCAGGCCTCGCCGGCGTGGGCCGTCACGGCGAACGGGTACCGGTCGTTCCGCGCGCCGACCCTGAACGAGCTGTACCGGAGCTTCCGCGTCGGCAACACGCTCACGCTCGCCAACGAGAACCTGGGCCCCGAGCGGCTGTGGGGCGCGGAGCTCGGCGCGCTCTGGTCGCCCCCCGGCTCGGGCGTCTTCGCCCGAGTCGTCGGGTTCTGGATGGAGATCGACGGCGCGATCGCCAACGTCACGACGTCGGTGACCGACGCGCTCATCACGCGCCAGCGGCAGAACCTGGGCCAGACGCGCTCTCGCGGTGTGGAGGCCGACGCCGAGGTCGCGGTCGCTCGCGGCTGGCTGGTCTCGGCCGGCTGGATGTACGACGACTCGGCCGTGATTCGGTTCCCGGCGGACCCGACCCTGGAGGGGCTGCGCGTCCCGCAGGTTCCCCGGCACCAGGCGACGCTGCAGCTGCGGCGCGATGGGACCGTGTTCCGCGGGGCGATCCAGGGCCGGTACGCCGGCGCGCAGTTCGAAGACGACGCGAACCAGCTGAGGCTTCCGGGCTTCACGGCGCTCGACGCCCGCGTCGGGGTCTCGCTGACGCGATCGATCGAGGCGTTCGCGGCGGGGGAGAACCTGACCGGGAAGCGTTTCGTCGTCGGAAGGACGCCGCTCGTCAACCTGGGGCCGCCCCGACAGGTCCGGGGCGGCATACGGGTCCGCCTCGACTGAATCCACGCCGCAACGCCGGGACGCCGTCGAGGCCTGCGGAATGCGTCTTGCATCGATCACAGGCGGACGGCGGGGCGGCGTGCGTCGAGAGGACGGCGGTGAGCCCATGGAGACGCAAATTCAGATTCGACAGTCGTTCGTCGTGAATCTTTCGCGGAAGGAGACCTACGCCTTCTGGCGGCGCGTCGAGGGGTTCCCGCGCTTCATGCGGCACCTCGGGTCCGTCGAGCCGATCGACGCGAGGCGCTCGCGCTGGGTGATCGACGGTCCCGCGGGTCGGAAGATGACCTGGGAGACCGAGATCGTCGAGGACGATCCCGGCAGCACGCTGGCGTGGCGAACCGTGGGGCGGTCGGATGTCCTCCATGACGGACGCATCGAGCTCGACGACGCGACCGCCAACCGGGGCACGGTGGTCTCCGTCCGCCTGACCTACCGCTCGCCGGCCCGCCGCGGCCGTTCGGCGCTCGCGCGGGTCTTTCGGAACGACCCGGAGACCCAGATCCGGGGCGACCTGCGCCGCTTCCAGAGGCTGGTGGAGAGCGGAGAGCTCGCGTTCAAGCGGCGCCCGGGGGAGACGGAACGGGTCGGTTGAGCCGCCTCCTCCGCCGCACGCCCGGCTCCGGCACGGATCGTGATTGCGCTATGGCCGGGTGCTGCCGTGAGGATCCCGCATCTCTTCCGCGCGTATGGAAAGACCTGGCGTGTGCAAGAGCTCGCGGGGAAGCAACTCGAGCTCGTCGTCCAGCAGCGGCTCGCGTGGCCGCGGGCAGACCAATCGCGGACGCTCGAGCTCCGGCTCGCGCAAGCGCTCGAGCTCCCGCTCCGGCAGCAGCAGCAACAGCAGCAGCCGCTAGGCAGCATCCGGCCGCTCTTCCGCCGCGGGTTTCTCCATCACGGACCCTCACTCATCCCGAATTCCCATCTCGAACTTCTCGAACTTCTCGGACCCGCCGTCCCGGCGTCTGTCGCCGATGGACCCCGCGGCGGAACGGCCATTTGGCGATCGCGGCACGCTTGTTGCTGCTGCAACCCCAGGAGGTATCGAGATGGCCAGAGAGGAAAAGAAGGGACTGATTGAGCGCCTCGTCGCCACAGGGGACGAGTCCGTTCGCGACGAGGCTCCCAAGGCGACGAAGCTCCTGAAGGAGCAGCACGATCAGGTCCGAGACCTGTTCAAGCAGTTCAAGGACGCGGGCGAGGGCGCGCACGCGACGCGCAAGAAGATCATCGACGAGGCGAGCCGGAAGCTCGAGGTGCACGCGCAGCTCGAGGAACGGATCTTCTATCCGGCGTGCCAGGACCTCGAGGACGAGAAGGCGCGAAAGATGGTCGGCGAGTCGCTCGAGGAGCACCTGATCGTCAAGCGCCTGATCAAGGAGCTCCAGGGTCTCCGCGGCACCGACGAGAAGTTCGAGGCCAAGGCGGTCGTGCTCAAGGAGAGCGTCGAGCATCACGCCGACGAGGAGGAGGACGACCTCTTCCCCGCGGTCGAGAAGGAGATGGACGACGATCAGCTCCGCGAGCTCGGCCGGCAGATGAAGGCGATGGAGACGAGGCTGACCTCCGGCGCGAAGCCGGCGAGAGGCGCGAAGACGGGCCGCCAGGCGCCGAGCCGGGCCTGAGCCGGGCGGGGACGGAGACGAAACCGAAACGGACTTCGGGGCGGCGCGTCGGCAGGCCGGGGAGACCCGCCGGCCGGCGTCGCCGGCCCGAGCCATCGGCGGATCGCCCGATGCCGAGAGCTCCGAAGACGAGGGCCGTTCCCGTCCTGATCGAGGCGCCGGAGGGCGCCCGCAGCAAGCTCAGCTACGACTTCGCGCTGGGGCTCCTGACGCTCACCAAGGTCCTGCCCGCCGGGTTCGCGTTCCCGTTCAACTTCGGCTCGATCCCCTGCACGCGCGCCGACGACGGCGATCCCCTCGACGTCCTGCTCTTCATGACCGACCGCGTCCCGGCGGGATCGCTCGTCGCCGCGCGGCCCATCGGCGTGCTCGAGGCCGAGCAGAGCCGCAACGGAAGGGGCGAGCCCGAGCGCAACGACCGGATCGTCGCGGTCGCTCTCGAGGCCTCCGAGCACCAGCGGCTGACGAGCGCCCTCGCGATCGACCCGAAGATCCGCCGGCAGTTCGAGCGGTTCTTCGTCGCGTACAACGCGCCGAAGAAGAGATTCGAGCCGCTCGGCTGGCACGGTCCCGCCCGGGCGTGGAGGCTGATCGAGAAGGCGCGGCGAGAGTACGAGCCCGAGAAGCCCCGGAAGAAGCCGCTGTCGTTCGCCGACTACCTGGAGGCGGCGGCGGAACACTGACGCTCCGGCCTCTCCTCCGAGTCGAGATAGGATCGGCTCGGAACACGGTGGACCACCTTTCTTCTTTCCATCCGGCGGTCTCGCGCTGGTTCTCCGCGCGCTTCGGCGAGCCGACCGACTGCCAGCGCGAGGGCTGGCCCGCCATCGCCGGCGGTCGCCACACCCTCATCGCGGCGCCCACCGGCTCCGGAAAGACGCTGGCGGCGTTCCTCTGGGCGATCGACGGCCTCCTGCGGAAGGGCCCCGCGCTCGGCGACGCGACGGAGGTCCTCTACGTCTCGCCGCTGCGGGCCCTGTCGAACGACGTCCAGAAGAACCTGCAGGCGCCGCTCGCCGAGCTGCGGGGGCTCGACCCCGCGCTGCCGGAGCTGCGCGTGCTCGTGCGGACGGGCGACACGCCCCAGAGCGAGCGGGCCGCGATGGCGAAGCGCCCCCCGCACATCCTCGTCACGACGCCGGAGTCGCTGTACCTCCTCCTGACGAGCGACTCGGGGCGGAACATGCTGTCCACGGTGCGCACCGTGATCGTGGACGAGATCCACGCGCTCGTGCGCGACAAGCGGGGCAGCCACCTCGCGCTGTCGCTCGAGCGGCTGGAGGAGCTGGTGCAGGCGCCGATCCAGAGGATCGGCCTGTCCGCCACGCAGAAGCCGCTCGAAGACGTCGGACGCTTCCTCTGCGGCGCGGGCCGCGAATGCCGCCTCGTCGACACCGGGACGTACCGCGACCTCGACGTGGCGATCGAGGTGCCTCCGTCGCCGCTCTCGACGGTCTGCTCGCACGAGCAGTGGGACGAGATCTACGCGCGCGTCCAGGAGCTGGTGCAGGAGCACCGCACGACGCTGATCTTCGTCAACACGCGCAAGATGGCGGAGCGGATCGCGGGCAAGCTGACGGAGCGCCTCGGCGAGGGCGCCGTGACGAGCCACCACGGCAGCCTCTCCCGCGAGCGGCGGCTCGACGCCGAGACGCGGCTCAAGGCCGGCACGCTTCGCGCGCTCGTCGCGACGGCGTCCCTCGAGCTGGGCATCGACATCGGCGAGGTGGACCTCGTCGTCCAGATCGGCGCCACGCGGTCGATCGCGACGTTCCTGCAGCGGATCGGCCGCTCGGGCCACGCGCTCGGCCGGGTTCCGAAGGGGAGGCTCTTCGCGCTCACCCTCGACGAGCTCGTCGAGGCCGCGGCGCTGGTCGCGTGCGTCCGCCGCCAGGAGCTCGACCGGGTCCCGTCGGCGCCGGACGCGCGCGACATCCTCGCGCAGCAGATCGTGGCGGCGTGCGTCCCGCAGGAGTGGCCGGAGGGCCGGCTGTTTTCCGCGTTCTCCCGCGCATGGCCCTACCGCGGGCTCGCGCGCGAGGAGTTCGACGAGGCCGTCGGCCTCCACACCCGCGGCCGCGGCGCGCTCCTGCACCGCGACGGCGTTCAGGGGCGGCTGATGGCGACGCGCCGCGCGCGGCTCACCGCGCTCCAGTCGGGCGGCGCGATCCCCGACGCGGCCGACTACCAGGTGCGCCAGGAGCCCGAGGGGACGCTCGTCGGCACGGTCAACGAGGACTGGGCGATCGAGAGCAACGGCGGCGACATCTTCCAGCTCGGCAACACGTCCTGGCGGATCCTCCGCGTCGAGCCCGGCGTCGTGCGCGTCGCGGACGCGAAGGGCCAGCCGCCGACGATCCCGTTCTGGCTCGGCGAGGCGCCCGGCCGCACGCGCGAGCTGGCCTCCGCGATCGCGGTCCTGCGGGAGGGGAGCGCGGAGAGTGAAGACCCCGCCGCTTCGCTCGCGGAGACCTGCGGCGCCGCGCTTCCCGAGGGCGGCGCCGTCCAGATCGCCGACTACGTCTCGGCGGGGAAGCGCGCGCTCGGGTGCGTCCCGACGCAGCGCCGCGTGGTCCTCGAGCGCTTCTTCGACGAGAGCGGCGGCACGCAGCTCGTCGTGCACGCGCCGTTCGGCTCGCGCATCAACCGGGCGTGGGGTCTCGCGCTGCGCAAGAAGTTCTGCGTGGGCTTCGGGTTCGAGCTGCAGGCGGCGGCCAACGAGGAGGCGATCGTCCTCTCGCTCGGGCCGCAGCATTCCTTCGAGCTCGCGGAGGTCTTCGACTACCTCCATCCGGCGAGCGCGCGCGAGGTGCTCGTCCAGGCGCTCCTCGCGGCGCCGCTCTTCGAGACGCGCTGGCGCTGGAACGCCCAGCGCTCGCTCCTCGTCGAGCGCTTCCGCGGCGGGCGCCGCGTGCCGCCGCCGATCCTCCGCATGCGCGCCAACGACGCGCTCGCGGCCGCTTTCCCGCAGGTCCTGGCGTGCCCCGAGACGCTGCCGGGCGGACCGATCCCGGTGCCGATGGACCACCCGATCGTGGCCCAGACCGTCGAGGACTGCCTGACCGAGGCGATGGACGTCGACGGGTTCCTCGAGGTCCTGGAGGGGCTGCGCGACGGCTCGATCGAGCGCGTGGCGATCGACACCGTCGAGCCGTCTGCCTTCGCGCGCGGCATCCTGAGCTCGCAGCCCTACACCTTCCTCGACGACGCGCCGCTCGAGGAGCGGCGGACCTACGCGGTCTTCTCGCGGCGCGTGCTGACGGCGCCCGCCGCGGACGCGCTCGGCTCGCTCGACCCCGACGCGATCGCGCGCGTGCGCGAGGAGGCGTGGCCGCAGCCGGCCGACGCGGAGGAGGTCCACGAGGCGCTCCTCTGGATGGGCTACGTCACCGGCGAGGAGGCGATCCGGTCGGAGTGGACGCCGTGGCTCGAGGAGCTCGCCGCCGCCGGGCGCGTCGCCCGGGAGGATGGCCGCTGGATGGCCGCGGAGTCGAGCCGCGACCCGAAGGACATCCTGCGCGGGCGCCTGGAGGCGCTCGGTCCGATCGAGGCCGCCGACGAGCCCCTGCTCCTCGCGCTCGAGACGGAGGGCGTCGTGATGCGGACGCGCATCGACGGGAAGCCGGCGTGGTGCGACCGCCGCCTGCTCGCGCGCATCCACCGCTACACGCTGGACCGCCTGCGGCGCGAGATCGCGCCGGTGACCGCGTCGCAGTTCCTCCGCTTCCTGGCGCGCTGGCAGCACGTCGCCGACGCGCACCGGCTGACCGGGCCGCGGGGCGTGGCCGAGGCGATCGCGCAGCTCGCCGGGTTCGAGGCGCCGGCGTGGGCGTGGGAGGGCAGCATCCTTCCCGCGCGCGTGCGGGGCTACAAGCGGGAGTGGCTGGATCAGCTCGCGTTGTCGGGCGAGGTCGTGTGGGGACGTCTCTGGGGCGCGGGAGTCGCGCCGATTCGGCGCGCCCCCATCACGCTCGTGCCGCGAAAGGACCTGGAGGCCTGGAGAGCGGCGGCCGCGGGCATCGAGCGCCCGGAGCCCGCGGGCTCGGCGGCTCGGGTCTGCGAGGCGCTGGCCGCGCGAGGAGCGATGTTCTTCCCGGAGCTCTCGAAGGCGACCGGTCTCACCGCGTCGGTGGTCCAGGCGGACCTCGAGGAGCTGATCGGCCTGGGCCGGGTGACGTGCGACGCCTACTCGGGCCTGCGCGCGCTGCTCGTGCCGGCGTGGAAGCGCCAGCCGCGCAGCCTGGCGGTGGGCCGCTGGAGCCTCCTCGAGACCGTCTCCGCCCGCCCCGACTCGGTCGAGTTCCTCGCGCGCCGGCTGCTCGCCCGTACGGGCGTCGTCTTCCGCAAGACGCTCGCCCGCGAGAGGCAGCCCGTTCCCTGGCGGGACCTCGTGCGAACGCTGCGGGCCATGGAGCTGCGCGGCGAGGTCCGGGGAGGCCGCTTCGTCGCCGGGTTCGACGGCGAGCAGTACGCGCTGGCCGAGGCCATTCCGATCCTGCGCGAGGTGCGGCGCGCCGAGAGGGACTCGGGCGCGACGGTGCCCGCCTCCGTGTCGGCGGCGGACCCGCTCAACTTCCGCGGGATCCTGACTCCCGACGAGCGCGTCTCGCCGGCGACGCGGCGGCAGGTGCTGGTGGCCTGATTCGGGCGGCCGCAAGGGCCGCCCCCTACTACTTCGACTGGAGGTCCTGCGCCATCTTCAGGTGCGACTGAAGGGTGGGCAGGGTGTCGGCCGCGAACTTGTCGACCGCGGTCTGCGCCGAGTCCCGCGACTCGTTCGAGAACAGGGCGACGGCCTCCTTGTGGTCGGCCAGCATCTGGGTCTTGTAGGCCTTGTCGAAATTCGCGCCCGAGAGGCCGCTCAATTTGTCGACGACCTGCTTGTGCTCCGTGTCGAGGGCGTTCGGGACGGAGAGGCCCTCCTGCATCGCGGCCGCCTTGAGCGCGTCGCCCGCCTTGGTGTGGTCGTCGATCATGTGCTGCGCGAAGCTCTTGACGTTCGCGTCGGTGCTCTTCTCGAGGGCGATCTTGCTGGCCTGGACCTCCGTCATGCCGGCGATCGCCGCCTTCTGGACGAACGCCGTGTCGTCGGCCGGCGCCCTCTGCGCGAGCGCCAGGCTCGCCGCGGTGGCCATCGCGGCGACTCCCACCAATGCCAATCCGGGATACGTCCGAGAGTTCATGGAACCTCCTGAAAAAAGCGCACGCGGCGCCTCCACGATCTGACGCAGCAACCCGCGTGCCACCCGGGAAAAGCGGCGGCGGACCGGGTCGGGGGTCCCGTGCGCCCGAGGTGTTCTACGGTGACCACGCCCCCGACTTCGTCGTCCCCCGACTTCGTCGGCGCCGTGGTCCCGTGACGGCGTTGGCGCCGTCGTTTCCTACGGTGACCACGCCCCCGACTTCGTCGGCGCCGTCAAACGAACTCGTGGACCTTGTCGGCGAGGATCGTGCGGATGATCCGGCCGCGGTCGGGAGTTCCCTTCGCGAGGGACTCGGCGAGGTGCCGCGCCTGCTCG
>Ga0207711_10001144_pt1 | contig 25260 bp, 23 predicted proteins | sample KBSS34metaG_FD_184401 | JGI IMG/M metagenome (GOLD analysis project Ga0207711, IMG submission 184401) | Switchgrass rhizosphere microbial communities from Kellogg Biological Station, Michigan, USA - KBS S3-4 metaG (SPAdes) (version 2) | ecosystem: Host-associated > Plants > Roots > Rhizosphere...
CGCAGATTGCCCAGGGTCAGCAGGCGCGTGAGCCTTCCCCAACCGGCGCGATTGCGCGGATAGGCAAGGATATCGGGCGTGCCGTCGGCAAACACGAGCCGCGCACCGGGATGATAGCGCGGCGGCAGGTTCTGCTCGCGCTTTGCCAGATGCGCACGGACCACACCGGCTACGGAATTACGGTCGCATAGTCCGAGCCCGGCGAGACCGGCTTGCGCGGCCTGCACCATCAGTTCTTCGGGATGCGAAGCCCCGCGGAGAAAAGAGAAATTCGAGGCAACGGCGAATTCGAGATAACGCATACCAACACAGACTTTCTGGCTTTCTTCGGTGGCCTGACCCTCATGCAAATGTCCCGTGCAGGAACCATGTCGGCGCGCCGGCGCCTTGTGCGAGATCGCGGTAGAGCCCGGAACGGAACAGCCAGAAACGCAGGCCGCTCTTGTCCTCCACGCGGAAATAATCGCGCGCCGGTCCGCCGTGCTCGCTCCACCAGGCACCTTCGATGCGTTCGGGGCCTTCGGCCGCGATCACTTCGTGCAAGGCCCGCCGCCATCGGAAACGCAGCGGCGGGCCGTCGGGGACTTCCGCTACAGCCTCGATCGGCTCCGGCCGCGCCAGCAGCCGAAGTGGACGCGGTGGCAGCTTCGTTTCCTCGCGGTATTGTCGAAACCCGTCCCAGCCGGCATCGCCGTTGACGGCCTGCGCGGGAAGAACGGCCTCGGCCAGTTCAGGAATGTGGCTGTCCTGAGCGACCAGCCGGCGCACGCGGCGCGCTCCCAGTCGGGCGCTCAGACGATCGACAAGACGGCAAAGCTCGGATGCATCCTCACCGCCGCCTATGCCGATCTGTTCGGGCGGACAGGGCTCGGCGACCACGACCGATAACCTCGCCATGTCGAAGCCGAAGCCGGGATCGAATGCATCAGCCAGAGCGGCAAGCCGTTCCACGAACAGCTCGCGAATATCATCCGGATCGCGCAGCGGCCGGGACGTACCGGCTGCGATGCGGCGGACCACGCCGTCGGTGCGGAACAGGGCCAGCTCGATGCGGCGGGCGCCGTCGCCTCGTCGTTCCAGCGCGAATTGCAGCCGCCGCGCCAGCCGCCGGGTAATTGCCAGAACGTCTTCCTCGCGCGCAATCGGCTCGGCAAAACGCTGCTCGGCCACATAAGGCGCCACCGGCAGCCGTGGGGTCAGTGGTTCGTGCTCATGGCCCAGGGCACGATCGAGCTGACGCAGCACGTCAGACCCAAAACGTGCAGTCAGCGGCGCGCGTGGCAGATCGATGATATCGCCGATGCGTTTGAGACCGACGCGGGCAAGCCCTGCAACGGTCGTCGTCGGCAAGCGTAACGCGGACAAAGGCAATGACTCGAGGATTGCACGTTCCTCACCGCAAGCGTGGCTTGCCGGTTTGTCGTAATGCGCGGCGGCCCATGCGGCGCCAATGGTGCCGGCAACGGCAAGCGAATAGCCAAAACCGGCATTTTCCAGCCGACCGCTGAGATCAGCCACGAGTTCGCGTTCGCCACCGTAAAGATGTGCGCAGCCACTGATGTCGAGCAGCAAGCCGTCGGGTGCATCGCAGGCCACCAGCGGCGTGTAACGCAGACACCAGTCGGCAACGGACTCGAGCAGTGTGGCATCTGCTTCGGCATCTTCGGGCATCGTATCGATGCCCGGATGCATCGCGCGGGCCTGGGCCAATGCAAGGCCTGGCGACAGGCCAAGCCGTTCGGCGGCGTCATCGACGGCAACAAGAATTTCGGCATTGCCGCGCCTGCCGGTGACGACAAGTGGCGCAGCTGAATTATGCGACCTGGCGATGCGATCGGTTGAAAGCCGGCGCAGCCACAGGCTGAGCATGCGTGGCGAGGATGAATCGTTCATCGTTGTCGCTCCATTCAAGAATCCAGGATCCGGCCGGGCCGTGACGATTGCGGACAAGGTGCGCGGTCAAGCGTGATCTGATTTCCCGCTCGCTCTGCTCGCGTTCGGGAATGGAAGGGGCAGTTCCGACAATCCAACGGGTGGCGGCAGTGGATGCATCGGTTGGTGGCGTGGCGCGCAACAGGAGTGCCAGCGTGCCGCTCTCCGCTGCCGCGAGTGAAAGCCGTCGCACCGCCACTGTGCCGATGTCGCCGGCGCGCATTTCTCCGATCACTGTACCGACGGCGCGACAACGCACGGCCTCTTCCATCGCCCACAGCATGTCGCGCCGGTGCGCGGTGGAAACCATCACCAGCCGTTCAGGCGCGAAGCCGAAGGCATCGATGCCGGCACCATGCGGCGCGCCGCTTTCGGCGAGGCCCATGTCTTCCGTGATCCAGAACAGACGGGGTGAGGGAGTGCAGACAGCCAGACCCAAGGCAAACCCGGCTGCCGCGGGGAGATGGATTTCACCGGCCGCTGCGATCTCGTGCAGGGCGCCGCGCATTAGTCCGCCCCCGAGGACTTTGTCGATGGCGGGAATGCCGAGAGGCAGGAGGCCAGGGCGCTCCACCGGCCCAGGGATCCTTTGCAAGCTCATAAGGCGCTGGCGAAGCTGCTCATCCATTTGGCAAATCATTGAAGATGCGAAGTTATTCGGCTCAGAGGCTAAGCCGCCTGACTTCCAATGTTCATGCTTTGTTCTAGTGTGGCTAAGTCCAAAACCTCCGTCAAGCCGCAAGGGGATGGGGGCCTGCGTGAGGAAAGAACCCCAAGCCTAGATGTGCGTGACGTAGAGGATGAAGACTGCTGCGGCCAGCACGCTAGCCAGCCAGACGAGTCGAGGATCGGCGGGTCGATTCATGACGAGTCCTGAGACAAATCATGTGCCAAAAACCCCCAACAGCGGCCCTAATTTCCTCAGCCGTCGCAGAGACGTGATCAATTCATTTTGAGAAAAGAGCGGCCGCGACCAGTCAGCAGAATCTGCGACTCTTTCATCGTGCTGCCGTTCTTGAACTGGATCAGTCCGTTAGCGATGGCATCCTCCCAGACCGACAGGTGAGGACAACTCCGGCGCCACGCGTCAGCATCCGCATAGCTGCGCGGCGCCTCCGCGACCCAGGCAAGAAACTGTTTCGTCAGTGCATGTGCCGCGTCTTGCATGGCGAGCCGAAAATATACCCGTTCGTGCTCGGCGCAAACTCCGGACGGCCAGGCTGCCGAAGATTGCAGCGTTTGCCCAAGAATAGAGCAATTTCGCGACACGCCGTTCTCTTCAGCCCGAAATAACGGCGTACCAACTGCGCAAACCTGCCGCCTGATTTGGCACTGGCAGGTCAGGGGCTTGGCACGTCGATTGCAAACTAAACGCTAATGCCGGGTCCCGCGTCCGGTCCAACGGAGGGCGTAGCTATGTCCACATTCGATAATCCATTCGACTCCTCGCGTCCTCTCAACAGCAGCGGCTGCGCGTGCGGTCGCCATGTCAATCAGGCGGAGCACGAACGCGACGCCGCACGACAATTGCAGTGCGCGCCCGTCGAGAGAGAGGACAAACGCTATCAGCACGTCGTCGCCTCGGCGGTGATGCGCGCCATGTTTCCGGCCGATAAGGGCCGCCGCGCTTTCCTGCAGTCGCTCGGTGCCTCGACTGCGCTCGCCGCGCTGTCACAGTTCTTTCCACTGAAGACGGCGACCGAAGTTTTCGCGGCCGGCGGTCCGCTCGAGAAAAAAGATCTCAAGGTCGGTTTTATTCCGATCACCTGTGCGACGCCGATCATCATGGCAAAGCCCATGGGCTTCTATGAAAAGCAGGGTCTGGACGTCGAAGTCATCAAGACCGCGGGTTGGGCGGTCATCCGCGACAAGACGATCAACAAGGAATATGACGCCGCGCACATGCTGTCGCCGATGCCGCTCGCCATCACCATGGGCGTCGGCTCGAAGTCGATCCCTTACACAATGCCGGCGGTGGAGAACATCAACGGTCAGGCGATCACGCTCGCGATCAAGCACAAGGACAAGCGCGATCCGAAAGACTGGAAGGGCATGAAGTTCGCCGTGCCGTTCGACTACTCCATGCACAACTATCTGCTGCGCTACTACGTCGCCGAGCACGGCATCGATCCCGACCAGGACATTCAGATCCGCGCGGTGCCGCCGCCGGAAATGGTCGCCAATCTCCGCGCTGACAATATCGATGGATTCCTTGCGCCCGATCCGGTCAACCAGCGCGCCGTCTATGACGGCGTTGGCTTCATCCACATGCTGTCGAAGGAAATCTGGGACAGGCATCCGTGCTGCGCCTTCGCTGCATCGAAGGAGTTCGTCACGGAAAGCCCGAACACCTATGCCGCGCTGCTCAAGGCGATCATCGATGCGACCGCCTTCGCGCACAAACCTGAAAACCGCAAGCAGATCGCGGAAGCGATCGCGCCGGCCAACTATCTCAACCAGCCGGTCACCGTGGTCGAACAGGTCCTCACCGGCACCTACGCCGATGGTCTCGGCAATGTGAAGACCGTGCCCGACCGGATCGATTTCGATCCGTTCCCCTGGCAGTCGTTTGCCGTCTGGATCATGACGCAGATGAAACGCTGGGGGCAGATCAAGGGCGATGTCGATTACGCTCAGGTCGCGCAGGACGTTTTCCTTGCGACCGACACTGCCAAGCTCATGAAAGACGTGGGGCTGACACCGCCCGCGACGACATCGAAGACTTTTGTGGTCATGGGAAAGACATTTGATCCGGCCAAACCCGAGGACTACCTCAAGGGCTTCAAGATCAAGAAGGTTGTCTGAATGAAGACGGCATCGCTGACCGGGCGCGCGGCCGTCGTTTCATTCGCGCTGTTGTTCAGTTTCCTGCTGGCGTGGCATCTCGCCACGCGCGGTTCGGGAACGGTGCAGCACATGGATCCCGAATACGCCAAGCTGATGGGCGCCACCGCGACCCAGGGCAAATCGGCGATGCCGGGACCGATCGATGTCGGGGCCAAGCTTTGGGAGCACCTGCGCCGGCCGTTTTACAACAACGGGCCGAACGACAAAGGCGTCGGCATTCAGCTTGCCTATTCGATCGCGCGCGTGCTGATTGGATATCTGCTGGCGATGCTGGTGGCGATACCGGTCGGTTTTCTCATCGGCATGTCGCCGTTGATGAGCAAGGCGCTCGATCCCTTCATTCAGGTGCTCAAACCGATCTCACCGCTCGCCTGGATGCCGCTCGCGCTCTACACGATCAAGGACTCGAGCCTGTCGGCGATCTTCGTGATTTTCATATGTTCGCTTTGGCCGACCATGATCAACACGGCCTTCGGTGTCGCCTCCGTACGGCGCGAATGGCTGAACGTCGCAAAGACGCTTGAAGTCGGCACTTTGCGGCGCGCGTTCACGATCATCCTCCCGGCAGCGGCACCGACGATCCTGACCGGCATGCGCATCTCGATCGGCATTGCCTGGCTGGTCATTGTCGCGGCCGAGATGCTCGTCGGGGGCACGGGCATCGGCTATTTCGTCTGGAACGAATGGAACAACCTGTCGATCACCAACGTGATCACGGCGATCCTGGTGATCGGTCTCGTCGGCATGTTGCTTGACTTCGTCCTTGCGCGGCTCACGCGTCTCGTCACGTTTCCCGAGTGAGCCATGTCGGACCGTTTCATCTCCATAGAAGGCATTTCACGGCGATTTCCCGCGCCCGGCGGCGGCACGACGACGGTGTTCGAAGACCTCTGGCTGTCGATGGCGCGCGGCGAATTCGTCTGCATGATCGGCCATTCCGGTTGCGGCAAGACGACGGTGCTGAACATTCTCGCCGGGCTTGACGCGCCATCGGATGGAACGGTGATCGTGGATGGCCAGGCGATCGAAGGCCCCAGTCTTGATCGCGCGGTGATCTTCCAGAGCCATGCGCTGCTGCCGTGGCGCACGGTCATCGGCAACGTCGCCTACGCGGTGTCATCGAAATGGCGCCGCTGGTCGGCGGCGCAGGTGGCGGCGCATGCGCAGAAATTCATCGATCTCGTCGGGCTCAAGGGCGCCGAGCATAAACGGCCGGCCGAACTTTCCGGCGGCATGAAGCAGCGCGTCGGTATTGCGCGCGCGCTGTCGATCGAGCCGAAAATCATGCTGATGGACGAGCCGTTCTCTGCACTTGACGCGCTGACACGCGGGACGCTGCAAGACGAAGTTCGTCGCGTCTGTCAGGAAACCGGGCAAACCGTGTTCATGATCACGCACGACGTTGACGAGGCGATTTATCTCGCTGACAGAATCGTGTTGATGACCAACGGGCCTGGCGCGGTGCTGGCGGAGATCGTGCAAAATCCCTTGCCGCGGGAGCGAACCCGCAACGAATTCCACAAGCATCCGCTCTATTACGCCACGCGCAACCACATCATCGATTTTCTGGTCAGCCGGAGCCGCACCTTCATCGAGGACACAGGCGGCAAGTATGATCCGCGAAACGTGGCTGTCGTGCGCCCTGGGCTGCCGGAGCCTATGATCGCCAGGACCCAGGATCCATCCGCGAAACCGAACCGCGGCCAGCAGGCTGCCGCGCACTGATCCCTTGTAGAGGAGGAAACATCATGAACCGCGCCGATCTCACCGAAAAGCTTCTCGACATCAAACGCGAGAAGGGATGGACGTGGAAATACATCTGCGAGCAGATCGGCGGCATGTCGCCGGTGATGATCACGGGCGGTGTGCTTGGTCAGCAGAAAATGACCAAGCCGATGGCCGCCGCCGCCGCCAAACTGTTCGGCCTCAGCAAGAGCGAGCAGGCGCTGCTCAACGAGGTGCCGATGCGCGGCACCGGCACGACGATGCCGCCGACCGATCCGCTGATCTACCGGTTCTATGAACTGGTGATGGTCAACGGACCGGCGTGGAAAGCGCTGATCGAAGAAGAGTTCGGTGACGGCATCATGTCGGCAATCGACTTCGACATGACGATCGATCGTCAGCCCGACCCCAAAGGTGACCGGGTCAAGATCAACATGACCGGCAAGTTCCTGCCGTTCAAATATTACGGCGCTACGGGGAACGCACTGGCTTACGGATTGAAGGAAGACTAGCCGTCGTTTGCTTTGCGCTTGCGCGCCGGCTTTGTCGTCCCGCCGTCCACCAGCACTTGTGGGCCGATATCGGCGACGCGCGTGGTGCCGGTGAGCGCCATCGCGACGCTGAGCTCCTTCTCAAGGATGTCGATCGCCTTGGCGACGCCTTCCTTGCCGCGCGCACCCAGCCCGTAGACGAAAGCGCGGCCGATCATGCAGGCGCGTGCGCCCAGTGCGAGCGCGCGCAATACGTCAGCGCCGGTACGGATGCCGCCATCGAACATCACTTCGGTGTCGGAGCCGACGGCCTGCGCGATCGCGGGAAGCGCCGAGATGGACGACGGCGCGCCATCAAGCTGGCGCCCGCCATGATTCGACACGACGACGGCGTCCGCGCCGAGCTTGACCGCGGTTTTCGCGTCTTCGACATCGAGAATGCCCTTGATGATGAGCTTGCCTGGCCAAACTTTCTTGATCCATTCGACGTCTTTCCAGTTCAGCGCCGGGTCGAATTGTTCGTTGGTCCATTGCGCCAGCGAGGTGACGTCTTCCATGCCCTTCACGTGGCCTGCGAGATTGCCGAAGTTCTTGCTCTTGCTGCGCAGGATGCTGAAGGCCCAGGCGGGCTTGGTGGCAATGTCGATGACGTTCCGCAGACGAATTTCGGGTGGCACCGTCATCCCGTTGCGAAGGTCGCGATGGCGCTGGCCGAGCACCTGAAGATCGACGGTAAGCACGAGCGCATTGCATCGGGCGGCGACGGCGCGCGCGAGAATATCGCGCGAGAAGGCACGATCGCGAATGACGTAAAGCTGAAACCAGAACGGCTTCTTGGTTGCTTCCGCCACCTGCTCGATCGAATTGATCGACATGGTCGACAGTGTGAAAGGAATATTGGCCTCTTCCGCCGCCTGCGCGGACAGGATTTCGCCGTCGCCGTGCTGCATGCCGCACAGCCCGATCGGTGCCAGCGCAATTGGCGCGTTGACTTGCTGGCCGATGATGGTGGTCGCGAGGCTTCGCTGCGAAACGTCGACCATCACGCGCTGGCGCAGCTTGATCCTCTCGAGATCGGCACGGTTCGCGCGCAACGTCTCTTCGTTGTAGGAGCCGGCATCGGCGTACTCGAAGAAAGCTTTGGGAACCCTGCGCCGGGCAAGGCCCCGCAGGTCTTCGATGCAGGTAATAGGCTTCATGGGAAGTGGCCCGGCCGTTCAATCGTTTCCAATTCGGGTAGCACAGCGGTGGCTTGCGGCGAAATAGGTGGTTTTTGGTTGCTTTTAGGGTTAATGCGCGCAGCAAGGATCGCGCACGATTTTTGAGGCAAATTGAACGCGCTGACATTATTATGCGCCCGCTAAAGCGACCGGCCGATCGCGACATCCGGCCGGCCGGGGGCATCAAACCTTAGTGCAGGCGTCTAGGATCAGTTGTATGGCGCGTCGTTATTTTGGCACCGACGGAATCCGCGGCCGAGCCAACCGGGTGATTACGCCGGAGCTTGCGTTGAAAGTCGGTCAGGCCGCCGGTTTGATCTTCAGAAATGGCGATCACAAGCATCGCGTGCTGATCGGCAAGGACACGCGCCTGTCCGGCTATATGATCGAGACGGCGCTGGTGGCGGGCTTCACGTCGGTCGGCATGGACGTTCTGCTCACCGGTCCGATTCCCACGCCGGCGATTGGCATGCTTGCGCGCTCGATGCGCGCCGATCTCGGCGTCATGATTTCGGCGTCGCATAATCCGTTCGACGACAACGGGATCAAGCTCTTCGGGCCGGACGGCTACAAGCTCAGTGACGAGACGGAAAGCAAGATCGAGGACATGATCGATTCCGATCTCGGCAACCAGCTCGCCAAAAGCGACGACCTCGGGCGCGCCAAGCGCATCGATGGCGTGCAGGATCGATATATCGAGTTCGCAAAGCTGACCTTGCCCAAGGCGGTGTCCTTCGAAGGCCTCCGCGTGGTGATCGATTGCGCAAATGGCGCGGCATACAAAGTTGCGCCTGGCACGCTCTGGGAACTCGGCGCCGACGTTATTTCCATTGGCGTTGACCCCGATGGCTTCAATATCAACAAGGATTGCGGCTCTACCGATCTGGCCGCGATTTGCCGCAAGGTGCGCGAGATGCGCGCCGATATCGGCATCGCGCTTGATGGTGACGCCGATCGTGTGTTGATCGTGGATGAACGCGGCCATGTCGTCGACGGCGACCAGCTGCTGGCTGTCATCGCGGAAAGCTGGAAAGAAGATGGCCGGCTTCAGCGTCCCGGCGTGGTTGCGACCGTGATGTCCAACCTCGGACTCGAGCGTCACCTCGGCGGCCTGGGCATTGAACTGGTGCGCACGCCGGTCGGCGACCGCTACGTGCTCGAGCACATGCGGACGCACGGCTACAATGTCGGTGGCGAACCTTCAGGCCATATTATTCTGTCGGACTACACGACCACGGGCGATGGTTTGATCGCCGCGTTGCAGTTGCTGGCAGTGGTCAAGCGCGGCGGCAAGCGTGTGTCGGAGCTTTGTCATCGGTTCGAACCGCTGCCGCAGATTCTCAAGAATGTTCGCTACCAGAAGGGCAAGCCACTTGATGACGACCAGGTGCGTTCGGTGATCGCGAGCGCCGAGCGGAAGCTGGGCCGCGGTGGACGCTTGATCGTGCGTCCGTCGGGGACGGAACCAGTTATCAGGGTGATGGGCGAGGGCGACGACAGAACTCTCGTCGAATCGGTCGTCGATGACGTGGTCGAGGCGTTGAGCGAAATCGCTGCCTGATTTCAGACGCGTCGCGCGGCTTGTAAACCATTTCTTAAATTGCGGATCTTCGGTGCGGCGACAGTTCGTGTGCCGCAACCGTTTCTCACATGCTGACCGGTTTCTTAACGCGCGTGGTTAATAAACAAGGTTAAGCGGTGATTAAGAATTTGCTGGCATCCTTCTACCAATCGCCGTCCCAAAGACGGCCTTTGAATAGTGGGACAATCAATGGTCAATCTGCGTCGTGGGGCTTTCGCGCTGGCCGCAATCGTTACGTTTGCGGGCATGGACAGGGCGCATTCGGCGGATTGGCCACTTGATCCTCCTCCCTTGCGGGGCACGATTGCGCCAAGCTTTGCCCGTTGGGACGGCTGGCAAGTCGGCATCGAGGGCGCCTACACCAACATGCAGGTGTCGTCCGGGAATTTCACCAATGGTCCGGCGTTCGGCGGGTTCTTCGGTTACAACTGGCAGTGGGACCAGCTCGTCATCGGTTTCGACGTCGGCTACAAATATGCGTCGGTCCTCGACTTCAACGACGGCGTAAGCACGCAGTTCAAGCTTATCGACTATGTGCCGATCCGCGCACGGTTCGGATATGCTGTCGGCCCCTTCCTGCCATATGCCTTGCTCGGCGGAGCGATCGGCCGCTTCAACTACTTTGATCCGACCACGAACACCGGTAAGACCAATGCCTTCAATGGCGGGTTCGTAACCGGACTCGGTGTGGATTGGCTGATCACACCCGGGGTCTTCGTCCGCGCCGAGTGGGAATACACCGCCTTTGCTTCGCTGAATGGCACCCAGGCCCGGCTGAACACCGGTAACCTCGCGATCGGCGTGAAATTCTAGCCAATCTTCAGTTTCCGACCTTTTGCCTGAACCGCCAGTGTTGACCTCGGTGGGCAAGTCGCCTATTCCCGCCAGTGGGACACCCTTCCCCAACGAAGGGCGCCTATCTGGAAGGATAGACCATGACAGCGACGAAGCCCGGCGTGCGGCCGGTGACCCCGCACTTCTCGTCCGGCCCCTGCGCGAAGCGCCCTGGCTGGAGCCTCCAAACCCTCACTGACGCAGTCCTCGGACGTTCGCACCGGTCAAAGGCCGGGCGCGCAAAGCTCAAGCGCGCCATCGATCTCACGCGCGAGGTGCTCGAGGTGCCGGCGGACTACCGCATCGGCATCGTGCCTGCCTCCGATACGGGCGCCGTGGAATTGGCGCTCTGGTCGTTACTCGGCGCGCGCCCGGTGTCGATGCTTGCGTGGGAGTCGTTCGGCGAAGGCTGGGTGACCGACGTCGAAAAGCAGCTCAAGCTCAAGAACGTCACCGTCATCAAGGCGCCTTACGGTGAACTGCCGGACCTCGGCAAAGTCGATTTCGCTACCGATGTCGTGTTCACCTGGAACGGCACAACGTCCGGCGTGCGTGTGCCGAACGGCGACTGGATTTCGCCAAAGCGACAGGGTCTCACGATCTGCGACGCAACGTCTGCTGCTTTTGCGCAACGGCTCGATTGGCCGAAGCTCGATGTGGTCACCTTCTCCTGGCAAAAGGCGCTTGGCGGCGAAGGCGCGCATGGAATGCTCATCCTTTCGCCGCGTGCGGTGGAGCGGCTCGAAACATACAAGCCGGCCTGGCCGCTGCCGAAAATTTTCCGTCTGACCAAGGGTGGCAAGCTTAACGAAGGCGTTTTCGCAGGCGAAACGATCAACACGCCATCGATGCTTTGCGTGGAGGACTACCTCGACGCTCTGCAATGGGCGAAATCGCTCGGCGGATTGAGCGCGACCGTTGCGCGCTCGGATGCCAACGCGAAGGCACTGTCCGATTGGGTTGCTGCCACGCCGTGGGTAGGGCATCTCGCCAAAAATCCAAATGAACGATCCAACACATCGGTGTGTCTGACGGTCGTTGATCCGGCGGTGGTGCGCCTGTCCGGCGATGACCAGGCGGCGTTTGCCAAAACCTTGGCTGGTCTTCTCGAAAAGGAAGGCGTTGCCTACGACATCGCTTATTACCGCGATGCGCCGCCTGGCCTACGCATCTGGTGCGGTGCGACCGTCGAGCGGAACGATATCCAGGCGCTGACGCCCTGGCTCGATTGGGCATTTGCCGAGGCGAAGGCCTCGCTGACCAAAGCAGCGTGAGGCCAGCCATGCCCAAAGTTCTCATTTCCGATGCGCTATCGCCGGCGGCCGTGCAGATCTTCAAAGATCGCGGCATCGACGTGGATTTTCAGCCCGCGCTGGGCAAGGACAAGGAGAAGCTCGCAGCCGTGGTCGCGAACTTCGACGGCCTTGCCATTCGCTCGGCGACCAAGGTGACGTCGAAGATCCTTGAACAGGCCAAACACCTGAAAGTCATCGGCCGCGCGGGCATCGGTGTCGACAACGTCGACATTCCGGCGGCGACCTCGCGCGGCATCATCGTCATGAACACGCCGTTCGGCAATTCGATCACCACCGCCGAGCATGCGATCTCGCTCATGCTGGCATTGGCGAGGCAAATCCCGGAGGCCGACGCGTCCACGCGCGCCGGAAAATGGGAAAAGAACAAATTCATGGGCGTCGAAATGTTCAGCAAGACGCTCGGGGTGATCGGATGCGGAAATATCGGTTCGATCGTCGCGGATCGCGCGCTCGGACTGAAAATGAAGGTGATCGCCTATGATCCATTTCTTGCACCCGAACGAGCGACCAATCTGGGCGTCGAGAAAGTGGAGCTCGATGAACTTTTCAGGCGAGCCGATTTCATAACGCTGCACACGCCGCTGACGGAAAAAACCCGCAACGTCATCAACGCTGCCGCGATCAAGATGATGAAAAAAGGCGTGCGAATCGTGAACTGCGCGCGCGGCGGATTGGTCGACGAGGCCGCGCTGTACGATGCGCTGAAAAGCGGACACGTTGCCGGTGCGGCTTTCGACGTCTTCGTGACCGAGCCGGCGACCGAAAATCCACTGTTCAATCTGCCGAACGTGGTGTGTACGCCGCATCTTGGGGCATCGACCTCGGAGGCGCAGGAGAATGTTGCCCTCCAGATCGCTGAGCAGATGTCGGACTATCTTCTGCGCGGGGCGATTACGAACGCCATCAACTTTCCCTCAATCAGCGCGGAAGAGGCGCCCAAGCTCAAACCATTTATCGCACTGGCCGAAAGGCTGGGCTCCTTCGCCGGACAGCTGACCGAAACCGGCGTCAGCAAGGTCCAGCTCGTCTACGAAGGCGCCGTTGCGCAGATGAACACAAAAGCCCTGACCTCGGCGGCGCTCGCCGGGCTGCTGCGTCCGATGCTTGGCGACGTCAACGTCGTCTCGGCGCCGGTTGTGGCAAAAGAGCGCGGCATTGTGGTCGAGGAAGTCACGCGCGAAATGCGCGAAGATTACGAAAGCCTCATAACCGTCACGGTGACGACCGAGCGGCAGTCGCGGCACGTCTCGGGAACCGTTTTTGCCGATGGCCGACCCCGAATCGTCAACATCAAGGGCATTCGGATGGACGCCGAATTCGGGCCCTCGATGATCTACATCACCAACCTCGACAAGCCGGGTTTTATCGGCAAATTCTCGTCGATCTTGGGTGAGGCCGGAATCAACATCGCGACCTTCCACGTTGGGCGTGACGCTCCCGGTGGCAATGCGGTCGCTCTGATCGAGATTGACGACCAATTGCCTGAGTCGGTTTTGGCCAAGGTGCGCGCCTTGCCGCAGGTGCAGTCAGCCAAGCCTCTCCGCTTCTGAAAATTCTTGGAAAATCAAGCGATTGCCGCTGCCGTCCGGCGCTTGCCTCCAAGGGGAGCATCCTTTATCCGAGGGTGGACCTGGCCGGCAGCTCCCGGCTTCAAGTGTCCGGGGGCTAGGGCAGGGAAGGGATTCTGATGGCGAATGTGGTGGTTGTCGGATCCCAGTGGGGCGACGAAGGCAAAGGCAAGATCGTCGACTGGCTATCGGAGCAGGCTGACATCGTCGTGCGATTCCAGGGTGGCCACAATGCCGGCCATACCCTGGTCATCGATGGTTCGACCTACAAACTGTCATTGCTGCCGTCCGGAGTTGTGAGGGAAGGCAAACTTTCCGTCATCGGCAACGGTGTAGTGATCGACCCACAGGCCCTGATCGACGAAATTGCCCAATTGAAGAAGCAAGGCATCGTAGTGACGCCCGATACTCTGCGCATTGCCGAAAACGCAACGTTGATTCTGCCGCTTCACCGCGAGCTAGAAGCCTTGCGCGAGGACGAAAAAGCGGCAACGCGCATCGGCACGACCAAGCGCGGCATTGGTCCCGCTTATGAGGATAAAATCGGACGGCGCGCCATCCGTTTCATGGATCTTGCCGACCTGCCGGCCCTGCACGGAAAGATCGATCGGCTGCTGGCGCATCACAATGCGCTGCGCCGCGGCCACAACCTGCCCGAGATCGAGTCGACGGCGGTCTATGACCACCTTGCCGCCATCGCGCCGAAGGTCCTCCCGTTCATGGATTCGGTCTGGTCGCTGCTCGACAGCAAGCGGCGCGAGGGAAAGCGCATTCTTTTCGAAGGTGCGCAAGGCGCGTTGCTCGATATCGATCACGGCACATATCCTTATGTCACGTCCTCGAACACAGTGGCCGCTCAGGCTGCGACCGGTTCAGGCCTCGGCCCGAACGCGATCGATTACGTGCTCGGCATTTGCAAGGCCTACACCACCCGCGTGGGCCTGGGGCCATTCCCGACCGACCAGATGGACAATGCGATCGGGAAGACGCTCGGCGAGCGTGGTGCTGAATTCGGTACGGTCACGGGGCGGGCGCGTCGCTGCGGCTGGTTCGACGCAGTGCTCGTCCGGCAAACCGTGCGGACATGCGGAATTGACGGTCTGGCGCTGACAAAACTGGACATCCTCGACGGATTCGACGAGGTCAAGGTTTGCGTCAGTTATCGTCTTGACGGCCGTGAGATCGATTACCTGCCCGCCGGCGAACAGGCGCAGGCCAGGGTCGAGCCGGTCTATGAGACCATTGAGGGTTGGAAACAACCCACAGCGCGTGCACGTTCCTGGGCGCAATTGCCCGCACAAGCGATAAAATACGTGCGTCGAGTCGAGGAGCTCGTCGGTTGTCCGGTCACCCTGTTGTCGACCAGCCCGGAACGCGAAGACACCATCCTCATGAAGAATCCGTTTGAGCTATGATTGCCGAAAAAAGACATGAACCGGGGCCAAGCAGGTCCGGGGGGTGGAGACCGGTTCTCGAACGGGTGCTGGCAAGCACGATAGCGCGCAATGGCTGATTACTACGCTTTGATCGACCGCGCCGTTGGCGGTCTTGATAAAAACACGGGCGAGCACCGCCGCGCGCTTTATGACCGTGCGCGCGCCGCGCTGGTTTCCCAATTGCGTGGCGTCCAGCCGGCGTTGGACGAAACCGACATAACGCGGGAGCGTCTGGCGCTTGAGGAAGCAATCCGCAAGGTGGAAGCGGAAACGGCCAAGCGAGTCCGCGTCGACGTTCACGAGAATGATTTTGCCGAGGCGTCGCTTCGCGACCGCGGCCTGCGGGATTTCCGCGAAACCGTTGCCGAAGCCGAGGGTCTCGGGGGTGCCGCGGCGCAGGCGAGGCGGGCGGCTCACGCGACCTACGATGCGATGCCCGATGCACCGCCGCGCAACTTCGAACATCACAACGCCGAGGCGAGCCGGGTTTCAGAGCCCCAGCTCAGTGAAGGGTCTTTTCAAGAGAGCTACGCGCCGTCCTCCTCGGGTCCGGCACCTTATGACGACGAAGAACTCTACACGCGGCCCGCTCGCTCATACGGCGGCATCATCAAATGGGCGGTCATTCTCGCAATCTTGGCCGGAGGCGCGGGCGTTGCCTTTTGGCAGCGACACGCCATCACCTCGATGGTGGCGAACTTCCGTTCGCAGCCGGCGCCGAAGCCCAAGGATGCCGCGCAGCCTGCGACCCGCCCGAAGATTGCCGACCGCATCGGACAATCCCAGGCTACTGCGCCGGACGCAGCGAATGCGCCGGCCGCCGCCGTAGCGCAAAAGGTTGTCCTCTACGATGAGGATCCGAACGACCCGCAGGGCAAGCGCTACGTCGGCTCTGCCTTGTGGCGGACGGAAACCGTGTCGCCTGGGCCGGGGCTCGCGCCTGAGCTTGCCGTACGCGCCGACATCGAGATACCGGAGCGCAAATTGCGTATGACCTGGTCGCTGCGGCGCAACTCCGACAAGGCATTGCCGGCGAGCCATACCATCGAGATCATGTTTACATTGCCCGCGGATTTTCCCGAAGGCGGGATCGGCAACGTGCCGGGCGTTTTGATGAAACAGAGCGAGCAGGCGCGTGGCGTGCCGCTCGCAGGGTTGGCGGTGAAAGTCACCAACGGTTATTTCCTGCTCGGCTTGTCGGCGGTCGAGGCCGATCAACAGCGCAACATTCAGTTGCTCAAGGAGCGCGAGTGGTTCGACGTTCCTGTCGTCTATACAAGCGGCAAGCGCGCAATTCTTGCGATGGAAAAAGGCGCGCCGGGCACGCGCGTCTTCGAGGAAGCCTTTCGCGCCTGGGGGCAATAGTCCACGTTGAGTGAACGCTGCAAAAGACAAAGGCCGGGCTTCGGGCCCGGCCTTGTTATTTGAACATCTGCGCGCGCAACTCAGTGCGCGGCGATTGCCTGTTCTGCCGCTGGTTGTTCCATCGCGGACATGCGGCTCTTCACCGCTTTCTGCACCTTTTCGAACGCGCGCACTTCGATCTGTCGTACGCGCTCGCGCGAGACACCGAACTCAGCCGCAAGCTCCTCGAGCGTGATCGGATCGTCGGCCAAACGTCGCGCTTCGAAGATGCGACGCTCGCGCTCGTTGAGAACGTCCAGAGCGGAGATCAGCGCCTTGTGCCGATTGTCGCTCTCTTCGCTCTCGGCAAGAATGCGTTCCTGGCTTGGTGCATCATCGACCAGCCAATCCTGCCACTCGCCGCTTTCACCGTCGTCGCGGATCGGAGCATTGAGCGAAGCATCGCCGCCGAGACGGCGGTTCATGTCGACCACATCTTGTTCGGTGACGCCGAGGCGCTTTGCGATCACCTGCACCTGATCGGGGCGCAGGTCGCCTTCCTCAAGCGCGGAAATCTTGCTCTTCGCCTTTCGCAGATTGAAGAACAGCTTCTTCTGGTTGGCCGTGGTGCCCATCTTCACGAGCGACCAGGAACGCAGGATGTATTCTTGGATAGCAGCCTTGATCCACCACATAGCGTAGGTGGCCAGACGGAAGCCTTTTTCGGGCTCGAAGCGCTTTACGGCCTGCATCAAGCCGACGTTGCCTTCCGAGACGACTTCGGAGATCGGCAGGCCATAGCCGCGGTAGCCCATCGCGATCTTGGCGACGAGACGAAGATGGCTGGTGACGAGTTTATGCGCGGCCTCGCGGTCGCCGTGTTCGCGCCAGCTGCGGGCCAACATGTATTCTTCCTGCGGCTCCAGCATGGGGAACCGACGGATTTCGTCCAGATATTGTGAAAGACCGGATTCGGCCTTGAGTGCCGGCAATGCGGCGGTACGGGCCATGACAGCGCCCTCCTTACTTGCCCCCGAGTGATCGGCAGGCGGGTTGTCGCCGCCGCTCCCCGAGCCGACGGCACATCTATGTTGCGACCGCGAAAGTCCCTCGATCGCAACTGCAGCATACCGGCTTGGCCGCGTAAAAGATAGCGGCCGGGCTCTCACGTCACCGTAACGTTTTTGTGCATCACGGTAGGCGCCAAACAACTGATTTGGCTTGCCTATTTTCGTTTTGGGTGCCCGGCCTCACGGCTTTCCGTGTGCAAGGCCTGACGTAAACGACGCAAATCGCCCGGCAGTTCCGATTGGAACTCCAGGAGATCGCCGGTTTCGGGGTGTTCGATTGCCAGTAGATAGGCATGCAAAGCCTGTCTGCCAAGGGCCTCCAGGGCCGCCCGAGCCTCTGGGCCGAGGCGACTGGCTTTGGTCCTGAAGCCGGTCCCGTAGGTCGCGTCCCCAAGAATGGGGTGCCCGATATGCGCCAGGTGCACGCGGATCTGGTGGGTACGCCCCGTTTCGAGGGTGCAGGCGAGGAGGCTGGCCAGGGGCTTCCCGTCCGCACCGGCAAAACGCTCCAATACCTCCCAATGAGTGACCGCCGCCCGGCCGTCCCGACGCACGGCTTGCTTGTCGCGCGCATGGGCGTGGCGTCCGACTGGGGCATCGACCGTACCTTTTGGACGATCGGGTGCACCCCAGACGAGGGCGAGATACCCGCGCTTGAGAGGACCGTCGGCCTTTTCGGCGAATTGCTTCGAGAGCGCGCGATGAGCCTTGTCGCTTTTGGCCACGACCATCAGGCCGGTGGTGTCCTTGTCGAGGCGGTGGACGATACCGGGTCGTTTGACCCCGCCGATGCCGGACAGGCTCGCTCCGCAATGCGCGATGAGCGCGTTCACCAGTGTGCCGGTGGCGTGGCCGGCGGCAGGGTGAACGACAAGGCCCTTCGGCTTGTCGATCACGATGATCGAGTCGTCTTCGTAGACGATGTTGAGCGGAATGGTCTCGCCCTTCGGGGAGGCGGGTTCCGGCGGCGGCAGCGTCACCGAGACGACGTCGCCAGGTTTGACGGCTGCCGCGGGATCGCGGATCGTGCGCCCCGCAAGCGTCACATGGCCGGCAAGGATCAAGGTCTTCAGATGAGAGCGGGAAAGTGTCGCGATGTGTGCAGCGAGCACGCGGTCAAGCCGCGAGCCTCCCTCGTCATTGGCAATCGTGACTGTCTCGACAACACTATCGGTCATGGCTCAAAGCATGTCTGACGACAATGAAAAGCCGCTCGATCCCGAGGCGGCCCGTATTGTTGCGCGTGTGCGTCGGCTGATGATGATCGCCAGCATGACGACTTTCGTCGCTGTTGCCGTTGTCCTTGGGGTCATCGGCTATCGCTTTTTTCGGATGGAGGGAAGGGCGCAGCCGGCTTTGGATGTAAGCACGCCTTGGCCGAATGGTGCGCGCGTCGTTTCCAGCGCCATGAACGGTGAACAACTCGCACTGACGATCGAGACGCCCACCGGGGTTGAGGTGCGATTTTTCGATCTCAAGACACTCAAGCCTCTTGGCCGTCTGCCGCTTGGTGGCAAGCCCTAGAGGGCCGGTTGCGGCGGCCTCGCCCGGCCATGTTAGACTGTCTGAGAACAGGGAAATTCGCGTAGGAGACACAATGGCAAAATCCGCAAAGTCCGGTCGTGCGCCGGCGCCTGCGCCTGCAATGGTCGACGATCCGGCCAAGACCAACTCGATTATCGTCGGCAAGAGCACGAAGTTCGAAGTGCTCGATCTTCATTTTGCCAATCGCCATGGCTTGGTTGCCGGCGCGACCGGCACCGGCAAGACCGTCACGCTTCAGGTTCTCGCGGAAGGGCTGTCGGAAGCGGGAGTGTCGGTCTTTGCCGCCGACATCAAAGGCGATCTCTCGGGCATTGCCGCGGCGGGCGAGGCGAAAGACGCCTTGGTGGCACGAGCCAAAGGCATGGGACTGGAGTATCAGCCGGACCAATTTCCGGTGATTTTCTGGGACGTCTTCGGCGAACAGGGACACCCGATCCGGGCGACAATTTCGGAAATGGGTCCGCTCCTGTTGTCACGCCTCTTGCAGCTCAACGACACGCAGGAAGGTGTCCTCAACATCGCGTTTCGCGTTGCCGACGAGCAAGGTCTCGCTTTGCTCGATCTGAAAGATCTGCGCGCCATCCTTGGCTATGTTGCGGATCATGCCTCCGATCTGCAAAAGGAGTACGGCAACGTCTCATCGGCGACGGTGGGCACCGTGCAGCGGCAGTTGCTGGTGCTGGAAAATCAGGGCGCCAAGTCCTTCTTCGGTGAACCGGCGCTCGACCTTGCCGACTTTTTGCGCACCGACCGCGACGGCCGTGGCTTCGTCAATGTACTCGCCGCCGACAAGCTGATTGAAAATCCGCGATTGTACGGAACCTTCCTGCTTTGGTTGCTGTCGGAGCTGTTCGAGAAGCTGCCCGAGGTCGGCGATCCCGAGAAACCGAAGCTCGTATTCTTTTTCGACGAGGCGCATCTGCTGTTCAACGATGCGCCGAAGCCGCTTCTGGAAAAAATCGAACAAGTCGTTCGTCTGGTTCGTTCCAAAGGCGTCGGCGTGTACCTCGTCACGCAAAATCCGCTCGACGTGCCGGAAACCGTGCTGGCCCAACTCAGCAACCGCGTGCAGCATGCGTTGCGCGCGTTCACGCCGCGCGACCAGAAATCGGTCAGGGCTGCCGCGGATACTTTTCGGCCGAACAAGGATCTCGATACGGCCAAAGTCATCACCGAACTCGGAAAGGGCGAAGCTCTGGTTTCGTTTCTCGAGGGAAACGGCGTGCCGTCCGTGGTCGAACGCACCATGATCCGTCCGCCATCGGCACGCATCGGCCCGGTCACGCCGGCCGAACGCAAGGCGGTGATCGATAAAAGTCCGATGAAGGGCAAATATGACACGCCCGTCGACTCGGAATCGGCTTACGAGATTTTGCAGAAGCGGATGCAGGGTACGGCGGCGAGCCCGGCTCCGGGACAGCAGGGCCAGGCGGAGCAGGGCGGCGGCGGTGGATTGTTGGGCCAGATCGGTGGCGTGATTGGCTCAATATTCGGCACCAATGTTCCGCGCGGTACGCGTTTGTCGACTGGCCAGCGCATGACCCGCGAGGTCACACGCACGGTGACAAACCGTGTCGCCGGCCAGATTGCCGCTGATCTGGGTAAATCGCTCGGCGGGTCGATGGGCGGCAGCATCGGTCGGGCAATCGTGCGTGGCACATTAGGCGGCGTTCTCCGCCGCTGACCAAACTTGCGGAAGCGCCGGATCAAGGCTATCTCGGGTGCTCGCGTCCTTAGCTCCCTTCGTCTAGCGGCCCAGGACGTCGCCCTCTCACGGCGAAAACAGGGGTTCGAGTCCCCTAGGGAGCGCCAATCAAATCAGGCTCTTTTTCAATTTCGCAAAGGACCGAAACGGTCCCCACCTATCATCGACCTGTCATCGAACCCTAACGCTGCCACCCTTGGGCAACATGCGCGAACAAGTGTCAAAACCGTTGCAGGTTTCTATTCGGCAGCAGGGCGCACATTTTCGCGTCGTTTATCAGCACAAGTATCCGCAAGTCGTGGAAGAAGTGGTCTACACGGAACGCTTCGCCACCACAGCGGACGCGCAGAAGTTTGTCGACGATGGGCTGCGTGCGCGGCGTATCTACCGCAGTTTAACGCCACGATCAGATGCCGTTCCACCCTAGGGAGCGCCAGCAAGTCATTTGCCACTTCGCGAATATTTCCAGTGCGTTAGGATACACACCTGTTACGTTTCACTCATACTTCTAGGAACCGTTACGATGCGGCCTGGGCGCAATGATCTGATTGCAATGGCCAATGTAATGCGCGGCAAGGCGCTTCCGAAGGACTTCGTGCCTCACTGGCTGTCATGACGCCCGGCAATGCCGTTTAGCGTCTACTGCTTCGGCGCTGGCGTTATTCTGACATTTTGTCAAAAACGAAACGGTGCGGTCGGTGACACAATGTGGTGCAACGTCCGTTCTGACATTTTGTCAATGCAGAGAACGGTGCGGCCGGTGACCCAATTCGTGCAACGTCGTTCTGACATTTTGTCAAAACAGAGAACGGTGCGGTCAGTGACACAATGTCAATGTTCAACGCCCTTTTCGCCGTTCTCAAAATGCGTGACGAGCGTTGCTGCCAAAGTTGGGAAGCCTTGTTGGTCTATGCCCGCGTTCCCGTGCAACGCACACGGCTTGAAGCATAGGGTAAAGCGGACACGATGATTGCACTGCGAGATGTCTGCTTATGACCGAAAGCGGGCACGCCGCCTTTCTACACTCCGAGGACAGGACCGATCGTCTGCCCGACAGCATATCCGGCTGCTGTAAGTTGGTAGCGGTAGCGGTTTCGCAAATCGATGGTGATCCAATTGTTGGCGACCGCCTTGTTGATTCCGCGTTGGAAATCACTGTCGCGCACTTCGAAAAAATAATTGCGTTGCAGCGTTCCGGCCGCAGGAATTTGATGACGCATGAAAACGCCGAGGATTTGACGGCTAATATCCTCATCGGACGGTCGGTCAAGCATAGATCGACAATAGGGTTCGCTCGCGATCGCTCCTATGGCCGCACGGCAACAGTGGACAAGATTGCATAACCGATAGGGCCAGAGCAGATGCTTGTCGGCTTTTGCGTTGCGAATGTCGCTTATGACCCCAAGCGGACATTGCGCATGCTTAACAGCAATTTTATACGCGCCCGTGGGCGCCGGCCGATACGATGCCGCGTCCTGGGCCTTGGAGGAGGCAATGAGACGGCGCGAATTTATCAGGCTGGTGTCTCGAAAAAGCTGTGCCTGTCTGTGCTCGGTCATCGTGTCGGGATCAGGGGAAAGATCATGATCATCCGTACGTCGACTCTGCTGTCAGTCGCATCATTGATTGCCGCGTTCGCTGGCCTACCAGTCGCGGCAGGCGAGTGGGCCACCAAGGAAGACGCAATTGCCATGGTGCAGCGGGCCAGGGTCTTCATTACCCAGCAAGGGCGAGAAAAGGCCTACGCGGAAATTACAAAAAAGGCCGGACAGTTTCACGATCGAGATCTTTACATCACCGTCCTCAATTTCGATGGCAAGATCCTTGCCACCGGCCAAAGCAAGAATCTTATCGGCAGGAACCTGATCGACACTAAGGACCCCGACGGCAAATTGTATATCAAAGAGCGCGTCGAGTTAGCGCGCCAGCAATCAGCGTTTTCGCAGAATTACAAGTGGCTGAATCCAGCCACCAAGGAAATGGAACCCCAAGAAACGTATTGTGAGCGGCTAGACGATATTATCGTCTGTGGAAGCGTCTATAATTTCTAATCGACGCGCAGTCTTGGCGCACAGCGGATAAAAGCAGACTGATGTCCGCTATTGGCCCAAAGCGGACGTTGACGCGATGGGCCAATAGGCGACATGCCGCTTTCGCTGTTTCGGGAGAGGGACTAGGCTAGTCACACTCGTCCCATCGGATCGCAGGTGGCGGAGGGACTGGAATGAAACGTCCCCACCGTAGGCAATCCTTGTATCTGATCGGTGGCGCTGCCGCGCTGCCAGCCGCATCGTGCATCGCGAGGGCGCAAGCCTATCCGGCGCGGCCAATCCGACTTGTTATTCCGTTTCCTCCGGGTGGTGCATACGACGCGGTCGGACGGCCGTGGGCGGATCGGGTGAGGCCGTTGCTCGGCACTGTGGTCGTTGAGAATATCGGCGGGGGTGGCTCTTCACTGGGTGCGGCCGCTGTCGCACGCGCCCGTCCTGACGGCTACACAATCCTGCTCGGAGGCACGCAGACCCACGTCAACGAGGCTCTGCTCAAGAGCCGACCGCTCTACGATCCCATCAAGGACTTGGATCCGATTGCGGGCGTGGCAGCCAATGCTCTTTGTATCGCTGTCCATCCGGCAGTGCCGGTCCGGACGGTTGCGGAATTAATCGCTTACGCGAAAGCAAATCCCGGGAAGCTGTCTTACGGGCACTCTGGGATTGGTTCTATCCAGCATCTGACCGGCGAACTTTTCAAATCGCTCGCGGGTACCCCTGACATCGTCCAAGTACCGTATCGCGGCACCGGTCCGGTCATTACCGATCTGGTCAGCGGGCAAATCCCTATGGGCGTGCCAGGCGTGACCGTGCAGGTGCTCGAATTCCATCGGTCGGAAAAGATGCGAGTTCTTGCCGTGACCAGCCCTAAACGTCTCATCGCGGCGCCCGAAATCCCGACGGCGACCGAACTCGGCCTGGTCGGGATGAACGTCATAGGCTCTATTGGGCTGCTTGCGCCGGCCGGGACGCCAGTCGAGTTCATTGAACAGATCGCGCAGGCGACACGCACGGCGGTGGCCGAACCAGCGTACCAGCGGCTGTTGATCGACGCCGGCATTGAACCAGTTCTCGATTCGAACCCGGAAAAATTGCGCCGGACCCTCGCCGCTGACATTACTCTCTGGGCGCCGGTTGTCCAAAAGCTCGGACTCAAGATTGACTGAAGTTTGCACAAGCATTCCCTATTGGCCGATAGCGGACATGTCTTGTTGCGCTGCATGAGTCCGCTAATGACCCAAAGCGGACACTAGCTGTTCAGCGGATGCTCGCTGCGCGTGACATCGAGCACATCCAAAACGGGACACTCAGACGCGGCGGTGCCGGTGCACAGGGCAATCATTTTTTCCAGCAGCTGTTCCACTTGACGAAGATGAGCGATTTTTTCCCGGACCTCGTCGAGGTGGTCTGTCGCAATGTCGCGAACCTCGCGGCAGGGTGCCTTACCCGGCCCTCCTAGCCGAAGCAATTCTCGGATGTCGTCGATGGAGAATCCCAAATCGCGTGATCGCTTGATGAATATCAGCGAACGCACATGTGCCGCATCGTAAATTCGACGACCGCCGTTTGTTCGCGGCGGCTTCGGCAACATCTTAATCCGCTCATAGTAGCGGATGGTCTCGATGTGGACCCCAGTTCGTTTGGACAGTTCGCCAATCGTTATTTCCGTTCTTTCTATTTCAGTTGGCGCAATCACATAATTAGGCATGGGCTGCCCCTGGCTGGCGAATTATGTTCGCGCGGTGAGAATATAACGCGCTGCCCGACCGGTCAGGAAAACCGCAAGGGCGACGATACATCCGCCAAGGGCGAACGCGGGCTCATTGCTCAGAGCCAAGAATAAGAAAGCGGATGCGATAAAGATTAGAGCCGCGAGTATGGTTCCTACCCATCCGAGAATATATCCAATCTCGGCTGGCAGCTGCTTGAGCTCGACCAGAAGGGTCCGAAGGCTCTTCATAGCGGCGTGTCACCAATGTGAGTGCGATATCACGAACCAAGCGAATTGCAGGGCCGTGAACCCCAGAGTTACTAAAGACAACCCAACGACCTCAACGCCAAGCATGGAAGCCTCCGTTAACGGCAGCCTCGCCTCCATCATAGGAATAGGGCAATTCCTGTTCGCGCGTTGTGCTGGGTGTCACAAAAAGTCTGATTACAAATCGGAGTGTGATAAGCCGCACAGACCAAATCGAGTTTTCGAACCAATATTGTTGGCATGAGATGCTGAAGACCCAACCCGGGTGTCCAACTTCAGCGGATCGCAGAAGGGATCGTTGCGGCGGATATGCCCAGCGGTCCCTTCTTAAATTGATTTTGCGTAGCATATGTCGACTTTCGTCTATTCCTAAACTTCTCGCGCGGGATTGTTTCTGTAGCCGCTACAGGATCCATCCTTCAATTGAACGAGGCATCAGCTGAGTCGGCTTTGGATCATCGCATTGAAGTCCGTCCAAAACGCTGACATCAAAAAAAGGGCCGCGACGGTGGGAGAACCATCGCGGCCCGTAGGTTGAGGAGCTCGTCGCGCCATCTGAGCGCCAAGCTCGACCCGCGGCGGAAACTTCGCCCAGCCCCCGCTCAACACTCAGGGT
>Ga0207711_10001146_pt1 | contig 25255 bp, 25 predicted proteins | sample KBSS34metaG_FD_184401 | JGI IMG/M metagenome (GOLD analysis project Ga0207711, IMG submission 184401) | Switchgrass rhizosphere microbial communities from Kellogg Biological Station, Michigan, USA - KBS S3-4 metaG (SPAdes) (version 2) | ecosystem: Host-associated > Plants > Roots > Rhizosphere...
CCCAGCGCCACCTTCTCCGCCGCATCAAGATCTTCGACCCCGAGATCCAGGTGGAACTGCTGCGGCACATCCTGGCCTGGCCATCGCGGCGCCCGGTATCCGTCGACCCGCTGGAAACCCAGGTCACAGCCGGAACCGCCGGTCAGGGCAACGAACCCGTCGGCGTCGTACCCGAGCTCCATGCCTGTCATCTCCTGGTAGAACCGGGCCAGCGCCCGCGGATCGGCACAGTCCAGGGTCACACCTCGCAGCGAGGCGATCGGCATCGTCCACTCCCCCTCATCCATGTCCGCAGGCCTGCAGGACGGCCGCAGGTGGCCATCCAACCGCAGGGTGGTGGCTCGACTCATCCCATTTTTGAACCGGGCAATGATCGAGCCGCGCGGCTGGTTGCTCCGCGCGGCCCGCTTCTCGCCTTACCGCTGGGGGCAGTCAGCGGTCACGATCTCGAAGGCGATATCGAGGATCATGGAGCCTTCCCGGTGGGGGCGGCGGAAGGCTCCGGGGGTGAGGCTCATGAGACGCGCCGCTTCGTCCCGGCGGTAGGCGACGCTCTTGCGCCGGGCGTCGGCGGTGAGGCCGAACAGCGTTCTCATGGCCTGGTCTGCCGGCTGGTCGAGCCTGTCGATCGCGGCTCGGATGACCCGTTCGGCGAGGAGGGCTCGCGTTTTCAGGCTGGTCCCGTCCGGCGGGGTGAGCAGGTCGACGAGATCGGGCCGGTGTCGCGCCAGCTCTGCCGCTCCGGCGCCGTGGCGCCGGGCCTTGCAGAGCAGGGTCTCGACCGTGTCGACGTCCGGCCTGCTGGTGGCGTGCATGTGGCGTTCGGCAAGGGCCCTGGTGGGCCCCGCTTCCCCCGCCGCGGTTCCTCCCTTCGTGTCTGGTGTTGCCCGCCTCGCGGGTGCTTCCGAGCAACGTCAACAACTATCTCACTATTTGGCGCTGATTGCTACGTTTGCTCTCAGTAGCCTCTGCTGAGTCCGCTAGGCGATAGCTGGTGCTCGCTTGGCGCTGGTTGCCGGCCGAGCGGTCGGCGGCCTCGGATGCGGCGCCGGGCGTGGCCGACCGAGACCCGCAAGCCGATCTTGCCGGCGCGATCCGGTCGTGGGCGCCCGCAACGGCCGCCGCGCAGGTCCGCTCCGGCCCGCGCCGTCGCCCCGGCTCTGCCGGCCGATGACCTGCCCGTTGCTCGGATCTGTAACCGATCTGCTGCCATGTTCCGTCACAGAACCCTGCCCGGTTCCAGCGCAAAGGGCGGCCTGTTTCAGGGGCAGAATGATGCTCATTCTCGGCGCACTCCCGTGGGCAATATCGGGGGCAAAACACGATGCCTGCGGGCCCAATACTGGCAATGCACACCGAGCCACCGAAACCCCGGCGGCGCACTTCCCTCGCCAGTTTGGAGCCCTTTCATGCCTCGCTACGTTTACCGCCCGTCGCTACTGTGGCAGGTCGTCCGCTGGTCAATGGTTATTGGTCTTCTGTATCTCGTGCTGTTCGCCGTCGCGTACGTCGCGCGGTACGTTCTGCCGATCGTCGGCCCGTTCGTCGTAGTCGGCGGGCTGGCTTGGGCTGTAACTGCGCTGGTGCAGCGCGGGCGTAGTCGGTGAGGTTCGCCATCGGGCTCGATCCGTTCCCGGCCATTCCTGTGGCCGCGCAGTATCCGGGATTGGTGGTGCTAGTTCCGGACGCCGCGTGGTGGCTGCTGGAAAGCCTTCTTGCGGTCGGCCTTTCCTGGCGCCGTATGAAGCCGCGCAGCGCCGCCACGGTCGTATGGCTGGCCGTGGTGTGGCTTCTCGCGTCTGGCGCGCGGTTCACCCCGCAGATTCTCGCCCGGACGACCCACTGACTTCCTTCTCCCATTTCTGACCCCCGAAGGGATAGTCATGTATTTCTCGCACGAGGAGATCCCCGCCGTCGGTTTCGGCCCGCTGACCGTGGACGATCTGGCGTTGCGGTCCGAGAAGGCGCATGCCGACCACCTGGCTACCTACGCGGCCAGCGAGGTTCTGCACCTGGCGTTCATGGCCACGCCGGAGTTCGACCAGGAGGTCTACGACCTGGTGCAGGCAGCGTGCGGACTGCTGCGGGAGTACCGCGAAAAGACCCACCGGGAATGGCAAAACGCCTACCGGACGTGGGCAACGGCGGCCGGTGTCGACATCCCCGACGAGCCAGCCGACTCGGCCGAACCCGACACGGCCGATGGTGAGAGCGAGGCTTAACCCGACATGCAGACCACGATCATCATTCTTCTCGGCCTTCTGCTCATCGCCTCCTTGATGGCCCCGCGGCTACGCGCTCGCAGCCTGGTGCCGCTCGTGTGCATTCTGCTCGGCTGGTTCTGGGCCGGCTCGGGATTCGTCCCCACGCTCACCGACGTCGCTACGGCCATCCGGGACTTCTTCCAGTCTCTACCCATCCACTGGAGCTAGCCCCATTCCCCTGCGGTGCGTCCCGCCGTGCCCCACGGCGGGACGCACCGCCCCACAGCGTTCGGAGGTTCCGCCGTGTCCGAAGACCACCTTACCGTGCCCGCTGAGCGCTCGGGCTGGGTTCCCGACGTCCCCGCCGTTCTCGCCGAACTCGAAACGTTGTCCGGCCGCGAACGAAGTTATGAATGGCCACTCGATCCGGTGCCGGATCGAGTGCCGGTGCCGGTGCCGGTCGACCCGACTCCGCCCAGCTCGGTCGACGTCGCCCGGCGACCGGTGATCCCGCCGAGTCTGCGCCGTGACCAGCTCACCGCGACCGCCCGGCACGTTGGCGGCCGGTGGGCGCACGCCAGCGCCTATCACGCCGTCCGCATTCCGTGGTACATCGTCGTGATCGTCCAAGCAGCCGTGATCGGCGCTGGCAGAGTGGCCATGCGGTTCGTCCGGTGGTGGACGCATGCCGAGTCCGCGCCGGTACGCCAGGCTGCCGCAGAGGTCCGCGATACGGCCGTGTGGCTGCGCCTGGACCGCGAAGTCCGCGCCACCCGCCGCACCCGAACCCTGATCGTCGCTGGCGCCGGCGCCAGCGTACTTACGGTGCTCGCCGTACTCGGGTCAGCGTTCGGGCCGCCGGATCGGCCCGGTTGGCTGGTCGTGTGGCTGCCACTCGTGGGGGGCCTGGCTTATGCCGGGCGGCCGGTGGGACGGCCGCTGATCGGCCCGGCGGTCGTGGCGCCACGGTTCCGCAAGTTGTCCGCCGACGTCGTACTCCGCGCCTACTACGCCGCGAAGCTCGGCGCGGACAAGGACGATCAGCGCATCACGTTCGGGTCGCCCATGGCCCGCGACGGCGACGGCTCGCGCGTCACGGTGGACCTTCCCTACGGGAAAGGCTTCACGGATGCCGTGCGAGCACACGGCGCCATCGCGTCCGGGCTCGACGTCGCGGTCACTCAGGTCTTCCTGACCCGAGACCCCACATCGCACCGCAGGCACACGCTGTGGGTGGCCGACCGTGACCCATTGGCGATCCCCGCCGGGCGGACTCCGCTCCTACGCGGCAGGCCCACAGACATCTGGACCCCCGCCCCTTTCGGGCTGGACGAACGTGCCCGTCCGGTGTCGATCGACCTTCTGTGGCAGTCGATCCTTGTCGGGGCTCAGCCACGGCAGGGAAAGACGTTCGCCCTCCGCTCACTCGGCCTGTTCGCCGCACTCGATCCGTATGTACGGATCACGGTCGCGGACGGCGGCGGAAAGCCCGACTGGCGCAAGTTCGAGGCCATCGCGGACCGCGCGGTGTTCGGGCTCGCGCCGACCCGCGACGGCGATCCGGTAGAGATCCTCATCGACACGTTGCGCGAGATCCGCGCGGACGTACAGGCCCGGTACCTCGCACTGTCCGACCTGCCCCCGGACGTCGTGCCGGAAGGGAAGCTGACTCGCGAGATTGCTCGCGATCCGAAGTACGGCATGCCCGTACGGCTCCTGCTCCTAGACGAGTTCCAAGAGTGGTTCGCGACAGGAAACCCAACGGCGGACAGCGAGATCACGTCCCTGCTCGTCTATCTCATCCGGGTAGCACCGGCCGCCGGTGTCATCATCGGCAGCGCAACGCAACGGCCGTCGGGCATCGGGAGCGGCGACGTCGCGAAGAAGTTCACAGACTTCCGCGACAACCATATCATCCGGTTTTCCCTACGCACCGGATCGTGGCAGGTTTCAGACCTTGTCCTCGGCGCCGGAGCATTCAGCGAGGGGCTCGACTCCTCGACGCTCGCGGCCGAGCACAAGGGCGCGGGCATCCTGCGGGGCGCGAGCGATGCGAGCCCCACCGTCCGGACCTTCCTGGCGGATGCGGAGGATGCCGCGCACCTTCTCGCCATCGCCCGGAAGATCCGCGAACACGCGGGGACACTGTCTGGCCAGGCAACCGGACAGATCGCCCACCGCGAAGAACGCGACATTCTGGCCGACGCGCTGTCGGTGTACGCGGACGGCGCCCGCGGCCTGCACTGGGCCGAGCTGGCGGGACGACTTGCGACCGCTTACCCGGAGCACTACCGCGACGCCACGCCCGACGCGATCAGCGCCCAGCTTCGCGCGTTCGACGTGCCGTCGGTGGACGTCCGCCGGGACGGCCAGGTCCGCAAGGGCGCCCGCGCCGACGCCATCCGCAAGGCCCACCGCACCCGCGCCGACATGTAGCGGCACGCGGGGGGTGTAGCGGCAGCGCTACACCCCCCGCTACCCGCCGCACCCCTGCTGACCAGCGCACATCGTGCTCTGTAGCGGGTAGCGGCCCGATGCGCCACCGGCCGAAAACGGCCTCTGCCGCCCATCTGCCCGCCCGAGCTGGCGCTACCCGCTACCTCTCCGGCCCCCACCGGGCCATGCTCCCGACGATCTACATTCCGAAGGGTCGCCCCATGGCCGCCGCACGCCCAGAAGACCGCGCCATGATCGCCCGCATCGCGTCCCACTCGTCATGGGCGAAGACACACGACCGGACCGCACGGACCGCACCCGCCCGCGCCGCGTTCCTCGACCGCTTCGAGCGGCAGGTCGATCCCGACGGCAAACTCCCTCCCGAAGAGCGCGCCCAACGCGCAGACTCGGCACGGCGGGCCTACTTCGCGAGGTTAGCGCTAAAGTCCGCGCGAGCCCGACGGCGCCTGAAGACGGATGACGGTCGACCCTCGAGGCGCAAATCACGATAGGCGGTCAGCCAGAATTATGCACGCAAAGATCACAGCCAGATACGTTTGCCGCTTGCGCGCACATCTCGGGCATCGCCCGCTAATGGAATTCCTCCTCGGCTGATTTTAGCTGGCTGTCGCCGAGTACCCGCCTCCGCCGCTGGAGTACGTGGAGACTTGACGAGGGGGATCCGTCTTCCCCGTGAAAGAGTGCGCGAATCGTCGCCAGATCGGCCGCCGACCGGAGAGTGTCGGGATGATCGTCGCCGAGTACCCGCCTCCGCCTCTGAAACGTGTCCTCGGCCAGCGCATGCGCAGCATCACTCCTCCCAAGAAGAGCAAGAATACCCGCCAGATCGGCCGCCGACCAAAGGGTGTCGGGATGATCGTCCCCGAGCACCTGCCTCTGCCTCTGAAACGTGTCTTCGGCGACCGCATGCGCAGCATCGTTCTCGTGAACGATCGCGAGGATCGCCGCCAGATCGGCCGCCGACCGAAGGGTGTCGGGATGATCGTCCCCAAGCACCCGCCTCCGCCTCTGAAACGTGTCCTCGGCCAGCGCATGCGCAGCACCATTCTCGCCGAAGTCCATGAGTGAATATGTAAGGTTGTGGGCCGTGCCGAGAGTGAGAGGTGCATCCTGCCCTAGGACATTTTGACACCGCGTCAGCGTGTCTTCAGCTAGCCTGCGCGCTCTTTCACGATCACCTATTACATAAAGCCAATAGACAAGATTGGCAGCCAACTCCAGAGTCGTAAAGTGATCGTCACCCAGATATCTTTGCGATCTTGTTAGTAGATTTCCCCCAAGGGAACATGCCTCTGCCATCTTTCCGACATCACTCAAGGCGACTGCAAGGATGTGGCCTATATCAAAAGTGTCAGGATGGTCGCGTCCGAGTGTAGCAACAGAGGACTGGTAGAGGTTGGATGCGAGATCATAGGCGGCAGCATAGTCCCCGCGCGCATGAAGATGCCAGCAAAACCGATGAGTCGCGATGCGCAAACGATGAGGATCGGCAATATCCACGTCTTTTGAAGCGTGCAGCAGGTGAGGACCCAGGACAGCCCAGGAAGGCCAATGCTCGGGGTCTGTTCCGTTACTGGGGCTAGCTACTGCCAGCAGCGCGGCCGCGGCGTCGGTTATGGCAACGGCTTTGGCGCGCGGCTGCTGCGCAGCGACAACTTGTGCAACGAGACGATGCACGACGATTTCGCTACCTCGGCGACGAGCCAGTGCGTAGGAGAGTAGGTGAGCCACGATATCGTCAAGTTCCGCTAGCGGATCTTCGCGATTCAACGCACTACGAAGGGGTTCGGGAAGAATAGCCGCGTGATCGGCAAATATCTCAATCGGCACAGGCTCAGGCGCAAGTGCTGCGCATAGTTGAAGCACGACGGTCGCCGCTGGTTCGGTTCGATCAAGCCGTTCCAGCGAAAATTCCCAGGCAGTATCGACCGAGCCGCCATACGCCAGGTCTCTACCCTTTCCAAGCATGTGGATCCGCCGGCTACGGAACCTCCTGAGATAGGATGCAGGTGGCACGGCAGTCTGTTCAAGATAGGCAGCAGCTTGCTCAAGGGCGAGCGGGAGGTCACCTAGCTCGGCGGCCAGCTCATCGGCCGTGGTTGAATCCAAATCAGCGACTCGCCGCCTAAGTAGACTGACGGCCTCACTTCTGTTCATCACATCGACTCCAACTGAGGTCGCCAATTGGCCCCAACCCGGACTACGTGAGGTGATCAACACGTGGCCATGGCCGTCAGGCAGCCAAGGGCGGATTGTCGTGGCGCTATCGGCGTTGTCGAAGATCAACAGCCAGTCTTCAATGCGGCGCAAAGCTTTTAGGACGGCGGCGGCGTCATCGGCAACTCTCCCCTTGAGTTCGACACCAATCCACTTCGCGAGTTCGGCAATCTTCTCGCCAACTAGCGATCCCTGTTCCGCGTCTATCCACCATACGTAGCGGTAATTTTCAGCGTTTACGTGAGCATATTCGATCGCGAGCTGAGTCTTTCCGACGCCGCCCAATCCATGTAGAGCGGTCGCCTGCACAACAGCCACCCGCCCCACGCTCCTTTGATCGCAGAGCTGATCGCGTATTTGATCTAGGAGTTCACTTCTTCCCGTGAACGTCGCAAGTCGACCCGGCACATTCCAGACATGCGGGTTCGAACGACCGACCTGTGACTCTCTAGCGCCGGGGAATGTGCCTGACGGTACACGCTGAACGCCAACCAAATTGGCGGCTTCAAGTAGTCGCCGCCGTGCCGAACTTTCGTCCAGGCCATAAAGATTCCGGGAGTCAACAGTCGCCAAAATCTCGGGTAGCGAACTTTCTTCAATGCACAAGGGAAGAATCTTGCCTGCAGCGACGGCGGCAGTCCACTCTCCTGTGCGCCAATCTGCGGCGAAGTAGGACGGTGAACACACGAGAACGATACGGCTAGCAGTTCGAATCTGATTACTTATCCATGAGACAAGGTTCTCCCCAGCCGGCGAGTCCCAATCCTGCAATCGTACTTGAACCCCAGCCGCCTCCAGCTGGGCGCCGATCCACGTTGCCCATTCAATATCGGCTGCTGCGTACGAGATGAAGTAGTGTCCGCCGCCGGCGTCAGCCATCTATGCCCCCGGGCCGCTCCATGCCTGTCCATCGTCAGCAGAATGATGCCACCGACGCCGTCCGGATAGGCACAGCTCTCCGAAGCGATCGAGCGTACGGAGGATGCGAGGAGCCGCGGTCGCATGATGTCGGCGCGCTGTCTCCGCATGATCAATTGTTGGATCAGCGTCCTCCGACAGAGCGCCACCGCGCTCAGCGGTCAGCTGACGCCGACGGCCGGAAGAAATGATCATGCTCCACAGGTTGGAGAGGTGTGATGCGCGACACGCCCGGCTCTCTTCGCCCGCCCTGCAACAGAGGAGTATTCGGCGCTCGATGGTCGCCCGTGAGGTGCAAAGATGCAGCTCAGCGCACCGCATAGCCGGATAGTCCTCATAATCCTCAAGTCGTGGGTTCGAGCTCCACCCGCCGCAAGCTTCTCGCCGGCCATGCGGGTTTCGCCGCGACGCTGGAGGTCACCGCCAGGTGGCCGGTGGCCCTCGGCGCGGCCCGCGCCACCGTCGAGGCAGAACTGGCCTTCACCGGGCCGTGGCTGCGGGCCAGTCCCGGCCACACCGCTGCCTACGTGACCGTCGCCGTGGTCCGGACCGGCTCCCGACTGGCAGGTCGTCGTCCCGACCATCTGTGCCGCGTACACGACCATCGGCCCGCTCGAACGGTGCCCGTGACCCGACGTCGGTCGCCTGTCCAGTTGGGTGGTGGTGAAGTCGTCCGTGAGCGTGGAGCCCGCGAGTTGGTCCACAATGTGGGGCGAGATAGTTCGAACATGTGGTCTGGTGACTTCGAGATACACCTGACGTGCCCGGCGACTGCGGTGGCGGCGCTCGCGAGGTTCGCCGTGGGACAGGAGGTCGAGTTCAGCCACATCGAGCTCGATCAGGGGACGAACCCCTCACAGCCGATGCTGACGATGCCCAGCAGGGGCACCTCGGCCGAGGCCCTGGCCCTGGCGGCCCAGTGGCGCGTGAGACTTGAGGACGCCGGCCTGCGTGTCCTTCGGACGAAGATCGAGGCGGCGCCATGGAACGACGGCGTCCCTGAACTCGACGAGCACGCCAGGGGCGACCTGTACTTCGAGCACCACGTCAAAGCCCGGCTGCGATGCGGCGACGAACTCGCGCTCGGAGTGTTGGCGGCGACCGCACGCGACCATGGTGGCCGCCCGTCCAGGAACGCGCGCCGACGCCACACCGACGGCTGGGAAGACAGGTTCGTCACCCAACGCTGCTATGGCGTGGGTCAGCGGACCGCAACCGGCCGGCGCAAAGCCCTTGTCGCCGCGATCCGCGCTGGCGGATTCGAGGTATTGGCCGTCCAAGCCGAGTACGTGCTGTACGACGATGCGGTGCACCTCGACGCCGGCTGGCTGGAAGCCGGGCCGACGGGCACCTCGTCCTGACGCCAACCGCGACGTGGTGACAGGTCAGGCAGCGGCGAGAGCCATGCCCAGGCGGGTCAGCCAGGAACGGGCGTCTCCGTCGACATCGGGGTATGCGGCGCGGAAACCGTCCCAGTCCACCCGGCCGGGGTGGAGCGGTGGGATCGCATCCCGATCTTCCAGGCGCCTGAGCAGTTGGCAGACGTGGTCGAGAGGCACGGACATCCGCTCGGCGAGCAGAACCGCGTCATAGAGATCCTTACCGCGGGCGGGAACATCGTTCAGCAGCCAATAGATCTTCCACGCCAGCGAGAGCGCCGGGGTTGCAGCGAAGATCCGAATGTCCGGCGGAACCTCGACCATCACCGGTTCCTCGGGCAACTTCTCCCCGAACGCCAGATCGATCTGGAGCACCTCCCGCCCACCGCCACCAGCCCTGTACGGAAGCAGCAGGCGCGTCACCCACGATTCGTCGGTCCCGCCCAGTCGCTGATCCGCGCGTTCCTCCTGGAAACCGAAAGGCAGTCGAGCCGGCAGCCGCGTCCCAGCCAGTCGAGGAATGGGTTTATACGGGTACTCCTCGACATGGCCATAGTAGTAACCACTCATAGTGTCAATCTCGATCTCTTCCGCGAGCATCCCCGGCAACGGGTCGTCGACGAGAGCCGCCACGACGCCGTCCACCAGCGTCCCCTCGTCGATCGCCCGGTTCTGTGGCCCACCGATACCGACAGCCCGCGCCGCCACCACGAAGTCGATGTCCGCCGGTTCGCGTGCGTGCACACCCAGCCAGACCCACAACGTCACACTGCCCCGAAGCACCAGATGATCGGCCCAGCGGGACGTCGACAGAACCCGCAGTGCATGCGCCAGGACCACGTGGCGCCCAGCGGGACCGCCGGACATCATCACGCCGCGATTAGACCATACGTTCGGATGGCGCCACCGCTGTGGCTACGCTCCTCTGCGTTCTGAACTGCACGGGCGCCCCTGCGCGGTCGCGCGTTCCTCCCAGGGCGCCGATGCGGCGTGCTCGCGGGAACGGCTGCCGTGGTGTCGAGCGCGATGGCGATGGCGGTGATATCAGCGATGACCTCTGGACGTCCGACATGGGGCACAGCGGCTCTGGATCGCCACGGTGGCTGGGGCGGTGTTCTGCAGTGTGCGGGTGGCGATGTCTGCCGTGCGGACGGTGCGGACTATGACGCTTCAAAAGTCCGTGGCGGGCGGCGCAAGGCGCGGTACGGCGCGCCGCCTCGGCCAACCCTGGCGGCGTAACACCAGTCAGCTCGACACGCACCTTCAGCTCACATACCGCCTGCCGAGCAGCTCTGGTCGACGTGGTGGCGGCCGTGAACAAGAAATCCCGCCTATGACCCGGCGGTACCTGGGACGAATGATGCTCGACTCGGCTCGGTGGGCCGACCAGTGAGGACGGGCCAGACGAACCGGCAGCCGCCGTCGAGGACCGATCAGCGGGTCCTGCTGACGCTCGACCAGGTGCTCGCCGAGCTCGGTGGGTCTGACGGCCCATTGGCACGGTCCACGTGGCAGGGCTGGCAGCAGAAGGGCCTGGGCCCGAGGGTCATCAAGCTGCCGAACGGGCAGGTTCGGGTCGCCCGCGACGACCTGAACGCCTGGCTCGACGGCCTCACCCGAGACCCGGTCGGCCGATGAGCCGCCCCCGACCGGGTGGGTCTTCGCCAGAGCGGGAGGAACGGCCAACCACGTTCGACGTGCGAGTCTGGTCCGTCCGTGAGATGCGCCTGAAGAACGGTTCCAGCTGGCAGGCCCGCTGGCAGGTCGCGGGCAGGCCCAGCTCGAACACCCGCAGTTTCCCGTCGAAGGCGGCCGCCGAGTCACGCCGCGCCGAGATCCTCACAGCCGTTCGCAAGGGCGAGGCGTTCGACGTCGAAACCGGACTGCCGGTCTCCGAGTGGCGTGCCCTGCCCCAGCCGGAGTCGATGCCTGAACGGACCTGGCTCGCGGTCGCCCGGGACTTCGTCGACACCAAATGGGAGGAAGGCCAAGCCCCTGGGACCCGCCGATCGACCGCCGAGGCGCTCTGTGCAGTCACCCCGACGTTGTTCGACGCGCGGCCTCCGGTCCGACTGGCAGGTCTGGTACGCGAGGCGCTGACGGGCTGGGTGTTCAACACCGGCGCCCGCACCACCGCCCGCGCGGACGGCCGGCTGCATGTACTACGCCGCCACCCGACCCGGTGAACTCCAGGAACTGACCACCGCCCAGCTTCGGCTACCAAAAACCGGCTGGGGCGAGGTGATCCTCGAAGCCAACAACCCGGAGATCTCGCCACGCTGGTCCAACGAACCCGACAAACCCCGCCAGGCCCGCGAACTCAAACACCGCGAGAAAGGAGAAATCCGCCCCGTCCCCCTCCACCCTCAACTGGTCGCACTCCTCAACCGCCACATAGCGCAGTTCGGCCTCGCCCCGGACGGACGCCTCTTCCGCTCCCGCACCGGCGGCCCCGTCAAGACCGCCCGCTACCGACAGGTCTGGAGCGCCGCCCGCGAGGCAGCACTCACCCCGGCCGAGGCCGCGAGCCCGCTGGCCCGACGACCCTACGATCTACGCCACGCCGCCGTGTCGCGCTGGCTGAACGCCGGCGTCCCTGCCACCCAGGTCGCCGAATGGGCCGGCCACAGCGTCCGCGTACTCCTCATGGTCTACGCCCGCTGCATCGTCGGACAGGAACAACGCGCCCTACAGCTCATCGACGACTCCTTCACCGCCGAAGCACCTGAGCCCGAGACCCCCACCACCGAACCAGACCCAGCACCCCACGCCGACCCGGGCCCGGACACGGACGCCTTCGGCCTCTGACGAGCGCTCACACGACCATGATCATTGCCACGTATTTGCCACAGACAACCGGACACGGCCGGACAGAGCAGGCCACGACGGGACAGCAACCCGATCACACCCGAGCAGCCGCGGCGTGCCGCGCAGTACCGCTGACCTGCGAAAACACCCTCTGATCAGGCACGAGCCAGGTGCCGGCTGATCACGAGCCGCTGGATCTGATTCGTTCCCTCAAAAATCTGGAAGACCTTGACGATCGAAGATCGATAACTACTGTGACCTGCGGCGATCCTAGGCCTAGCGCGGGGTCTCGCTCGTCTATCCACCAGGCGGCGGCCGGCGGCGCACGGCCTGTCCGAGCGTCTGCGCCGGAAGCCTCGCCGCACGCGCGTCCGCGCACATGCTGCCGACGCCGGGCGACCTCGGGGCGGGCCCGCGCCTGGTCGTCAGGTCTCGAAGCCTTCCGGCGCGGCCTGCACGTCGAGGGCGTCGACGCTGAGCGCGTAGTCGTCAGGATGCTGAGCCAGATGGTTCGCCGCCTCGTACAGGGCCGGAAGGACCGCAAAGTCCTTCGACCGGCCAGCCGTCTCCTTGGATCGGATGATGTCCTCAAGGCTCGCGACGTAGATCGAGACGTCGAACCCGGTGATGTCATAGCGGCGGGCGTTACGCATGATCGCGTCGAAGGGGCCGACACCCGGAAGCTCGATCAGCACGTCGATCGCGCCGTAGCGGATTCTGTACATCGCGAAGTACTCCGCGTAGAACTCCTCCGGGCGAACCTCGGGATGAGACATGTACTCGGTCGAGTGTGCCGTCTTCTTCAGCGTCGCGGTGCCACTGAGCGCCGAGGCAAGCCGCGTCAGATTCTTCGGATCGGGATCCGGAACGATGTCCAGATCACCGGTGACATACGGCGTTCCCTGCAGCCTCGCGCCGACCCCGCCGACAATGACGTAACGGACCCGGTGCTCCGCCAGCAGACCCAGCATCCTCGGCAGTTCAAGCAGCAGCGAAGCCGACGGCTCCTCGGCCGTCACTTCACCACCAGCCGCGCGTTCGCGAACACCGCCTGCTCCGCCATCAACATCCGCAGACGCTCCTCCGGCGACACCGACAAAATCGCCTTCACCTGAACCAGCAGACCCGGATCAGACTGCCAGGTCTCCCTGCTCAACGTCCGGAACACATCCCGCGCACGCGCCCTCGCCAACTCCGCCCGCTCCCGCAGGTACCGAGCCCGCTCAGCAGGATCCTCAGGCGGATCGGAAGGATCATCCAGACCCATCGCCGAACCTCCACACCACACGACCGGCACCGGAACGCGACACGAGCCCCATGCACGGCGACCCAGGTCCAGACCCGCGCGCCGAGACTACCAGCACCCCCACCACAGAGATCAACAAGCGGCCCGCCGAGCCGGTGAGAACAGCCACCGGGAAACGGCTCCCTCGACGGACGGCCCAGCGCCGGGCACAACTGAGTGCACCACCAGCGCCCACACTGAGAACACCCTCACGACATCGGCAAGGCTGTCGGCCGCACCACGCTGGCCCCACGTGCCCCCAGAAGCCCAACGCCGCGGCCGGCGAGGCGCAGCGCCACAACCTGGACCGGCGCACGCTCGTCACCCGCTCCGTGACGCCCACCGACTGCCGGTGCGCCGCCTACGCGAGACGGTCCGCGACCTGGCCGAGCGGGCAGGGCTCGAGGGTCTAACCTGGTCCGCGCCGTCCCGGCCAAGGTCCGCACCAGGCTCCCACTACGTCCTCTTGGCTCCGGAAGGGATCGCGGCGTCACTGAACGATCAGCCGCCGCCGACCGCCTTGACGGCTCGTTCGGGAGTGCTTCAAGATCGGTGTTTCCGGCCCGACACGCCGGGCCTCGGGTCCGGCGGGATGGGCACTGTGAGTGATGACATCGGGTGATATGACCCCTCGCAGGAAAGATCGGGATGTGGGGCGGCAGCTGTCGCCGGAGCAGGCGGCCGCGGCGGCGCCAGTTCTCCCGGTGGCGGACCCCGTCGGGCAGCCCGGCCCGGGCCCGGCACCGGCGGACCTCGGCGGCCTCGTCCGGGTCCTCGATCGTGGTGTCATCCCAGGACGCGGGACAAAACAGCCGCCAGTCCGCGGCCACCGACGCGGTGTCGGTGACCATCTGCACGCTCGCCCCGATCTGACAGTTCCCGACCTTGCCCAACGCCCCGGAGTACATCCGGGCCACACACGGCGACGCCGTCCCGTCCTTCGGGAACCCCGAATCGTCGACCGCATACGCCTGCGGGCCGATCACCTCGCCGGTCCGGACCGCCACCGCCCGCCGCATAGTCCCAGGTCGACGACGTGATGAACTGCTGCAGCCGCTGCTGGTCGACCCCCAGACGCTCGGCCATCGGCTGCATCGACTTACGCGCCCCGTCCATCAACAGCCCACGCGCATACAACTCACCGACCGCCCGCTGATCCGCCCGCCCCAGGCTCGCGAGCATCCCAGCGGTGAAGTCCACCAGCCGGGGCGCCACCCGCACGATCTCCTCAGGAGTCACAGACCGATCACACCAGGCGAAGATCAGAACACACCGAACAGACCAACAAAGACCTAACGAAGTACTACTAGCCTTCACTTGTGCCGCCTCGCCCGCGGCTCATATGGAACGTTCGGGAACAGATTGATCTCTTGGTTCCCGTCCCACAGAGAAGCGGCGACATGTGGGCCCTCCCGCGCGAGGACCTCGCGAATGGCCTCGAGTGCTGTAGGGAGGTCGTCATGTCCGACCGCTATGGGCACGCGGATTTCATCCTGCCCGTAGGTTTCCATCCGACCGACGACAAGCACATCGGAGTACATAAACGTGCTCAAGCCATTCATGATCTCTGCGTACGAAGAGCCGACGTTGGCGAGACGGAGTTCGAGGTCCCACATGCGTTGGTGGTGCATCGGGCTCTCGCCGAACCAGCTAGCTATAATCGAACCCTGCGAGGCGCCGGTGAGCACCTCCAGTGCCCAGGCGGTTTCCACGGGTTCTGTCGGGAACTCCAGCGCGCGAAGGACCACCGCGTTGCCATACCAGGCACCGTCGACGTGGAACGCGTCGACGTCGTGCTCGATGTCGTCCCCGTACCCGACGTCTCGCAATGCGTCCGCTAGCGCGGAGGCGTCTTGGTCTCGAATCGCGACGTCGAGCGCCGAGCGGACTGCCGGGTGTGTGAGGGGCGCGGCTGATGCTACCGCCGCCACGGTGGTCTTGGCCGCGTCGAAAAGACGCGAAAGCACGCCGAACGGGAAGCGCGTCGACTCGGGCGTACGGTATGAGTTTAGTTGACGCCTGCCTTGATCGTCGTGTTCAGTGACGGCCACCTGCCCATCGGGTCGGTTGACCCACCTGAGACCCGGTCGCGGTGGCAGCTCGAGCCGGGACCGCGTCTCCCGCCGCAGGCCACTCTCTCGCCGGGGTCTAACGAGACGGAAGGCCGCGTCGAGGACCGGACTGATCGCGTCGAGGGACTCGCTGCCGTCGAGAAGCAGATACGGCACCAGCAGCGCGGCCACCGGCCCGGGGTGTCGAATTTCCGGGTCACGCAGCGCGGACGCGCGACAGACCAATTCCACCTCGTCCCACCGCAGTGCGTGTGGGATGGGATGCGCTCCGTCGATATACCCGATCGTGTCGCCGGCGACCGATCCTGGCGCGTAGATCTCCAGCGACTGGATCCCGGAAGCCGGCACGATGGTCGTCCCGATTCGGTAATCGTCACCGACGTCGACCGCGAAGGTGACGAGTGGTCCTCCGTCGGCGGCCCAGTACGCACTTTCTTCCCAAGCGGACTCCCACAAAACTTCGGACCAGAACAAGTCCTCGCGCATCAGGGCGGTCAGGGACTCAGGCAGCGGCACGACAACATAGTATACTGGTCGCTGCCGAGTCGACGGCGAGTCGGACCCGGCAGTAGTTTCAGTCGTCGGGCGTGGACGCACGTGCGTACCATCGCGAGTATTGCCCGACGAATTACCCGGCCGTCGCGTAGGCGGCCACGGTTAGCGGCCATACCTATCGAGATCAATTAGCACAGCCTCGGCGCGGATTGTGCGTGGGTCATCCTCGCCGAGGACGCGCCGGGACCGAGCGACCACCTCCTCCTGTAGGGCGCGGGCAACGGAATATTCGCCTTGCCTCAACATCGCGTCCACCAGGTGAGATGCGGTTCGGATCGTGTCCGGGTGGTCATCACCAAGGACCTGCCGAGACCGAGCGAGCATGTCCTCGATTAGGGCGCGAGCAGCCGGAAAATTTCCATCGGACGTCAGGATGATCGCGAGGTTGCCGAGGGCGCGGATTGTACCTCGATGCTCCTTGCCGAAAACGCGCTCGGCTCGGGCGAGCGCATCTTCCTGCAGAACGCGCGCAGCGGGGTATTCACCTTGCCTCCACAGTGTGCCCGCGAGTTGGGACGTGGCCCGGATCGTGTCCGGATGATCTTCGCCGAGCACTCGCCGCGAGCGAGTGAGCAGGTCCTCCTGCAGGGCTCGGGCAGCCGGTGAGTCCTCCTGCGACGAAAGGATAGCTGCGAGACTAGCCATGGCGCGAAGTGTCTCAGGATGATCGTCACCAAAGACCCGCCGCCGCCACGCGAGCGCCTCCTCCTGGAAGTCGCGATCATCCCGAAGGACACTGTCTCGCGCAGGTGTAAGATCATCTGTGACCACGAGTAGTAGTCTCCCATCCGCTGAACCGCCCCGGCGTGTCCGGAGGCTCCGGACACGCCGGGGCCGCTCACGCTGTCGCTTGAGTCAGTACAGGTAGTCGCACATGTCGGTACGAATGATCGGTCCGCCTCTTTTGATCTTTCTGGACGGCATGGGGAGCACCGGCCGCATGCGGGTGGGCACGCACGATCGACGAGCAGGTCGACACCTGCCACACGCGTTACGTGCTCGCGGACCGCGCCTACGACCACCACGACCGCTCCCGCAGGCTCACCGCCTGGGGATCACCTTGATCGTCGCCCGTCACGGCAATCCCCACGGTACGGGGCTGGGAAAACAGCACTGGCCCGTCGAATCCACCAATGCACGTTCCACACTTCTACCCGCTGCGCACCCGCTGGGGACGCCGCACCTACGTCCATCAGGAAGTCCTCATTCTGACCTGCTCGACCATACGCCTACGAGAGCTCGGCGGATCATGATGAACAAGGTTCTAGTCGAACCAGTCAAACTTCGGGTACAGCGCACTCCTAATTGAAACGATGGAATTCTCCCTGTCGCGCCTTATCGATGTTTTTTTCCCAGATCATGAGTTATTTTCTGATTCTCAACGTAGACGCCTTGTTTGGCGATCGCTCCGTGTATAGCGCGATGATCTTTTCGCCTTTCTGCATCTTCCCGAGTATTCCGATTTCGGAATGTTCCTGCGGACCATTACTCACCGCGAATAGCAGGTGCTCGCCGGCGGGGCCGCCATCCACAATCGCTACGGCAACATTTCTTCCAGGCTGGAAGCCGCGCGCACCGCTCTCCTTCCCTAGTCGATACTCCAGAGCGTGTGGGGTGCGAAAAGTCGGCCTGGGCCTGCGAGCTGGGCCGATGCGACGGCCCGGCCACCGGCATGATGGTCAGCTATGCCGGTACGCCTGCTCTACCTGATCTTCACTCGGGTGTGTGGCTGGCTCATCCTGCTCGGTCGTTCATCGGCCTCGAAGGACATCGAGCTGCTCGTGCTGCGGCACGAGGTCGCGGTGCTACGCCGAACCCAGCCCAAGCCCCGATGGGACTGGGCGGACAGGGCCGCACTCGCCGCGCTGATCCGACTCCTACCGAGACGGCTGCGGATACACCGGCTGGTCACCCCCGGCACGGTTCTGCGGTGGCACCGCCGTCTGGTCACACGGACGTGGACCTATCCCCACCGGACCGGACGACCGCTGGTCAGCGCCCAGATCGCGGCCCTCATCGAGCGACTCGCGAACGAGAACAGAACGTGGGGGTACAAGCGGATCCAGGGCGAACTACTCAAGATCGGCCACCGCGTCAGCGCGTCCACGATCCGCAGAGTCCTGAAGACCCTGGGGCTACCCCCAGCACCGGCACGGCAGACCGACACGACCTGGCGGCAGTTCCTGCGCACCCAGGCCTCGACCATGCTGGCCGTCGATCTTTTCCACGTCGACTGCGCCGTGACGCTGCGGCGTCTCTACTGCTTCTTCGTCATGGAGGTCGGCACCCGCTACGTCGACATCCTCGGCGTCACCGCCCACCCGGACGGAGCCTGGACCACCCAACAGATCCGAAACCTCCTCATCGACATCGGAGACCGGGCAGCCGAGTTCCGGTTCCTGGTCCGCGACCGCGCCGGCCAGTTCACCGCCCCCTTCGACGCCGTGCTCGCCGACGCCGGCATCATCACGGTCAAGATCCCACCGCGAGCTCCCCGGGCGAACGCCTACGCGGAACGGTTCGTCCGCACGATCCGCGCGGAGGTCACCGACCGCATGCTGATCTTCAGCGAACGGCACCTGCGGGCCGTCCTGACCGAATACGCCCACCACTACAACAGACGACGCCCGCACCGCGCCCTCCAGCTCCGACCACCCCGGCCCAACAACCCGATCGCCGACCTGACGGCCCAACGGATCAAGCGCCGACCCGTCCTCGGCGGTCTGATCAACGAGTACGAACGAGCCGCATAAAACCGCAGGTCGGAGCCGGTGGCCCAGTTCTGGCACCCCACAGGGGTGCCGAAACTGTGCCACCGGGGTTGACCTGCATATTTAGGCGGCCCGTTCGTACTCGCTGATCAGACCGCCGGAATGGCTGAGCTCGAATGCCGATAACGGGGTTCGAGTCGCGCTAGTCTGCCGTTTGGTGAGCTGGTGCGGGTTTCTCGCCGGTCAGTGCTGGCGCGGGCCACGGCGGGGGTGTGCGGTTGTCTAGGTCCGTTGCGACTGGCGGCGATGGCCGATCTTTGGGTGTTGACCGTGCGGCCGGCCGGCGCTGTCGATGGAAATTGCGTCTGTGTACGCCTCGCTGATGCCCGCCGCTCGGCTGGCCGATCGGTACGCGCGATTCTGTTCGGGGTCGACGCGGCGCCCGCCCGGGCCGGCCCAGCCGACGGCGCCGATATCCCCGGCGCCGGCTTCACCTCAGCCTCGATCCACCGCCGGTTATGGGGTGTCCTGATCGCGTAAATGCCCTCTGGCCTGGGATGATGGTCTTGCTGAAGGACCCATCGGACCAGACCAAGAGGGCATCTACGAGATGCGATTGTTGCACGCCCCGTCCAAGATCCGTTTCCGGTTCGACGATCCGAACCTGGTCGCCGTGGCCGGCCTGGTCCCGGTGATGGCGCTCGCGGAACGCTGCGGGCTGACGAAGCTGGCGGGCAGGCTGTTGACGGTGCCGGGCAGTGCCGGGGCGAACGCCGGGGTGAAGGTGTCGGCGGTCGTGGCCGGGATGGTCGCGGGGGCGGACAGCATCGACGACCTGGACGTGCTGCGCCATGGCGGGCTGGGCCGGCTGTTCGCCGGGGTGCGGGCGCCGTCGACGCTGGGGACGTTCCTGCGGGCGTTCGCCTGGGGCCACGTCCGCCAGTTGGAGAAGGTCGCCCGGGCGGTGACCGCCGCCCTGCCAGGACAGGCGCCGGTGCTCACCGACGCGGCGACCTATGCGCTCCTCGACGCGGACTCGACGATCCGCCAGGTGTTCGGCTACGCCAAGCAGGGCGCGTCCTACGGCTACACCAGGGTCAAAGGGCTGCACCCGCTGCTCGCGGTTGTCTCCACGCCGACGTGCGCGCCGCTGGTCGTGGCGACCCGGCTGCGCGAGGGCCGCGCGGCGGCGGCCCGCGGGGCCGGCGCGTTCGTCGCCGAGGCGCTCGCCGCCGCCCGGGCGGCCGGCGCGACCGGGCTGGTCCTGTTCCGCGCGGACGCGGCGTTCTACTCGGCGGAGGTCGTGGCGGCCTGCCGGCGGGCCGGCGCCCGCTTCTCGATCACGGTGCGGATGAACCCGGCGATCCGCACCGCGATCGCCACGATCGACGAGGCGGCCTGGACCCCGATCCGCTACCCGAGGGCGGTCTGGGACGACGACGAGGGCCGCTACGTCTCCGACGCCGAGATCGCCGAAGTCGCCTACACCGCGTTCACCGGCAGCCGCACCGACCTGCAGGTCACCGGCCGGCTGCTGGTCCGCCGGGTCCGCCGCCTCAACCCGGCGAGCGTCCCACAGGGCCAGGGCGAACTGTTCGCCGTCCACCGCTACCACGCCGCGTTCACCGACAGCCAGCTCACACTCGTGCAGGCGGAGGCGACCCACCGCGGCCACGCGATCGTCGAGCAGGTCATCGCTGACCTGAAGAACAGCGCCCTGGCCCACCTGCCCTCGGGCCGGTTCACCGCGAACGCCGCCTGGCTCACCCTGGCCGCCCTGGCGTTCAACCTCACCCGCGCCGCCGGCGCGCTCGCCAGCCGGACCCATGCCAGGGCCACGACGCCGACCGTCCGCCGCCAGCTCGTCGCGATCCCCGCCCGCGTCACCCACTCTGCCCGGACCCAGACCCTGCGCCTGCCCGAGAAGTGGCCCTGGCACAACGCCGCCACCGCCCTGTTCGACACCCTGCACACCCCACCCGCCGCAGCCTGAGCCCCTGACCAGCAGCCCCGCCCAGGGCCGACCGAAGACCGCGTGGAAAGCCGGGTAGACCGGCAGGTCAGCCACGCCCACCTACCCGAAACCAGCCAGAAGAAGATCCATTTCAGGTCGAGTTGATCACCTGAAGATCACAGAAAATCATCGGTGGATCGAGGCTGAGACTTGGGTCAGTACCGAGCACTGAACGTGTCATCGTGCGTAGTCAGCTACACCCGTAGACCCGCGGCCGAGACACCCGAGTTCCGCAGTTGGTGGTCACACGAATTCGGTGATCATGGAGTTGACCTGGGGAAACATGTGTAGGGCCGGGTGAGGGTGTGTGTCCACGCTCTGGCCGGCCCTGGTGGGGGCTGTTGCGGGTTGGTCAGCTGGGATCGAAGGCGGTGACCCGGGCGGGTGGTGGGACGGAAACGTCCTGGTAGATGGCCTTCTGGACCGGGCTGAGGGTGGTCGTCTGGGCGACCGTTCCGGCGGGGCCGGTGAGGGTGATCTGCATGATTCGGCCGGTCTGGCGGCGGATCGTGCGCCAGGTTTGCTCGGATCGACGTTCGGCGATCCGGATGAGTAGGAGCGCGAGCCAGCAGAGCAGGACGTGGCCGCGGATGCGGTGCTCGAGGCGGTGGAACACCGGCCGCAGCAGTAGTTCGCTTTTCATGTCGCGGAAGCCGCGTTCGGCCTCGAGGAGGTTCTTGTAGCCGAGCGCGGCGTCCTCGGCGGTCAGGTCGGGGTCGGAGGTCGCGAGCAGGTACTTCCCGTCGAGGCGTTCCTCCGCCTTCACCTTGGCGCGGTCGATCGCGAGCCGGCCTTTCGGGGTCTGGCGCAGCCACCGTCCCAGCGAGGGGTGGTCGCGCAGCGCGCATTCCGTTCTGACGTGGGCTTCCTCGGCGCGGCTTCGGGCCTTGTCGGTGAGCTGCCGGTTGCGGTCACGGGCACGCTGGTCGGCGATCCGCGCCAGTTCGGCCTCGATCCGCTCCAGGTCGTTCTCGCGGCGGGCCTGGTCGCGGGTCGCCTGGTCGGGGTTGTGACACAGGATGAACCGGGTGGCGTCGGCGTCGTCGAGGCGGACGTCCTTGACCCGCAGGTTGTCGCGGACGTCCTGGTAACGGCCCTGGCGCGACAGGACCTGCTCGACGAGCGGGTTGCCGTCACGCATCCGCATCCCGGCCAGGTAATGGCCGCCGGCGCGGTGCAGGTAGGCCAGGTTGGACGCCGAGGAGAAACCCCGATCGACGACCGTGATCACGCGGCCGAGTTTCCAACTGCGCAGGTCGTCCTTGACCTGTTCCAGCACGGACTGGTCGTTGGTGTTGCCGGGCCAGCACCAGACCCGCACCGGGATCCCCTCCCGGGTGACGGCCAGGCCGATCACGACCTGCGGCAGGTCGTCCCGGTGGTCCTTCGACTTGCCGTACCTGCGGAACCCCGGCGTCGGCTCGCCGCCCTCGTCGCCGGGTTGGTCGGCGTCGGGGGTGTCGGTCTCGAAGTAGGTCGAGGTCGTGTCGAAGAACAGCAGATCCACTTCAAGATTCAGAAGGTGGGCGACGGAGAAGAACACCGCCTCCTGCACGGCACCTGCCACATCCGCTTCCACGAGCAGGTCCATCGCCCGGTAGGCCTGGTCCTCGTCCATCGAGGCCAGGCCCGGGACGACGACGTCCTCGCAAGCCCACTCGGCCGCGGACAGCTTCGACATCGGCGCGATCGCCCGGTTCGCCACCAGCGCGAACAGCACCCGCTCCACCGCGGTCGTGAACCGCCGGTCCGCGACCGCCTTCTCGATCGCCCCAGCGATGCCAAGCTCGCGCCACAGCCCGTCGAGCAGCCACGTCCCGCCAATCGGCCGAGCGTCGGCGACCTCCATCGGCCCGGCCCCGGCCGCCAGCCCAGCCTCCCCGCCGCCAGCGGGATCGTCGGCGCCGTCGCCGAAGTGCCTGCGGATCGACGCCGCCAGCCGGCGCAGCCCGTCCACGTCGACCGCGTCGACCCGACCCAGGTTCATCAGCACCTGGGGCTTCGTCGTCCCGTCGACGCGGCGGTTATGGGCGAGCGCGACGTAGCGAACCACCGTGCCGTCGGCGTTCCGCCGCTGCGTGAACCGCAGGTACATGCCCACACCAAACCAGACAACCCCAGCCAGAGCAACCATCAACGGTCCAGTCGTGTTACCACACTTTCGACGCCGCGAGCCCGATTTCCATGGTCGACAACCCCGCCACCAGCGGCTTCACGCCAGCGATCTCCGCCGTGTGCCCACGAACTGCGGAACCCGGGAGACACTCCCGATGCCAGTCCAGACCCGAGCCTTTGACGTCGGAAATTTCATCGCGGCGTCGGGCATGGTGCGTAGGGTCCAACTGTCGGCGTAGCACGTTCAGTTGGTGGCATAGGGCGGCGATCTCGACGTCCTTCTCGTCCGGCCGGCCACCGAGACCAGCGACGGCGAGCAGTCTGTGCATCAGCAGGAACACGATGGTCGACACCATGCTCTTCATGATCTACGGCATGCTGTTCGCCCAGTTCATAGGCCCTGACCGTCTACTTGCACCCCACAGGCCGCATCCGCCCTGACCAGGGCGGATGGCATTTTCGGCAGGTAGTGCGACACGAATGTGAAGGAGGGCTCCGATGTAGACGGAGACCATTCTGGAGCAGTGCTGTACGAGAGATGGAGGTAGGCCCTCCGTGGCCGGCCATGCAGGGGTAGGCCGCAAACCACCGCAGGGTGCGTCGGTTAAGTGCCGAGGTGCTGAGCGCTGCGGAAAAGGCGTGCCGGTGAGCGCGTCAGGTGTGGGCCAGGAAGGCGAGCGAAAGCGAACCGCTGATGACGTGTCGAAAGAAATTAGATGGCATCGAAACCAGGGTCGTGCTTGTGCCCTGGGATGAGTTCGGGGGCTGCCTGCGTGCTGCCCGGATGGTGCCCGGCATGGAGGCGGCGCGAGCCTGGCCCGGGCTCTCGTACGGAACGTGTGAACCTGTCGCTTCAGCGCTGCGGACTGGACAGAGTCCGTGGGAGGGAGAACCTCAAGCGGTGGATGCCGTGAGGGGGAGAGTACCGAGTCGTTGGAGAACGGGGGCGGACTGCCTCGTAGTAGCGGTAAACCCTGGTAATGCGGGGGGAGCGAAGGGGGCGGGTCATCCAGGCTTGCGGGCCGGTCAACCGTCATTGTTCAATGGCGGGAGGAACTGGTGGTAGTTGAAACGCGCCGCGAGTCGAAGCCATTTACTATTTCCAAGTATGCGGTGTGGGAGGCGTGGAGGAGAGTCAAGGCGAACAAGGGTGCGGCGGGTGTCGACGAACAGTCGATTTCCCAGTTTGAGCAGGATCTGAAAGGGAACCTGTATCGGCTGTGGAACCGGATGTCGTCGGGATGTTATTTCCCGCCGCCGGTACGCGCTGTGGAGATCCCCAAACGGGGTGGCGGTGATGGGGTTAGGGTTCTTGGTGTGCCTACCGTGACGGACCGGGTAGCGCAGACCGTGGCGGTGATGTACCTGGAGCCAGAGGTGGAGCCGATCTTCCATCAGGACTCGTACGGGTACCGGCCGAATCGGTCGGCGTTGGACGCCGTCGGGGTATGCCGGGAACGTTGCTGGCGTAGCGACTGGGTGATCGATCTCGACATCAGGTCGTTCTTCGACAGCATCGACCACGATCTGCTGCTTCGTGCGGTGGAACGCCACACCAGCCAGCGCTGGATCCTGCTGTATGTGCGGCGGTGGCTTGCTGCCCCGTTGCGGAAGCCGGACGGCACGCTGGTCGCGCGTGATCGCGGAAGTCCTCAGGGCTCGGCGATTTCACCGTTGCTCGCGAACATCTTTCTGCACTATGCGTTCGACGTCTGGATGGCCCGGGAACATCCAGACGTGCCCTTCGAGCGTTACAGTGACGATGTTATCGTGCACTGCCGGACCAGTCGGCAGGCACAACACGTTCGGGACGCGATCGCGGCTCGGTTGGCAGATGTGGGCTTGGAACTCAACGAGACCAAGACCCGTATCGTGTATTGCAAGAGGGCTCGCCGTTCAGGTTCTCATGGACATGAGCGGTTTGACTTCCTCGGGTACACGTTCCGGCCACGGCTGGCAGTGAACAGGCGGGGTGAGGGTTTCGTCACCTTCTCACCCGCGGTCTCAGATGACGCCGCCAAGCGTATGCGTCAGGAGATTCGTCGCTGGCGGCTACATCTTCGTTCCGGGCAGACTCTCCGTGACCTGGCGCAGACGGTGAACGCTGTTATCCAGGGCTGGATCAATTATTACGGACGCTTCCGTAGGTCCGAGCTGGTCCGGGTCTTCTGGCACCTTAACGACTACCTGGCCCGGTGGGCCAGGCGGAAGTACAAACGGCTGCACCGCAGCTGGCGAAGGGCACGCAGACTTCTGGGACAGATCGCGCGACGCGACCCAGGGCTGTTCGCCCACTGGCAGCTCGGACTGCGACCGACGGCTGGATGACGGGAGCCGGATGAGGCGAGAGCCTCACGTCCGGATCTACGAGCGCCGAGGGGCGAGACTCCCCTCGGCGACTCACCCAGCGCTAAGAAGAGATCTTGCGGGCTTGACGCAGAACTGCATCGACAAAGTAGTCCGGCGGCCTGTATTGATGATCCGTCACATAGTGATATATCAAGGTTGGGGCAGCTATCT
>Ga0207711_10001147_pt1 | contig 25254 bp, 21 predicted proteins | sample KBSS34metaG_FD_184401 | JGI IMG/M metagenome (GOLD analysis project Ga0207711, IMG submission 184401) | Switchgrass rhizosphere microbial communities from Kellogg Biological Station, Michigan, USA - KBS S3-4 metaG (SPAdes) (version 2) | ecosystem: Host-associated > Plants > Roots > Rhizosphere...
CGACTCGCTGCCGATCGTGGCGGTCGAAAGCTGTGGAGTGGCCAGAGCTTTTAGTGCCGCGACGTCAGCGGGAACTTTCACTATAGGCGTCGCGACTGGGATCCCGATGCCTCCGATTTCATGACAGGTGGAGCAGCGTCCAAAGCTGCGGACAGAGTCTGAGAATAGTTCGCGGCCTCGGGCGGCGTCGCCTGAGAGCTTGGCGTTAGGCATGCCTGGTGGCCCGCTGTTGACCAAAGTTGTCGCTCCATTCAGCGAGGCCACATAGGCCACCACTGCGTTCAGGTCGGCGCGCGAGAGCGTTGTTCCAAATGCCGGCATCGCCGTGTTGGGAATACCGCGGGTCACAGTGTTGGCGATGAAAGCCTGGTCGAATCCGCGCGCAGCCAGGCGGGGCGCGCCGCCGTTGGCGCCTCGAGCTCCGTGACAGTAACCGGTCGCGCAGGACTTGCTGAACACGGTTTCGCCCTGCTTGACGAGATCCTGAGCCGGACTAAGAGCGGCGAGCGCGAATAGAAGCAACACCCGCGTCATCGCGATCCCTCCGGTAAAGCAAACACGACCAGCGTGGATCCGGCGCGAAAACTTTCTTGGGGGAACAGGCCGATGACGGCGCTGCCGACCACTGTCTGCTGAAATCCAGTCGTCACTGCAATGTACTGCCGGCCACCAACCGAATAAGAAATGGACCCGCCGCGATGTCCGGCGCCGGTCTGGAAGCTCCACAACTTGCTGCCCGTGCGCGCATCCAGTGCGAAGAAGTTTCCTTCCGGATCGCCGGTAAAAACCAGATCGCCGCCTGTGGCGAGCATGGACGAGAGCAGCACAAACTTATACGGCACACTCCAGATTTTCTTGCCAGTGATGGGATCCCAGGCGTCCACATGGCTGTAGGTCGAACGATTGGGCGGCAGTCGGGTGGGGAAGTCGCCATTCATATAGAAGCGACCTTCGCTGGCCTTGGTGCCGTTCGGAGTAATGTCCATGCAGAGTTCCATCGCCGGAATATATAGGAAGCCGGTGCGCGGCGAGTACGCCGTGGAGTTCCAACTTTTAGCACCGGCCGTGCTTGGGCAGAAGTTCTTGGTCTTTCCCATTTCCGGCTCGTTGCGCCCCACCAGCTTGCCGTCCTCGGTGACGCCCGAAATCCAATTCGAAAGTTCCGGAACGTTGAACGAGCTGAGAAATTCTCCGGTGGCGCGATCGAGCACGAACGTTAAGCCGCTTTTGTTCATGTGGACCAGGACCTTGCGCATCTGGCCTCGAATTTGCCGATCCATGAGCAGGACTTCGTAGGAGGAGTCATAGTCCCACTGATCGTCGGGGACCTCCTGGAAGTGCCAGCGGAGTTTGCCGGTGTCAGCGTCCAGGGCAACGACGCTAGCGGTATAAAGGTTCACGTCCCGGGTTTTGCTGACGCCCGCCGTAACGCGATCGACATCGTAGAAATCCGCCGCCGCGTTGCCGGTGCCCCAGTACACCAGGTTCAAGTCGGGATCGAACGATCCGGTGAGCCAGGGTGCGCCGCCGCCGTAACGCCAGCTATCACCCTTCCACGTCTCGTTTCCCTTTTCGCCGGGGCCGGGCACGACGTACCAGCGCCACGCGAGCCGTCCGGTTTTGGTGTAGAACGCGGTGAGATAGCCGCGATGCGCTTGGTCGCCGCCATTACCGCCGACGATGACCTTGTCCTTCACGATCAGCGGCGCGGCAAGGTTGTTGCAGCCGCATTGTTTCGGATCGTCGACGCTGACCTTCCACATCTCCCGGCCGGTCTTCTGATCCAGTGCGACCAGGAAATTGTCCCTGGTTCCGAAGATCACTTTGCCGTCGCTGAGCGCGACGCCGCGGTTCTGGATGAAATCGGAATGACTGCCAGCGATGCCCGCGCGAGGTGTAGGGTAGCGATACTGCCAGATCACGGTCCCTTTGGCAGCATCCAGTGCGAAGACACGCGCACTGGCGGAGATAAGGTACATCACACCATCGGCCACGATCGGCGTGGAGCCGAGGTATTCGGTGTAGTCGCCGGTTTGGAAAATCCAGGCGGGGAGGAGATTTTTTACATTCCCAGTGTTGACCTGGTCGAGCGCGCTGTAGCGCCAGGAAAATTGGGTGCCGCCGTAGTGCGGCCAATCGGCGAGAGTGACGCCCGAGTCCTGAGCGGATAACGGTAACAGCGCCAAAAGCAGAAGGGCGGGAATTCGCATCGCTAATATCATACATTCGACAGACGACGAGATCTCCTGTCCCACCGGTGCTAGCATGGGGGCATGAAATGGGTGGCCGGGCTCCTGGTGGCGGCCCCGTGGGCGTGGGCAGCGAATCAAGCCGCCGATCGCGCGGCTATCGACAAGGTTGTCGCTTCGCTGAATGACCAGAAAGCGCATGCGGATAATGGCGAAGTCTGGACCGAGACGAGCCATCCAATGATCGTCATCCGCTCGGTTCAATTTATGTCCTCCAAGGCTGCCCGAGTGGAGGCTTCTCGTGTCCAGTACGGCTCCATCACAATGAGCAGCGTACCGGTTGTCATGCTGCTTGAGAAAAAGCGTGGCGCATGGAAGATTACATCGTCGAGGGATGGAGACCCAACTCCGGTGTACCCGCCGATCAGGATAGAAAGACCTCCTCAGTAAACCCTTCTCAAAATGAATTTTGAAGCGGCCCTGACCAACGTGGCATTGCTGTGGCTGTTGACCACGCCGCACGAATTCGCGCACGCCTGGGTCGCAACCAAATTGGGCGATGACACGCCACGACTCCAAGGCCGCGTTACCCTCAATCCACTAGCGCATGTAGACTGGATCGGCACGGTGCTGCTTCCCGCCGTGACGTCCTTGATCGGCGCCGGATTCCTCGGGTGGGGCAAGCCCGTGAGCACGAATCCCTCGAAGCTGCGCGGTGGTTTGAACGGGATGGCGATCGTCGCGCTGGCAGGTCCGGCGAGCAACGTGGTGTTCGCGGTAGTTCTCGCGGCGGTGGCGGCGGCGACTGCACATGCCAATTTAGCTGTGGCCAACTTCGCCGCGCAGGGCGTACGGCTGAGCCTGTATCTGGCGCTGTTCAACATGATCCCGGTGCCACCGCTGGATGGATCGAAGCTGTTGCTGGCGGCGAGAATCCCGGTTGAGATCTATTCCATGGTCGCGCGCTACGGATTCCTGCTGCTGATCTTGTTGATGGCGTATACCCAAGTCGGGACTACGCTTTCGGCCTGGAGCTACGATGCCGCGCGCACGATGCTGGATTGGTTCCGGTAAGCGGACTTACTTGCCCGCTTCGGCCTTAAGTTGCTGGACCAGCGGAATATCCTTGGCCTCCGGCGAATCCGGCAGCGTTTTGATATATGCCCAAATGTCAGCCAGCTGCTGGTCCGAAAGCACCTTGGCGGAATAGGACGGCATCTGGTTGGTGCCGGGGCTGCGAACGTAGGCCGTGAAGACCACCGTCGCCATCTTCATCGGGACGAGCCGTTTTCCCGGGCCATTCTGACCCGAGAAGCCGTGGCAGGCGTAGCAGCTATAGTCCTTGAACATTTTTTCGCCGCGCTTGGCATCGCCCTGTTGGGCGAAAGCGATCATTGCGAAAAATCCGAATCCAAGAATTAGTTTCTTCATAGGCTCACGTCTAACCCCGCGGCTGCGTGACGACGTCGATCAACACAGGCTCGCCCTTTTTGACCCGTTCGACGCCGCGTTTGAGCGCCGGGGCAAGATCCTTGGGATCGGTGATCGGCCCTTCCGCGTACAGACCGTAGCCTTTGGCGATGGAAGCGTAGTTGATATCCGGATCCCACAGCTTGGTGCCGATCCCCGCCCGCTCGGCGCCGCGATTGTGCGCGCTGGCCATCTGCTCAATGAACATCACTTCCTGGTGGTAGCCGCGGTTGTTGTGCATAATGCTCAGCAGCGGGATGCGATGATGCGCGGCGGTCCAAAAGACGCCCGGCGAATAATTGAAATCGCCGTCGGTCTGAATGTTGATGGAGAATCGCCCGTATTTTCGGTTGGCCAGGGCCGCTCCAACCGAAGCCGGCGCGCCGTAGCCCATGCCACCGGCTCCCTGGCCGCCGATGTAGTGATAATGCTTCTCCATATTCCAGATGCGATTGGGCCAGTTGCCGACGAAACCCTGCGGCGAAACGAAGGACCAGTCCTCGTTCTTGATTAGCGGCCACAATTCCGCGGCAATGCGTCCAACACTGACCGGGCTAGCGTTCCAGCCCCAGGAAAGCGCTTCGACATCGGCTTCGCGATTCTTGCGATGCGCTTCAGTCAGCTTCGCACCACGATCCTTCAACGCGCGCTGGCGATCGGCAGTGATTAGCTTCTTGCACGCCTCGATCAGATACGGCAGCGTCGCTTCCGCATCCGCGCCGATGTCGAGATCGATGTCGGCATAATGGCCGAAATCCTGGATGTTGCTCTTGTGCGACAAAGAAACGGCAGATATGTGGATGACCTTGGCGTTGCGGGGCCGCGCCGCGCGGGCTTCGGTGAGGATGTCCTGGACTTCGAGCGCCAGCGTGACATCCGGCTGATAGCCGGCACCTCCGTTGCCCGCCAGTGGATGCCGGTTGGGAAAGTTCATGCGCTCGCGGTTGTTGACGGGCGCCTGCAGAAGTTCGGCCAGCTCGATCAGAAGCTTGATGCCCTCGGGAGTGCGGGCGTAGCGCTCAGGGACGATCATGGGGCTCTCGGCCGCCACCAGCATCTTGGCTGCTTCGTTCACCGCCGCCATATCGCCCGCCGGAGGCGTAGTCATCACCAGCTTGGGAATTCGAGGCGCGGGTCCCTGCATGGCATGCGACTGAATCTCGGCGCCCGCCACGATCAGTACCGGCCCCATCGGCGGCGTCATGGCGATCTTATAAGCGCGTACGGCGGAATCGGCGAAGGCGCCCAGGGAGAGCGGCTGGTCATCCCACTTGGTGTAATCGCGAACCAGGGCCCCCAGGTCCTGCGCGCTGTGATAACTCTGGACGCCGGGATTGCGTTCGGCGCCGTCAGAGTGATTGCCGACGACGATGTAGACCGGCACCCGATCGCAGTAGGCGTTGTAAATTGCCATGCCGGCATGCTGCAGCCCGATATCGCCATGGATCAGCGCCATCATCGGCTTGCCCTCGATCTTGGCGTAGCCGTGGGCCATGGCGACGGCGTTCTCCTCGTGGGTGCACGTGAGAAATTCCGGCATCTTGTTATCGCCGTAATTGATGAGCGATTCGTGCAGCGATTCGAATGTGGATCCTGGATTCGCGCTGAGATACTCGATGTTCAGCGTCTTGAGGACGTCCACCATGAAATCGGAGCCGGGGTTTTCAATGACGCGCGCCTCGGCGGCAGGCCGCGCGGCGCCGGTTTCGCGGGCCACGGCCGATGCGTTGGGAGTCTGCGCAGTGGCACTCCCGCCACGTCCTGTCGGTTGTTGGCCTTTCGTGATCTGCGGCTTCGCCGCCAGGGCCGCGGCACCCACCGCCGCGCCTTTGAGAAAACCGCGTCGTCCAACGGAACCTTTTGCAAGCTTAGCCATTTGCGTGAATCTCCCTGTAAACCGCTCACCATCGTAGGATTGCGAGCATCAGGTGTCAAGGCGACTCGCAGTACTATGGACGCATTTTGGGGTCTGCAGTACTAGACCTTTGGCACATGGGTTATCTCACTGCCCGGAGTATACTGGCCACCTCAGGAGGCACTCCGTGGCTCGCACAGATCTGCTGCACAGATTCCAATGCTTATACCGCGACTTTGAAGCAGCCAATTCCTCAGGCCGCACGGTGGAACAAGTGCAGGCCGCGCGGCTTGCGGGCAGGCCCAGCCGGAGAGAATTTATTTCTGGCGGCGTTGCCATGGCCACGGTCGCCGCGGTTTCGGCTGCGTCGCCGGCCCGGGCGGCTGCTCCTCCGCGGATTGCGATCGTAGGCGCAGGCATCGCCGGCTTGAATGCGGCACTCACCTTGCAGGATGCCGGGTATCCCGCCGTGATCTATGAAGCATCCGGTAGGCCGGGCGGGCGCATGCATTCCGATACCACCTCGTGGGCCAACGGCCAGGTGAGCGAGCACTGCGGCGAGTTGATCGACTCGACGCACAAAACCATCCTGGGCTTGGCCAAGCGCTTCAAGATCCCGGTGGCCGACCTTAGTTCGGCGGAGCCGCCCCAGTCGACCGAAACTTACTACTTCTTCGGGCAGCGCTACACGCGCGATCAGGCCAACGCCGACTTCAACGCGGTCTATCAGGCGGTGAAGAAGGACCTGATCGCAGCCGGTTTTCCGACGGTCTACTTCAGCTACAGCGCCGCGGCCGCCGCCCTGGACCAGACCAGCGTGTATGAGTGGATCGAAAGCCGTGTGCCCGGCGGCCATGGATCGCCGATGGGGCAGCTCCTGGATGTCGCCTATAACATCGAATACGGCAATGAAACGACGGCGCAAAGCGCCCTGAACCTGGTCTATCTGCTGGGCTACCAGCCAGTCCCTGGAAATTTTCGCCTGTTCGGGCGCTCCGACGAGCGTTACCATCTCGCCGGTGGCAACGAGCAGCTTCCTCGCGCCGTTGCCGCGGCTTTGCCAGCCCAAAGCATTCGCTGGAATACCGCTCTCACGGCGATCGCCAGGAACATCGACGGGACTTACACGCTCACGTTCAAGAATCCATCCAAGCTCACGGTGGTCGCGGATCGCGTGATTCTGGCGCTTCCCTTCTCCGTGCTGCGCAAACTCGATTACAGTAAGGCCGGCTTCAACGCGGTCAAAACCACGGGCATCGAACAGCTCGGCTATGGAACGAATGCGAAGCTGCATCTGCAGTTCAACAAGCGGTTGTGGAACCAGAGCGGACCGTGGGGTATCAGCAACGGGTCGAGTTTTGCCGACACCGGATATCAGAACACCTGGGACGTGACGCGCGCCCAAAACGGGAACACCGGAATCCTGGTGGACTATACGGGTGGCAATATCGGTGCGTCCTTCACTGGTGATCTGGGAAATCCGGCCGTGATCCAGGCCTACGCCGCGAAGTTCCTGACTCAGCTGGAGCCTGTATTTCCCGGCATCAGCCTGCAGTGGAACGGCATCGCCACGCTGGACGTACCGGCGCTGAACCCCAACGCCCTGGGATCCTATTCGTACTGGAAGCTGGGCCAGTACACGCTGTTCAGCGGCTCAGAACGGGAGCGGTCCGGCAATTGTCACTTCGCTGGGGAGCATTGCTCGATCGAGTTCCAGGGCTTCATGGAAGGCGGGGCGCAGGAAGGCGCGCGCGCGGCCAACGAAATTCTCGCCGACTACAAGGCCGGTATCCAACCATAGCGTACGGGACATCTCGAATTCGTATAATGGATCGAATGAGTGTCCTTTCCACGCTGCTCGATAGCATGCTGCCCAGCCGGGCCTTCCACCAGCGGGTGATGGCGCTCTCCGATTCGAAGTCCCGCGCGAAATACTGGGCTGTCCGCATCGCGCTGTTCGTTATGGTGCTGATCGCGCTCTCCTACTTCGGCGTCAATCAGCATCGGCAACTTCAGTAGGCTGCCTTTTTTAATTCTGCTAAGATCGGAGCGTTATGCGACAAGAATGGGTTGCGCGACGCGTGAATGACCAGATCCGCACACAGATGCATTATGGACGTCAAGGGCGGATCACTGAAGAGATGGAATACGTCGCGACGCGCGAACGGCTCACGCCGGACGTAGTGCGCGACGAAGTTGCCCGCGGGCGGATGATCATCCCCGCGAATATTCATCACACCAATCTCGAGCCGATGTGTATCGGCGTGGCATCCTGCTGCAAGATCAACGCCAACATTGGCAATTCCTCGACCACTTCGGACATCGACGGCGAGCTCGAAAAGCTTCGCTATTCGGTCAAGTACGGCGCCGATACGGTGATGGATTTGTCCACTGGCGGCGATATTCCGCGCATTCGCGAGGCCATCATCAGGAGCTCGCCGGTGCCGATCGGAACGGTGCCGCTGTATGAAGCTTTGGCGCGCGTGCGCCGCGTGGAAGATCTAAATATCAAGGTCATGCTCGAAGTTATCGAAGAGCAAGCTGAGCAGGGCGTGGATTACATGACCATCCACGCAGGCGTTCTGGTGCAGTACATCCCTCTGACCACCAAGCGCGTGACGGGAATCGTCAGCCGCGGCGGGGCGATCCTGGCCGAGTGGATGGTGAAGAACCATAAGCAGAACTTCCTGTATGAATATTTCGAGGACATCTGCAAGATCTTCCAGAAGCATGACGTGAGCTTTTCTCTCGGCGACGGGCTTCGGCCTGGATCGCTGGCTGACGCGAGCGACCGGGCGCAGTTTGCCGAGCTCGAGACGCTGGGCGAGTTGACCAAGATCGCCTGGAAACATGACGTGCAGGTGATGATCGAGGGTCCTGGGCACATCCCCATGGACCAGATCCAGATGCAGGTGGAGAAGGAAGTCAAAATCTGCCACGAAGCTCCGTTCTACACGCTGGGGCCGCTGGTGACCGATTTCGCCCCGGGCTATGATCACATTACTTCCGCCATCGGTGCGGCGATGATCGGATGGCATGGCGCGGCCATGCTGTGCTACGTGACCCCCAAGGAACATCTCGGCCTGCCGAATCGCGAGGACGTGAAGCAGGGATTGATCGCCTACAAGATTGCGGCGCACGCGGCCGATATCGCACGGCATCGTCCGGGCGCCCGGGACCGGGACGACGCATTATCGCGCGCTCGCTTCGCTTTCGATTGGAAGAAGCAGTTCGAGCTGTCCCTCGACCCCGAGACGGCGCAGGCGTATCACGACGAAACCCTGCCTGAAGAAGGGTTTAAGGATGCGGCGTTCTGCTCCATGTGCGGGCCCAAGTTTTGCTCCATGAACCACTCGGCGAAGACTCAGGAGTTCACCGAAGCCGACGCCGAGGCGGTTCTGAACGCGAACCTGACGCAAATCGCCAACGTGGCGGGCGACTAGGTAACTATCACCTCGTATTCAACGTGTTATAGAGACGGGGTGTTATCATTCGGATGGCCATGGTTTTAGAGCTGGAAGCCACGCACGCTCAGGTCCAGCGGATTCTTCAGAGCAAGGCATTTCGAACATCCGAAATCCACCGGACTCTGTTAAGTTATCTGGCGGACAAATCCATTTCCGGAACCGCCGACGGGCTCAAGGAATATACCGTTGGGCTGGATGTTTTTGCCAAGCCCGATTCTTACGATCCGCGCCAGGAGTCGACGGTTCGCATGCACGTCGCCCGGCTGCGGCAGAAGCTCAGCGAATACTACCGCACCGAAGGCGTCGACGACGCCATCCTCGTTGACCTGCCCAAAGGCGGGTTTAAGCTAACCTTCGAGCCGCGCGAGATTCGGCCGGAACCCATTGCGGAGCAACCGATTGCGGCCACGCGCTGGGGTCGCAAGGAAATCGGGCTCATTGCTGGACTGGTCCTGGCACTTGCTCTGGCCGTATATTTCGGAATGCGGCTGCGGCAAGTGGAACGAACCAACCTTCCCTTGGCCCGCGACTGGACACCGGAATTGCAGCAGCTTTGGGAGCCGATTGTATCCTCCAAGCGGCCGCTGATCGTATGCCTCTCGACGCCCAATGCAGGGTCGAGCGAGGCCGGGACGGCGACCGGCGCCGTATTGCTGGGACAGTTTCTCGGAATGCTGCACAAACAGGACGTGCTGGTCACCAGCAGCGACCAAATCGCAGCGCCGGAGATCGCCATGGGCAACGTGGTGTTCCTGGGACCTGTCGCGGGCAACCGGCAGATGCAGGCCATGTCGGCCGACCGTCCGTTTGTGCTGGAACCGGAAGGGATTCGCAATATGAATCCTCAGCCCGGCGAGCCGGAACTGTTCGTAGACAAACCCCCGCATGATCCACAAGATACGGAAGAAAGTTACGCCCTGATCACCCGCGTGCCAGGGCTCTATGGTCCCGGCGAGATCCTGTATCTGGCCGCAAACCGGATTTCCAGCATCACCGGCGAAGTCCAGGCCTTCACCGACGCCGCGTTCGCCAAAACCCTGGTTTCCAAGATGAAGAAACCTGACGGCAGCCTTCCCCGCTACTACCAAGTGGTTTTGAAAGTCCGGTCGATGGACACCATGCCTATAGATGTCAGCTATGTCCTGCATCGCGAACTCCTGATTCCGGAGCCTTCCTCCCCCCGGAAGTAACTGAACCTTAAGATGTTATTCGGTCACGCACCGGTCACTGACCGCCTATTGACCTGTCGAGGGGAGTAACCACCGGCTCCGCATGTTAGTCTCCTCATTGGGTATCCCGCGCAACTAGGATGTGCTTTTCATCATGATGATGTCTCTGCTTCAAATGGCTCAATGGCTCCAGGAGACCCCGATCAGCATCTCGATCCGGGAATCGATTCTGATGTTTCCGCTTCTCGAAGGTGGACATCTGCTGGGCATCAGCGTATCGGCCGGAACCATCGCCATTTCGGATCTGCGCATGATGGGGCTGATTTTCAAGAAGGAATCCGCGTCGGATGTATTTCACCAGCTCATCCCCTGGATCACGGCCGGATTTGTGATGATGGTCATCACCGGAACTTTGCTGCTTTGGTCGGAGCCGGTCAAATGCTACAACAGCGTCTGGTTCCGGCTGAAAGTGCTTTTCCTGTTTCTGGCAGGGCTGAACGTGCTGATCTTTCACTCCTCCAAGATCTACCGCAAGATGCATGAATGGGAGTGGGCGGCTGATCCGCCTCGCGCCGCGAAACTGGCGGGCTGGATCTCGCTGATCAGTTGGGGCATCGTGATCATCGCGGGCCGCACCACGGCGTACAATTTCTAGACACATAACTTCAAACCATGTGGCAATCTTTAAAACCGTTTTTCGAATGGAATGACAAGACCTGGCTGGGCCAGGCGATTGCCGGCACCATCTGGGCTTTCCCGGTGATCGAGACCATCCACATCCTGGCGCTCACCATGATGTTCGGCGCGATCGTGATCATCGATCTGCGCATGTTGGGATTGGGAATGAAGAAGCAGCCGGTTTCCGTGCTGGCCAAGAACCTGGAACCCTATATGACCTGGGGCCTGCTGACCATGCTGGCTACGGGCTACATGCTGTTCCAATCGGAAGCCATGAAATGCTTCGTCAATGACGGGTTCAAGTTCAAGATGGCAGTGTTGCTTCCGGCCATCATTTTCCAGTTCACGCTATTTCGATGGGTCACGCACAAGGACGAAGATAAGCGTCCAATGCTGCTGGGTTGGGCGGTCGCGCTTCTATCGTTGACGCTGTGGTTCGGCGTCGGTGTCGGCGGCCGCGCGATAGGGTTTGTATAAAGGTAAGCTGGATTCGCGGGAGGCCGACAATGACTGCCAGATCGCTCAGGATCGCCGCAGGATTTGCCCTGGCCCTGTCCGCAGCGCCGTTATGGGCGCATCACGCTTACAGCGCGGTATTTGACCCTTCCAAACAGCGGGATTTTAGAGGCACGGTTACTCAGACCGAGTGGCTGAACCCACATGCCCGTTTCTTCCTGGATGTCATCGAACCGAGCGGCAAAGCTGCCCGGTGGGAATTTGAGCTGGGCAGTCCCAACGCTCTGATGCAGCATGGGTGGACACGATACACCCTGAAGAAGGGCGATGTGGTGACAGTCACCGCAGATCTGGCGCGAGACGGCTCAAACTTTGCGCACGCACGCATTGTTACCTTTGCTGGCGGAACCCGCGTCTGCGATTACGACCGGTTCAATGACGTCGGCTGGTCCTGCAACCCCAAGTAAGCAAATCCCAACTCATTGAAATAAAACAGGTCACACACCGGTCAGTGACCTTCACGTGACTTGTCTCATGAAAGATTACGAACCTTTCATGTTAGGCTCGCCCTGCATGTCAATTCTTCAGGGTTTGGGTTCTCACGCTGTCATGGCAGTCTGTGGGGTGATTCTGTCAGCCTCGTTTGCCTTAGGGCAGCAACTTTCGATATCCGGGACAGTTCGCGATTCCAGTGGCGTCGTGCCTGACGCCACTGTGACGCTTCGCGCCGGACGTACCCAGCCACGCACCACAGCCACCGACGCCTTGGGCCATTATGCCTTCGATGGTCTTCCCGCGACTTACTACGAACTCTCCTTCGCCAAAGGTGGATTCGAGACGGTCACACGCAATCTGGCCCTCGGCGCCGAAGGCGGAGTATTGGATGTGACGCTGGCCGTAGGAACAGTGACCTCGGCAGTCACCGTGACGGATGTGGCAGGCAAGGCTACCGCGTCGCGCCTGGATATACCCGATAGGGATTTGCCGGTGCAAGTCAATTCTATCCCCCGGCCTCTTCTGGACGAGCAAGGTGTAAACGATATGGTCACCGCGCTGCGCAACGCGTCGGGTGTCCAGGCGCAACGATTCTACGGCGTGTATGAGCAGTACACCATCCGTGGATTCAATGCAGCCGACGTCATGCTGGTCGACGGCATGCGCACGGACGCTACTCTCAACCGTTACAACACGCAGTTGAACAATGTCGAGAGCGTGGAGATTTTGAAAGGGCCGAGCTCGGTGCTGTATGGGGGCGAGGCGGTGGTCGGGACGATCAACGTCATTCGGAAGAAGCCTTCGGGGCAGAGGTCCTACGACTTGCTTTATAAAGGCGGGCGGTTCAACACGCACCAGGTGGCAGGCGGCGCCACGGGTCCGATATTAGGTAGCAATTCATGGCTCTACCGGGCGGATGTCAGCCAGGACTATTCCGACGGCTGGCGCGGCGCGGGCGCGAATCGCTTTAATGCGTCGCCATCCTTAACCTGGCTGATGAGCGATCGCTCACGCGTGACGGTCCATCAGTCATTCTTCCGCGATCGCTATAAGGGAGACGGGGGTGATCCGGTCGAGTACACCAATTCACCACTCTTCGATCCCAGCCGGCGATTCAGCATTCCCAGCGACTTCGCCCTGATCGAGGACTCGCAGACCGAGGTGCTGTTCAACTTCACTTTGTCGCCGGCATGGGAATTCCGCGACAGTTTTCTGCTGCGCCGTACCAGCGAGGAATACTTTATCACCGAAGGCGCGTTGGGCTTCGATCCGGCAACCAACCTGGTCTCGCGCGAAGGATTGTACTTCCACCATACGCGCCAGCCGAAAGTGAACCAAACCGAGCTAGCGGGAAATTTCAACTTCCTGAAGATGCGCCACCACGTGCTGCTGGGATACGACTATCGGGACTTCTATACCAAAACCGGCGTGACCGACGATGGAGGATTTTACGAATTCACTCCCATCAGCGTGGTCACCTTCAAGGAGACCAACCCACCCATCACGTCCTTCGACATCGTGCGCTATACGTATCAGGCCAACCGCACGAATGCCGGTTTCTGGCAGGACCAAATCGATATCGGCCGCAAGCTTAAGGTCAACGTCGGCGGCCGTTTCGATGACTTTGACCGCAATAGCTACCGAATCTTCGTGACCGACCCAAATACCAAGACCCGGATCCAGGCGGTGCATCAGACTGCCTACACCTATCGCGCGGGTGCCGTGTACGAGCCATTCGGCGGGCATCAGTTCTACGCGAGCACTTCCAGCTCGTTTACACCCGTGCAGGATATCCCCGAAAACGGCCAGGAGCTGAAACCGCGGTATGGTCGCGGCTACGAAGCGGGCTACCGCTGGCAGGGCTGGAACGGACGCATTCAAACCAGCGTTGCTGCGTATCACATCGAACAGAACAATCTCAGCTTCACGATACCGGGAAACAACGTGGTTCAGGCGGGCAAGCAGACATCCAAGGGTATCGACCTCGATATCAATGCGGACCTCAGCCATGGCGTCCGGCTGCTCATTAATTATGGCTATACGGTTCCGAAGTTCAACCAGTTCTTCGACACCGACGCGGAGGCGGACTTCAGCGGCAATCTGCCCCGTTTCACCCAGAAGCAGGCTCTCAACGTCTGGCTGCACAAGAACTGGACCTCGGGCTTCACCGCCGCAATTGGCACACGATACCTGGGTCCCATGTTTACGAATAACGCGAATACTATTCTGCTGGGCGGCTGGACCACGTTTACGGGAGCGGTCGGGTATCGCCAGAAAACCTGGGAGTTTCATCTGAACGCGGAGAACCTGCTCAATCGGGAGCGCTACTTCCTGGGATCGGACTATAGCAACCAGATCTACCCTGGTGCACCGATCAATGTCTTCGCTTCGGTGCGCTATCGATTCACTCCCTAGAGCTCAACTCATTGAAATCACGACGGTCACACACCGGTCAGTGACCGCAAGATGACGCTTTGGGAGTGCCTACCCAGGACCAACTCGTGTTACATTCCTTAGGCTACGCCCAAATCACAGTCGCGGACTCTCACTCTATTCAAAAAGGTTGCCATCCTGTGCCATCGCTGGATGGGCGTGGCGTTCTGTCTGCTGTTCGCGTGGTGGTTCGTATCCGGCATCTTCATGATGTATTGGGATTACCCGGCGGTGAGTGCAGCGGATCGGGTGGAACGTGCTCCGGTTCTCGACGCCAACCAAGTGAAGCTCACGCCGGCGGAAGCTTATGCCAAGCTGGATTCGGATAAGACGCCGGGCTCAGTTCGACTTGAGGCTTTTGATGGCCGTCCGGCGTATTTCTTTCGGATGGGTCGAGGTGAGGCGATCGTCTACGCCGATACCGGCGACCCGCAGGATTACTTTACCGCGGAGTTGAATTTGAGGACTGCGGCCAGCTGGACCGGACAGCCTTCCAGCGCGGCCCAGGTGGAAGAGGTGACGGAACCGGATCAGTGGACCTTGGAGGGCGGACTCCGCGACCGCCTTCCCATGCTGAAGTACACGTGGCCGAGCGGCGACCAGGTCTACGTTTCGGAAAGCACGGGCGAAGTGGTCCAGTTCACCAGACGCTCGTCACGCTTGTTCGCGCACTTGGGGCCGATCCCGCACTGGCTGTACTACACACCGCTGCGAAAAAACGGGGCGCTGTGGAGCAAGGTTGTGATCTGGCTCTCCGGAATCGCTACGGTGGCCGCATTGATGGGATTGATCGTCGGGCTGATGATGTATTCGCCGTCGCGGAGAATCAGCATCCCCTACACGGGCCAGAAGCGGCTCCACCACATTTTAGGATTGTTTTTTGGAATCATCGCTTGCACTTGGGCGTTCAGTGGAATGCTCTCGATGGAGCCGTTTCCGCTTAGCTCGGGCAGACCACAGCAAGGCCGGAGCATCGCGGCCGCGCTGCGCGGCAAGCGCCCTCAGCTCTCAGAGTTCTCGGCGAAGCCTCCTCAAGAGGTGCTCGCGCAACTGGGCCCGTCATTCCCAGTGAAGCAACTCGAGCTTTCGTCGCTCGCCAGCGAGCCGATGTACATTGCGACGGGCGCGCGCGGAGAGACCCGAGTCATCCGGATCCTCGGGGAGCCGATCGCCGCGCTCGATACCAAACGAATTCTCAATGTCGTGAACAGCGTGGCCAGCGTGGCCGAAGCGCGGCTCATGACGCAATACGACACGTACTATCTTGACCGGAGCGGCCAGCGGCCCTTACCGGTATTGTTCGTGCAGCTAAACGATGAGGCCCATTCGCGCTACTACATCGATCCGAAGACAGCGCAAGTGGTCGGGAGCTATCGATCGAGCACCGAGTCGTGGGTGAATCGGTGGCTGTACCACGGGCTGCACTCCATCAACTTTCCCTGGCTTTATAACTATCGTCCGGCCTGGGACATTGTGGTTTTGACGCTGATGCTGGGCGGAACCTCGCTCTGTGTCACGTCTGTTATCATCGGTTTCCAGCTCGTCCGCCGCAAACTTTTTATCCGGCGGGCGACGGGAGCTTCTCCGTAGAAGACGAGGTGGACTAAATAAATGGCGCTTTTCTTAGCATATGATCCGTCGAGCAATCCCCTGAATACGAATGAATGGGCGTTCCCGGTGTGCGAAGTGCTGCACATCCTCGGGTTCGCCGTCGGAATCGGGACCATCACCATGGTGAACATCAGGCTCCTGGGCCTGGGGTTGAAAAAAGAGTCGCCCGCGGACCTGTGGAAGGGCACCTTTCCCTGGACCTTGGCCGGCCTGGCGCTGGTGCTGATCACAGGTCCGCTGATCTTCTCCTCCGACCCGAATATGTATCTGCGCAACGAGGGCTTCCGGTTCAAAATTACCATGCTGGTGCTCGCGCTTCTGTACCACTACACCATCTATCGCTGGGTAGCGCTAAACAAGACCTCGGGCGGCGCGGCGGTCATGGCGGGGCTGATCTCGCTGCTATTGTGGATCAGCGTAGTGTTCGGCGGGATCTTCATCGCATTCGTATAAAGGAGAAAATCACATGCCTCCCGAATTTGTCCAAGCGCTTCAAGATATGTCGATCGCCACCGCGCTTCGCGAGTCGGCGCTGGTTTTCCCTGTAATCCTGTCCCTGCACCTAACCGGGATGGGGCTGTTTGGCGGACTGATTCTGATGACCGACTTACGGATCCTAGGGATTGCGCTGACCAAGCATCCGGTGTCGGATATTGTCAATGGTTTGCGGCCGTGGAAGCACCTGGGGCTGACGCTCACGGCCACTTGCGGGGCACTCCTGCTGTGGTCGAAGGCGGCGATCTATTATCCGAACCCGTATCTCTGGATCAAGCTCACGCTATTTGCCCTGATCATCATTCACTCGCTGGTATTCCGCGGCGTCTATCGCAATATCGGGGACCTGGATCGCAGCCCTGCGATACCGGGACGAGCCAAGCTGGCAGCCGCGCTTTCGATAGTTCTGTGGATTTCGGTGGTGACTGCGGGCCGGTGGATCGGCTACTGGGAACCAAAGGGCGCGCCCGTGAACGCCGCGCAGGTGGTTAACTAGCCGCAGGTGCTTCGAGATCTTCTTCGTCTTCTTCTTTTTTGATGCGCGGCTGGACATTGCGCCGGATCAGGATGGACAGGACGATGGTGGTTGCCAGAGTCAGGGAGCCGCCCGTCACGTGACCTGCTACCGTGATGATCACCGGTGTAGCGGTGTCATCGGCCATCGACTTCATGATCAGCGCGGTGAGGCCGAGGAACACCTGGCCGAACCCGATGCCCAATAGCGTCTTGGCGGCCGGACGCAGGGCTCGATGGGATGGGAACTGTTGCAGAACGAAGATCGATTCCATCAGAATTGCGAGGGCCACGAACATCGCTCCCAAAACGTGCGGCAGGAGCGTCAGGGCCTTCAGCCGGAAGCACGCACCTAGCAAGATCTGCAACATCACCAGAATCGGGGTCAGGATGGCGAGCGATCGCATGGACGGCCAGCCATAGTCGCGCACGTGTTCGTGGCCGCGATTCCAGGCAGGCGATGTAACCACCGCGATGGCCACCACGGCGGCGAAAAAGAGCGGCGCCATCAAGGCGTGCGCGATCCCGGCGGTTATCGGAAACATCGTGAGCACGGCGGTGTGACCCGCGGAATCCTGCAGCACTGCCAGCGCCAGAGTGAGCCAGCCCAAGCGGCGGGCCTGTGGACGCGAGTCGGTGAATATAAACCAGAGCACCAGACCTAGCGCCAATAAGCTTGTGCCGGTTGCGGCGATGCGGTGTGTGGAAATCGCCGCGGGGGTGGGTTGCGCTCCCGGGCCGACGATCGCGCCATCCACGATCAGCAGGAGCGTACAGACGGCCAACAAGATCGCGAGCCGGTGAAGCCAGGGATTCTTCATGGAGCTGCCTCCATCATAAGACGCAGCGTTGAAATACGACCGGATTGACTCCCGTTAGCCCTTTTAGTAGTATCGGGCGCAGTCAAAGGGGGTTTCTATGAATTCGCTGAGATCCAAGTCGTATCTCGCCTTTTTGGGGATGGTTCTCGGAACCTGTTTATGGGGACAAGCCACTTCTCAGATTCAAGGAGTCGTGTTGGATCCCGCTGGATCTACGATTCCGGGTGCGGAGATTAAAGCCATCCAGACCGACACTGGCGTCGTCCGGACCACGACGAGTGGCAATGACGGCACCTACGCGCTCGCCAACTTAGCCATCGGGCCGTACCGGGTGGAAGTGACCAAGACGGGATTCTCCACTTATGTGCAGACCGGCATCGTGCTGCAAGTGGCCTCGAATCCGACTCTGAACGTGTCGCTCAAAGTGGGCGCGGTCAGCGAGAGCATCCAAGTCGAGGCCAACACTACGCAGGTGGAAACGCAAACCACAGGCATCGGCGGTGTGATCGAGAACAAGCGCATTCTTGAGCTGCCGCTCAATGGACGGAACGCAGTGGAGCTTCTCACACTGGTAGGCGCGACAATTCCCGCTGGAAAAAACGGGACGGCAGGCATGCCGGGAGGACTGAACTTCTCGGTAGCGGGCGGCCAACTCTCGGGGATCGGGTACGCTCTGGACGGGACGGCGTACAACAATTTGTTCGATGCCGTGAACCTTCCGTTCCCGTTCCCAGACGCCTTGCAGGAATTTAAGGTAGAAACCAGTACGCTAACCGCGCAGAACGGAACCCACTCTGCCGCGGCCGTCAGCGCCGTCGTCAAGTCCGGAACGAATCAGTATCACGGTAGCGCCTTCGAGTTCCTCCGAAACGCCGAGATGAATGCTCGCAACTTCAAGGCCCTGCGCCGCGACACGCTGAAACGCAATCAGTACGGTGGCACGTTCGGTGGACCGATCATGCAGAACAAGCTGTTCTTCTTCACCGGATACCAGGGGACCAAGACGCGCTCCGATCCCGCCGATTTGACCGGTTTCGTTCCCACGGCCCAGATGCTGACAGGCGATTTCAGCGGCTGTCCCACTTTCCCCAACTTGACTGACCCAAACTCCACTTCTACTCCCAAGGCCTTGTATCCCGGAAAGCAGATTCCGGCGAGTCTGTTTAGCGCTCAGGCCCTGGCGATCACGAAGCTGTTGCCCACCACCACGAATCCCTGCGGCTCGACTCCCTACGGGCCGGTCACAAAAATCAACGACTATCAAGTGCTGGGCCGTATCGATTACCAGCTCAGCGCCCGCCAGCAAATCTTCGGGCGCTATATGGCGACCGCTTTCCTGCAGCCGGCATCCTACGGCTTTTCGAAAAACCTTCTGGACACGGCCCAGGGCGGGCTGGATAACCTGGCGCAGGCGTTCACTCTCGGTCACACGTTTCTGATCTCGCCGACCACAGTAAATCAGTTCCGAACGTCAGCGAATCGTGTTGCAGTTCACCGCTTCAATGACGACTACTTCTCGGGTTGTGACCTGAATGTGAAAATGTACTGTTACCTGGCACATCAGACGGTGGTTAGCGTAACCGGTGGACCGAACATTGGCGTGGGAACGGCCGTTGAGGCTGCCTTCGTTCCCACCACGTACACAATGTCCGACGACCTGAACATGATCCGGGGATCGCACCAGTTTGCGTTCGGATATTCCGGTTTCAAGTACCAGCACAGCCAGAAGGCCAATGTTTTCTCAGTGGGCTCCTTCACTTTCAACTCACAATTTACCGGCTTGGGGATGGCGGACTTTCTGCTAGGCCAGGCCAGCACTTTCCTGCAGGCGACGCCGAATACAGTCTTCACCACCAAGTGGGGTCACAGTTTGTATGGGCAGGATACGTGGAAAGTATCGCGCCGGCTCACCGTCAACCTGGGCGTCCGGTGGGAACCGTTCCTGCCGCAGAGTCTCAATAACGGAGCCGTCTTTACATTCGATCGTACGCGTTTCAACAACGGGGTCCACAGCACGGTATTCAAAAATGCTCCCGCCGGATTGCTGTACGCCGGAGATCCCGGATTCGAAGGCAACACGGGCGTAGGCAAGCGGTTCGACCAGTTTGCTCCGCGCGTCGGACTTGCGTTCGATCCGAAGGGGGACGGAAAGACGTCGATCCGGACTTCATTCGGAGTGGCATACGATTTTCCGAATGTGATGATCATGTCCACGCCAGCCACGGCACCACCCTTTGCCAGTACCGTGACCGTCAACGGACCGTTGAATTTCGGCGACCCGTACGCAAGTTACCCCGGCGGGAATCCTTTCCCCGGCAATTTTACGATCGGCCCCAACGTTCCGTTCGTTTCATTCGGTTCCTACGTCGCGCAGCAGCCGGATGCCAAAGGGACTACGGTCCTGACCTGGAACTTCGCGGTCCAACATCAGTTCGGAAAGGATTGGCTGGTTTCGGCAACGTATCTGGGCACCCAGACCTCGCATCTCTGGGTGAGTATGCAGCTCAATCCGGCGACCATCATACCGGGTACGCTGGGAACCTGCCCGACCGGCGTAACCACGGGATGCAATTCGACCACGAATACCAATCAGCGCCGAATCGCGTACCTGAGGAATCCAGCCGCGAGCGAGGGAGGAGCCCTGTCTTTCGTCGATCAGTTTGAATCGGGAGGCACGGCCAGCTACAACGGAATGATTTTGTCGGTCCAGAAGCGCCTGAGCCGGGGCGTGAGCGTCAATGCGAACTACACCTGGTCGCATTGCATCGGTGACGTTACTATCGGCTCGTATGTCGGCCCCGCGGGCGGCACCTACGAAGATGTCAATAACCGGCGTCGCGATCGCGGGAATTGCCAGACCTTCACGGCCGATACGACCAACGGGACCCAGGCCTTGGATCGCCGGCATATCGCGAACTTCACCGCAGTGATGGAGTCGCCCAAATTCCAAAATACAATCCTGCGAACGCTGGGCAGCGACTGGAGGCTGTCACCCAGTTACCGGGTATTGTCGGGCGCGTATCAAACGGTGACCACCGGAATCGACTTCGCACTCACTGGCTCCGCCGGGCCGCAACGTCCCAACCAGGTTCTGGCGAATCCCTTGTGCGACAACCCCAATGCCACCTGCTGGATCAACCCGGCAGCGTTCGCGCAGCCAGCTCCAGGAACATTTGGCAATCTGGGCCGGTCCAACGTCCCGGGCCCCGGTCTCTGGACCATCGACATGGCGCTATCCCGCGGCTTCCGGGTGCGTGAAAACGTCAATGTGGAGCTTCGCGGCGAGGCCTTTAACCTGACCAACAGCTATCGTGCCGGCGCCGTGACTACCGCGCGCAGCAACACGGCGCAATTCGGCCAGATCCTGACCGCGCAGGATCCTCGGATCATGCAGGTTGCACTGAAATTAGCATTCTAAGTTCTAGACGGAAGGCGACAATCCTTTTGCCTGCCCTGGATTCTGCCGTCATTTGACACATTACTTGTCAGCGGCGGCAAGGATGGTTTCAAAGTGCGGGGCGTCGGTTTCCCGATGCACCAGGGCCGTGCTGATGTTCTGGAATCCGGCGTCGCTTAGCATGCGGCGGAGTTCGACTTCGCTGAAGCCGAGCCACACATCGGCGTAAAGCGCTCGGGCTTCCTCAAAATGGTGCTTCAGTAAATCGAGGATGATGACGCGTCCGCCCGGTTTCACGATGCGAAACGCCTCGGCCAGCGCACGCGGCGGATGCTGGGCGTGATGCAGAGATTGGCTGAAGAAGGCGACGTCCACTTCGCCCTTCTTGATGGGCAAGTCTTCGAGATCGCCTACACGGTATTCGAGGTTTTTGACACCGTGGGCCCGTGCCAGGCTCGATCCGAACTCGACCATTTTTTCGGAATTGTCGACCGCGATCACTTTCTTGGCACGCCGGGCGAGCAGTTGCGATGAGGTTCCTTCGCCTGCGCCTAGGTCGGCGATCACCAGTGGCGGCATGAGCATTAGGAATGTTTCCGCCAAGCCCTGCCACGAGCGGCCGGGAACGTACTGCCGTCCGAATTTTCCCGCCAGCTCGTCGAAATAGGAACGGACTTTGTCTTGCCTGCGGCGCAGGGCGAGACGCAGAGCGTCGCGATCCTCGCCGGCCTCGGGGATTTCCTTGACAGCGTGTCGCAAAACGTCCAGAACTTGATCTTGCGTACCATTTCCAAAAGCCTTCAGACGATATAAGATATTCTTGCCCGTCCGGCGATCCTCGACGATGCCGGCTTGCTTCAATTGCGACAGATGCGTCGAGATGGTGCTTTGGCCCATGGCCAGGATTTCCTGCAACTCGGCCACGGAAAGCTCTTCGCGCTCGAGTAGCAGCACGATGCGGACCCGGTTCGGATCGGCCAGCAGTCTGAGGGATTTGAGGATTGACGCCATGCGTCCCTATTTAGTATTATATCGTAGTATCGAGATTTTACGATATAAAGTTTAAAGGAGCCTTGGAGATGAGCACCGTAGCGAATCCGGCCACGCTGGCCTACAAAGTCGCGGACATGAAACTGGCCGACTGGGGCCGTAAAGAGATCAGCATCGCTGAAGCCGAGATGCCCGGCCTGATGTCGATCCGCAAGAAATACGCCACCGACAAACCGCTAAGCGGCGTGCGCGTGACCGGGTCGCTGCACATGACCATTCAGACGGCGGTGCTGATTGAGACTCTGAAGGACCTGGGCGCGGACGTGCGCTGGGCCAGCTGCAATATCTTTTCGACGCAGGATCACGCGGCGGCGGCGATCGCGGCGACTGGCACTCCGGTGTATGCCTGGAAGGGCGAGACGCTCGAGGAATACTGGTGGTGTACCTACCAGGCAGTCAGCTTCCCCCACGGCAAAGGTCCACAGCTGGTGGTCGACGACGGCGGCGACGTGACGCTGCTGATCCACAAGGGCGTGGAACTCGAACAGGGGTCGGACTGGGTCAATACTCCATCGGGCAGCCATGAAGAGAAGGTGATCAAGGATCTGCTCAAGGAAGTTCATGCCGAGAATCCGCGGCGCTGGAGCGATCTCGCGAAAGAATGGAAGGGCGTTTCCGAGGAGACCACCACCGGCGTGCATCGCCTGTACAAGATGCAGCAGGAAGGCAAGCTCCTCGTGCCGGCCATCAACGTGAACGATTCGGTGACCAAATCGAAGTTCGACAATCTGTACGGCTGCCGTGAATCGCTGAGCGATGGTATCAAGCGCGCGACCGACGTGATGGTGGCGGGCAAGGTCGCCGTGGTGTGCGGATACGGCGATGTCGGCAAGGGCTCAGCGCATTCGCTGCGTGGATTTGGCGCGCGGGTAGTGGTGACCGAGATCGATCCGATCAACGCGTTACAAGCCGCGATGGAAGGTTATGAAGTGACCACGGTCGAGGATACGCTGGGCCGCGGCGATATCTACGTGACCACGACCGGGAACGTCGACATCATCACGCTGGATCACATGAAGAAGATGAAGGATCAGGCGATCGTGTGCAACATCGGCCACTTCGACAACGAAATCCAGGTGGAGCCGCTGAACACAGCGAAGGGCGTGAAGAAGACCGAAATCAAGCCGCAGGTGGACATGTACACCTTCCCCGACGGGCACAGCATTTTCCTGCTGGCCGAAGGGCGCCTGGTGAACCTGGGTTGCGCGACGGGCCATCCCAGCTTCGTAATGTCGAACAGCTTCTCGAACCAGACGCTGGCGCAGCTCGACTTGTGGAAGAACAAGGATGTCTATAAGGTCGGCGTGTACACACTGCCGAAGAAACTGGACGAGGAAGTCGCCCGGCTGCACCTGGACAAGATCGGCGTGAAGCTGACCAAGCTATCGTCGAAGCAGGCGGAGTATCTGGGAGTGCCGGTGGAAGGTCCGTACAAGCCGGATCACTATCGCTACTAGAAGTCAGGAGTCAGAAGACAGGAGTCAGAAGCGCACAGGGCGCGGCAGTTTCAGCCGCGCTCCGTTGTGCGCGTAAGGAATGGACGCGGCGGGCGCCTCGATGTCAGGGGATGCTCGCCGCTTTCGTTTTTGATACAGTGGCCGCCGGGAGAACATCCATGAGCGAAGCTAACAAAACGCTGGTCCGCCGCTGGTTTGAAGAAGTGTGGAACCAAGGGCGGGAAGCAACTATCGACGAGCTGTTCGCGGCCAACGGCGTCGGATACGGCTTGGGCGACACGGACGTTACAACTCGCGGCCCCGCCGAGTTCAAGATCTTTGCGAGCAACCTGCGTGGCGCGCTGCCGGACATCCGCATGACGATCGAGGACATCATGGCCGAGGGCGACAAGGTCACTGTACGGATCACCGTCGAAGGCACTCACCAGGGCGGCCAGCTAGGCGTTGCGCCGACGGGCCGGGGGATCCGTATCGAAGGGATCGTTGTGGTGCGCATCGCCAACGGACAAATCGTCGAAGGCTGGAATAGCTGGGATCAACTCGGGCTGCTGCGGCAGATCGGGGCGTTGCCGGCGCAGAAGGGTCCGGATCAGTTCACAACCGCCCGATCCAGCACGACGGCAGGCTGACGTTTGGCTGCTAGATGGGATAGCCGTGAATCACGGTCAAGATGCGGTTCCAGCGGATCCTCCCTAACGAAGCCCATGCGCTGGGCTGCCCTGTTAAGAGCACGGCCGGAGAGTCAACGGACCAATAGATGATCCAGGGCTCGCCAATGAGTTCATCGGCCGGAATGAAACCCCAGTAACGGCTGTCCAGGGAATTATCGCGATTGTCTCCCATAACGAAATAGCTGTTTGGAGGTACCACGACCTCTCCATTTTCTACATGCTCGCGGAGCATCATTGTGGCCCGCTGATCCACTCGTACGTTCGGATCGCTGGGGAAGTTATCGCGATAGGAGTCGATGTAACCAGTCTTGTGATACGCATACGGCTCAGTCAACTTCCTGCCGTTCAGATAGACCTCCTTGTTGACGATCCGGATTCGATCCGCAGGCATTCCGATCAAACGTTTCACGAATGTCTGAGTACGATCCACTGGATAGGGGAAGACGACGATATCTCCCCGACTGGGAATATGAGTGCCGAAGCGCGGAACCAACAGGTGGTCCCCGATCAAGATCGTATCTTCCATCGCGCCTGTAGGTATGACGTACGGCCGCACCAACAAGAAAGTCACACCTAACGCAAGAGTAAGGGCGGTTAAAGCGATCCAAGGTGCAGCGAAAGACCGTCGCGAGCCCGCGCTAACTAGAGCCCTGCCAGCGCGGTAGAAAATCCAGGCAACTGGTAAATAGATGAATATCGAAACCACCACGGCCGCGAGATTCGTGGCCGTTAGCTGTTTCCAGTGCCCAACCAATTCAATCGCCAGCACAACTTGTGCAGCGGTCCACAGCGCAGGTCCGAAGCCGCACCACGCGATGCCGCGCCGCAGGCCGATCGCCGCGGCCAAGTAAATGACGGCGCTCAGAAGCGATAGCGGATTCGAGATGCCGCCCAACAATCCGAGCAGCCCCAAGACCAGGGCGGCGATCATCGCCAGGCGAACGGGTTTAAGCACCGTTGGAGAATATCACAATCGGTCCGGGGAACGGTAGAATCAAGGTTCGGATAAACCCCATGCAATTTCTTC
>Ga0207711_10001148_pt1 | contig 25249 bp, 22 predicted proteins | sample KBSS34metaG_FD_184401 | JGI IMG/M metagenome (GOLD analysis project Ga0207711, IMG submission 184401) | Switchgrass rhizosphere microbial communities from Kellogg Biological Station, Michigan, USA - KBS S3-4 metaG (SPAdes) (version 2) | ecosystem: Host-associated > Plants > Roots > Rhizosphere...
GGCAGGTAACTGAATGACCGTCTGCCACACGCGCGCCAGCAATTCGTTCGCTTCCAAATGAGCCTCACCCGTTGGCGTATTTGCGGCATAAAAATAATTCGGATGTGAATGGTCGTCTAACGATGCGATTTGGAGGTCTTTAAGATCCAGTAAGTAAGCCAACATATAGGCCAGTAGATCTATTTCAACCGGCCCGGCAATCCAGTCAAAAAGCTCAGCTATGATCTGCGTCACTGGCGCGCTTCGTACATCTTCATCGGCAAAGTACAGTGACTTGAAGGAGTCCAATTTTGGTTCAACGTCGTGATCCGAGAACGGGCTCTTGGCGCTATTTCGCCACGCTGCAAAGCCGCATAGTGTTTCACCACTGTGGCGCCAGATCGCAAGATCTTTGTGACGCTGCAATAGATCGCGAAGGCGGTATTTGAGGCGCGTGCGTACTGGCGATTTTTCCCGAAGAAAGTCTGTACAAAGGTTTGAAGCGAGTCGTGAAACGTAGAGCTCAAAGTTTTCTATATCAACACCGGCGGACGATTGAAGTTGATTCAGTCCCTGCACGACGCGGGTCATTGCTTCCTGGTATAAATCCTCGGCGTCTTGATTGTTGTTATTGACCCCTTGTGAATTCACGTGAAAACCAAGTCGTCGAAGCAGCACTCCTCTAACGAGCGGCGCGGCGCGAAGCATTAGAAGCTCATCGAGGTGCTGTTGACGCTGTCCGTCATCACTCGCGGTCAGGTATGGCGCCAGCACGTTATCCATGGTGATTTAGATCCGGGGATCAGGTGTATGACTCAGCGATGTTGGTCCTGCGGCGGTTCAGAATTGACCTCAAGAACAGTGGGCGTCACGGTGTATGTAACGAAAACGTTTTGTTGGTCTTAAAGATCGGGCTGGGTGCATTTTTTCAGATGCCAATATATTTGTTTCTGAGGCGCTGATAATCAAAAAAAATTACAGATCTTCTCGGTTAGAAATTGAGGATTGGCCGAGCTGTTCATCGATTTGAGCTTAGGTCGGACTGCGAGATTCCTTGCATGGGGAAGAAGAACTTGCCCCGGCTTTGACTGCAGGACGATTGCGTTCGGAAACTAATAGGCCTGCACTTTCACAAATTCTTTCGGGCAGTAGTGCGCTGATTGCTGGCAGTCAATACAGGTGATTGCAATCGGACACTCGGGCAAACGAGCATCTGCGTGAGCGAATGCAAACTGCCAACCACATAAACGGCAGTGTACGGCCAGATACCATTGACCGGGCACCCAATCCATCATCGGCCTCTTTGTCATTTACTCTACGCCCTCACCACAAGTAGGCTCACCGCAATCCTGGATTTGTAAGCTGTAGCAGATAATTATTTACGTTGCTTTTTGGGCCGTCCCGGTTTGCGGTCCTTCACGAGGACGAGATCTTTGGGATCTATGGCGTAATCGCGGCCAAATTTCTTTGCGGGCAGACGCTCTGCTTTAATTAAGGCTCTAATACGGTCCGGGCTTACGCCCAGACGCTCAGCAGCCTCAGCAGTCCCAATTAAGTTCATGTGCAGTTGATTCTAGCAAACTATCCGGCACGCATATTAGTTCTTTGACAAAACTATCAGGTATGCCGTATAGTTTCTGTCCTCATTGCTCCCTTAAACAAAACTGAACTTAGCAGACTTACGAAGTAAAAATCGTGTAGTCGAAACGTAACACTGTTCGACGAGAGGAGATACTATGTCTAACCAATCAGCACTCGACTCCACTAGTTCTTCATCCGATCACACGCGTGACGAGGATGTTCTAAACACTCTAAAACTTCAGGATAGTGATCTCGATCACTTCGCTTCGTATTTTGACGTAGCGTTTCAAGGGAGTTCCCGAAGCATCACCGTCCTCGTAGCGCTGCTCGAACGACTGTGCGGACTGGAAAGGCTGCGCCAGCAAAATCAGAGTGGTATTTGGATCGAGGATATTGTCGGCCGTCTGACCCACCGTCTTTATACAAGGTGTGGACCAGGAGCAGAAGCGGCTTCTCGTTTTCAAGCCGAGGCCAGCGAGCATGCAGAGAATATTTTCTCCGAAGTTCCTGTCGCGAGCGAGTTGTAGACTTTGTTGCTGGGCGATTGATCTAATAATGAACACGACGACAGCAGGGAAGCGAACGGAAACACTCGCTTCCCTGTTTTATTTTGCAATGCCTCTCGTTATGACTATAATAGCTATGTAATAGGGCTATTATGGCCATTTGGCCAAAAAAGAGGGGGGCTTAACAAGCGAAGACAATTATGCAGAGCGTGAACATTGCCGAGTTGAAAAACCGGTTGAGCGTGTACCTGAAGAAAGTGAAGGCCGGCGAAGAAATTCTGGTGCGAGACCGTAACGAGCTGGTCGCTCGAATCGTCCCGCTCGCACGTTCCGGAGACGAGGAAGAAGAGTTGACGTCCCTTGCCGCGCAGGGAAAAGTGCGTCTCGGTAGCGGCATTCTTGACGAGTCGTTCTGGCAGCTGCCGGCGCCGCGTGTTTCTGCCGCCGCCCTGCGCCAGGCCGTCGAACAGGAGCGCGATGAAGACTAAGAGCGGAGGAAAACCACGATCGGTGATGACTGCCTTTTGGGATACGAGCGCTCTTGTGCCCCTGTGTTGCTTCCAACCACAGAGCGCGCAAGCCCGGCAGACGGCACGCACATACAGTCGACAGGTCGTGTGGTGGGGGACTGCTATTGAGGCGGTCAGCTCTTTGAACCGGCTTACTCGCGAGGGGAAGCTAAATCTTAAAGAGAGTGGACAAGCTTTCACCCGTCTCAACTATTTGCGCGACCGTTGGAACGAGGTCCAGCCGACCGAAGAAGTACGCGACCGAGCTGAGCGGCTGCTCCGCATTCACAAACTTCGTGCGGCCGACGCCCTCCAATTGGCCGCGGCTCTGGTCTGGTGCGGGGATCGTCCGCAGGGTCGCGTGCTGATCGGCACCGACGGAAATCTCTCGGAGGCCGCGGGCGCCGAAGGATTTACGGTCATTTCTGTATTGTAGTCGCTAATTCTGAAAATAATTTGTCGTAGTTTTCTTTTTGCCGGGGCGTAGTGCTATCGAATGAGCTCGACGCTCTTGCTTACGACTCTTCTGCACGACGTTGCCGTTCTGGGTGATTAATCCAATTGGACTTTCCTCTCCATTTTATAGAAAGCGGAAGCCTGGTTTCTGGTTCTTTTGCTTCCGGAGCGCGCACTGATATAAGCCACCTACGCGAAAATGGTCTATGCCGTGAGCTCGATTCTAATGGCCAAATGCTGAGAGTGACGGGTTAATGGGTACTCAGTGATCTACATCACGATCTCAGCTTTCCTGCTGTTCGGGCGACAAAGAGATGAAACTCTTAATATACCTGCTAATTTTGTGTGCTGGTGGTTTCCTCGCCGTATCTGCTCAGTCTCCTTCATTCCCCGACGACCCGGAAAAGCAAGTTGATCCATTCGTTCAAACGCACAACGAGAAGCGGTCTCAGAATCCAGAGGGACTGTTGTTCACAGTTAAGCTGAAAGATAACAGGAAGCAATTTCACGTCGGGGAAATCATCACACTCGAGCTCAGTTTCGCTGCCTCAAAGCCTGAAACCTTCACGCTCGACGCCGCGACCTATGATCGCAGCGGTCGTCTTCACAGTGATGGCTTTGTTCTCGATCAACGCGATGCTGCTGTTGATCCCCTCGCCGATTATTTCCAGTCAGGGTTGGACAGTTTTATGCTTGGTGGTTTGCGTTCAATACCGGACCTTACCGACAAGCCCTGTCTCATAACGGCTGAGTTGAATGAATGGCAACGCATAGACAAACCGGGGCATTACCGGCTGTACGTAGTCACGAGTCGAGTCGGCAGAAAGGGCGGGCAAGGCGTGTTTCTATTCAATGGCGGCTGCGCAGTCTCGAATGTCATTGAATTTGACATTCTGCCTCCCGAGAAAAAATGGTCAGCTCAGAAACTCAATGAAGCCATAGCCACGCTCTCAAAACCTGCCGGAGATCACAATTCTGCCTGCCGGACTCTACGTTTTCTCGGAACCACCGCAGCTGCGACTGAAATGCGCAAACGATTTCGTGGCGACGATAACCGGTGTGAGTGGGAATATAAATTTGGTTTGATCGGTTCGCCGCATCGCGATTTCGTAATTGGCGACATGGAAAACGCCATCAGCTTACGCGAGCAACCAGTAACCTCTCATTTTATAAACACGCTTGCATTGCTCGAGTTTACCAAGCGCGCGGCAGCGGCGCCTCCATATCCCACTGGAAATGAAGAACAATTCAGTCAATGGCAGACCCAGATGGATGGGCGCCGAAAGACTTATGACGAGTTGCGTTTGCACTACGTGCGGCAACTGGTGATAGCGATTCCGCAAAAGCAAAGACAAGCGCGTGCGACGAGCTTGCAAACACTGCTGGATTTCCGGACGGAGTTGAACACCAGTGATTTCTCGCAGTGGTCCACTCTGCTCGCCTCGCTGCCGGAAGTATTTAACCGGTTACCTCTTGATGACCAGCTTCGTTTGTTGCAGTACCAATGGAAAGCAATCGCGAGCGCCACAATGCTTCCAGTTCTGCGCGACGTTTTCAGGTACTCTTACAACACTCAGCAACAAGAAATTTTTAACTTATTTCAACAGGAAGACTTGCGCAGCTCAGCTTTGCGCAGGCTATACGAACTATCACCGGAAGAAGGGAAGCGGCTGATCGTTGATGAAATTCGCCGTCCGAAACCGCGGGTGAATGGAGACGTGCTTCGTTCGCTGCCTGACGAGACATTACCCGAGCTCAATACTGAGCTACTCAGCAATTTCGACGCGGCTCATCGGACTGGAAGTTGGTATATCGACGAGATCAGTGAACTCATTGAACGGTATGCGACTGATGAGATCTTGAGCCGAGTGCAAGCCGTTTATGAAACTCGAGACGCTGGTAAGTGGGAGTGCCGCACGCAAGCCTCTCTCCTCGCGTATTTCCTTCGCGTTGCTCCAGCTGTTGGTGGCGACTACGTCAAAAAGGCCTTGGCCGCGAGAGAAAAGGGCTATCCCCGATGTTATACGGAAACCTTGAAGAACGTGGCTAAGCTGCACATGTCCACCGAGCTAGAAGAGATAGCAATCACTGCGCTCGACGATGACGATTCGAAAGTAGTGTCGCAGGCCGCTGGTGTACTCGCAGAATATGGAAGTGCTGGAGCGGAAAAACCGCTTTGGCGGCGATTGGAGAATTGGCGCCGGGCGATGCAGAGTCGCAGCGAAGAACCGGTAACAGAAGAACTAAGTGATGATCAGGAAACAATCGAAAAGGCTTTGCGGCAAGCCCTCACTAGTGGTCAGGCGTGGCTTTCGGACCCCGAGAAGCTGAAGCGTGTGCGCGACTTGTGCATTAGCGAGAAAAGTCGCGAGGAAATTGATCGGATGATTAGTGGTTGGGATTACCGCCTCTACGTTACGCTAAATTCGTTTGACGATGAATCAATCACGATTAACGTCGCGAATTGTAATCTCACGTCCATCGAATCATTAAAGAAGAAGCTTCTCCAGTTTCCCAACGGCACAGTGTTCAAATGGAAAACCGCACCTACTCGCGGCGACGATTCCAAGACAGAGGAGTTATTCGAGAATACCAAAACTTTTCTGACCGAACACGGGATGAGCTTGAAGCGCGAATCAGAACGATAACCTATTGAACCGTGCGTTGGTCCAGGTTAACGCCGACGGGTGATCAGGCTTATCCGTTGACTTTAAAACGCATTATCACTGACCGGTTATCTTCTGGCTCATCTTCGCAGGTTGGGAGGTTAGCCCGCAGATTTTCGGTTAGCAACCCGGTTCGCCATGTTCCCTGCGATTAGGTAAGCCTATTTAAGATGGCTTAACACACCGGGCGGGTAAACCCCTTAGTGGTCCACGAACGCGTCTGCAGATTAGCAGCAATCTCTCGGGCGACTCTCTGGTTGTGGAGGAGCGTAAGAGTCTTGTAACTCACCAGGTCAGAAATACTACCGATTAACACCAATCCCCACGTGAATAGATGCAGGAAGCCGATTGCAATATGACCGAGCCAAAAGCGTTGAAAACCCGGGAAGGCAACAAGGCCTACGATAGTAACTAACAAGACTGTCTGAGGATGTTTCCGGCGTTGCCGGTAAGCCGCAGCGAACATCAGAACCTGTTCCCTGGTCATCCTGCCAACCAGAGACTGTATATAAGTTCGTTCGGGTTCCTCTAGCTCTGGCAAATAGTGGATAACATGGACCATAACAGTGTCGTGGCGAACTCGGCTCGATTTATGCGGAGATTATTGCCGACCTTGAATCTAAAACCTGATTCGCATCCCTTGCCCGACCTCTCTTGAAATTTCTCTTCCCACGGCAGCAATTACGGCAGCGGCCTGTCTCAACTTTGCAGCTTCCAAACCCGCGGAACGGATTTGACCGGCGGCGTCCACTTGACTGGCATAGACCATTCGATTCGCTCCCACTTCAAGCTTATAGTTCTGTTCAACGCCTTCGCGAGCTTGCGCCGCACCGCGCTGGTAACCTGCGATTGCTTCTCCTGCACCTGTATTCACACCGGCGATTTGCGCACCCGCCTGTTGGTCGATCGCTAACTTCATCTCGCCCTGATATTTCTCGGCGGAATAAACAACTCGATTGGCGGCGGTTTCGCGATTCTGGACCGATTCGGCGCTGAATTCCGTGGTGGCTTCGTTCGCTGTCCGGTTGCGCTTCGTGATTGCATCGTATCTGGGGATCTCTATCAGACCTCGAGCGATAGGAAAGTCCATCGGAATCATTCCATTCACGAGGTTCACCCCTTGATCGATCTTGGCCGCCGAAGTGTTACCCGCGTTCATGTACATGTCGCGTTCGGCGCCGGCGATGATGTTGCCAACCTCAAGTGACGCGCCGGTCCTGGTATCGCGCACATTGCGGGCCACGTCTGAGCCGATTTGACCCTTCTGAAATCCGGCCGCGGCCTGAATGATCATTCGCTGTGTAGTGGCCGCGCCATGAGTAGCTGCTACCTGTCCGGTCAAACCTGCTTGTATAGAAGCTAGTTGTGCCATTCGATGGCCCAGTGCACGCATGTTCGATGCTTCCTGCTGTCCTCCTGAACGAGTCACGTCGGCTTGATAGCCAGCCGTGTATTGAGTCGACTCGGCCTGACGATTGAGAGTTGCAGCTGCCTCGGCGCTGTATTTCTCGATACCAGTGCCCACCATCGCGCCCATCCAGCTCGAGACTACAGTCGCCACTGATTCGTAAATCCGGCCGGAGAGTAAGTAAAGCGAGATAAAAGGCGTCCCGTATAAACAAAGTGCCCCGAGTCCCATGGCAAAAGCCGCTAGGGCAATCGTGTATTGCGGTTGCGCGAGGGGATTGGTAATAGCCCGCATGGTTTCATAGCTCCATATATACAAAGGACTGTCGTCACCCACGGCCATCGCGACATTGCCCCACATATAGGCGACGATCCGGATGATCTTGGAAACGGACGGCCAAAGTAGTGTCAGAGCGATGACACCGTAGAAGAAGGGATATGTAGTCCTGCTGGCGATATGCTTATCTACGATGCAGGCAATCATAAAAGGCATCGCCAGTTTCATTGCGAGCGCCAGGGCGGCTCCGAGGAGCACCAGAATCAGGTCGCCGAATTCAATGAGCGCCCGCTCGAAGTTCAGCCACGTCATCATCGTCGACAGATCCCACTGCGACACGTCGGCTTTCTGATCGAAGTTCTGAATTGTGCTGTCAGTATCGACGATAATTCCTAGTATCGACTCGCTTCCCAACTCAATAGGGTGAACGGCTGTCTCGCGTCCGTCTACTTTTACCGTAAACATGTTCTGCTGAAACCTGGCGTAAGACTCGTTGAAGCTGTCGCGCTGGGCCACATAAAGCGTTTGCAGGATCGATCGCTGGGTCGATTCATTGCCGTTTGCGATCTCGTATCCGATGGCGGTCATGCCGTTTATAATCAACAGACCGGTTCCGGACAACACAAAGAACAGACCCAGCCTGCCAAACCACCAGTACAAATTTCCGCCTTCACCGTTCTCTTCACGTGCGATTCTGAGCATGGCAAAGCCGGCGAGACAGTTTCCCAGTACCCACCCCAGCAGCTCGAACCAGCCGATCAGCTTCGAGACGATCTCGTTATCGATATAGGGCAGCAGGGAAGCGGCGCGCTGCGAGAGTGCCGCGATGTTATCCGAGAGCGATCGCACGGGCGAGGGCGCTGGCGTTGGGCCGGGTGCCTGCGCGTGGACCATCACCGGCAACACGAGCAATGCGAAGATAATGAGAATGATCCGCCTGTGTTTCATAGCTGTTTCACTTAATGAATGCCGATCGTTATTGCTGGGGAGAAGGTGATGGCATGCCGCCTTTTTGGATGGCGTCAAAGATTGAGTCCTTCACGATGTTCAGACTGCTCCACGCTTCGTCCGTCGCTTTTACACGGTTCGCTATGCGCACGCGCTCTTCCATGGTCAGGTTATAGCGCTTCACGCGGTCCTCGATCTGGGTTGAGAGATTCGTGATCTGTGTGTCCAGATCGACAATCATCTTCTCGCAGGACGCGATCTCCACCTTCAGATCCGAGATGCAGTTGGCGCATTGCTCTGACTGAGGCTTCGCCAACTCGACGTCGAGTTTGTCTTTAGCCGCTTTCATCTGTGCCGCGGTTGCCGCTTGTCTGGCTCGCGCCGTTTGTAAGTCATGATAGAGACGGGCCAGAGTTGCATCGAACATCGCAATGCGATTCATGGTGGCGATTTTGTCCTGTTCCTGCCGGCCAATCGAGTTCCGGAGATAATCTTCGAAATCGCGCAGATCGGCCTCAGGATCGAAGACCCCACTCATCAGCCGTGTTTTGATTGACTTGATCATGCTCAGTCGCGTAACCACCATCGATTCGATTGCGCGCTTGAGTGCAAAGACATCGCGGACGGTCTGCCCGATCTGGGCCATCGTGCGCGTGAGGTTATTGTTGTGCAGCACGAGCTTCTCGGCCTCGCCCAGTATTCCTTTCATAGTGCTGAGCTGTTGAGCAAGCTTATTGATCTCTTCGGAGTACTGTTTGACGCGCTCGAGCCAGCGGTTGGCTTCCTCAATCTGGCGCTCGATTTGCAGCGAGTATTGCGCGGGATCGAAAACCGTAAATTGTGCTTGTACAGTTGCTGGCGACAGCAGGTCACCAACGAGCACACCGAGCACGAGACACTGGAAGAGTTTTTTCATTGCTGATACCTTTCTGTAATTGGGTAAATTGTTTTCGGATCAGGCTGCGGCTTCGAGCAGCGTCTCATCGATCTCTCTTAAGCCGGCAGCGGTGAGCCCGCGCGGATAGTGTTCAGCCAGCCAGGCGTGCATCTGCATCTCGTTCCAGTGCGGATTGTGAGTGAGCACACGTGTGCGGGCATTGCGCTCGTCGGCGTTTGTCGTCAGAGTCCAGAGCATCAGCGGACTGAGCTCGTGTTGCACCACCTCAACTACCTGATCGAGACCGGAGCCGATCACCATCACGAATTGCGAGAATCTTCCCGGCGCGGTTTTCAAATGCGCGATTGCTTCAGCGCCGTTAGCCGAGAGCTTTGCGTGGGCCACCATCTTTGAGTAGTCACCCAGTTGCTTGCCGATGAACATCACGTTACCCGTCTTTGATAGGGAGGCTACGTCTTCAATGTCCTCGAAGGCGTGAGTGGCGAGGATCGTGATCGAGTTCTCCTTCGGTCCCTTCCGGCCGGCATGCTGGAGCACCTTGAAGATGAAGGGATACTCCTCCTTGATCTCCCACATCTCGTCGAACAGATTGGCTGTTGGGGTTCGTGTTCCGTCCGGTCTTCTGTGTCCAATCGACCGGGCCACGTGGGCGGCGATACGATAGGCCAATGAGAGCTTGATGTCGCGCGGGAAGTCCTTCAGTGAACCGAGCTCGAAGACATCGAACGACGATCTCTTTTCATAGTCGGGATGAGTCGGCGCATCGAGCCAGGGATGACCGATGTAGTTATTGAGAGCGAGGACCAGGGTCTCACGCCGTTCCCGCACCATTTCGGAGTCAAAGGGGAAAGTACGGAGTTGCGCTACGAAGTGAGAGAGGGTTGGTTCACAGAGGGGCCGTCCTGGTCCGTTCTGCGAAACGATGTTCTCGTACACCTGTGAGACCACCGCGCTGATGATGTCTTCGGCGGTCTTATCTTCATCAGTAACCCGCGCCAGCATCTTCAGGTCGCCGATCACGAGCGCCTTCTGCACGTCATCGGGCGGTTCAGCGTCTCTGAGTTGCGGGTAAGACCAGATGTTGATCGCTCGTACTTCGTCAGGTTGCGGCCGGATGTAGCGCCCACCGAGAACCGCAACCAGCGGCAGCAAAGTCTCCCCGATATCAATGGCATTCACACTCGCATCTCTCAGGCTCGCCAGCACGTCGCCCGCGAATTGGGCCATCAGGATCGACTTACCGCCTCTGGGAGCGGCGATGATGTGAATCAGCGGTGACGGAATCTGATTACGATCGAATAAGTCAATCCCGATCAACCGGCCCGTGACCGTTGATAACAGTGTGTGAGGACACGGGGCGCCGCGCCAGGAGTCCTCAGTCGGTGTTAACGCTGCGACCGAAGTTGAAACCTCGGTAAGCTCGCGCCCGGTTAGCTTCGGGCTGAGGTCGCCGGCGATTGCTGAAGGATAAAGCGCACGCAACGCCTCCGGCTCTTCGCGTTCCGCATTGGCGCCGGGAAGCTGGCGCAGGGCCGATACCATCTTCTCGCACTGCTCGTCGAGTGTTTCGATGGACTTTCGTAGCTCTATAAGATTGCGAGCGCGATCGCCATAGAGGATCACATAGAAGCGCGTCGGCAAGAGCGATTCTCTCGCGCCCGCGACCTCATCGCGCACGGCACGCAGGCTACGAAGCGCTGCCGCGCCCTCGGGGTTGTCTCTTTTGGTGAAAGTGCGTTTGACTTGCCGGATGCGCCGGTCCAGACGTTTGGTTTCTTTGCGCTGCTCAGGAAAGAGATATTCAGTGATGATCGTATGTCTGGTGTTGAAGTCTCGCCGCGCAATCAGACTTCGTAAGGCGTCGGCCGTGACGAACTCATGAGGCGGAGTGAAGAGGGAGACTAATGCGATGGGATAATTCCCGTGCATGAGGTAATTGAGCTCGCCTTCGATTCGCTCGGCGCAGATGTAGTCACGCAGGTCGCAGCCCGGCCTGTCGGGGAGAAGGGGCGCCGACGTGGCATTTTGACACTGCCCGAAATAAACTGCTTCCCAGATCTCCTGGCGCGTGAAGCGGCGCAGCCCCAATGGTGATGAATTCTCGATCTGGCGCCAGAAGCTATTGGCGCGAGCGTAGGCGCGTTTCTCATCCTCGAGTGAAAACCATACTACTGAATCATCAGCCGTACTCGTGTAGAGCCTCGGCATCTGTCGCAAAGCGGACGCGAACCCGTTGCTCTTGATCTCGGTGCGTAATGCCGACTTGAAGTCTGCGAGAGCAATGACGGTCGAGCTGGCACGCTGCGGCGGTGGTATTCGCACCCACATCGTGAGGACTGTTTGGCGATAAGGAAGATCTCTGGCCGCACGTTTCAGAAAGTCAAGGTTGGCTGCCTGCAACAATGAAGCCAGCGTGTGCGTTCCTTTCGGAGCTCGCGAGCCGAGCACTTTAACGATCGCCTGTCCGCGATCGGGCATCGTCGCATAACGGAATTGGATTAATGTGCCTGCGGGTTTATCGAATGCAAGCAGACGCGCCAGTTCGTCATAGCGGTAATCGATCACCGAGTCGTCCGCGAACATCGTGGCCGGCATTTCGACTTCGTAAGCAACGGTAAGGGCGCCGTCTTTGTGACGCAGCGCATCATTGAAGACGCCGGCTACGGATGAGTCGCGCCTTCGTCCCGGTGGGCGGCGCAGCACTGTCGTGCGTTGACGTGACGCTTTTTCGGCGGCTAATTCGTCGTAAGCGAGAGCTGGTTCCATTTTTCGTTCGAAGCCTCCTGAACTAGGTAGTTGTGGTCCATCACCAGCACGAGGTATTGGTGCGAAGCGGACGATTGTTGTTGTTTTTGAGACTGGACGCAGACGTCCTCGCCGTCTGAATCAAGCAGCCAGGAACTGCGAAACGCTCGTTTCTTTCCGTTTGGTAGTGCGGGGTATTGCCGGTGATGCAGTCGGAGACTCTTCAGTTTGTGTGGCAGCCAGTACGGGCGGCGGCCAATGCGAATGTAATTGAAGAACCCGATGCTCGCCGCCGTCGCGAGTAACCACGTCCACATTTGCAGCGGCACATAAAGCAGTGTTACGCCGAACGGAACGGGCCCCAGATAGCTCACACACGAGATCAGTAACACTGACAACCAATCACTATCAGCGACGCCGAATCGCACCACCGGTAAGTAAATATTTGGCCTTACGGGACGCAGTTTCATCTCTACCTCACTGCTGATTTCTGTGTTGCGGTACTCCTTTAGAACTGGTTATCGAGTGGCACGGTTTCGCCCTGGCTGAACGCGTAGACCGCGGCGCAGATACCGCCGAATGCAAAGCAGGCTGCGCCGGTGATGAACTTCCATGTCGACAACGACTCGCGCAGGCCTGAGGTGATGATTCCCACCGCAACAAAAATGATGCCGGCGATGATCATCGCAGCGGCCAGAAAGAAAGTGATCGAACGAAGGCTATTGCCCAGTTGCGCGCTGTTACCGTCGAAGAACGTTCCCGATGGCGTTTGCGCGCTGACGGAAACGACGGCGCTCACGATTACCAGCAGGATGGTTGCTATGTTCTTTAGTGAGCTCAGGTATACGCCGTAGCGAATCAGGCGTTGGCCCAACTCGATTGTTAACGAGCGGTTCAGCTCTGTGAACCGAATGGTTTGGATAAAGCTACTCATGACTCTTACTCCTTCGACTCTGATTGAGAGTTTGCATCGCTCAACAAAACCGGCTGAACGATTGATGACGCTGGTAGACAAACAATCACTGTGCCATTGCAGTGGTGTGACTCTTGCCATCGCCGCGGATCATGGTCCATAGAATTCTTTGTGTGACGCTGATGTTGATGTCTGTAGTCGCTGGTGTTACCGCGCAGGATCGCCACGATGCTCGAGCGCTAAAAGAGAGAGCGATTAGGCTGGAACCTTTTATTGTCGCTGCGGCAATGCGCTATGGCGTCGATGCTCGCATTCTGCGCGCGATCTGCTTCAGCGAATCGCGCTTTCAAATCAATGCAGTGAGCTCGAAAGGCGCACGTGGGCCAATGCAGTTCATGCCCGAGACGGCGGCGCGCTATGGCCTTCTTGATCCACATAATCCGGAGCAGGCGATCAACGCCGCAGCCCGTTATCTTCGGGATCTTTTGAGGAGATTCGGTGGGCGGGTTGATCTGGCTGTAGCGGCGTATAACGCTGGTGAGGGCGCCGTGAGTTCGTACATGACCGGTAAACCGTTGATCTTACGTGATGGCAGGATTGTGAATGCTCGTGGTCTCGTTACCGGCGGCATTCCGCCGTACATAGAGACGCAAAGGTATGTGCGGTCGGTGCTTAGTTTTCTTAACAGCGGTGCGAGCGAACCTGTTATAAGGCCGAATCTCCGATTGCGATTTGATATGCAACGACACTCCACCCTTGATGTGTTTGACCTCTCTGAGCGGGCTCAAAAATTTTCTGGCAAGCGTGCATCCACCTTCATCGACGTACCGTAAGGCGCCGGATTTTCGGCACTCGGCGCCAGAATCCCGGCACTCAACCGGTCAGCATTTGCTTGAGCCGCAGTAGTTGAGGAAGCGAAATACCGCAAACTATGCTGTTGTTGAGCGAGCGTTGTGAGCTGACGTTCCTGGTACGCGTGGAACACTTCTTGTTGAGAACACTGCTGCATTTGCGAGCAATGTAACACCACCATTAAGGAGGCCTCTTGCTTAGACCAGGATCCCAATCACGTCGCGGGAATTCGCGAATGTCTGGATTAAAGTATGGACTCGTTGGCGAATCCGCTGCGATGCGGGCGCTGGACCCTCAGATCCGTACAGCAGCCCGGTGCGATCTCGCTGTGCTGGTCTCCGGCGAATCCGGCACCGGCAAAGAACTAGTGGCGCGCGCCATTCATCTGCAAAGCTCGCGCGCGAAGAAACCGTTTGTATTGCTGAACTGCGGCACGCTTCCTGAGACGGCCCTGGAGTTAGAGATCTTCGGTTATGAACGAGCAGCTTTCGCTGGCGCGCTTCACAGAAAGAAAGGTCTTTTGGAAGCCGCGCGCAACGGAACGATCTTTCTTGACGAAATTGACGCACTGTCCGCGGGTTGCCAGGTGAAGCTGCTTCGTGTTCTGCAAGAGAGTGTCTTCAGACCGGTTGGTAGACGTTCCGAAATCTCTGTTGACGTACGCGTCATTGCTGCGACTAACCGCGACCTGGGCAGGGAAATGGCGGCAGGTCGTTTTCGTGAGGATCTCTATTACCACCTTGCTGTGCTGACGATAAACACACCGACCTTGCGAAGCCGCCCATCAGATATCCCACTCCTTGTTCGATATTTTTTGGAACCGGGCAAAAAAGCATCGAAGCGTTCTCAGAAGCACAAAATCGAAGACGGCGCCATGGCCATGTTAGCTACTTACGGTTGGCCCGGTAACGTCCGACAACTACGGCACGTTGTCGAACGGTTACGTGCTAGCAGCTTCAAAAAGTCATCTATTACCGTAGGTGACATCGATAAAGCGCTGCCCGGAGCTACTCTGACAGCTACATCGCAGGTTCCGGTCATCTTCGACAAGAACGACTCAATCGACCAGTTTCTCGATCGAATCATGATCCAACTCTATGAACAATTACTTGCAAAAACGGGTAATCACACGATGACGGCGCGTGTGTTACGAACGGACAGGGTCTCGCTTTATCAGCGAATTGAACGCGCTCGCCGGCGGCTCGAGCTGGCGCGGTCTTGAACATCTTGATTTTCCGCGCCGCTGCCAGCGTTTAAAACCTCCCCACCACTGTTGTAGGATTTGGCGCGTGTCCACTGGTTAGACCTCTTGACTAGCCAAGCACACCTTGCACTTCTCACATCGGAGGTGCCGCACCATGGTGGAATGGCTCAGACGCCGCAGTAAAAATCAGACCATGCCTATCCTGGCAAAGCGCAACCAAACGCCGTCGTCAGAACCTCAGTCACAAGTGATGAGACATGGTGGTTCTCCCAAGTGGTTCTCGCGTTAGTAATGGGAGGCTGAGCATACTCACGCTTAATATGTTTACTCATTCCAATCTTAGAAGGAGCACACAGTGACAATCAATTACAACATCATTACCTGTGATGGAGGCGGTATTCGCGGCTTGATTACAGCGATGCTGCTCGACGACTTAGTGTCGAATCCTCCCAAGGGTTATACCCCCAATACTATTCTGAGTAACGTTAACTTATTTGCGGGCACATCAACGGGTGGAATCATTGCGATTGGATTGAGCTGTGGTCTTACGCCTTCATCGTTGGTCCGTCTTTACGAAACACAATGCGGAAATATTTTTAAGCCTTACCAGTCAACTGACGACTCCTCCGCGCTTTCCCACTTGGGACTGCCGCAAATATCGCTCGACCCGTGCAGTTGGCTCGCTGAACTTTGTCACGTTAAGTATTCGAATGCAGGTCTTTACAATGTTCTGTCAACCTTTCTAACTCCTCAAGTGGATCCGACTAGCCCTTTAAGCACATTGTTGACCTTGAAGAACAACACCAACGACACGAGCGTTCTGGCGGTAACTCTCATGCTCTCCGATACAAGTAACACTCCGTGGACTCCTCTAGCGCTGACCAATTTGCCAAACTCCAATTATGCGGACGTCGCCATCATCGATGCAGCGATGTGCTCGTCCGCAGCTCCCTTGTATTTTCCTCCTTATGCCGTGCCTCCTGTGCCGGCTACGAAGAGGATGTGGTGTGCTGATGGAGGAGTAGTCGCAAACAATCCCAGTACTTTTGCGTTGGGAAATGTTATACAGTCGCAGGTTCTACAGCAGCAAAAGAAGGAGCTAAGCAACATCAGGCTGCTATCACTCGGTACGGGCGCTACGATCGACTTCGTCCCATGGTCCTTTCTCAATGCTTTTGCGAACAACTGTGGAATGGCGATGTGGCTAGATCCACTCACCATTGAGAACGAACCAGCTTTTCCGCTCATGGCTGCAATGTTTGACGGACAAGCACAGATAGCCCATCTCGAAGCGAGCAATATCTTAGGTAGTCAGTATCAACGAGCAAATCCCACGTTGACTCAGACCATCAATCTAGACGACTGCGGTGCAATCGGGGAGCTGCAAAGTGTGGTCCAGGATTATATAAAATCAACTGAGGGCCCAAATGATTGGGCCAGCATTAAAGAATGGGCTTACAGCAATTTCATCTGAACGCGAGGAGAAGGAGAACCAATAATGTCAACCACCCCCACCATCGAGAACATCATCGTGGTCATGCTGGAGAACCGCTCTTACGACAACATGCTTGGCGGGCTATACCTGAATAGCAACGCTGTCCCATACAAGACGGCGCCAGCGGGTCAGACGGAACTCAAAGGCTTGGCCGTGAACGGCAATCCTGGCAACTTCTCGAACCCATACCCATCGTCGAACTCGCAGCCGCCGATCCCAATCGGAAACCAGACGGCCCAGACACAGATCGGCGGCGCCGGCACCGCGTATCCGGCGACGACAATCCCCGTCATCGATCCCGGCGAACCTTTTGCCGACATGGCTTGGCAGATAACCGGCTCTAAGCAGTCTACCAATCCCTACGTCACCTGGCCGCCCTCGTCGACAGAGAACCTGATGCAAGGCTTCACTGCAGACTACGCGAGCCAAGGTGGCGTGTGTGTTACGCCTCCCCTGGAGAATTACCCCGACGTGATGAACTACTTCACGCCGGCGCAAGTGCCCGTGACGGCCTGGCTGGCGAACAAGTTCGGCGTCTGCGACCAGTGGTTCGCATCCGTGCCTACGCACACCTTCACGAATCGGGTGTTCGCGCACTGCGCCGCGCCCGGGCTTTACTATTCTTCATCCGACCCGAAGGATAATCACAGCTTCCTCGACGACCAGCAGTATCTCGAAAACCAGTGGAACGTACCGTCGATCTTTTATATGCTCGACGCGGCCTACCCAGACTCCGCGAGCACCCCAAACTGGAAAGTTTATTTTCATGACTACTGTATCTCGATGTTGACCGTGCCCTACGTCATGGATGCGGCCATCACCAACGGTAACTCTAACGGCAACGTGGCTACGTACGACAACACAGACTGGGGCAGCGAGACGCCCCGGCCAATCACGTGGATATTCCCTCGCGAGCAAACGGCTCTGAAGAACGTCGCAACCACGTTCCTGGAAGACCTGCAGCATGGCACGTTGCCGAAGTATTCCTTCATCGAACCGCGCTACTCGACCGGCCGCACCTATAGTCCGAATCCCTCCGGCGTTCAGTCGATCACGCCTAACTCATTCCCGCCGAACTCCAATCATCCCGGCGCGTCGGCCTATCCAGGCGCCGCGATACCGTCCAACCCCGTTAGCGCCACGAACCCGCCGACTGACGTAGCCAACGGAGAAGCATTTCTCGCGCAGATCTACAACGCGCTCAACCAGAGCCCCTACTGGGGTAAGACGCTTCTCATCATCACCTATGACGAGCACGGAGGCTGTTATGACCACGTGCCGCCGCCGGCATTTACACCGTCTACCAACGCCGCAGGGTCGAGCACGGACCTCGGTGCGACTATCGAGACCACCGTACCGCCCGGCAGCAACAGTCCCACTTCAACTACGCCCAGCATCGACATTCCGTCGGGGTCTGACTTGATTTACGCGTGCGCGGAGGACTTCCGATACAACGTCTACGGATGCCGTGTCCCGACGATCGTCGTCTCGCCGTTCATCAAACCCGGCTCACAAATCTCTCCAAATTCGGACTTGAATAATCCCTTCGACCACGCGTCGATCATCAGTACCATCTGGGACATCTTCTTCACGAACGGCAAACCAACCAACCCGCCGACAGTCAGTTCGCTCACGAATCGGGACGCAGCAGCCCCGAGCCTGTACGATTCTCTTGATTTCACCATCAACAACAACCCGGGACAGTGTGAAGTGGATTGAAGTGACCGCTGGATCAGAAACGCGACGCCGGGATCTAAAAAGAGAAAAAGGCCGCTGGAATTGACTTTCAGCGGCTTTCAATTCGTGGCTCCCCACAGTGGACAATCTTCGGTGCGCCAAGCAAAGCTTGGTGTTTCTGATTGGGTGCAAGTCCCAATTGAGTAAGGTCTAACCAACCACTCATACCGAGTGTTGCAGTCGACGAGGAGGTGAGTCAATCAGCGAACGAAACGATTGAAGCGTACACAGGGCATCACATAGGCCGTAGAGAGAGCGCAATCTCTGAAGCTTGATACAGTCTCGTCAAGTCCAACAAAGCAGACGGCGATGGAGTCGAAGATCCAGAAGCCAACACAGAGCAACCGTAAAGGTGAGGTTGCCGAGGGTCTGCCGGGGTCGCCAAAGAGCGTGGCATGTGTGAAGAGAAACACCAGAGAACTTGGGAGGCCCAACTCGTTCCTCGTTTGTAAAGCGAGGTAAGTGAACCGACCAACGAAGGTGAACTGAAGACGAGTTGGGAGTCAGATCAGCTCATAGTACTCGGAGAGCGGGAGAGCCGCTTACAAGGGGAAGGGGCTGACGTGATACGTAGCCAACAAAGGAACACTGACCGAGCATGAAGGAACGGAGCACAGTGCAAACCTCACTGTTGGGGATAGCGAAACAAGGCGCAGAGTGATAAGCGCTACCGGTTTCGCAACCTCTACAGAGAAACTCAACGAGGAGCTGCTACTAGACAGTTGGCGACTACTGCGAAAGGATGCAGCTTTAGGCGTCGACCGGATGAGCGCGGCTGAATACGAAGCAAACCTCGAAGTGAACATCAAGCAATTGGTGGAACGGCTGGAGCGGAAGCGTTACCGGGCCAGGCTGGTAAGACGTCATTACATTCCGAAGGGCAACGGAGGCGTGCGCCCGCTCGGAATACCAGCCACCGAAGACAAGCTGCTGCAACTGGCAGTGAAGCGTCTGCTGGAAGCAATCTACGAGCAGGACTTTCTGTCATGCAGTTATGGCTATCGACCGTTGGTGGGAGCGCGAGCAGCAGTGGACGAATTAAGAGTGAAACTGCAATTCGGCGGCTATCTCTACCTTGTGGAGGCGGACATCAAAGGCTTCTTCGACCATCTATCGCACGAATTGTTAATGCGCATGTGGAGCGGATTGGTGATGAACCATTTCTACGGTTGATAAAGAAGTGGCTGAAGGCCGGAGTGCTGGACACAGATGGAAAAGTGCTGAGACCGGAGAGTGGTACACCACAAGGTGGCGTCATCTCGCCAGTGTTGGAAAATGTGTACCTGCACTATGCGTTAGACTTGTGATTCGAGAGAGTCTTTCAGCGCAGTTGTAAAGGCGCGGCCTTTCTGCATCGTTACGCCGACGACTTTGTCGGCGGCTTTGGGCGAGCAGAAGAAGCAGAGCGTTTTTACCACGAGTTGAAAGAACGGTTACGGAAGTTCGGACTGGAACTGGCGCAAGATAAGACACAGGTCATCCCGTTCAGTCGTTATCGTCAGGGCGAGACGAGCTTCGAGTTTCTGGGGTTCGAGTTTCGCTGGGGTGTGAATCGCAAAGGCCATGCATGGCTCAAGCGACGCACCGCCCGAAAGAGATTACGCAACTCACTGAAACGCGTAACTGAGTGGCGCCGGCAAAACCGCCATCATCGCATCAGAGAACAAGTGCAACTGCTGAATGCCAAACTTCGGGGTTATAAGAACTATTACGGAGTGAGTGGCAATTCCGCCAGCTTGGACGAGTTCTTCTATCACGTGCGACGGATACATCAGCGGTGGCTCAATCAGCGCAGTCAGCGGCACAGCTATACCTGGGCCGCTTACAACGAACTGATGTGCCTGCTCCGACTCGAACAACCGTGCATCATGCCAGCGGCTAAGCAATCACTCTAGTCTTGCTGCGGAAGCGAGTATTCACGAAGAGCCCGGTGCGGAAAAACCGCACGCCGGGATCTGTGCGGGGGCTGCCGGGTAACTGGCAGTCCTACCGCGATCAACTTGTTTTTGGTCACTGCGAGCGAGATGCTGTGTTTGTTCACCAGTTGCGAAAGTGCTTAGTACGGCACGTACGGGGCGTCTTGTCCTGGCTGCTCTCAGACCAGTACTTCTTCACCAGAGATAAGAGCGCGGCGTGGGACTCGGTATCAGCCGCTGTTTCCAAGTCTGAGTTACCAGTCCTTCTTTTCCCTCCGCTAAATGCGCGGCTCCATTCAATCGACAGAAACGCTCATTCCGTACCAATAATCTGGAACGCAGCTGGACTAAATGCAACAGGGGTAAATATGGATGCCGGCGGAAATAACGCGTTGCTGGGAAGACTAAATTTCAAGTCACCCACAGAACCTACCGTGCTTGGTAACGTTGTAGTCGCGAGTAGCCATCCCTGCGCGACATCTGGCTGGGTAGAACTGAGGACAATGAAATAGTCTCCTGGAGGCAAATTTAAATTCACTGGGATTGAAACGGTACTGCCGGTTATACCGCCGCCGGTATTTGGGAACGTAGCATTTGTCTGCAACAGAACATTAGCTTGAGTGGTGCCGGGACCAATGGAATTTGTCACCCACACAGTAAACTGATCGGTACCAAAACCAGACATCTGCAACTTGATCGTACTGACGCTGATCGGTGATGTAAGAGAAAAGCCTTGGACAATGGTTTGAACAAATATGACTGCGAGTTCGCCGTTGATATCCGGCAGATCCGTGCCCAATAAAATCTTTGAGCCCAACTCGACGGTGACTGCAATTTTCAGCGTCTGGGGCAGAGTTCGCTTTCCGCTCCTGACATGAACGACGCCGTCAAATTCGCCTGGTTGGGTACCAGGGGGAAGCGAGAAATGGAGTGTGACAATTTGAGGGACGCCGGCTTGCACATTTTGGATCACAGCAGGCTCTACCGTCACAAAAGGATTTAATTCCGGAACAACCTCCAACGTAATCTGATTGAGTGAGATATCGCTTGTAAAATTGGCTAGAACCTGATTGTCCATGGCTGGCTCGCTGAGCTTGACTTCGATTTTTTGAGGCGTCCACTCGATTTTTCCCGCAGCGATCGCAATTGGAGAGTTACTCAGTACAATTGCTGAAAAAAAAGTGATTGTCACTAAAAAGCGTTTAATCATGGTGATTGGCCTCCTGAGATCATTTGGTAAGGATCTGTGGTTGTCAGTAGCGCACACGATTGGTGCTGAACTACCGCGAGGTTAAAGAGTCTGAGTTGCGAGATGGTAAAAGACCTGAGGCTTTATTTCGTCGAGTGTGCAACGGTAAAGCAGAGGCTCGTTGAGGTTCAGCCTGTTCAGAAACGCGCCTAGCATAGGTACGTCTAATTCGAAAGTCAACAAGATTTGCTTTGCGTGTTCGAACTCAACATTGGAAGGAATCAAACTCGCCGCGATGCTTCGCCAACAGTAGGTGGCCTAAAGAATAATTCTCCTCACACTGGACATTCTTCGCAACTTTTTCTTGACCACAACCACAGAAGTCCTCGGTTTCTTCCAGCAGTTGCGAGAAGCGCCCTAAATTAGCCAGTTACTCCGAGTCACGAGCATTAGCTCATCCGGCCAACGAGTTCACGGGTAGAGCTAAACAGCCTTATTGCTCAATATAATTATATCGGATCACACCGCTTACTTTTACGGGCGTTCCGGCAATCAGTGTTGGTAAGAAAAGAGAATTCTTTGCGGCTTCAACACTAACACCCCATAGCGAAGGATGGCCGGTAATAGCTTTGGCGGCTATTACGTTCCCTTTTTCGTCAATCGTTACTTCGACCACCACGCTGCCTGAAGCATGGCGCGCTCTTGCAAGCGCTGGATAACGTGGCTTCACTAGCCACAGGGCTCGCTCGTTTAAGACGTTGAGGGAGCCACTCGAATTGTTGATCTGGTCTTCTCTTACCGGCGGCAACTCATCTTCGGCTTTCTCCGCTGGTGGAGAGGTCCCATGGCTGTCAGCAATGTTCTGATCACCGCCGATAGACTTGTCGTCGGGATATAGTTGTTCTTCCTTATCGAAGTCGGCCCGAGCACGAGCCTGATCGCCTTTTAACTTATAAGTAAGACCCCGATGATAGTGAGCGCCCTTCAGCCGCGGATTCAGTTGGATGGCCGTGTCGAAGTCGGCAATCGCGCGATCAACGTCACCCTTTAGTCCGTAAGCAGCCCCTCGATTATTGTAGGCGTCAGCTAGGTTTGGCTCTATTTGGATGGCCCTGTCGAAGTCGGCAATCGCGCGATCCAAGTTGCCCTTTTGTCCGTAAGCAGCGCCCCGATTATGGTAGGCCTCGGCTCGGTTTGGCTCTAATTGGATGAGCATGTTGAAGTCAGCAATCGCGCGGTCGTAGTCACCCATCTTCACGTAAGCTTTGCCGCGCTCATCGTTAGCAACACCGCGTCTGAACCAGTAGAACCACGGTTCCGGGTCGAGTTGGATTAATTTGTGGATATCACCCGAAGCCTTCTCCATACGTTCATTGAAGTCATCCTTTTGCTCAACGTCAGTACTTGTCATCTTGGACTCTAGTTCGATGGCCCTGTCGAAATCAGCAATTGCGCGGTCGTACTTTTCCTTATCGCTATAAGCAAGACCTCTACTCAAGTAGGAGATATATCTTCGAGGGTTCAGTTCAATGGCTCTGTCAAAGTTGATAATTGCCAGGTTGTAATTCTCGAGCTGGATATAAGCAATGCCTTTAGCATAAAACTCGATATCCGTGACGGGACTCTCCAGTAGTAACAGCGCCTGGTTAGCGTGTTCCCGGGATCTCGTTGTTAGTCCGCTTCCCTTGCTTATAGCACTCATCACCGCGTTGTACATACCCATCTTTGCTTTCTCGGTAGAGGGGGCAGACGGACTCTTCGATTGGTTCGGATCACTTGATGCTTTATTGATCGCGGACTGTGCAAACTCATCGGCAGTGTTGAAAAAGTTTAGATTCGTTCGGTGCGCTTGTGTTATTTGAGGTATGGTCAGGAAGAAAAGCGTAATTGAGGCCATTGTGAGTAAAGGTTCAATTCTCATTTGAGCTCCTTCACTAGGAAGTACTCGTCATTTCGATGGGCGAGCATTCAAATGACGGTTAAGTGGTTGTCGCGAGAATTAAGGCTCACGTGAGTCTTGAGGATTATGCGGTTGAATCTAAAGAGAGTCAATAAAAGCTCAGTGGCATTGCAGGTTCGACTTGTGCCGGAATTGTCCTGCAATTCTTACAAACTGAGCGCTCACAATAATCCGAGGATTTGACCGGACGGTGTCTTTATATGAAGAACTGGAAGCCAGGGCTCTGCTAGGCTTGAGAATCAAGTAACTAAGGAGCCAGATCCAAAACTTGAGCTCACGGAGCGAGGTGACCTCAACTGCAATCAATAAGGAGTAGTGCTCCCCAGCTAGGGCTCGAACTTCAGCCGCTCGCTTAAGCCAAATAGCTTTGGTTACTCATATCTTTTCTTCATCTCTCCATTAATAGTCTGCGGCGCATCGGGTAACTACATGCCGGATTTCTGACCAGTCGTTGCCGAAATCCCGGCACTCGACCCTTCTACCGTCACGCCTCTTCAATCCTCCGGCGTCTGAAATCACCCACAAACAGATGCATTCGAGTTGATTGCAGCTCTATGAATGCATTGCTGATATGCGCGGTACAGCTCTTGATAAAGACCGTGCTGCATCAGCAGTAGTGAAAGCTGAACTGTCATCAAGTTTAACTAAATCGATGTGAACAGACCTGAGAGGGAATTATGTCGGCAGACGTTTTGAATTTGGAATTAGCGGTGGACCACGAACAGGAAGCGGACGAGACCCAAGTGGATCATAAACAAGGTTTCCTGCCTCCCGTCATCTGTTATCGCGATCCGGCGGACGTGCGCACCATCAGGAGGCAAGCCCGGCTACTGATGCTTGCTCTGTTCGTTACGGCTACCGCCGTGGTTGGCGTGGTCTACAAATCCATTCAGCGACCGGACCGCATCGTCGTCGACATGTCCTCCGGACGCACCGTCATGATCAACAACCGCGAGTTGGGCGCAACGGAGGCAGTCAAGCTCGAGAAAGACAAGTTGCAAATCGCGGATATGGATTACGTGGTCAGGACTTATCTTGATTACCTGTATCGCGTTGATCAGCGCTCGCGCGCTAAAGATATCGAAGCTGCACTACGACTAATGGTTCCCGGCCAGGCCAAAAAGTTTGCCCAGTATTTGACCGAACAAAAGGTGCTGCAAACTCAACGCGAGCAGCAATGGAATGCGATCTGGAAAGTAGAGTACCTGGAGCACGCGCCGGGTAAGCCATTAACCATCAAGGTCTACGGCACGCAGGAGATTGACCTGGTAATCAAAAACCGGAGCGAGCACCTCACTAAACACTTGCTGTTAACAGTCGAGCTCCTGCCGGATGCGCCTGAAGATGGAACGTTCCGGCTCGACCGCAACCTCCGTTCAGGCTTTCGCATTAATGCCCTCGATTACAAAGAGCTTAGTTCCACCGCGTCTGAGACCCCGGTCGTCACCGACACTCCAAGTTAAAGGAAACCAGAATGAAAACGATGCTTTTATTGATTCTTGTTTTGCTGTCCATCACCCTGGTGGGCTCGGCGCAAAAACCGGCGCCCACTCCTGCCAACCTGAGCAATGCGGCGCCATGTGTTACGCGCCAGTCGCCCAGACGAAACCCGCGCGGGGCGCCGACAGTTGTTCCTGCTCCGGCAGACCCGGCAGCGGAGTTCTTTGTGGGTGAAGCCATGGTCGAGGTAACCAAAGACCAGACGGTGGTAAAACTGGCCATGGCCCAGCACGCGAGTGTACTGATTGAGCTGCCGGCCAACGATGGCCCACGCTACATCATTCCCGGTGATCCGGAAATGGTCACAGTTGATGAAAAGGCGCTCGAGAAAAACAAGCGCGCCATTATCGTGCGACCCGGCTCGCTCTTCGTCGCGCCCACTCTCAATCAGCGAAGGCGCACGCCTGCGGCTACCGTGACGGCGCAGATGCGTAGCGGTTTAGTAGTGACTTTTCTTTTCTATCCCGTAACCGACCTCGCGCAAAACGTTCATCGATGTGTGTTGAGTTAT
>Ga0207711_10001152_pt1 | contig 25186 bp, 37 predicted proteins | sample KBSS34metaG_FD_184401 | JGI IMG/M metagenome (GOLD analysis project Ga0207711, IMG submission 184401) | Switchgrass rhizosphere microbial communities from Kellogg Biological Station, Michigan, USA - KBS S3-4 metaG (SPAdes) (version 2) | ecosystem: Host-associated > Plants > Roots > Rhizosphere...
TTTTTCCGGTACACCTGCCCCCATCCCCGCCGACCTCGCCACCATCGCCGCATGCTCGCCCATCGAGAAGGCCCCGCCCATGCCGATCCCGACGCCCAGGAGCAAGGTCCGCGGCAAGAGACGCTGACCGCCCCTGTCCCCCGGCCTGACGCTGCTGCTGGGCCGGCTTGCTGTTCCTCGCCCTGTTCTCGCCCTGTTCTTCTGACTTCGCCCTCACCACCTGCTGGAGAATCGTATCGTGACAACTCTGAACCTGTCCGCCATGTCGCCCGCTGAATCCGCCCTGCTCGCCGCCCTCCTGGCTTGCGAGAACGCCCGCCTGCAACTCGTTGCCCTGGCCGAAATCGCCGACATGGCCTCTCGCCCCGATGACGACGAGGACGAAGGCTGCGAACAGGATCTCACCACCGCCTTGATCGGCACGGAGTGGACCTTGCGTACGCTGGCCAGTGTCGCCGAGGGCACCGCATCGAAACCCGTCGTGCGTGCCCTGCGGAAACTGTCCGGCGAGTCGGCCCTCATCCTGCCCTGGCCGTCGGCTGACCTGCTCGATCAGTGCGAGGAGGCGTTGAAGGTTGGCGCGTGATGACCAACGTGGAACGGGCCGGCGAGGGGAAGCCTTTGCCGGCCCGGGTCGTTTGCTGGGAATCACATTGGATATTTTCCGGATAACTAAGCCCCGCGGCTGGTTGCGACCGGACGATCGGGGCAGATTGCACACAGCAAATCGGGTATACTCACCGTCCCGCATCCCGCAATGACCGGGACATGCACAAGAAGACAGATGAGGAAGTCATGAGCGCAGTAGACATCAAGAAAAAGACAGAGATCGAGAAGAAACGGGCTGAGTTCCACCAGTCGCTTGACGGCGGCGAGGCCGAAGCGATCCGGAAAGCTTGGGGAGCGTTGAGAGGGGCTGGTGGCGTGGATCAGAAGACGGCAGGGGCTATCAATCCGCTCGTCAGTCTCTACGGTAGCAAACGCGATTCTGACGCTATCGAAAAGCTCGACGCCCTCGATAAGATCCGCGAAATCCTGGCCAACTCACCCGCTCCGGAACCGAAACAGTCCGGGGCGAAGCCGAAGAGCAAGCCCACCGATACCCCTGTCCAGGAGCAACGGGGCGTCCTGTCTCTGGGCAACATCCGCACCGATGGTGGAACGCAGGTTCGGCAGGCAATGAACGCTGGGAAGGTCGCCGAATACACCAACCTGCTCAACGAAGGAGGAAGCTTCGATCGCCCGCCAGTCGTGTTCCACGATGGAACATACTACTGGCTTGCCGATGGGTTTCATCGGGTGGAAGCGTACAGCCGGCACGGCGCAACCGAGATCGAGTTCGTCATCCGCGAGGGAACGCAACGCGATGCCCGCCTCTACAACATCGAGGCAAACACTCGGCATGGGCTCCCGATGACGAACGAGGACAAGCGCCGGGCTGTCCGCATCATGGCTGTGGACGAAGAGTGCCGGGAATACGTCGATGCCGAGATCGCCCGGCGGTGTGGCGTGTCGGCCCCCTTCGTCGCCAAGATTCGCAAACAACTTGAGTCAGGCACTCAGAACGGTTTAGAGTCGTCACCTGGCGAGAGGGTGCGGAAAACGAAGGACGGGAGGAAGATCAAGACGGGGAACATCGGCAGGAAGAAAAAAAGTCAAGCCAACAAACCGCCCAAAGCCCAGCACGCAGAAGACCCCTCCCCTGCCCTCCAAGCCCCACCCGTGACAGCCTCAACGCCTGGCGAAGCGGTCCCGTCCAGTGACACTAAACCGTTTATAGTCGAGCCGGCTGACGTTGTCCTGCCGGCTGTCTCAGCCGAGCCTGAGCCAACACCGTTGGCCGAGTCTCAGTCCGCGCCCGAGGTCCCGCCGGGTGCTCTGCCTGTGGTCGAGGATGTTCCGGTCGAGGCGGTGCAGGTCGAGGAGACGGTGCCGGGGTTTGCGCCGGTCGCGGATCTAATCGAGGAAAGCGAACGACTGTGCAAGCTCGTCGATGAGGTTGTCAGCCTGTCGAGCAACTGGCCTGATATCTGTGCTCGGCACCACAAGCAGTTAGCCCAGACAATCGTTGCCCTGCATCGGGAGTGCAAGGCAGCAGTGGAAACCGCACGGCAGGCAGGGTGAGTCAGAAGAAGAGTGCAGCAGGCGTGAACAGGAGGTTCAAACGATGGACGATCTGCGGAAGGTAATGGGAGGATTGACCGACTTGGACGACACGAGCGTCTGCCAGGTCCTGGCCGATCTTCTCGAAGAGCGAGCCGACCCACGGGCCGGGGACGTTCGGCACCTTGCCACGGTGCCCTGTATCATCCCGGAAGGGAAGCCGCAATGGCGGCGCCTCGTGGCGGGCGACTACTTGGAGCGTGCCCACTGGGAGGCATGCGATTCGGGGGATGAGGGCGCGGTTCCTTACGCCCTCCCGATGGCGTGCGGGTCCTGGTGGTTCATCGAGTTAGATCCCGATGGCGTGCGCGGCCAGGTTCACAACGGAACGGCCTGGCACAACCACATTCACTTTGCCGTCTATGACGATTACGGTTTCGCACTGGTGGCAAACCTCTCGGCGGGCAATTGGAACCACGAGGGCATGGCGAGGGCCTTCGAGGTTGTCCGGCGAGCCCTTATCGGTGCCTTGCTTGATGCGAGAATCGATCGCTCCCTGGAAGTGGACGGTGCTTCGGCTCGTAAGATGGAGTTGCGGCACGTCCAGATCCCGGCGAACGCTGCCTGACAGTTCCTGGAAAGCGGTAGCGCCTGGAGTCTGGCGCTACCCTCCTTCGCGAGTGCAGAATATCTTGCTCGCGCGAGACACATACCTGTCCCCTACCCTCCCGCCGCTTCAATCTCCTCCCCGATCGCCTGCAACTCCCGCTGCTGCCGCAGGAGCGTATCCGCGATCCGCCGGGTCAGCTCCTGGGGCAGCTCCGCCTCGGCCAGGAAGCCGGCGAGGTCCTGCAGGTCCTGGGCGAGCACGCGGGCAAGGTCGGCGGCGTTCACGATCGTTCCTCCAGTTCTGGGACCACAACCCCACCGCGGGCCAACACGGACACCACGGCCCGGATGCTGTCGTCGGTCGATGCACGGGCGTTGTCGGCCAGCAAGCCGCCGCGGATATCGAGCAACCGGCAGAGCGTGCCGGCGAGCCCGGCGAGGTCGGGATTGATGGCTGCGTAGGGCGGTTCGCGGTCGCGGACGGCAGCGGCGAGGATGCGAAGGGTGGTCAGGGTGCGGGGGGAGAGTGGCAAGGGGAAGATCCTCCGTGGGCGAATCGGAGGATAGGTTAGCAGAGAGAGCGCGAAAGGGCAAAGTTGGTAGGTTCAGCAAGGCTACTCAGAGGGACGCACTAGTCAGCCTCGTTCCAGGGAGCGGGCCCTTCCCTCCAGCCAAGCCTACCACCCTCGCCACCCTGAGCCGCGATCTCCTTCAGCGTCTCGTTGATCTGCCTCAACTGTTCGTCGATGGTCTTCTGCTCAAGCGGCGATATGTTCATGGTACTCATGCCTGACGACATGGCAAACTGTTCGTAGCTCATCGACTGTGCCATTCCATGCCCAATGCCGGGTAGAATGGGAAGAGCATGCTCCATCTTGTTTTGGTTGAGACGACTCATGGTGCCAGTCAAGGCACCAAACGGTGTCAGGTAATGCAGGTTTTTCAGAAACGCCATCGCGTTGGGGGAATTGCCCAGGGCATCGCCCATCGTCTGCATGTAGCCTGACGCTTCCTGAACTGCCGGTGAGGCTGCCCGTCCTCCACGAGCCATCATGTACTGATAGGACTGCTCGTAGGTCGAAGCGACCATCGGATTTCCCGCTTGCGTTGCCGCCATACCGACGCCCCACAAGCCGCCAATTACGTTTACTCCCTTCGCGGCGGCTACCACGTAAGGATTTTTCGAGATGGCCGTGAACGCCATACTGAGGTTCCGGGCTGTTCCTTCGACCTTGCCGAACTCGGCAGTGTTCTTGGACCACTGCTCCCAGAACTGAGCCTGCCCGAGATTCTTCTCTTCCCGACGCCCCAATTGGGCCTGAGCCTGTCCGAGTGGGGTATTCCAGTGGGCGGTTCTGTTTCGCGAGGCAGCCGTTTCTGCCTGCAGTTCATCGATCCGCAATCCGCCCTGTGCCTGCAACATCTGCTGCCGCTGTGCCTGCCCCTGCGGGGTAGCAGCATAGCTCGCCTGTGCCGACATCGCCTGCACCTTCGCTTGCACCTGTGCCAGTGCCGCTGACCCCTGCGAGGCAAACCCCTGCTGCTGAATGGCCTGTCCCTGCGGCGTACTCAGCAGATCCATCCGCCCCCGCAGTTTCTCCAGCAGTTCATTCGTCTTCTGCTGCTCGTGGAGCATGCCCCCACCGCTCTCGTAGGCACTCTGTGCCCGTACAAGAGGGTCGTTCTGCCGGGCCGTCTCGAAGGCTTCCATTGCCTTGGCGACAGATTCGAGTTTTGCGGCAGCGATATCGATAGCGGCAGGCATCGGTGTACCCTCAGTGGATCGTGGGAGTGGCAGACGGTGGAACCAACGGCAACGACGCGGCAGAATCCAACCCGTCAAGGATCGCCTGCAGGGCAAGGCAAAGATCGGCCAGGCCTCTCAGGTGCGGCGAAAGGGCCGCGGACACCAGCGGACCAACCGCAGCGGCAACCTCGGGACGGGAGGCTGCAAGGCAAGTCCAGCGGCCGCGAGCATCGGCAACGCCCTGGACGATCACAGTCAACTCGGAGGCAATCGAATCAAGGCTCGCTGCAACGGTGCGGTTAGGCTCGTCCACATCTTCCATCGCGGGATCAGTGCCTTTGATCGCCTTCACTGCGGCCCGCACTTCCTCGGCCTGGGCGTTGTCGGCTACGCGGATCGAGAACTCAGTCCTCGGGGGAGGCGGATCAGCAGGTGGGTCGCCATCCGCCTGGAAGCCATCGGGGCCGTAGAATTGCCGTAGTGCGTCCAGGCCGTGGAGCAACTGGCGATTGCCGTCAGGCATCTCGAGCCACACCCAATCGGCATCGCGAATCGCCTGCTGCTGGTCGAGGGTGAGGCGGTACAGTGGATCGGTGGTCGCTGTCATTGTCGAACCTCTCAACTCATGAAGGCGTTGGCATACGTCTGATCTGGGCGAAACAAACGGCCGTAATCCGTACTTAGGAACACCATCCGGTTGAGTGTCAGCGTCCCATCACCCGAGATGAATTCCCAGTCGTAGGCACCGCCGGCGTACTGCCGCATGATGGCGTTCCAGCCCAGGGCTTCTCCCTGGGGCATCCTCGGGTCGCCCGCGTTGCGACGTATCCGGGATACGCTCCTGAAGTGGTGCGAAATATTGTACGTGTGCTGTCCCAACACGTCCTTGTGTTCCTCTGCACCGCTGCCCAGAAACAGCAGCGTGCCGATGGGCCACCCGTCGAAGACCGTTCCGTTCACGGTACAGCTGGCATTCTTGATCGCCTGCTGCGGCCACGCCAAGTATGGGACAAAAAACTGCGTATAAACTATGTCGTTCATTTGCTCATTGATGTTCAGCGGTTCGCGTGTGCCCGACTGGTCGGTGATGAATTTGAAAGCACCGCTGCGATTTTGCAGAATCCTCCCCCCCGGCTTGATGGATCGGCCGATGTATCGCGTGAATTGCCAACCTCGCCGCAAGGCATCGCCTTCGTCTGGGGCACACAAAGCGGGATTGGCATTGTAGAGCGGGTTGTCCGTGCCAACCTGTAAGCCTGGATTGGTCGCCAGAACCTCGTTGTCCTGAAGGACGTTAGGAAATCTGAAGGTCTGGTAGTGCAAGTTCATCTCGGCAAAAATATCCGCCTTGCCCAGCAACTGCGTTCCCCCAGTGGCCACCGCATTCACTTCGGCACGGGTAACGCCCATCGGCTTCGTTCGCTCGATTGAGGTACAGTACAAGGACTGGACAAAGTCCGGCGAGGGCGGCGTTCCCCCCGGCGGGCCAAGCCCCCCGGGCAGCGTTGGCTTGGCCTTTGGCACCGGGTACGGATGCGGTGTCACACGGGAAACCCACTCACGCGGAGTCCCCCCTGGACCATTACTGTCGGTGCCAATCAGGGCACAACCGCAGAAGTCAATCGCGGCCTGCCGGCGAACCTGCAAGCCATCATTGATGAAGCATCGACGACGGGCCCCAGATTCGTCCATTTTGTATCCCTCTTCGGGATAATGGACCGCTTCCACGTACGTTGTGTTTCGCCAGACAGCCATAGTTGACTCCCTCTTTTAAACTCCCGATTATACACCAATTACCCAGACCGCGAAACCGTGTCTCGCCCCACATAGCACAGCACGCTGGCGGGTGGGCGTTGCAGGCGTCACTATCGGGAGGGTTCGCGGTCTGGCAACGCAAGATTGCGGGCCAGTTTCTCCTTGGCCTTCTCGGCAAGCTGGCGGACACGTTCGCGAGAGATTCCCCAGTGCTCCCCCAGTTCTTGCAAGGGTTTACCCGCGACCAACCCGCGGAGGATTCCAGCAGAGCGGGGACCCAGTTTCTCTACTTCCCGCAGCAGCAGTGCCTCGTCCTCGGCGTCAATGATGCTCGAAAGCGGATCGGGCTCTCGGCCCTGTATCGTGTCGATCAGCAGCAAGTCCCGATCGCGGGCCACAAGCCGGTCGAGAGAAATCCGACGACGGTGCTTCCGACTCCGCTGGCGTACCGCCTCACCCAGGGCGGCGTGAAGGCAAGCCGATGCGGCGAAGGTGCTGAACTTGCTGCCGTGGTTGCGGTCCCACTGGTTCAATGCACGCACAAGGCCGACCTGGGCAGCACTGACAACCTCATCGAAGTCAAGGAAACTGTCCCGCCTGCAAAACTTTGATGCGGCCCACTTGGGCAAGCCGCCCCACTCCACCGCGTATTCCGCTCGCTCTTGTGCGGTGAGCAAGAGGCGTGCCGGGGCAGGGACTGACTCAGGGGTAGAGCTGCCGCTGCTCATGTTGGGTCCCCCTCGTCAGTCACAACACCAAACGGTTTAGTGTGCTGATCGATCTCGGAACGGATCTCCTCGAGTTGCTGCCGGCACGCACAAGCCACGCCGACGACTTTGGAGGCGTCGGCATCGCTCAAGGTGGCGGTGCGGGACTCCAGCTCGCGGGCGGAAGCCATGAGACGAAGCACGGACTGGCGGGCCCGGGACTGGACGGAATCGACGGCGGAACCAGTGGTGTCGGTCATTGAAGATTGCTCCAACTGCGGGAAAGGGAAACAGGGCCTACAGGCTGAACACCCCAGACCATTGCTTCGGCCCATTGGCTGTCGGTGCCGTCGTGCGAATGATCGCCACCCGTGCCACATTCCCGGCCACGGGTACGATCCACTCCTCGTCCTTGCTGGACAGCATCACCACGAGATCGCAGAAGGGGCAAGAGAATCTGCCGCTGATCTCGGAGGGCAAATCGCTCCGGCACCGCGGGCACGCTGGCGGTATCTGGAAGTCGGGCGATGCGAAGACGGCAGTGACGGACATTGGCTCACCCTCTCGTCTGGGCATCAACGGCGTACTTTTCCGCCGGTGGCTTTGGTGGCTCCGGCTGCGTTGCAATGGTCGCGACCTGGGCGATGTTGCCCGGTGTGCAGCACGCCAGGAGAAAGCCGTCAGCCTCGTCGGGGCTTTTCTTCAGGCGGGCCTTGGTCACGTCCTTGGACTCCACCTCACGCTGGCCAGCGGTGTTGATCTTGTACTTGACTCCCAGCAATTGCCGTTGCAATTCGGCTCGGGTGTCGGCTGCCAGGCGAGCAACGCTGATCTTCCCCGCTGCGGCCAGGTCAGCAACCTCGAACCATGTTTCGCTGCGGCGGTTGGGGTAGAGGCGAACGTTCAGAGCCCGACTCGCTCCCAGGCAGGGGATGCAGTTCCAGCCGTTGACGCGAAGCTGATCGGTAACACCCGCTCCAAGGCCAGCGTCATCGGTGCGGATCTGGACCGATTTCGGAGCGAGATTGTAGTGCGTGCCCCACTTCACCGCCATATCCCGGGCAAGCTGGGCGGTCTTCGTGGTGTCGAGCTTTACCCGCTTCTGGTACTCGACGATGGAGGGACCCTTCTTGACCCAGCAGGTCGTGGCGTCGTCGCCGAACCGGGCAACGTCCAGGCCGATCGTCAACGGCCCATCCTCGCCAGCGGGCTTGAGGCAAAGCTGCCAGGTTGCCTCGGACCAGATCGAGTTGACGGCCGACGACGGCCAGCGGCCCAGCAAGCGGGATTCAGCATCGGGCCCAGGACGCAGCCAGCGGCCGGAGCCGGGGGGCCATTCGAGGTCGCCGGGCTGTGCCGGGCCGACGACAGGTGTACTCCAGGCTTCGAGCATCTGCGTCAGGCGATCGAGGCGGATCGCATTAGGCACAGTCGGCGGCTGGCCGGCAAGCTGGGCAACGATGTTCGGGTGATGCACTGCGGACATCTCGACGACGTGCCAGGTGCCGGTCATCTCGGCCGCGTAGGCATAGGACCCGGTGTCAGTAGGGTTGAAGATGGCGAGGGCCCCGTATTCGTCGCCTCCGAGCATCGTTTCTGCACTGGTCCAGAACGGCTCTGCGACGCCGACGGCTTCGTCAAGGACGATGAACACTGCAGCCCCGTGCTGACCCTGGAAGCCTTCTGCGGTGCGAGCGACAACGCCCGATGCGAAGTGATGCGGTTCTCCCGGTCGTTGCAGGGTCGGGGCGGAAGGGCCAGGAAAGCCACCCAGATGGGCCCGCATGCCACGGAGTTCTTTCCAGAGGATCTTTTCTACCTGGCGTTCGGTGGGGGCGGTGCTGAGGCAGACGCCGGGATTGTGGGAGTCGTACCACCACGAGATGAGGGCGGCAGCAAGGCAGGATTTTCCGACGTTGTGGGCGGCACGCACGAGGACCTTGTAGGGAGGCGTGAGAAGAAGCCGGGCGATCTCCTGCTGCTTTTCGGTTAGCTCAAGGTGGAGGATATCCCGGCAGTAGCCGACGGGATCGCGGCGGTAGCGGCCGAGGCCGGTGTCAGCCTGGCGGCGGGTTTGCTGCTGCCGGAACTGCTCCCGGAGGGCCGCCACTTCCTTCCGCATCTCGGCCACTGTTGACATGGGTGGACTCAAAAAGCCTTGTGCTTCGGCGAGGGTGTCCAGGTTCGTGAGAGCGGCGGCAAAGTCATTGCGGGCGAGGGCTCGCGCGTACTCCCGGTTCAGCCTGGCCGCTTCCCTCGGTTCCGCTGCGGTCGCCATTGCCGCCCTCCGCCATCAGGCGTTTGAGTTCGTTGATTTCTTTCCGCAAGGCATCTTCGGGAGAGGGGTACAGCCGCTGCAGTTCAGCCAGGTCCCGAAGCACGGCACGGGCAACGGATAGCTCGCCGTTGGTCACCGCCTTGGCGTAAAGGTGGTTGAGCTTCGCAACCTGCCGGCGTCGGAGTTTCCCCCGGTTACGCTCATGTGACCGGTCCAGAATGTCGCTTGCCCGTGTCCAGTAGCGGCCTATCTGGCTTGCTGATAGGGGGATTCCCCCCTCGGCGACGTGCCAGGGGCTTTCGGGGGACCGCTCCATTTCCCGCACGTATTCGCGTACATCGAAGGGATACATTGCCCCTTGAAGCGTAATCCGCACGAGGTCCGTGAGGCGAGCGGACACGGTCGCTTTGTCGGCTTTCCGTCCGGCCATTGCTCATCCCTCCGCCTTGGCTACCATGCCCTCAACCCATCCCGCGTGGAAGTCGTGCAAGCCTGGATCATTCACGAGGGCGATTTGCTCACGTCCGCTGCCGTTGCTGCACAGGTTGGCTGATCCCTCAATCGCCAGCTTGGTCCCATTCGCGAACAAAAGTGTACATGTCTTCGCGTGTGAGTGGGCACATGCACACCGTTGCCCCCTCTCAGTGAACGCGGCCCGGGTGGCCTCCCAGAGGGGAATCTTGTGCGACCGGAAGAAGATCGACGCCAGCAACGTGAGCGATCCCACCGTCTTCGCATCGATCCACGAGAGCATATGCTTCAAGTTCCGCTCGTTGTAGGAGAGCGTCGAGATGGTCATTCGCTCGCATCGTCCCAACCTGTCGAGCAAGCAGTGAAGCACGTCGCTCAGGTCCATTCGTGCCGTCATGATCGCGTGAACGCTCTCGCCGGGCTCCGGGAGATGGGCGAGGATTTCCCGGGCCTCAGCAATACCTGCTTGCCTTCTGAGGCGAAGGCGAACGCGGGCCGGAGTGGGCAAGCCAGTCCCGTCGTCGTCGATCACCTCGGGCCCGGCTGGCGGCTGGCCAAAGGGCAAGCGTTTCGCGGAGAACTGGACCATCGGTTAGCCGCCTCCGCTGCCGTGGTAGGTGTACTTCCCGCCGCGGGACTTGGTCATGTGGCCAGCGGCCAGCAAGCCCAGGACGTGGTTGGCCTTGCTCTGTTTCGGGGCTTTGAACTTCTTCGGCTTCACGTTGGCACCGAAGGAAAAGTCAGTGTTGAATTTCTTCGCCATCGCTCTACCCTCCACTCAGAGACACGGTCGGGGCTCACCCTCCCCGCAAAGCACGCCGTGCCCGTTCTTGCTGCCGGACAATCTCCTGCTCGGTCCGCTCCCGCTCAAGGATGGGCATCAGCCGGGCATTCTCCAGGTCGAACGTGTACTGGACCGCCTGCCGAACCTCTACCCACGCCGGCGGGCGCCATCGAGTCTCCGCGCCGTCGATGTAGCTGTGAGCCTGGCCAAGTACGACGTACCGGGTGGGATCAAAGGCAAGAAGATGACATTCGTCCTCGCGCAGTGCCTGGCACAAAACGTGCCCCTCGGGCAGTCGGCGGTACGCGGCGAGGACAAGGTGTCGCTCGGGGTCCATTTCGTTGTGAACTCGAACGCAACCCTCCGGAAGCGAGCCAAAGTGAACCACGGGCCGCTGACGATCATTGCCACCGTCGCGAAGGGCGGACAGGACTCCGGGAACGAGCAGATCCCACGCTCGCTTTGCCCATGCACCACGTTGCGAGACTGCGAGGTGTCCTGCTGCCTCCTCGATCGTCGGCCACGGGTTCGTCAAGGTCGGATCGATGCCGAGCTTTCTGCACCACCTGAGAAAGAAGGTCGCCCTCTCATCAGGCGTTCCGCCGGCGGTAATCGCTGGCTGCGTCAGGGGCGACAGCGGGCCAAGGGCGATGGCCATATCGTGCTCGAAGGAGGCTGCCCAGGTCGCGAATGGAGTCTTCTCGGACATGTACTTTCCCTCTCGTGATTGATTGAATCTTAGCTCGACACCGAAGACACCGAAACCGCCGTCCTCGTCTGCCGTCCGCACCATCCGGCAGCATGCCGGAATATCCCGGACTATCCCGACAGATTAAGGGACGCCTTTTTTGTGCCTCGCGTGCCCTGTATGGCGTTCTGGCTTGCGGGCAGGAACGGGGCCAGTGATGGGCGGAATCGGGCCAGGGTGGCGAGCGGCGCAGCGCCGTTAGTGGCTTGCCGCGGGCTCCGCGTAATCGGCCGTGCCAGCGTCGGCGATGGCATCGGCCAGGCGGGCAAGCTGCCTATCCACTGCTGTCAGGGTGCTGAGTGCCTGTCTGCTCACGTCGTCGGGCAGTTCGACGCCGGCGGCGAAGAGAACCGCCAGTTCGGCGATGCGGTCGCGAACAGAAAGGGCCAGTGTGTTCAGTTCCGAGTTCATGGTCGCTTCCTTGGTGGTGTACGTTGCGTGAGGCTCTTTCTCGTCTCCCAGGGCTTTCGCCCGCTCTCCATCACGAGCAGGTCACTGTGAACGATCCGGCTGTCTCTGACGAAGCTGAGAAGTGCCGTCCATGCCGCATCTCTGCTGCTGCGCGTTGGCCCCTGGTGCCAGTGACGGTCACCAGAGCGATACCAGCCGATCCACTGGTCGGCTTGATCCGGCATCGATGCTGCTGTGGTCAAGGCTCTGTCTCCAGTGCGGCCAAGTCCCTGAGTTACTATCTGTCAACGTGGACAGATATCTGTCAGTGGGACCGAATCCCGAGGGACTGTAAGAGGGCCTCGTGGGCGTCGTTGATCGCCTGCATGGTCTGGTCGGTCCCGCCGGTGTCAGGATGCCAACGCTTCGACATTTTCCGAAACCAACTCGACACTGCAGATTCTAGGTCGGGCCGTGGTCCTGCTGGTGTCGCCGCGCCATCTGACCCAGGGCTCTCCGGCAACGCGGGCGTGCTGCCGTCCTCGGCCTGCAACTGAGTGCCGTCGTTTCCGCAGCGGATCGCCGCGCCTGTCTTTGCCCATGCGTTGAGGCCACATACCGGGCAGGTGAACTTGATCTTGCTCGGATCTTTCTTCGGACTACCTCCACCTCCTGACTCTGTCTCGCGGGACTGCCAGTTGATGCGGAAGCCAGTTGCCAGGAGTTTCTTGCATGCGAGATCAAACCGGCCTCCCTCGATGACGAAGTGCGTCATCCGCTGACCTGTACGTTTCCCGCCCGGCTTGCCCGTGTTGCTGGGCATGAGGCCGAGGGCCTCCATCTTGTCGGCCCACTCGCCGTTGTGGTATCTGCCGCGCCCGGGCTGGCCAAAGTGCTGCTGCCACAAGTGAACCTGCTCGTGAACCAGCGTCGAGAGAATGTCCGTGTCGCTGCTGGTGGCGAATGTGGCCGGGTTCAAGGCGATCTCGTCTGTCCGCTCGGCCTCGTCGCGTCCCTCGAATCGCTCGGGTGAGAAATACCCCATCATGCCGTGCTTCCGTTGCAAAGTGATGAGACAGTGCGGAAGAGATCCCTCGAACAATTCCATGTTGAAGAAGTCGTAGGCCGTCGCCAGTGCTGCGTACTCTGCCCGGGTCGGGTCTGCCTGACTCCTTGACTTGCTTCCTGTCCTTGCCATCGTTCTGACCCATCAATTTTTGTATCGTACTATACACTAACTCATCTTATAGCTTTAGTGGCTATTCGTCAACTGGTGGATCTTCCTGATTGACCGGCTCGTCGTCCGCCATCTGAACTGAAGAGCATCTCAGGGAAAAGGATCTCAGGAGAACCTTCAGGGCACGGCGCAGACGGTTGACCCAGGGCGCATCGTCTGGCGTACCCGCATCGACCAGTATCAGCTTGACGGATACCCGTTGTTTAGCGGTCGCCCGTTGCTTGCCGGATGTCCGTTGTTTGTCGTCGCTCATGGTGCACTCTGGAGATACTTGCAAAGTACCGTCCGCATCGTCCGCAACCGGTGGTTGCCCAACGCAACCCATTGACAGAAAGCAACTTAACTGCGGACGGTATCGTTTTTATTTTGCGTCCGCAACCGTCCGCACCGTCCGCATGCGGACGCAAACGCGGACGATGCGGTCGCAAACGTTTTTCCAACCGTCCGCATGGTGGCGTTGACGCAACACCTTTGTTACCAAGGGATATCTGGGGCTGTCTCATCGTCTGCGGACGGTGCGGACGGTGCGGACGGTGGTTTACATTCTTCTCGCGAGACGACGATCAACCGGCGGCGTTCATGTCCTTCTCGGTCGCCAAAGGTCACCCGGAACCCCAGGACCGTCAGCAGCGCCGGCGCCAGTCGGCGAAGGGCCCCGGAAAGGCCCCGGGCTGTCTTTGGCCACGCACGCTCTTTCACGTTGTCGCCAGCGAGCGGGCGCAGCTTGTCCAGGAGATCGGCCGCGGTGCCTTGCCAGTAGTCCGAGGAACCCATCATCGCCTGGAGTGCTGCGGCCACGGGCGAACCGTCCAGCACCGCCCCGGCGGCTTCACTCTTGTTGCCGCGATAGGTCGCCAGAAAAGCCTTGGGATCGAAACCAAGGGCCGGCAGACCAGCGCAAGCCCAGCACTCGAAGTCTGCCATGCGGGACAGCGTCGGCGGCCGGCTCTTGCCGTTGTCGCGCAGAGCAACCACGATCGCATCAAGCAGAACGCCGAGAAGGGCCGGGTGTGCCTCGTCGAATCGTTCACCGATGGTGCGGTCAAGATCGCGCTGCTGATCGCTGATGGGGGGCAACTCCAGGGTGATGACCCGGTCGGCCAGGTCGCCGGCGTTGGCCAGTTCGGGAATCCCGGTGACCAGCAGCGGGCGCTTGATATCGATCAACACCTCGTCCGCGTCGGAGTACAACTTTCTTTTGCCGATGCCGCCCCCAGTCATCAGCCTGCATAGGGAATCGCTCACCTCCTGATCGATGAAGGACAGGTTGTCCAGGCCGACGATCAGACCATTGCGAGCAGCAATCACAAGGGCGTCTTCGTCGCGTGGCGGCTGCCGCAGCGGGCACTTGTTGGGGTCGATGAGTCGTCGAAGGAGTGCGGCCGTGGTGCTCTTCGCGCTTCCTTGCTGGCCGTGCAGGAACAGGCCGGGATACGGACCGTGAGGATTCAGGGCCATCAGCATCCATGCGGCCACGAGGATTCGGTCTTGCGCGTCCACGTTGAGCAAGGGCCAGAGAAGGTCAAGGCTTCCACCGCGGATCGGAACGGGCAGGGGACGCATTCCTGCCGGCTGCCAGAGACGCACGGCCGAGGACCTGGTGATCGTCCAGCCGTCTTTCGTGATCTCGACAATCTGGCCAAGGTCGTCGGCCAGGTCGAGGACCAGCATGTCGCCAACGATGCCCAGACGAACGAACACGCGCTCTTTCTTGCCCGTGAATTCTGCGAGGCTCGCCAGCGTCATCAGGGCCGTGCTCAGGTTGCCCTCAGTAACCCCTTTCCCCCTTGCCGCGAAGTATTCTCGGCGCAACCAGGAACCAAGTCCACGAGACGTGATGGGTACGGTTCGCGACCGGCCATCGCCCCTCGGGATCGCAGCGAAGCAATTGCCGTCGCCATCATGGAACAGGGGCAATCGCCGGCCCATCCGGATCAGCACATCGGCGGGGCTTTCCCGTTCGCTGTCCGGCTCTGGTGAGCGTTCCTGCCGGGGGCCTGACTTCCCCTTTTGCTTTTCATCTGCTTCCCTCTCTCGCAGACGGTCCAACGTGTTCTTCGCCGGTACAGCGCTCATCGCTTCTTCCTCCCCTTCGCTTGCAGGAGGTGATCGACGGCGTCGGGCAAATCTGCGGCCAGCACATCGCGCATCAGGTCGGACAGTGGTTCTCGCACTTCCGGCAGTTTTCGGATGCACGCGATGACTACATCGCGGATCAGGTCGATCAGTTCGTCTTTCGCCAACGGTGGCAAATGCCGGATGCACTCGGCAAGGTTCTTGTCGTGCTCGTTGTGGCGGACGCCGTCGCGTGTGCCGCGGTCAATCGGCGCAACAGGCTTCCAAAGCGGGCACTCAGGGTCGTAGGTCACCTCGCACGACAGATCACACCTGTGGGGCCAGCGGCGGGTGCGTCGGCGTTTTGCAGCGCCGGAGCGATATTCGTCCTCGCTGCCAGAGTGGTAATACCCGCTGTCTTCGTGGCCATAGCTGCACATTACTTCCTCCTCCCTTTTGCGTGGAGAAGGTGGGCGACGGCCGCGGGCAGGTCCTCCGCGAGTATGTCTCGAATCAGGTCGATCAGCGCCACCCGCGCCAGTGGAGGTAGGCTGCGAATGCGGTCCGCCAGGCGCACGTCTCGGCGATAGCCGCGGAACTGCTGCCGCGTGCAGGATCGATGCCACTCTGGCGAGCCGTATTCCGGTTCGGAGCATCTCCAGGCAGGGCATTTTGCATCGTACGATATTCCGCACACGAGCGGATCGCAGACGTGGTTAGTCGTGCGGATCGCATCGTCGCCCGGGCCGTCGTCGGCAGCGTAGTTTCCGCGGGGGCGATTGCCCCGCGGCTCAGACTGGTGTACCATTTGAGTGATCTCTCAGCCGTCAGCAGTCTTCGTGCAAGCCAGGCGTTCCAGCGCTTGGCTTGCTGTTTTTCACTTCCCTGTGATCGCTTCCTCGAACATGTCCGCGCTCATCGTTCTTCGCCCTCCTTGCGTCCTGCCAGCATGTAGGCGACGAGATCCTCTCGGAGATACCGCACGCGCTTGCCGACGATCTGGGAAGCCGCAATGCGGCCCCTCAACCTCTCGTCCCGCAACTGGTGGGAGTTCAGGCCGATCAGCCGGGCCGCTTCGGGCTCAGAGAATGCCAAGCGATCCGGCAGGGCAGCACGAGTAGCATCCAACCTGACCAGCGTTTGCTCGACGACCTCGGCGATCAGCGGGCGCAGAGCATCGTGATTCAGTGTCAGGGCCACGGGGGAATCAGTGGGCATGGGCTGTGCCCTCCTGCTGCCGCTTGCTCAGGCGAAGGGCTTCCCGCTCGCGGTCCAGGGCAAGACGCATCTGGCGACGCAAGAGCCGGCGTTCCGCGAGATTACGCGCCAACTGAGTGCTGACCGTGTCGGGGTCCGGGATGGCAGATGCCAGCGTCAGCGGATGAGGAATGGAGGTAGTCATCGGTATTCCCTCGGGATCGAGAATGCCACATTCGGGACAATCTCATCATCGGTCCGAGAGAAGAGATGAGCAACTATCTATGAGACTTTCCGGATCGTGAGTTGATCCGGAAAGATCCGGGGAATCCGGGGAATGGGGTGAGAGGGGAATTCAGGCGTCCGAAGGCCAGGCTATGCAGTACCCCGTGACACACCTCGTGCCCACCCTTGGCCCTGGGCACTTCAGGTATTGAGCGAGGTGTTGGCTTCTGGCCGCGGCCGCTTTGATGTGCTTTGGAGGATCGGCTACGCGGACTGCTGCATCTATCAGCCTTTTTCCACCGATTCGCCCTGGGTAGGCGTCCTTGAGAGCGAGGAGGGAATAGTATTCCTTATCCCCCAGGTTGATCCTATCGCCATTTGGTACGCGGACCCAGTAGGTTTCTTCATCCCTGCCCAGCGTCAGCGGACAGGGACGTGATTCTGTCGGCGGCGGCGAGTCCCATTCGTCCGGGCCAGGCGGCTGATCGTCCGTGATGGCAGAGGGGCAACGACCCTCCTTTGGAACGTAGGCCACCAGCGGGACGCCGTAGGCCAGGACGAACAGATCATCGGGAACGTGGATACCACCAGCAAGAAGAATGTCTGCGGCCTTCTCTGGACTGGTCAGCTCCAGCGTATCCCAGCTTTCTGGTGAATCTGGTGAATAGGCAGACTGGTGGCTTCCGTCGACGTAGTCATCGAGACACCTCGCGCGGTTGCCGATGTAGTATCCATTGCCGACCCGAATCAGCATGCCCTCTGTCCAAGCCTCGTCTGTGTCGGGGCAGAATTCTTGCCAGCAGTGAAGATCCTCGTATTCTCCCTCGGCCAGATGCATGCGGCGACCGTCCGGCCCGCGCAGAAAAACCAGCTTCACGTTCCTGGGTTCGCCTGCCGTCCTTGGCTGCGCCATCGAATCCTATCCTCCTTTGTCCAGGCCGCCGACCAGCCGGCACCGGGGATAGGTCCGCTGCCGACCGGCCAGCCGTACGCGCCACCGATGGCCATCGATAGCGCTCACCTGGGCCCGGCATTGTACCCGCAATCGCCAGCAGCGGAACACCCGTATTTGTCGCTCGTCTGTCCCTCCATTGTCCCTCCATACGGGGGACTTGCCAGGACTTGCCAGGACTACAGCAAGCCGCTGTTCCGCTGTGAACCAGTAGCGTTACCGTAGTCCCGGATAGTGTACAATAGCCCATTAACAGACTGTCGATCCGGTGGTTGCGGGTTCGAGTCCCGTCGTCCTCGCTTAGACAGTGTAAGGGTTTACGACGAATCGGGAGAGCAGGGAAAAAGGCCTGTCCCTCCATTAACCCTCCAAAACGCTCCCGGGATGCCGCGGGGATGTCGCATCGGGCGTCTTGGGCAAACCACGATTACTTTGCATCCCGCTTCAGCACGTCGGGTACGTGCAGGACGTTGACGGCGTCGTCGATCTGCCGGGCCATGTTGATGTAAAGCTGGGTGGTGCTGTAGCTCTTGTGCCTCATGAGCGCCTGCAAGGCATCGGGAGTCAGCCTGGCCGCGTTCATCGTGGCGAACGCCCGGCGCAGGTCGTGGAAGCCGTAGACGTGGCAGAAGCGGGTATGCTCGTGCTTCTTCGTGCAGGGTAGATGGATCTTGGCGGCTTCCTGGATGGTGGCGAAGTCGTTGTAGAGCGTCGTCTTGTTGTGGTTCCACGGGAAGACGAATTCCCCGAACGTGGCAATCCGCTTCAAGTGGTCGATGACGACCTGGTGGAGCTTGACCCTTTCGTCTCTGTCCCCCTTGTTGTCCTCGGCCAGCGTGATGGCATACCCGCCTTCAAGGTCGAGGTCGGCCCGTTGCAAGGCCAGCACCTCGGAGATTCGCCAGCCGGTCATGTAGGTGAACACCATCACGCCGCGCCACCAGTCGGCCACGGTGACGTTGGGGATGTCGGCCGGCCGGGCAACGGCATCGCAGGCGGCGTAGACCGCGGCGAAATGTTCTCCGGTCATGAACCTGGCCAGCTTCTTCGGCACCTTCTCCATGCGGAACTTGGGGACCACCTTCAGGTATCCCCACTCCACGGCAACCGCCAGCACGGCGCGAAGATGGCGCAGTTCCTTGTTGATGGTCGCGGGCGAGACGAGCGATCCGCGTTTCTTGCCGGCTTCCTTGCGGCGGGCGGTGATGAACTTGTCGATCCGGGCCGTGGTTAGCGTCCCCACCTTCCCGGGCTTCACCAGCCGATCGAAATGGTCCAGCGCGGCCTTGATCTCCTCGCCCGTCCTCACGCCAAGACCGGGCAGAAGGCTCTCTTCGTACTCGGCCCGGAAGGCATCCCAGGTCTTCTTGTCGGTTGCCTCGTAGGTGCCGGTGATCAGCTGGGCCTTGATCTTCTCCGCTTCCTTGTCCGCCAGCAGCTTTCCCTTCGACCCGGGGCCGCAGCTCTTGCCGCGCTTGTTGCCATCGGGGTCGAACCAGCCGACATACCACGAAGCTTTGTCGGGTCCAACCTTCTTCAACTGCTTGGGGTCCTGGTAGGTCCACGTTTTCGACATGCTACACCCCTCCTGTCAGTGGCGAGGGTGTGGTAAACTGGTGTGCGTTCACTGCAACCTCCTTCGTCGGTTGTGGTGGATAGGCCGGCCTGGATGGTGACACATCCGCGCCGGCCGCTTTCGTTGACGGGGGAAGTATACCCCAGAGAGGGCGATCGGAGAAGCAACGTTGCGAGGGCAAACGACCTGTCCACTTCTGTCTATTTCCGCCCCGCCCGGCCGCAGACCTGAACCCCGATCGGCGACGGGCCCGAGACGAGCGGGCGAGGGCGATGGGCAGGGCAAGGGGGAAAGTGTGTCTACTTCCGCTTCCCCTGCCTCACCCGCTGTGCCCTCACCGCATCCCGGCTCTTGCCGATCCGCTGGGCTATCACGTCGTCGGCATCCGTACCCAGCAGGGCCAGTTCATCGTCGGTCCACCTCGGCCCGTGATACCCCTGCTGCCCGTTGTGGCCGAAGTTGCCCTTGATCGCCAGTTCCCGCTTCTGCTCCCTCTCTGCTTCCGTCCACTCCTTCGCCTTGATCGCTTCCGCCCCGAGCTGGGCCGCGGCCCGTACCAGCCTGGCACTTCCCGGCGTGCCCGTCCTGCCGATGCCGAAGGTCTTCCGCCACTTCCACACCATGCCGACGCTGACATGCCACCAGTGACGCAGAGCAACCGCGGACTCCGAGCGGATCGCCCGCAATAGCTCGTCGTCCACGAGCAGGGACGGCCCGCCTCGCTGTCCTTGACCTACCGGCAAGCCACGAGGCCAGGAGATCGGCCCGTCTGACCAGGCTGTGACGATCACGTCGCAATCGCGGTAGAGGCAGGTTGCCCGGTGGCCGACGCGAAGGCGAGGCGGACGATAAGGACCATGCAAGAGACGAACATCAGCCATCGGCTTCACCCTCCCCGGCACATGCCCTTTCCCGTGCCCCCGTGCCCCGCTGGCGTGCGTTCGCCGTGCTGGCTGGCCCGGGAGTCATCTTATGCGAAGCGGGCCGGCAAGCTGGCCTGTCATGACAAAATCATCATGTCCACTTGACAGCATGGTTACATCAGGACATAATGAGTTGACGGGATGGATCATCATTTCCCGCCAGGAGGGTGATCGATGCCGTACAACTTGCCTCTTGTGCCGCGGCGATTGGCTTCCCAAGGCTGGAAGGTAAAGATTCGCGACCGGGAGCGGCTTGAACCACCCCATATTACAGTTATCTTCGGTCCCCACAGTTGGAGGATCGGGCTGCGCGAACACGACCTTATGGATGGGGGGCGATGGTCCGAGATCGACGAAGGTGTACTTGCTTGCATCAGGGCCCAATGGGAAGTGCTCTGTGCCCAATGGAACCTGATGTATCCAGACAACCCAGTGTGAGAAGCCAGGAGGACGACTGTGGCTAACACGACGTTCGATCGCCTCATTCTTCTTGAGCCCGACAAACACGAAAAGAAGATGACCCGGGACATTACTCTTTGTGGCAGCTTCGCCGAGGCGTCCCATTTTATCGCTGCCATGCTGTATCCTCGACGCATTAACGTCTTCGTCGAGGGTGCTGAAGAGAGTTCCTCTGCTGCACATGTGAGCGGTGGCGATGTCCGGATCTGCCAGCCCAAGGCACGCGGTGGTCATATGGTGGTGTATTCTGGCCGGGCCGAGACAACTGAACGGCTTGCCCAGGCCATGATTTCCAGCCTCCATACGCCCCTTTTGAATAGCACCCTGTACACGATGGAGCCCTGTGCACCCGCTATTCTACCCCTGGTAAGCCAACTCTTCGGCCGGACGCTGGGAGCTTCCGTCAATTACCGCTCGCTGCCTGCTGAGGAACTCTTCCATGTCTTCCAGTTGCCGCGGGAGAAATCACGCGATCTGTTCGTTGGTGGCAGCGTTGAACCTTCCATGCAAGCGGTGATGTTGACTCGTGGTGACCTGTCCGGCTTGGTGGTTCCTTTCTCCTTCTTTAGGCCCTCTGGGACAGGCGTAACGCCAGACTTCACTTCCTTCAAGGTAACTGACTACGGGCAGACCGTACAGCTTGGGAGTTACGAGGCTGCTGCGGACGCGATCCTCTACGAACTGGACCCAAAGTATCGTCAGCGTCTGAAAAAGAAGCAGTCAAAGGCGGATCGTTCGTTCGGTGCATGCCTGCGGCGGTTGCGTCTTCAGCGGGGCATTTCACGCGATGACTTCAGGCCGACAACCGAAAAGACTATTGCCCGTCTGGAACGTGGAGAGTTTGAGCCGAGCCGAGCGACACTCAAGACCATTACCAACCGGTTGGGTGTCACGGTGGACGAGATTCTGAGCTACTGAGCAACTGGCACAGATTGTCCCCTTGGTCAAAGGCAAGGCACACCAGTGGTAGGTGTGCCTTTGCTCTTTGTACTGGCTCCCTCCTCCGCCAGGATCTCCTGAGCCAGGGTTAGCCGATCCTCGCGTGAGAGGCTGGCGAGGACATGGCGGGCATGGTCAATCGGTTGCGGGTGCAACTGGCTCGGTTCGCCGTCGCAAACAGATGTGCGCAATCAACCCGACGGCCGCTATCCCGCAGCCCGCCAGGCACAACGAGATCATGGCAATTTCGCCTCGCCCCATGCCGACCTTCCGCTTGCTGCCTGGCCGGTTTCTCCGAACGGGATCTGCCAGTTCTCCCAGCCCAGACGACATCGCGAATTCCTCGTAGCTCATCGATACGGGCATGTGCCGGCCGACATCGCGGTCTACTTCGATGCTCATCGCCTCGGTCCTGGGCTTTGACATGGTGATGGCGATCAATGTCACCGTGGCGAGCCCGGCCACAAGCATGCCGAGGATGAACGATGCCATTCCCAGCCCGGCATAGAACTGGCGACTGTTCCAGGATGGGGACGGCTGAGGCACGGTCAGCGTCCCGCGGCACTCGCGACAGGCGTAGACACGGCCGGCGTGTTCGTCGCCGAGTTCGTAGGCACGATGACAGGTAGGGCAAGGGAAGCGAATCACGGGGCACCCCGGGGAAGGATGGCAGGGCGGACAGCCATCGTCGAGCCTGGGGAAGATGCACGCAAGCGGTGCAGGCGTACAGGGCGAACCGGCGACCTGCTGACAGGGAGTCAGCTGCTCGGGTGGTTCGAGGCTGGCGGCTGGCTCGAAATCAGCCGCCCTCCTTCTTCCCCCGCTTCCGGGCCGGCTTCACTTCGCCCTCGCTCGCCGGTTCCTCGGCCGCTGGCGTCTTGCGAGGCCGGCCCTTCGCCCTCGGCGGCTTGTCGTCGGGATTCGGTTCAACCGTGCCCTCGAAGGCCGAGCAGGTCAAGCCCAGGGCCTTCGCCAGGGCCTGGACCGTTGCCCAGGACGGTCCGTACTCGTCGCGTTCCAGCTTAGCAATTCCGAATCGGTGCATCCCCGCGCCGTCCGCCAGTGTCTGCTGAGTCAAGCCCGCCTCTTCACGCAACCGCTTCAGACGCGAGCCGAAAGTCTCATCTGTCATAGTGCCCTGTCCATCCTTGGATCTCGGGATTTCGAGCAACGCAATCACGGTCGTATCCTCCAAGGTGAACATCTGCCCTCCAAGTATATCCCCACCCGGCTACTTGTGACAAGACGAGTCAATCGAAAAAAAGTACGGAATCCGGATACTTTTCACTTGCTTTTGTATCCGGGCAAGGCTATATTATCCTTGTCGGGTTGAACGTCGATCCGACGCAAACGAAAAAGGCCGACAGGTGCGCTAACACCCATCGGCCGGAGTCCCAAACCTCACTACAGGTGTGGAACATGCTCAAGGCTACCATCTCCCGCCGCCGCCGTCCAGTCAAGACCTTCTCCCTGTCCCGTCCCGCCGTGGCGGATGCGTCCGGCCTGACGGACCGCCCGGTCGAAACCTCGATCCGCGTTGCCCGCCGCATCGTCCGCGAGTGGACCGGCTTCTTCGCCTTGTCCCTCCCCATCAACGAAGCTGGTCATCTGGTCACCTTCGACGTCAAGAAGGCTGCCTTCCTCCGCTGCCTCCGCCAGGCTGCACGCCGCTACACGTCTGTGCTGCTCTCCGAGACGTTCGGCACGCTGACCCTCGGACAGTAAACCCACAGCACGGCGACGGACAGGACGCCCACCTGTCCGGCCGCGAGGAGGACGCACCATGAAGACCACGAAACGCAAGAAGCCCGAACGCAAGATCCGCCTCCTGGCCCTGACCGCCAACGGTGGCATGTTCCAGGTGACCGAAGGCAAGAAGGTTGACCTGTACTTCTTCCAGCCCCTCGCCAGCGACTTCGGCAAGGCGTTCGCCGTGGACAAGCTGGCCCCGGACTTCGACGCCCCGCCGCTGGAGAAGTACCAGACGTGCCTGAACGGCGAGGACAGCGTCTGCTGCTGCAAGGGATTCCTTCACTGGGGGCACTGCCGCCACATCGAGGGACTGACCGCCCTGCAAGAGGCCGGCAAGCTGTCCTGACCCACGAGACACCGCTGGCCAGCCCCTCGCCCGGCTGGCTGGCACGAGGAGGAACCTCCCATGCTCACGACCTTGACCGTCCTCGCGGCCCTGGTGCTGCTCGAAGGACTTCACCACCGCGACGTTTTCCGCATCGAGGTTTGACCCGAACATCATCGCCCCATCAAGGACAACGACCATGCCGCAGACCGCCAAGAAGACCCGCAAGCCCGCTGCCCGCAATGTCCGCCTGGACGGTGACCTGATCAGCATCGCACGCGAGATGCGTTCCCTCATTCCCGACCTGCAGTACGTCGCCCTGACCTATCCCCAGGTGCGGCGACTTCGCCGATTGCTCAGGGCGATCCTGGCCACCCAGACCACCCAGACTTCGGAGTCCCAACCGTGAACACCCCCACCGAACTGCAAGGCTTGACCGCCCAGAACCTCCGCCAGTTGCTTGACGTGAGCAATTGCCTCACCCGCGTGCAGGAGAGCATCGACGCTGCCCGCTACGCCTGCAAGCGAGCCGATGGCTTGCCCGGTGCCGTCGAGCTGCTTGCCGTCCTTGACCGCGTCGCCCTTGAGATCGACGCCAGCCACCCCGCGGATCGATTGATTGCTCGCAAGCCCAACGGCCAGCGAGCCTGAACCACCAGACCCCGGACCGGCCGCGAACGTGTGGCCGGTCCCCTTCCCCCGAGCAACCTGGAACCCGACCATGTCGCGTGCCGGAAAGAAACTGACCGACCTGGAGAAAGCTCAGCGTGCCGTCAAGGCCGACGTGCGGAAGCAGGTTGCCGAACTTGGCCCCCTCTTCGCGGATCAAGCCATCGTGCCGGACGTAGAGGACGTGCTCATGGGCCGGCGGCAGCGGTGGGCCGGCATGGCTGCCGATCTGTGCGAGCATCTCCTGTGCAAGGACACCCTGGACGTGATTGAAGCCATGCGGTTGCGTCGGATGGCTCAGGCGTGCATCCCGGCCGAGGCGTTTGCGGAACTGGACGCCCACAAGCGGATCTTCCCCCGCGATTACGAGGGAGGGTTCTGGGCTGGCATTCTCACCGGGTCGAAGCGAGTCGAGATCCGCGGCCACAAGGTTCTGGATTCCGCCATCAAGCCCCACGGCTTCCGCATCGAGTACGAGTTCGTTTGGCCCCCTCCCGGCTGGACGCCACCCTTCACCCGCGAGACGCTGGGCCGGCACTGGTGGAGCGACTGCCGCGAGTGCGGCATGTCTCATGCCCCGAATCAGTCGGAGTGCATCCCACAGGCCCCGTGCGAATCGGCCCGGCTGGTCGTGAAAGACGGCATCTGGACCGTGGAGTAATCAGGCAACCGTTGCCCGATCCCCCCATACACCCTCGCCCCAGGAACCCGACCATGAACGCCACGACTTCCCCCCTGACCGCACTCCCCGCCGCCGAGGCCACTCTGGTCAACGCCATCGACAACGCCACGGCCGCGATCGAGAACGTTGCCACGACGAGCGTAGACGCTGCCCTCGCCCGGCTCGAAGAGGCTACCCGTGCTTGCCACTCCCGGATGGGGCTGGCGATGGGCCAACTTGCCTCCAAGGTCGGCAGCATCGTCGATGCCCTCAACGGACTGGCGAAGGACGTGCAGGAGGCTTTGACGCCGGCGACAGCAACCACAACCGAAATGGTTACGGTTGAGCCCGCCCAGGTCGTCGAGCCGGCAACCGTGGGGAACATCTCCACAGTTGAGGACATCATGTCTCCAACTGCCCCCGTCGAGCCGACCGCCGATGGTGCGACGAAATGCGTCGTTCCATCCGATGGCGAGCCCGCCGAGTCAGGTGTTCCCCCCGGTACACCTGCCCCCATCCCCGCCGACCTCGCCACCATCGCCGCATGCTCGCCCATCGAGAAGGCCCCGCCCATGCCGATCCCGACGCCCAGGAGCAAGGTCCGCGGCAAGAGACGCTGACCGC
>Ga0207711_10001154_pt1 | contig 25168 bp, 19 predicted proteins | sample KBSS34metaG_FD_184401 | JGI IMG/M metagenome (GOLD analysis project Ga0207711, IMG submission 184401) | Switchgrass rhizosphere microbial communities from Kellogg Biological Station, Michigan, USA - KBS S3-4 metaG (SPAdes) (version 2) | ecosystem: Host-associated > Plants > Roots > Rhizosphere...
CCAGCTCGACGGTGGCCGCTTCGCGACCTCCGACCTGAACGACCTGTACCGCCGCGTGATCAACCGCAACAACCGTCTGCGTCGTCTGCTCGACCTCGGGGCTCCCGAGATCATCGTCAACAACGAGAAGCGGATGCTGCAAGAGGCAGTGGACGCCCTGTTCGACAACGGCCGCCGCGGCCGCCCTGTCACGGGCACCGGCAACCGCGCGCTGAAGTCGCTGAGCGACATGCTCAAGGGCAAGCAGGGCCGGTTCCGCCAGAACCTGCTCGGCAAGCGCGTCGACTACTCGGGCCGTTCGGTGATCATCGTCGGACCTCAGCTCAAGCTGCACCAGTGCGGTCTGCCCAAGCAGATGGCGCTCGAGCTGTTCAAGCCCTTCGTGATCAAGCGCCTCATCGACCTGAGCCACGCGCAGAACATCAAGAGCGCCAAGCGCATGGTCGAGCGCTCGCGTCCGCAGGTGTGGGACGTGCTCGAGGAGATCATCCGCGAGCGCCCGGTTCTGCTGAACCGTGCGCCCACGCTGCACCGTCTCGGCATCCAGGCCTTCGAGCCTCAGCTCGTCGAGGGCAAGGCGATCCAGCTGCACCCGCTCGTCTGTGCCGCGTTCAACGCGGACTTCGACGGCGACCAGATGGCTGTGCACCTGCCGCTGTCGGTCGAGGCGCAGGCCGAGGCCCGCATCCTGATGCTCGCCAGCAACAACATCCTGAAGCCGTCGGACGGCCGCCCGGTGACCCTGCCCACCCAGGACATGATCATCGGTCTGCACCACCTGACGACCATCAAGGAGGGTGCTGTCGGCGAGGGCCGTGCGTTCAGCTCGATCGCCGAGGCCATCCTGGCCAAGGATCAGGGCTCGCTCGACCTCAACGCGGTCGTGCGCATCCGGCTCGAGAACGTCTACTTCGGCGAGGATGTCGCTCCCGAGGGCTTCGTGCAAGGGTCGACGACCCTGGTCACGACCTCGCTCGGGCGTGCGATCTTCAACGAGACGCTCCCCGTGGACTACCCGTACGTCGAGGCCGTCGCCGACAAGGGCAAGATGAGCTCGATCGTCAACGACCTCGCGGAGCGCTACCCCAAGGTGGAGGTCGCCGCGGCGCTCGACCGGATCAAGGACGCCGGTTTCTACTGGGCGACCCGCTCCGGAGTCACCGTCGCGCTCAGCGACATCCTGACGCCGAAGGACAAGCCCGAGATCGTGGCCAAGCACGAGAAGCGTGCCGCCAAGGTCCAGGGCGAGTTCGACAAGGGTCTGATCGACGACGCCTCGCGCCGCCGGGAGCTCATCGACATCTGGACGGAGGCCACCAACGAGGTCGCCGCCTCGATGCAGGAGAACTTCCCGAAGGACAACAACATCTACCGGATGGTGTCGTCCGGCGCTCGAGGCAACTGGCTGCAGGTGCGCAACATCGCCGGCATCCGGGGCCTGGTGTCGAACCCGAAGGGTGAGACCATCCCGCGTCCGATCATCTCCTCGTACCGCGAGGGACTGTCGGTGGCCGAGTACTTCATCGCCACCCACGGTGCGCGCAAGGGTCTTGCCGACACCGCGCTGCGCACCGCCGACTCGGGATACCTGACGCGTCGACTCGTCGACGTCAGCCAGGACGTCATCATCCGTGAGGACGACTGCGGCACGACGAAGGGTCTGGAGCTGCGGATCGCGGCGAAGCTGAGCGACGGCACGCTGGTTCGCGACGAGAACGTCGAGAACTCGGTGTACGCCCGCAGCCTGGCCGAAGACGCGCTCGACGCCAAGGGCAAGGTCGTTGCCGAGGCCGGCAGCGATGTCGGCGACGTGCTGATCGACAAGCTGATCACCGCCGGAGTCGAGACCGTCAAGGTCCGCTCGGTGCTGACCTGCGAGTCGGCGGTCGGCGTCTGCGCCGCCTGCTACGGGCGCTCGCTCGCGACCGGCAAGCTCGTGGACATCGGCGAGGCCGTCGGCATCATCGCGGCCCAGTCGATCGGCGAGCCCGGTACTCAGCTCACCATGCGCACCTTCCACTTCGGTGGTTCGGCGTCGGCGGACGACATCACGCAGGGTCTCCCCCGTGTGACGGAGCTCTTCGAGGCCCGCACCCCGAAGGGCGCGAGCCCGATCGCCGAGGCGGCCGGACGCGTGACCATCGAAGACACCGACCGTTCGCGCCGCGTGATCCTCACCCCCGACAACGGGGACGAGCCGCACGCCTACCCGGTGCTCAAGCGCGCCACCCTCCTCATCGAGGACGGGCAGCACGTCGAGCTCGGCCAGCAGTTCGTGGTCGGCAACCTCGACCCGAAGGAGGTGCTGCGCGTGCAGGGCGTCCGCGCCGTGCAGCTGCACCTCGTCGACGGTGTCCAGGGCGTCTACCGCAGCCAGGGTGTGCCGATCCACGATAAGCACATCGAGGTCATCGTGCGGCAGATGCTGCGCAAGGTGACCGTCGTGGAGCACGGCGACACCGATCTGCTCCCAGGCGAGCTGGTCGACCGGTCGAAGTACAACGAGATCAACCGCGCGACGCTGACCGAGGGCAAGAAGACCGCCTCGGCCCGCCAGGAGGTCATGGGCATCACCAAGGCCTCCCTCGCGACCGAGTCGTGGTTGTCGGCTGCGTCGTTCCAAGAGACGACCCGCGTGCTCACGCAGGCCGCCATGGAGGGCAAGTCCGACCCCCTGGTCGGCCTCAAGGAGAACGTGATCATCGGCCAGCTCATCCCGGCCGGTACCGGTCTCAGCAAGTACCGCAATGTGACCGTCGAGGCGACGGAAGAGGCGAAGGCGGAGCGTTACCCGAACCGCATCTTCACCGACGACTCGGTGTTCAGCGAGTCCGACCTGAGCTTCGTCGACTTCGACAGCTTCAGCTCGGATGATTTCACGCCCGGTACCTACAACTAGTTCCGCTTTGGTGATCGAGTAGGCCGAAGGCCGTATCGAGATCCCGAATGAAGGCCCCCGCCGGTTCGCCGGTCGGGGGCCTTCGTCGTGTGATCCGTGCTGCCGACCCATCACCCTCACGATTCGTGCGAAACCTTCGCTTCCTTCACCGTCAGCGGCGATTCGGCACGAATCCACAGAGTTCGCGTTGCGACCCTGGCCGACAATGAACCAGTCGACGCTCATCGGATGCGAAACCCGAGTCCCTTCCCGACCTCACTCCGCGGCCGCGCGATCAGCACCCGTGACGCGCCGGACTGGGGCCTGTCCGAGCGCCGGACCCGGGCCCGCGACGTCGCACACCCGTACCACGGCGTGTTCGGCGTCGACCTTGCCCTGGCATCCGTCCTGGACCGATGCCGTGCGTACGAGCCGCGGCTGCTCGACGGACAACTGTTCAGCCATGTGACGGCGCTCGCCCTGTGGGGGGCGCCCATCCCGCGGGGCCGCGCTGACTCGGTGCATCTCGCGGTCCGATTCCCGCGCACTCCGCCGCGCACGGTCGGCGTGGTGGGCCACTCTCTCCATTCGGTCAGCCCGGCCGTCCGCTTCGGACTTCCAGTCTCGGCGGCCGCGGCCGCGTGGTGCGAGTCTGCCGCGCTTCTCGATCGCGTCGAACTGGTCGCCGCCGGTGACGCGCTGGTGACAGGAGTTCGTCGCCCGGGCGGCCGCGAGAATCCCGTGGCAACTGTCGCCGAGTTGCGGAGCGCTCTGGCGGAACGTCGGGGTTCGCCAGGAACCGGCCGCGGCCTCTGGGCTGTCGACCGCATCCGGACCGGTGTCGACTCGTTCGCCGAGACTCAGCTGCGCCTCTTGTTAGCGCGGCACCGCTTTCTCGAGCCGACGACCGATTGCCCGATCGAGGTGGTCGGCGGGCTCGTTCTGCACTCCGATCTTGGTTATCCGACCGCGCGCATCGCACTCGAGTTCGAGGGCGACGAGCATCGGACCAACCGGGAGCGCTGGATGCGAGACATTCGTCGTCGAGAGCTCATGGAGGACGCGGGATGGCGAGTCATCCGCACCGTGCAGGCCGACCTGGACGATCCGGCCGCCCTAATCGCGCGGCTGCGCCGGCTCCTGGTCGCCAGAGCCCGCTGACAGGCCAGGATTCGTGCGAAAGCGACGGATGCCGTCAACCGAGCGTCGGTTTCGCACGAATCCTGGGTGGTTCGAGAGCATTACCACTGGGCCTCGTCGACCCAGCCCCGCTTCGCTAGGCTGTGAGCCACCATCGAAGGAGCTGTCATGAGCGACGAGACCCCCGACCCGAAGTCCCCCGAGGCACCGAAGACAGGGGCCGCTGAGGCTCCCGTCGAGACAGCTGCTCCGGACGCGACGCCGACCGACGCGTCATCCGAGAGCCCTGAGGCCATGAGCGCCGAGCCCGCCGCCAAGCCCAAGACCGAACCCAAGAGCGAGCCCGCCGCCGAGCCCGCTGCCGCGACCGCGACCGACGAGGTTGTCCCCGCCGAGCCCGCCGCACCCGGGCAGCAGGTCGTCTATGTGGACGCTCCCGTTCCGCCTCGGGTGCGCAGCAATCGGGTCGTCGGGGTGCTGCTCGCCCTGGTCGGCACCGTCGTGTTCGCGGTGGTGTACGCCGGCGCGGCCGCGATTCCGCTCGCGATCCGGTTCAGCGGCGCCGGCTTCAGCCCGGCCTTCTCTGCCTTCGTGCAGAACGCGATCTTCTGGATCCCGGTCATGATGTTCGCCCTCGGATTCATCGTGCTCACCGTGATCCTCAACCGGGCCGGCTGGTGGGCTCATGTGATCGGCAGCCTTCTGGTCGCCCTCTTCGTCTACTTCACGTCGATCGGGTTGCTGCTGCTCGTCGGAAACGTGGTCAGCCTGACTCCGGCGCAGGCGAACTCGGCGTTCGGCGCCCTCGCGACGAACCCACTGATGATCGCCGCGGCCCTGGTCGCCCGCGAGGTCTCGATCTGGATCGGCCTCGCCATCGCCGCTCGGGGCCGTCGCGTTCGAGCACGCAACATCGAAACGCGCACCGCCTGGGATCGCGAGCAGGAGGAGAAGCGGGCAGAGCGCACGGGAGCCGCCCCGGCGGAATAAGGCCCCTCCACCGCGCTACCCCCGATTGCGGGGCTGCCCGCATCCCCTGATCCCACCTAACCTGGCACTCTCAGGGTTCGCATATCCGCGGCGACACCCGAGACCGTGCTGAGAACCGGGGGGAACTCAGTACGTCCGCTGACACCGAGGGGGGTGCCCGTGGCCTCCCTGTCTGAGATTCTGATCATCCGCGGTCTGATGCCGATCACGAGCATGGACCAGGTGACGGGCGACCCTGCCCGCGATGACGCCCATGTCGCCGAGCTCGTCGAGGGCGGCGTCGTCACCGAGAGTCAGGTTGCGTCGGCCCGCGCCGCGCAACTGGGACTCCCGTTCGTGGATCTCACCGACTACCCGATCGATCAGTCCGCGGTTTCGCTCGTTCCGGTTGCACTCCTGCGCCGCCACGAGGTGCTTCCGATCGGGCGCGATGGCGACCGACTGCTTCTCGCCATGGCCGACCCTCGCGACGTGCTCGCACTCGACGACATCCGCGCGGCGGTGAGGATGCAGGCTCGCCCGGTCGTCGCGGAACGCAGCGACCTGCTCGCCGCCCTCGACCGCTTCGTCCGTTCGGACAGCGAGCTCAGCGAGCTGACGGTCGCGATGGTCGAGGAGAACACCTCGAGCAGCGACCTCGTCCCGGTCGCCGAAGCGGCCGAGGACGACGCCCCCATCGTGCGCTTCGTCAACCTGCTGATCAGCCAGGCCATCCAGGACCACGCCTCTGACATCCACATCGAGCCCGGCGAACGCCAGCTCGACGTGCGGTACCGCATCGACGGCGTGCTGCACGAGATGCAGAGTGCGCCCAAGAGCATCCAGAACGGCGTGATCTCGCGCCTGAAGATCATGAGCGACATCGACATCGCCGAACGGCGCAAGCCGCAAGACGGACGCATGTCGGTCGTCCACGGCGGCAACCGCATCGACCTCCGCGTCGCGACTCTGCCGACGGTCCATGGCGAGAAGGTCGTCATGCGAATCCTCGACAACACCTCGTCGGCCCGCAACATCAGCGACCTGCACATGCTCGACCACAACTTCAAGATGTTCGAGCACTCGTACAAGAAGCCGCATGGCATGATCCTGGTCACCGGCCCGACCGGGTCCGGCAAGTCGACGACCCTGTACACGACCCTGCACGCGGTCGCCAAGCGCGAGATCAACGTGATCACCGTTGAAGACCCGGTGGAGACCCGGATGCCGGGCATCAACCAGGTGCAGGTCAATCCGAAGGCGGGCCTCACCTTCGCCAGCGCGCTGAGGTCCATTCTGCGATCCGACCCGGATGTGGTGCTGATCGGTGAGATCCGCGACCAAGAGACCGCGCAGATCGCCATCGAGGCCAGCCTCACCGGCCACCTCGTGCTCTCGACCCTTCACACCAACTCGGCACCCGCTGCCGTCACCCGTCTGACCGAGATGGACATCGAGCCCTTCCTGGTCGGATCGGCCCTCGACTCGGTGGTCGCCCAGCGCCTCGCGCGCCGGCTCTGCGACCGGTGCAAAGAGGGCTACCAGCACGACGGCAACGACCTCGTGCACCTCGGGTTCCCGATGGCTCCCGATGGGGGAGTCCCGCTTCTGTTCCGCCCGGTGGGGTGCGTCGCCTGCAGCAACACCGGGTACCGCGGCCGCATCGCCTTGCACGAGGTGATGGTCGTGGATGAGGAGATCGAGCGGCTCGCCGTCGCTCGCGCATCCAGCGCCGAACTGACTCGCGCCGCCATCGCCGGCGGCATGCTCACTCTGCGGCAAGACGGATGGGCGAAGGTCGCCCTGGGCTACACCTCGATCGAAGAAGTGCTGCGCGTCGTCGCATGACGCGCGGACCACGGAACAGAAAGCACCAGGGGGAACGATGAGTGCCAATAAGCCTGTCTGGGAGATTCCCATCTCTTCCGACGAAGAGATCTTGCGTCTCGCAACCGCTGCCGCCGCCGAAGCGCACGGTTCCGTTCCCGCGACTCCCGCACCGAGCGCTGCGGCGCCGACCGCCGCGCCTGCGGCGGAGGTTCCCTTCGGAGCGCCCGCTCCTCGCGCCAGTCACGAGAACTGGCCACCTCCCGGTCAACCGCCGGCTCCGCCGGCCGCGGTGGCACCGGCCGCCCCGGTCGCGCCGGCCCCGCCCGTCGTCGAGGTCGCGGCCGTGGCATCCGTTGTCGAGCCAGCGGTCGTGGCGGCACCAGTGCAGCAGGCACAGCCGGCACCGCCTGCGGCGGCTGCTGCTGCACCCGTCGCGCCTATGACTGCCCCGCCCGCCGCGATCGCTCCGCCGCCTGCCGACGTGCAGGAGTTCGGCGACGTGCCGTCCCACATCGCGCAGGCCGACCCCGACATCATCGCCGCGCTGCAGCAGGTGCTGTTCACCGGCGCCTCGGACCTTCACGTCACCGCCAACGCGGTGCCCATGCTGCGCGTCGATGGCGGGCTGAACCCGATTGCGGGAGCCTCCATTTGGCCCCCCGAGAAGGTGAGCTTCGCCCTGGACTCGCTGCTCACACCGCTCCAGCGCGAGACCTTCGCCCGCGAGCTGGAACTCGACTTCGCATACACGATCAGCGCCAGCGCGCGATTCCGCGTCAACTTCTATCAGCAGCGCGGCGTGATCGGCGCGGCCTTCCGCCTGATTCCCACGACGATCAAGACGCTCGAGCAACTCGGTGTTCCCGACTCGGTCGCCCGCTTCGCGACACTGCCCCGCGGCCTCGTCCTGGTCACCGGTCCGACCGGTTCGGGTAAGTCGACGACCCTCGCGGCTCTGATCGACTTGGCCAACCGCACGCGCTCCGACCACATCGTGACGGTCGAAGACCCGATCGAGTTCATGCACGGCAACAAGCGGGCTCTCATCAACCAGCGCGAGGTGGGCGCAGACACCCACAGCTTCGCGAACGCTCTCAAGCACGTGCTGCGTCAAGACCCCGACATCATCCTGGTCGGCGAAATGCGAGACCTCGAGACGATCTCGGTGGCGCTCACCGCTGCCGAAACCGGCCACCTGGTCTTCGCGACCTTGCACACGCAGAGTGCTGCGGCATCCATCGACCGTGTCATCGACGTCTACCCGCCGCACCAGCAGGACCAGGTGCGCACCCAGCTCAGCGCCACGTTGCAGGGTGTCGTGAGCCAGACCCTGGTGAAGAAGGCGCAGGGCTCGGGCCGTGTTGTCGCGACCGAAGTGCTCGTGACCACACCGGCTATCTCGAACCTCATCCGTGAGGGTAAGAGCTACCAGATCACCTCCTCGATGCAGGCCGGACGGGAGCTCGGCATGCACACCATGGACCAGCACCTGGCCCTGCTGGTCGACGAGGGCCAGATCTCGCGCGATGCGGCCTTCGAGAAGGCGCACGATCCCGAGACGCTCACCCGCCTCATCCAGCGCCAGGCGCCGGTGCAGCAGGGGATGACATTCAAGGATGAGGCGCTTCTGGCCTCGGGAGAGAGGGCCTAAGCCATGTCGATGGCGATCAAGAGCTGGAACTACACCAGTCGCAATCAGTCCGGCAAGCTGATCAAGGGCCGCCTGGAGGCGCCGAGCGAGACCGCCGTGCGCGGTCGGCTGCAGAGCATGGGGCTGTCGCCGCTCTCGGTCGAAGAGGGCAAGGCCGGCACCGGCCTCGGCAGAGACATCAGCCTGCGCGGCTTCGAGAAGGGCGTCGACCTCAAGTCGCTCGCCGTGGCCAGCCGCCAGCTGTCGACCATGATCAGCTCCGGCCTGCCGCTGCTGCGCGCGCTGCACATCCTGGCCGACCAGACCGAGAACAAGAAGCTGAAGGGGATCCTCGGGCAGGTCTCCAATGATGTCGAGGTCGGCGGTTCGTTCTCCGACGCGCTCGCGAAGCACCCGCTCGACTTCCCGCCGATCATGATCAGCATGATCCGGGCCGGCGAGGTGGGCGGCTTCCTCGAGGGCGCCCTCGACGCGTTGGCGATCAACTTCGAGAAGGATGCCAAGCTGCGCGCGACGATCAAGTCGGCGATGACCTATCCGGTCGCGGTCCTGGTTCTGTCGCTCGTCGCGGTCATCATCATGCTGACCTTCATCGTTCCGATCTTCAAGACGATGTTCGCGGGCCTCGGCAGCGATTTGCCGGCCCCGACGCAACTCCTGGTGACGGTCTCACAGAACATGTTCTGGATCGTCCCCACTCTCGTCGTCCTGCTCGTTGTCGGCATGGTGTGGTGGAAGCAGAACAAGAACACCGAGGCTGTCCGCAAGCGGCTCGACCCGCTGAAACTCAAGGCGCCAGTTTTCGGGGCACTGGTCAAGAAGATCGCGGTTGCGCGATTCACTCGTAACTTCGCCAACATGATCGGTGCCGGTGTGCCGATTCTGCAGGCGCTGAGTGTCATCGGCGCCACCTCGGGCAACTACGTGATCGAGTCGGCGACCAAGCGCGTGGCCGAATCGGTGCGCAACGGTCAGTCGCTGTCGAAACCGTTGGCCGACGAGCCCGTCTTCCCACCGATGGTCGTGCAGATGATGGCCGTCGGTGAAGACTCGGGCTCGCTCGAGACCATGCTCACCAAGATCGCCGACTTCTACGACGACGAGGTGCAGTCCATGACCGAGGCGCTGACCTCTCTCATCGAACCTCTGCTCATCGCCTTCCTGGGCGTCGTGATCGGTGGCATGGTCGTCGCGCTCTACATGCCCATCTTCAGCATCGCCACGGCGGTGCAAGGGGCCAAGTAACAGTTCCGGCAGGCGAACGGGGCAGTCTTCCGGCCCCGTCGTTGGCATGCCCGGAAACAGCTCGTGTCCTCCATTGTGTCGACCCTCGCATTGGGGTCCTGATCTGGGGTTTTACCCCCCGGACGCGGGATTCTCCGGCCGCACTCGCAGCCCCTAACGTGAGCCTGTCGGGTCACCGCCGTAGGGGGGGACGGCTCGATTCCCATTCACAGACAGAACGGAATCAACTCATGATCACCCGCATTCAGAAGGCTCTCGCGGCCCGCCGCGACGCCCTGCAGGACGAGAAGGGCTTCACGCTCATCGAGCTCCTCGTTGTCGTCATCATCATCGGCATCCTGGCCGCCATCGCCATCCCGGTGTACCTCGGTGTCCAGAACAACGCGAAGGACTCCGCGGTTCAGTCGGATGTCGCGAACCTGAAGACCGCCGTCGTCAGCCTCGAGACGAACAACGCCGGCACGCTGCCGTCGAGCTTCGCCGCCACCGCAACCCTTCCGACGACGCCCGACTGGGCCGGCGCCGGTGGAACCGTGGGTTCGAACACCGTCACCCTGACCTACACGGCCGGAACCGGAACCGCGTTCTGCGTCAGCGGTGTCAGCACGACCGGCACGATCTTCAAGGCCACCGACTCGAGCGGTGTCGCGAAGGCGACTGCAGGCTGCTAGTCCGATAGCTGCGTGGGGACGTCGCAAATACGACGTCCCCACGTTTCGGCCTTTCCGAGGTAGCCCTCGGGATCGCGTACTGCTTGACAACCCAGGGGGGTGGGTAAACATGTCGATACGACACGCTCGGGCTCTGTCGCCTGCGGCCGATCGACTCTTTGTCGACCCGAGGGTCGAACGAGGAACCATCGCCAGGGGCCCATTTCACAGGCGGCTTGCCGCGATTGAACAGGGTGGGTTCACCCTCATCGAAGTCGTCGTGGCGATGTTCCTGCTCGCCATCGTCGCGACCGGTCTGATTCCGGCGCTTGTCGGGTCGCTCAAGGTCAGCGCCCAGAACACCAATATCGCGACCGCAAGTCAGCTCGTGAGCCAACAGATCGACATCGCTCGCTCGGGCCCCGCCACCTGTGCGGCCTTGACGAGCTACAAGAATGCGGTGCTCCCGCCCGTGGTCGATGCCCGGGGTGCGTCATACCAGCCGAAACGGAACTCCGTTACCTGCACGGCCGCGGCCGGTATCGCCAAAGTAAAGGTCTCCGTCACCCTGTCGGGCAGCGCAAAAGTGCTGGCCTCTGCCATCACCTACATCTACATCACCTCATGAGACTTCACACCAAGAGCCGCGTCTCCCTTGTAGCCGCTGACGCCGATGCGTCGAGCGAAGCCGGATTGTCGCTCATCGAGCTCATCCTCGCCTCCGGCCTCTCCGTGCTGGTGCTGAGTCTGCTCGCCGGCCTGTTCTTGAGCACGTCCCACGCACAGAACTCGATCCGAACGGCGACTCAGGCTGCCGACCTCGGACAGCTCATCAGCCGTTCGGTGGCTCAGGGTGTCGGCAACGCGACGGCGCTCAAAGTGCAGACCGACACCGCGACGGGGAGGCAGATGATGCTCGCCAGGACATACAACGGCGACCCGTCGGTAGACCCGACTCAAAACGCGTCCGCCGGGTCAGCCTGCGAGGCTTGGTTCTACTCGCCCGCCTCGGGCGGAGCCATTTATACCAAGCGGACCACGCCTGCGACCGCCATCACGATGCCGACCGGGACCCCCGACTCGTCGTGGTCTCTGCTGGGGAACGGCCTCGAGGTCCAGGTGGGCGCGGCGCCGTCGGCGCTGATCTTCTCCACCCCCGACGGCACCCGCGCCGAACTCAAGTTCGACGTGATCAACGGGAAAGACAACCCGGTGCACATCGAGACCACCGCAACCATTCCGAACCCGATCACGGAGAGTGCCCCATGTTTCTAACAATCACGCGGCTTCTCGCAGGCAAGACGCTCCGACCGCGACCCGAGGGCGATCGCGGTTCGGCGATCATCGCGGTGCTCGGTATCTCCGCGGTCATCATGATCTTCGTCAGCGTGTCCGGAACCGTACTGGTGGGCGCCTTGCACTTCACCGATACGACGCGAGCCGGAGTTCAAGCTCAGGCGGCCGCCGAGGCCGGGATCGTGGCGGCGCAGGCGGATCTCACCGGCGGCGTCTGCAACGCCCCGTATACCTCTCTGGTGGCCCCGATCTATTCGGTGAAGGTCTCGTACCAGTTGCCCGACATCACCGGGACGACCTGGCATGCGGGCTGCCCCACGAACAATGCCGACGTCAAAATGGTGAAGATCGTCTCCGTCGGGTCGGGAACGGCATTCACCCCGACCAAGAAGACAGTCGAGACGATCTTCAACTACGTCCCCGCGGTGCTGCCCCCGCCGGTTCAAGGAACCGGCCCCGGGGTCTTCGGCTACCAGGTCGTCGACTCCTCGGTCACTAACCTCACGATCAAACAACAGGGCAACTCGAAGCCCGGCATCATGTTCGTGAACGGCAGCATGAACTGCCAGTCGGGTGGCTACATCCAGGGTGACATCATCCTCGGCGGTGGTTCCTACTCGACGACGAGTGCCTGCACGATCAACGGCGATGTCTACGCGAGCAACACCGTGAGCATCGACAACAACAGCACGATCCTGGGCAATGTCGTTGCCGACGGCGTCAGCGGCGGATACTCGGTGACTCTCGCGAAGGGGTCCACGGTCAACGGCAGCATCGTCTCGGAGGGTCCGGACTCGATCGGAGACAAGGTCGGCGGCAGCATCACGGCCGGGCCGGTCACCGGAGTGACGGTGATCAAGGGTGCTGTTGGCGGCTCGGTCGTGTCGGCCGGCACGGTGTCCATCGGTTCAGGTGGCAGCGTTACGGGCAGCGTCACCCAGAACAAGAGCGGGATCCCAACTCCCGTGCTTCCGGTGGCGGTCCCGCCGTGGATCGATTTCGTGTACGACCCGACCATGTGGGTGGATGCCAGCGGCAACCCGTTCACGGTCGTCAACGCCACCAACTGCTCGACCGATGTCCGGGCCAAGATCAACGCGGCCACCGGGCCGACGATCGTCAACGCGCTCGCCGGCAGCGGATGCAACGGCGGCGCTGTGAACCTCACGGGCCTGGATCTCACGCTCAAGAGCGACATCGTTCTGTTCGCGAACAGCTACCAACTGAAGTCCCAGACGATCACTTCGAGCACGCCTACGGTCGCGGGCGCTGAGCGCTTCTGGATGATCACGCCCGACGCGGTGTTCGGCAACAAACTTCCGGATTGCCCGGCAGGTGCCAACAAGTCGGAGATCGACAACCAGGTGACGACCGACTCGTCCGTCGACATCCTGATCTACTCCCCGTGCGGGTTGGCCAGCACTGGCAGCTCGCTGTGGGGGCAGATGTATACCAACGACGTCAAGTTCGACAACTCCTTCGTGCTGAACTTCGTGCCGATCGGTCTGCCCGGATGGGACCTCGGCACTGGTCAGCAGACATCCGTACCCCCGATTCCTGGGCACCTTGCGGCCATCTTCTCGAGCCGGAACATCACGGGCTAGGCGGACGTGGTCATGGTCGTATTCGCAACGGTGGTCGGGTCGGTGTTCGGCTCGATGATCGGCTCGTTCCTGAACGTCGTCGCCTATCGGGTGCCGGCGCGACGGTCGATCGTGTCACCACCCAGCGCCTGCCCGCACTGCGGATCGCCGGTGCGCGGCTACGACAACATCCCGGTGCTCTCGTGGTTGGTGCTGCGCGGCAAGTGCCGTGACTGCCACGCGCCGATCTCGGTGCGGTATCCGATCGTCGAGTTGACCACCGCACTGCTCTTCCTGGCGGTCACGCTTTTCTTCCTTCCTTCGTTCGTTCCCACGGTGGCGCCGACTCTGCCTCCCGAGTACTCGATCGGCGCCGGCGTCCTCGTGCTCGTCGCGTTCTTGTACCTGGCCGCGATCAGTGTCGTGCTCTCGTTGATCGACCTCGATACCAAGACCCTTCCGAACCGGATCGTGCTGCCGAGCTACATCGTCGCGGCGGTGCTGCTTGGTGCGGCGGCCGTGATCGATGGCCGTTGGGCTGCGCTCGCGACGGCGGGCATCGGAGGCGCGTCCCTTCTGGCGCTGTACGCGCTCCTGGCCTTCGTGCGCCCGGGTGGAATGGGTCTGGGCGACGTGAAACTCGCCGGCGTGCTGGGGATCTATCTCGGCTGGTCGGGATGGGATGCCCTGATCGTCGGCACCTTCGCCGCATTCGTGCTCGGCGGCCTCTTCGGCGTCGTGCAACTCGCGCGGCGCCGCGCGACGCGCAAAAGCGGAATCCCGTTCGGGCCGTGGATGCTGCTGGGCGCATGGATCGGAATTTTCGCAGGCCAGGGGATCGCGGGGGGCTACCTCGCGCTCGTGGGTCTGCGCTGAGTGGGGGAGAAGAAAGGCATGGCAAGAAGCGTTGTAGGGCTCGATATCGGGCACGGCGTGCTGCGTGCGGCAGAGGTGGCCAATCCGGCCAAGCCTCGGCCGACGCTGCTGCGGTACCACGAGATGTCGGTACCGATCGAAGCAGTCAACCGGGGCGAGGTCACCGACTCCGCGCTCGTCGCACAGGCCCTCAAGGTCATGTGGTCGCGCGCGAAATTCGGCACCAAGGACGTCGTCCTGGGCATGGGCAATCAGCGAGTCCTGTCGCGCGACTACACGGTTCGCGCGCAGCCGCTCGACCGCATCCGCGAGCAGCTGCCCTTCCAGGTACAGGACCTGCTGCCGGTTCCGGTCGCAGATGCCCTGCTCGACTTCTACCCGATCTCGCGTGAGATGACTGACCAGGGCCCGATGATCAACGGCCTGCTCGTCGCGGCGATCAAGGAGGCAGTCCTCGGCAATGTCGAGGCGGTCGAAGCCGCGGGTTTGCACGTGGCGGAGGTCGACCTGATCCCCTTCGCCCTGACTCGCCTGCTGCTCGGATCGTCGAGCTCGACCGGCGTGACCGCCCTCGTCGACATCGGGGCGTCGACGACCAACGTGATCATGGCCGTCGGTGGAGTACCGCATTTCGTGCGCGTTCTCCCCTCCGGCAGTCGTGAGATCAGCGACGCGATCGTCGCCAAGCACGGCATCGCCTTCGACGACGCCGAGCGGATCAAGCGTCAGTTCGGCGTTGCGCCCCAGGTGCTGACTCCCGAGCAGCGCCCGGTGATCGACACGATCCACGCCGCGACCGGCGAGCTGCTCGGCAGCGTCCGCAACACGATCAGCTACTTCGTCAACAGTCACCCCGGCCTGCCGGTTACCCAGTTGATGCTGAGTGGCGGTGGCGCCGGCATGCCGGGGATCCGGGACGCCTTTGCCGAACTCACCCGGCTGCCCGTCGCCGAGGCCGATCCGTTCACCCGCATGACGGTCGGCCGGTCCATCGCAACCGATGGTCTCGCCAGCGTCCGCAGTAAGGCGCCGGTCGCGATCGGCCTCGCAGTGGGGAGCGTCGCATGAGCCTCGCATTTCTGACCAAGCCGATCGGCGGGTCCAAGAAGGATTCCGAGCAGCCGAATCCGAAGGATTCGCGCTCGCAGAAGCCCGATCCGACCCGCCGAGGCGGCGCAGGACCGAACGCTACTGTCGGCGGCGCTCCGCGCGTCGACCTGATGCCACCCGAGATCCGTCTCAGGCGGGCTCAGCTCCGGACGCGGCGATCGCTGCGGCTTGCCCTCTTCGGGGTGTTCGTCGTCGTCGTCGTCGCGTGCGGCGGCACCTGGGCATTCAACGGGTTGGCTCAAACAGCCCTCCTCGAAACCGGTAACCAGCAGCAGGCCCTCATTACCGAGCAGGCGAAGTACTCGGACGTGACTGTGGTGAATGGATCGATCTCGCTGATCAAGGCGGGTCAGATCGTCGGCGACTCGACCGAGATCGACTGGCAGACCTACCTGACCAAGCTCCAGGCGACCTTGCCGGTCGGCGTCGCTTTGACAACTGTCACGGTCGACTCGGCAACTCCCTTGAAGCCCTACGCACAGACCGCGACGCCGCTCCAAGGCGGTCGGATCGCGACGCTCGAGTTCACGGCATCGAGCGTGTCTCTCCCATCCATCCCGGTCTGGCTCGACGGGTTGAAGACCCTTCCCGGCTTCGTGGACGCCACTCCCGGCTCTGTCACGCTCGGGGATGCGGGCTACACGGCCGACGTTTCGATGCACATCAACGCAGACGCTTTGGCCAATCGGTTCGCACCCAAGAGTGCCAAGGCGCCAGCGTCAACGGACAGCACGGCGACCAACGGGACCGGCACCGATACGACAGGAGGCAACTGACATGCAGACTCACCGGATCTTGAGCGGTGGGACCATCTTCTTGATGATCCTCCTGGTCGTCGCAGGCTGGTTCCTCGTCGCGCAGCCGCAGCTCGCGGCCGCGTCGGCCGCCAACGAGCAGTTGGCGAGCGCCCAGGCTCAAATCGCTGGCACGCAGGCAGCGATCAACCAGTTGAAGTCGCAGCAGAAGGGGCTTCCGAAACTGCAGTTGAAGCTCGCGTCGCTTCGCAAGTCGATCCCCGAGGGTGCCGAGAGTTCGGCGTTCATCGACGGGATCAACGCGCTGGCGGCGTCCGCTGGGGTGACGATCAACAGCTTGTCCATGTCGGACGCGGTTCCGTACACCCCGCCGGATCCTCCGGTGACCCCGTCGACGACCACAGGATCAGCGACGCCATCTCCATCGGCGACGGCGGCCGCCGCACCGGCAGCTCCCGTTGCTCCAAGTGGGTGGACTCCGACAAGCGACCCGAGCATCACCGCGGCCAACTTCGTGGCGATCCCGGTCGAGATCACCTCGGTGGGTGACTGGAACGCGACACTGGCGTTCTTCCATGGACTCCAGTCGGGAAAGCGACTCTTCCTGATCAGCGGGTTCACCACCTCCAGTGATGCGACAGGCATCATCACCGCGAAGACCAGCGGCTACATCTACGCGCTGCTCGACCCGAAGGCCGATGCACTCAAGGCGGCGTACGACAAGGCGCATCCGACAGCGACACCCACACCGACCCCGACTCCGACACCCACCGTGTCGGCGTCCCCGAACCCGTCGGGCTCATCGACGCCCACTCCGACGACGAGCCCGACGCCTTAGTAGTAGCTCCGGCTACGACCGAGAGGGGCCGACCGTCCGCGCACAGCGGAACGGCCGGCCCCTCTCACATTGCGGCAGGTTACGCCCGCGGGCTACACTTGACCACGTGTGTGCGCGTCACGCACGCTTCCCCTGCCACGAAAATGAGCCGGCTCTCACGGTCGGCGAATACTCGTGTGCGGGAAGGGCCGAACGGCCCCCACGGCATATCCGCCAGCAGTCCCGGAACGAATCCGGCCCGGGTGACGGATTGCGATGGAAGTCCATCAATCCGCTGTCACCGTGCAGCGACACCAAGGAGCAATTTTGCCCACGATTCAACAGCTGGTCCGCAAGGGCCGCACGCCGAAGGTCGTCAAGACCAAGGCACCGGCCCTCAAGGCCAACCCGCAGCAGCGCGGCGTTTGCACGCGCGTCTACACGACCACCCCGAAGAAGCCGAACTCGGCTCTTCGCAAGGTCGCGCGCGTCAAGCTCAGCAACGGCACCGAGGTCACCGCCTACATTCCCGGCGAGGGCCACAACCTGCAGGAGCACTCGATGGTGCTCGTGCGCGGCGGCCGTGTGAAAGACCTTCCCGGTGTCCGCTACAAGATCATCCGCGGCGCCCTCGACACCCAGGCGGTCAAGAACCGCAAGCAGGCTCGTAGCCGCTACGGCGCGAAGATGGATAAGAAGTAATGCCTCGTAAAGGACCAGCTCCGAAGCGCCCCGTCGTCGCCGATCCGGTGTACGGCGCCCCCATCGTGAGCCAGCTCGTCAACAAGATCCTCGTGGATGGCAAGAAGGGCCTCGCCGAGCGCATCGTCTACGACGCACTCTCGGGCGTCGGCACCAAGTCCGGTCAGGATGCGGTCGTCGTGCTCAAGAAGGCTCTCGACAACGTTCGCCCGACCCTCGAGGTCAAGAGCCGCCGCGTCGGTGGCTCGACCTACCAGGTGCCGGTCGAGGTCAAGCCGCACCGCGCCAACACGCTCGCGCTGCGCTGGCTCACCAGCTACGCCAAGTCGCGTCGCGAGAAGACCATGACCGAGCGGCTGACCAACGAGATCCTGGATGCCTCGAACGGCCTGGGTGCCGCGGTCAAGCGCCGCGAAGACACTCACAAGATGGCCGAGAGCAACAAGGCCTTCGCGCACTACCGCTGGTAATCGCTTGATAGGGGCAGAGTCCATTTCTGGGCTCTGCCTCGCGATTAGCCGAGCCCGTCCCGGGCTCGGGAGCATTCCGCTCAACATTCTCTGAGAAAAGAAGGAAGTACCCCGTGGCACAGGACGTGCTCACCGACCTCACCAAGGTCCGCAACTTCGGCATCATGGCCCACATCGATGCCGGCAAGACGACGACGACCGAGCGCATCTTGTTCTACACGGGCATCACGCACAAGATCGGCGAGGTGCACGATGGCGCCGCCACGATGGACTGGATGGCGCAGGAGCAAGAGCGCGGCATCACCATCACCTCTGCAGCGACCACCTGCTTCTGGAACAACACGCAGCTGAACATCATCGACACCCCCGGGCACGTCGACTTCACGGTCGAGGTCGAGCGCAACCTGCGCGTCCTCGACGGCGCGGTCGCGGTGTTCGACGGCAAGGAGGGCGTCGAGCCCCAGTCCGAGACGGTGTGGCGCCAGGCCGACAAGTACGACGTGCCGCGCATCTGCTTCGTCAACAAGATGGACAAGCTGGGCGCCGACTTCTACTACACGGTCGACACCATCATCAAGCGCCTCGGCGCCAAGCCGCTGGTCATGCAGCTGCCGATCGGATCCGAGAGCGCCTTCGAGGGCGTCGTCGACCTGGTCGAGATGAACGCCAAGACCTGGCGCGGCGACTCCAAGGGTGATGTCGAGATGGGCGCCAAGTACGCCATCGAAGAGATCCCCGCGGACTTGCTCGAGAAGGCCAACGAGTACCGTCACGTGCTCATCGAGACCGTCGCCGAGAGCGACGACGCGCTCCTGGAGCGCTACCTCGAGGGCGACATCGACTTCTCGGTCGCTGAGATCAAGGCCGCCGTGCGCAAGCTGACCATTGCCAGCGCGCTGTACCCGGTGTTCTGCGGCAGTGCGTTCAAGAACCGCGGCGTGCAGCCGATGCTCGACGCGGTCGTCGACTACCTTCCCTCGCCGATCGACATGCCGGCGATCGAGGGCCACGACGTGCGCGACGAAGAGAAGGTCATCGAGCGTCACGCCGACTCGAGCGAGCCGTTCTCGGCGCTCGCGTTCAAGATCATGACGCACCCCTTCTTCGGTCGGCTGACCTACATCCGCGTCTACTCGGGCAAGCTCGAGTCGGGCGGCCAGGTCATCAACTCGACCAAGGGCAAGAAGGAGCGCATCGGCAAGATCTTCCAGATGCACGCCAACAAAGAGAACCCGGTCGACAGCGTCACCGCCGGTCACATCTACGCGGTCATCGGGCTGAAGGACACCACGACCGGTGACACCCTGTCGGATTCGAACCACCAGGTCGTGCTCGAGTCGATGACCTTCCCGGCCCCGGTGATCGAGGTCGCCATCGAGCCGAAGACCAAGGCCGACCAGGAGAAGCTGGGTGTCGCCATCCAGAAGCTCGCAGAAGAAGACCCGACGTTCCGCACCGAGCAGAACCAGGAGACCGGCCAGACCATCATCAAGGGCATGGGCGAGCTCCACCTCGACATCCTCGTGGATCGCATGAAGCGCGAGTTCAACGTCGAGGCCAACGTCGGCAAGCCGCAGGTCGCGTACCGCGAGACCATCCGCCGCAAGGTCGAGAAGTACGACTACACCCACAAGAAGCAGACGGGTGGATCGGGGCAGTTCGCCAAGATCCAGATCACGATCGAGCCGCTCGAGGTGACCCCCGAGGTCAGCTACGAGTTCGTCAACGCCGTGACCGGTGGGCGCATCCCGCGCGAGTACATCCCCTCGGTGGATCACGGAATCGCCGACGCGATGCTGGTCGGCGTGCTCGCCGGCTACCCGACGGTGGGTGTCAAGGCGACGCTCATCGACGGCGCGTCGCACGACGTCGACTCGTCCGAGATGGCGTTCAAGATCGCCGGATCGATGGCATACAAAGAGGCCGCCCGCCGGGCAGACCCCGTGCTGCTCGAACCGCTGATGGCCGTCGAGGTGCGCACCCCCGAGGAGTACATGGGCGACGTGATCGGCGACCTGAACTCCCGTCGTGGGCAGATCCAGTCGATGGAGGATGCGACCGGCGTCAAGGTCGTGACGGCCAAGGTGCCGTTGTCAGAGATGTTCGGATATGTCGGAGACCTGCGCTCGAAGACCTCGGGCCGCGCCGTCTACTCGATGACGTTCGACAGCTACGCGGAGGTCCCGAAGGCTGTTGCCGACGAGATCGTCCAGAAGAGCAAGGGCGACTAGTCGCTCGACCCCTGGTGGTCGAGCGTGGCTAGACCCCATCCCGTAAAGTAAGCAACGCAAAAATCTAGTCCTGAGGAGGACCAAGTGGCTAAGGCCAAGTTCGAGCGGACCAAGCCGCACGTGAACATCGGAACGATCGGTCACGTCGACCACGGCAAGACCACGCTCACCGCGGCGATCTCGAAGGTGCTCGCCGACAAGTACCCGTCGGCGGTCAACGTTCCCCGTGACTTCGCGTCGATCGACTCCGCTCCGGAAGAGCGTCAGCGCGGCATCACCATCAACATCTCGCACGTCGAGTACGAGACGCCGAAGCGCCACTACGCGCACGTCGACGCCCCGGGCCACGCCGACTACATCAAGAACATGATCACCGGTGCCGCTCAGATGGACGGCGCGATCCTCGTGGTCGCGGCGACCGACGGCCCGATGGCGCAGACTCGCGAGCACGTGCTGCTCGCCAAGCAGGTCGGCGTGCCGTACCTGCTGGTCGCGCTGAACAAGTCCGACATGGTCGACGACGAAGAGATCCTCGAGCTCGTCGAGCTCGAGGTCCGCGAGCTGCTCAGCAGCCAGGGCTTCGACGGCGACAACGCGCCGGTCGTGCGCGTCTCGGGCCTGAAGGCCCTCGAGGGCGATGAGAAGTGGAGCCAGTCGGTTCTCGACCTCATGGACGCCATCGACGAGTCCGTTCCGGACCCGATCCGCGACAAGGACAAGCCGTTCCTGATGCCGATCGAAGACGTCTTCACGATCACCGGTCGTGGAACCGTCGTCACCGGCCGCGCCGAGCGCGGAACCCTCGCCATCAACTCCGAGGTCGAGATCGTCGGCATCCGCCCGACGCAGAAGACCACGGTCACGGGTATCGAGATGTTCCACAAGCAGCTCGACGAGGCATGGGCCGGCGAGAACTGTGGTCTTCTTCTTCGTGGTACCAAGCGCGAAGACGTCGAGCGCGGCCAGGTCGTCGTCAAGCCGGGTTCGGTCACGCCGCACACCCAGTTCGAGGGCACCGCGTACATCCTCTCCAAAGATGAGGGCGGGCGTCACAACCCGTTCTACGCGAACTACCGCCCGCAGTTCTACTTCCGCACCACCGACGTCACCGGCGTCATCACGCTGCCCGAGGGCACCGAGATGGTCATGCCCGGCGACACCACCGACATCACGGTCGAGCTGATCCAGCCGATCGCGATGGAAGAGGGCCTCGGCTTCGCCATCCGTGAGGGTGGCCGCACCGTGGGCGCCGGCAAGGTCACGAAGATCCTGAAGTAGTTCTTCGCAACTGCACACGAAGGGGTCGGGCCGTGAGGTCCGGCCCCTTCTGCGTGCCGGGACTTCCGACCCGGATGGCGCGGACGCCCAGGCCGTAGCCTTGCGCTCCATGAGCACCTCGCCAGTCGGCCCGATCGTGACGCTGACCCTGAACCCAGCCCTCGATGTCAGCACCTCGGTAGATCGGGTCGTGAGCGGGCACAAGCTGCGATGCGACCCAGCGCGGGTCGACGCAGGCGGAGGCGGCGTCAACGTGGCGCGCACGGTCGTCGCTCTCGGCGGCAACGCAACGCCGGTCTACACGGTGGGCGGCTTGACCGGGGAGCGATACCGTCTCCTGCTGCATCAGGAAGGGCTGCCAGGCGTTCCGATCTCGATCGGGGGCGAGACGCGCGAGAGCATCAGCGTGACCGATCGTGACGACGGCGAGCAGTACCGCCTCGTCTTTCCCGGTCCCACGATGACCGCCGAGGAGTGCAGCAGATGCCTGGACGCGGTCGCGGAGCTCCTCTCGTCTGGTGCCTACTTAGTGGCCAGCGGAAGCCTCCCTCCCGGGGTTACGGATGACTTCTATGCAGATGTGGTGCGCCTCGCCAAGGCGCATGGTGCCCGCTGCGCCGTCGATGCCTCCGGCGTCGCGTTGTCCCGCGCCATCGCCGCCGGCGTGGATTTCGTCAAGCCGAGCCTGAGAGAGCTGTGCGAGCTGGTCGGGCGCGAGCTGGAGACCGCCCAGCAGCAGGATGCGGCGCTCGCGGAACTCGTGGCGGACGGCCGGGTGGGTGCTGTCGCGCTGACGCTCGGCGCGAGCGGCGCAGCCCTCGCCACCCGGGACGGGGTGCTGCGCTTGCCTGCGTTCGACGTTGCCGAACGCAGCACCGTGGGCGCGGGTGACGCCTTCGTCGGCGCTTACGTGCTGCGCACCAGCCAGGGCAGGCCCCCCGCCGAGGCGCTGCGGGCCGGACTCGCCGCCGCGGCAGGAGTCGTGTCATCGCCCGGGACGGGCGCCCCTCAGCGGGAGCTGGTCGAGCGCCTCGAAGACAAGGGATGAGGCGAGGCGCGCCGGATTCAGCTCGCGGAGTCCGTCTCGTCGCCAACCATCGAATCGCGCACGGCCACTGTCTCGACCCCGCGGGGGACCGAGGTTGAGGTGCGCAAGACCAGTCGGGACTGAAGCCGAACGGCGTGTGACGGTCGTCCCGGGTCGAGGATCTCCTCCATCAGCAGGTCCACCGCGGCCGCTCCCTGCTCGCGGGGAAGCTGCGACAACGTCGTCAAGCCGAACATCTCGGCATACTCGTGGTCGTCGATGCCCACGACGCTCAAGTCGCTGGGAACCCCGATGCCGAGTCGCCGAGCGGCGATGATCGTTCCGATCGCGACCTCGTCGCAGGTCGCGAGTACTGCGGTTGGACGAGAATGGGTGTCGCTGAGCAGATCGACAGCCGCAGCGTATCCGCCAGGCAGACTCACGGCCGACGCGATGTGACGGATCTCGGCATCGAGCCCTGCGTCGATCATGGCGTCGCGGTAACCCTGGAGCCGGCGCCGTTCCACCAGCGTCCAGTGGCTGCCGACATTGCCGCCGACGAAGGCGATCCGAGAGTGGCCCAACTCGATGAGGTGCTCGGTTGCCCGCCGGGCGGCGTAGTCGTCGTCCACCTCAACAACACTGCTCTGAGTGCCGTCGCCCACGATGCTGACCACGGGACGATCCATTGTCAGCAGGCGACGAAGCTCCTGGTCGCCCGGCTCGAGACCGACCGCGATGAGGCCGTCGAAGCGTTTGCGCGAGAGGAAGTGATCGAAGATCCGGTCTCGTCCTGGCGACCCGGGCTGGGCGTCGTACAGGGTCAGGTCGAGGTCGCGCGCGAGCAGTGCGTCTTGGATGCCCTCGAGCACCTCGGCGAAGAACCATCGCGTCACGTAGGGCATGACGACCCCGACGTTCTTCGTGCGACCGGTCGCCAGGCTGACGGCGCTGGTCGAGGCGACGTAGTCCAGGCGACGGGCGGCGTCGAGCACCCGCAAACGGGTCTGCTCCGAGACGTAGCCGCTGCCGGTGAGGGCGCGGCTCGCAGTCGACTTGGAGACTCCTGCCGTTCGGGCGACCTCGGCAATGCCCGCCATCTCCTGGTGCGCCTCCTCTGACCCCCGTGATCACGTTCGAGACGAGCATACCCTGACGTCATACGATTTGTGGAACCGGTTCCAGAAACATGGCTGACGACGGTAGGCGAAGAGAGCCCGAATAGCGGGGTTATGCACTTGTGATGAAAGGCCGGTTGCGCCTATTCTCGCCTTGCTCCTAGGTTGGTGTGGAATCGGTTCCCGATCTCTGGCACTTGCCGGACGAAGGGCGCTGTGAACTCAATGAGGAGGAATACATGGTCATGTCACGTCGACGTCGCCTGCTGATCCCGCTGGCTCTCGCCGGCGTCGCGGCACTCGGTCTCGCTGGATGCGCCGATCCCGGCACCAGCACAGGGACCGGTGCGGGCAAGACTGTCAAGATCGCCGGAGGCATCACCGGAACCGAAGCGGACGCCCTGAACGCCTCGTTCACGAAGTTCACCAAAGACACCGGCATCAAGGTCGTCTACACAGGAGACAAGAGCTTCGAGGGCAACATCGTCACCAAGGTGCAAGGTGGATCGGCTCCCGACATCGCGATCGTGCCGCAGCCGGGACTTCTGAAGACCCTGATCGGAACGGGTGAAGTCAAGACCGCATCCAGCACTGTCTCCAAGAACGTCGACAAGTACTGGTCGGAAGACTGGAAGGGCTATGGCACCGTTGGCGGCAAGTTCTATGCCGCGCCGATGCTTGCCAACGTCAAGGGCTTCGTCTGGTACTCGCCCGCGCAGTTCAAGACGTGGGGCGTGGAGGTTCCCAAGACCTACGACGATCTGCTGACTCTGACCAAGACCATCCGCGAGAAGACCGGCAAAGCGCCGTGGTGCGCGGGCTTCGCCTCGGATGCTGCATCAGGTTGGCCGGGCACTGACTGGATCGAGGACCTCGTTCTGCGTCAGTCGGGTCCCGACGTCTACGACAAGTGGGTGGCGGGCGACGTGAAGTTCACCGACCCGAAGATCAAGTCGGCCTTCGACGCACTCGGACAGATCCTTCTCAACCCGGACTACGTCAACGCCGGCTTCGGAGACGTGAAGAGCATCAACTCCACGGCGTTCGCCGATGTCGCTGCCAAGGTGGCCGATGGAACCTGCCCGATGACTCATCAGGCGTCGTTCCTGTCTTCCAACTTCTTGACGGTGAAGACCGCGGCGGGCAACGTCCCGAAGATCGCGCCGGATGGCGACGTGTACGCGTTCATCCTGCCGGGGATCAAGTCCGGAGCAAGTTCGGTCGAGGCCGGCGGCGAGTTCGTCGCCCGGTTCTCGGACTCGAGCGCGGTGCAGAAGGTCGCAGAGTTCATGTCGACGCCGCAGTTCGCCGATGCCCGGGTCAAGCTCGGCGGCGTGATCTCCGCGAACAAGGGTGCGGACCCGTCGCTCGCCTCGAGCGCGTTCCTCACCGACGCGATGAAGACGCTGCAGGATCCGAAGACGGTGGTGCGCTTCGACGCCTCCGACCTGATGCCCGCCACAGTGGGCTCGGGTTCCTTCTGGAAGGGAATGGTCAACTGGATCGACGGTGAGCCGACCGAAGGTGCTAAGCGACATCCAG